>ULXQ01045794.1_pt1 | contig 48145 bp, 46 predicted proteins | sample 1961481 | NCBI WGS metagenome assembly ULXQ01 (sample SAMEA4835843, study PRJEB28245) | human gut metagenome | biome: gut microbiome; material: fecal sample | place: Denmark | collected 2008 | reverse complement strand
CGCCACCATCAACTGGGTCACCGGGTCCTTCGGGTCCCACACCTCCTGCCTGTACCCCATGAGCATCCTCAACGGGGAAGGGGCCCACTGTGAATTCACCGGGGTCACCTTTGCCGGCAAGGGTCAGTACCTGGACACCGGGTCCAAGGTGGTCCACAATGCTCCTCACACCACCAGCAACATTAACTCCAAGTCCATTTCCAAGGATGGAGGGGTGTGCATCTACCGGGGCAGCGTGGTGATCAACGAATGTGCCGAAGGGTCCAAATCCAACGTAAGCTGCGAATCCCTGATGCTGGATGAACAGTCCCAGTCCGATACCATTCCGGCCATTGTGATCAAGAACGACAATGTGGACCTGGGCCATGAAGCCAAGATCGGCCGGATCTCTGACGAAGCCATCTTCTACCTGATGAGCCGGGGCCTCAGTGAGGACGAAGCCCGGGCCATGCTGGTACGGGGCTTTGTGGACCCTGTTTCCAAGGCCCTGCCTCTGGAATATGCTGTAGAAATGAACAATCTGATCAATCTGGAACTGAAAGGTTCCATGTAAAAGGGAGGCGGAGATTATGACCAAAGAACAATTCAATGAACTTCCGCGTCCCACCTTCCGGTGGATGAAAGTGAACCATCTGGAACTGGACCCCCTGGCGGCCCAGGACCTGAAACCGGTGGAACTGGCGGTGCGCCAGGAAGGGAACGTCCAGGTGGAAACCTATGCGGGGAACCGGCTGCCGGATCTGGGAGATTTCCAGGGAGCCAGCCGGGAAGCCCTGGCAGAAGCCCAAAAAGGCGGCAATGTGAACTGCAGCGTTACGGTGGCCGATGGGGAAGAAGCCTCTGTATGGGTCACCTACACAGTCACCGAGGATGTGCCCCGCCTGGTGGGCCAGCTGAAGATACAGGCCGGGAAGAACAGCCGTCTCCATGTGTATGAACTGTTTGACGGTGACGGAGAAAACGGGCTGGTGAACCTGCTCCAGTTTGTGGAAGCCGGAGACGGTGCCCAGGTTACCATCAGCAAGGTCCAGATCCATGGGGAGAAGGTCCGGCACATCGACCAGCGGCTGACCCGGGAAGGGAAAGAATCCCAGGTGAAGTTCGTCAGCGCCGAAGTGGGGGGCCATCAGAACCTGGTGTATGTCCGCACGGACCTGGATCATGATGAAGCCCGGTTCAAGAGCGCTTCCATGTATCTGGGCAGCGATGATCAGCTGTTCGACTACTCCTACTGGGTGCCCAACAAGGGCTGCAAGACCGATACGGATATCCTGACCACCGGGGCCCTTATGGGCACCAGCAGGAAATATTTCCGGGGGACCATCGACTTCCTCCGGGGCGGCAAGAAGGCGGTGGGCAACGAATCCGACGTGTGCCTGCTGCTGAACAAAGGCGTCCACTCCATTTCCGTGCCTCTGCTGTTGTGCAAGGAGGACGATGTGGTGGGCAACCATGCTTCCAGTTCCGGTCAGATCGACCAGGACATGCTGTTCTATCTCATGAGCCGGGGCTTCAATGAAGCCGGGGCCCAGCTGATCATCGTGGAAAGCAACATCCGTCCTGTCATCGACCAGCTGGGAGATGAAACTCTGGAAAACAAGGCGCTCCAGGCTGTACGGACGAAGATGCAGTTCTGCCACCAGAAAGGAAATTGCCATGATAAATGTACGCAGAGATTTCCCCATCTTGACTAAAGTCCACAATGGACATCCTCTGGTGTACCTGGACAATGCAGCCACCACCCAGAAGCCCTATCAGGTGATCCACGCCATGGTGGATCTGCTGGAACATCACAACGGGAACCCTCACCGGGGGGCCCATGTGCTGTCCATCGAAGCCGGGGAACTGTATGATCAGGCCCGGGAAGCAGTCCGGAAGTTCATCAACGCCAAGCACTTCGAAGAAGTGATCTTTGTGCGGAACTCCACCGAAGGGCTGAACCTGATTGCCCGGAGCTACGGGGAAACCCATCTGAAACCGGGGGATAAAGTGGTGATCCCCATTTCCGAACACCATTCCAATCTGGTGCCCTGGCAGAGAGCCTGCCGGAAGACCGGAGCGGAACTGGTTTACATGTACCTGGATGAAACCGGGCACTTTACGGAAGAGGATCTGGCCAAGATCGATGAACGGACCAAGATTGTTTCCTTTGCTGCGGTGAGCAACGTGCTGGGCATGGTGCGGCCGGTGAAGGAAGTGGTGGAACGGGCCCACAAAGTGGGGGCCATCGCCATTGTGGACGGGGCTCAGTCCACTCCTCACATGAAGACCGATGTCCAGGATCTGGACTGCGACTTTTATGTATTCTCCGGCCACAAGATGCTGGGCTCCACCGGCACCGGTGTGGTGTACGGGAAAAAGGCTCTGCTGGAAGAAATGGAACCTTTCCTGCTGGGTGGGGACATGATCGAATACGTCCAGGAACAGACCACCAGCTTCAATGAACTGCCCTACAAGTTCGAAGCCGGGTCCCAGAACGTGGAAGGAGCCGTGGCCCTCCATGCGGCCATCGACTACCTGGATGACATCGGCATGGATAAGGTGGAAGAACACGAACGGGAGCTGACCGACCGGTGCCTGGCAGGGATGCTGAAAATGCCCCACATCCACATTATCGGCAGCACCGATTCCAAGGAAAAGACAGGGGTGATCTCCTTCACCATCGACGGGGTCCATCCCCACGATGCGGCTACCATCCTGGACAGCTTCGGCATTGCCATCCGCAGCGGCCACCACTGTGCCCAGCCTCTGGGAGCTCATCTCCATGTGGAAGCTTCCAACCGGGTCAGCTTCTATATCTACAATACCCTGGAAGAAGTGGATTACTTCCTGTCCAAACTGCCGGAAGTCCGGAAAGTCATGGGCTTCAAAGATTGATGGAAACAGGTGAATGATAATGGAAGACATGAACCAACTGTACTCTGACATTATTCTGGAGCACAACCAGGACCAGGCCAACAAACATGAGCTGGATCCCCACAATCTCCAGGAACACGGCCACAACCCCAGCTGCGGGGATGACATTACCCTCCAGGCGGATATCCAGGACGGGATCATCAAAGATGCCGCCTACACCGGCCACGGCTGCGCCATCAGCCAGGCCTCCACGGATATCATGATCGACCTGATCCGGGGGAAATCCGTCAAGGAAGCCCTCCGTCTGGTGGATCTGTTCCTGGCCATGATCAAGCGGGAAGAAACCGATGACGGGAAACTGGAAGAACTGGACGACGCCATCGCCCTGAAAAATATCTCCAACATGCCCGCCCGGGTAAAATGCGCCGTCCTGGCCTGGCATACCCTGAAGGATGCTTTGGAGAAGGAAGAGAATAAATAAGGTGCTGCTTCGCAGCACAATGGCCCTGTCAATGGTCAATTGCCAGAGGAAAGAACCCGCCTTGTTGGACGGGTTCTTTTTTATTTGGCAATCCATAGGATATTTGATGAGGAAACAAGTATTCTTTGAAAAGGATGGTATACCATATTCAAAAATTTGCTTTGGCAAATTTTATCATTTAGCCATTGACAATTGACTGTTGACAATTGACAAAAGAGGGCAAAGACCTCTTTTTTATAGCTTTTTCCCCGCCGGTGTAGTATAATCTACCCATAATGTCAAGAGTGAAACATAAGGAGGATGCAGAGGATGCATAGTTTTAGCACGGATTTTGGAGGTCGGACCCTTACCATTGAAACGGGGAAGATTGCCAAACAGGCCAATGGCGCTGTTCTGGTCCGCTACGGCGAAACGGCTGTAGTGGTGGCTGTGACGGGTACCGATACCCCCAGGGAAGGGGTGGATTTCTTCCCGCTGACAGTGGATTTCGAAGAAAAGATGTACGCAGTGGGCAAGATCCCCGGCGGGTTCCTGCGGAGAGAAGGGCGGCCGGCAGAAACGGCCATCCTCACGTCCCGGCTCATCGACCGGCCCATTCGGCCTATGTTCCCGGACGGCTACCACAACGATGTACAGATCGTGTGCACGGCAGTTTCCGTGGATCCGGACAATGCCCCGGACATTCCGGCCATGATCGGTGCTTCCTGTGCCCTGTCCATTTCTGATATCCCCTTTGAAGGCCCCATCGCCGGGGTCCGGGTAGGCCTCATCGATGGCCAGTTCATTGTGGAACCCACTGTGGAACAGGCCAAGGTCAGCGAACTGAACCTGGCAGTGGCCGGTACCAAAGACGCCATCCTGATGGTGGAAGCCGGCGCCAAGGAAGTTTCTGAAGAAGTGATGCTGGATGCCATCTGGTTTGCGCACGGCGAAATCAAGAAACTGGTGGAATTCCAGGAAAAGATCCAGGCCGAAGTGGGCAAGCCCAAAATGGACTTCGAAGTCTACACTCCCCCCGCAGAACTGGCCCAGGAAATCGAAGCCTATGGGGAACCCAAGATCCACGATGCCCTGATGGATCCGGACAAGCTGCACCGGGACAAAATGGTCAGCGAAGCCAAGGAGGAAATCCTGGCCCACTTTACGGAACTGTATCCGGACAATGAAATCGATATTGCCCATGTGGTGGCCAAACTGGTGAAACGGGTGTTCCGGCACATCATCACCGTGGACAAGATCCGTCCGGACGGCCGTGCCCTGGATGAAGTCCGTCCCATCAGCTGTGAAGTGGGGCTCCTGGCCCGTCCTCACGGCTGCAGCCTGTTCACCCGGGGACAGACCCAGGTGCTCAACTGCCTGGCCTTGGCTCCGCTCCGGGAAGCCCAGAACCTGGAAACCCTGGCCGGGGACATCCAGAAACGGTACATCCACCATTACAACTTCCCGCCTTACAGTGTGGGCGAAACCAAACCTCTGCGCAGCCCGGGCCGTCGGGAAATCGGTCACGGGGCGCTGGCGGAACGGGCTCTCCTGCCGGTGATTCCTTCGGAAGAGGAATTCCCCTATACCATCCGGCTGGTTTCTGAAGTGCTGGAATCCAACGGTTCTTCCTCCATGGCCAGCACCTGTGCCAGCACCCTGTCCCTGATGGATGCCGGCGTGCCCATTAAAGCTCCGGTATCCGGGGTGGCCATGGGCCTGGTGAAGGAAGGAGAAAACTTCACCATCCTTACCGATATCCAGGGCCTGGAAGACGCCAACGGGGATATGGACTTCAAGGTAGCTGGTACCTCCAAGGGTATCACCGCCATCCAGATGGACATCAAGGTGGACGGCCTGACCAAAGACATCCTCCAGGCGGCCCTGGCCCAGGCCAAGAAAGGCCGTGCCTTCATCCTGGGCAAGATGCTGGAATGCATCTCCGAACCCCGGAAGCAGCTGAAGAAATACGCACCCAAGATCACCACCATTAAGGTGAACCCGGAGAAGATCAAAGACATCATCGGACCTGGGGGCAAGGTGATCAAGAAGATCGTGGAAGATACCGGTGCCCAGATCGACATCAACGATGACGGTACCGTGTACATTGCCGCCGCCGACAGCGCATCCGCCGATGCGGCCATCAAGACCATCCAGGACATCACGGCAGAACCGGAAGTGGGCAAGGTGTACACCGGCAAAGTCACCCGGATCATGAACTTCGGGGCCTTTGTGGAATTCATGCCCGGCCGGGAAGGGCTGGTGCACATTTCCCAGCTGGCCAAGGAACGGGTGGAAAAAGTGGAAGATGTAGTCAGCGTAGGCGACGAAATCGTCGTGAAGCTGGTGGAAATCGACTCCAAAGGACGGCTGAACCTGTCCCGGAAAGCCTGCTTGAAATAAGAAAAAAGGGTGCTGCTGTGCAGCACCCCTTTTTTCATGTTACAATAATATGGTACACACAGGAAACAAGGAGATCATACTATGGGATTGTTTTTCAGAAAGACGAAAGTGACCTTGCTGGCTCCTTTGACCGGGGAACTGGTGTCCCTGGATCAGGTGCCGGACAAGGCTTTTGCCCAGAAAATGCTGGGAGACGGGGTGGCGGTACGGCCGGAAGAAGGACGGCTGGCAGCCCCCTGTGACGGAACCATTTCCTATGTGCCGGATACGGCCCATGCCATTGCCCTCACGGAAGGCCACGGACTGGAAATCCTGCTCCATGTGGGACTCAATACGGTGGCCCAGAATGGGGCGGGCTTCAAGGCCCTGGTTAAAACCGGGGACAAGGTAAAGGCCGGCCAGCCTCTGATCGAATTCGACCGGGAGAAACTGGGAAGCTGCGGCTGCAATCTGACTACCCCCATGGTGATCACCAATGGGGATAAGGTGGGGAAGATGGAAAAGGCACAGTCAGGACCGGTGGCGGCCGGTAAGGACATTGTCCTGACCATTACCCTGAACTGAGGGGGAAGGAACCATGAAAGTAAACGGCAGCGGCGGAAGTTTTGTGGAACAGGTCTACAACCTGGCACCGGCAGTGGCCTGGGAACTGGGGCTTCAGGTATGCCGGGAAATGGAAGTGGAAATCGAAAAACAGGATGATGCCGGGATGCTGCTGAACGGCTCCCTGGTGTCGGAAGAAAAATCCTTCCTGTTCGGGAAACCCAAACGGAAGGAAATCGTTTTTGCCGTACAGCCTTTGGAACAGGGCTGCAATGTAATCGTGGACATCCACAAAAAACGCATGGAAGTGTACAGCCTGAAGCCCCAGAACCGGGAAACGGATAAATTTGTGGCCCTGTTCGAGGAAAAGGCCCAGGCTTACCTGGATCAGCGGATTTGTCCCCAGTGTCATGCAGCGCTGCCCAAAAACGTGGCCTTTTGCCCCTTCTGCGGGGCGAAGCTGTAGAGAGAAACAAAAAAGCTGGCTGCCGAAGCAGTCAGCTTTTTTATGTTGTAACCTATAGCTTAGATGGCGCGGGTTACCTTGCCGGAACGTAAGCAGCGAGTGCACACGTTGATGCTCTTCACTTCACCGTCTACCACCGCTTTAACCTTTTGAACGTTAGGTTTCCAAGAACGTTTTACATGTCTATTGGAATGGCTGACGTTGTTGCCGGACAGCTCACCTTTGTTGCAGATTTCACAGATGCATGCCATGGTCCCACCTCCTTCAAGTTATAAGGCAATGCTTTATTTTTAAAACTCAATGTAGCTATTTTAACACAAATTGGATTATAATTGCAAGTAGAAAACCATGAGAAAAGGAGAAAATGACCATGTGGTGGCAGGAACCTGTAAGCAAACTCAAAGGCATCGGGCCCAAAAAGGCCCTGGAATTCGCAAATATCAACGTAGAGACCATCGGCGACCTGCTGAATCATTTTCCCCGGCAGGGCTGCTATCTGGATTATTCCCACATCCGGACCATCGGAGAACTGACCACCGGTGGGGAAATGCAGCTGTTCCGGGGGACCATCGTCCGGCTGAACAACCGGCGGAGTGCCCGGAACATGAAATACGCCACCATTACCCTGGGGGACGGCACGGGCTTTGCGGAAATCGTCCTGTTCGGGGCACAGACCTACATGACCCGGGTGTACCATACCGGAGATGAGGTGCTGGTCATCGGCAAGGTGAACCTGGGCCGCACCGCCAAAAGTGTCACCAGCGCCAGTCTGTCCCATGTAAAGGATGAAAAGGCGGAGGCCCCCGGCATCCTGCCCACTTATGCCCTGACCGGCAGCCTGACCCAGAACCAGGTCCGGGGGGCGGTGCGCCAGGCTCTGGCCCTGGCCCGGAAGGAACTGCCGGAGTGCCTGCCGGAAAAGATCCTCCAGGCCAAGCATTTCCTGCCCCGGCTGGAAGCCCTGGAGAACATTCACTTTCCCAAAAGTCCGGAACTGCTGGAAAAGGCCCGGCAGCGGCTGATTTTTGAAGAGCTGTTCTTTCTCCAGTGCGGGCTGCTCCATCACCGGGTGGAAATCAAGAAGGACAGCCGGGGCATCAAGATGGCCCGGTCCGGAGAGCTGGTGCAGAAGGTACGGGAAGGTCTGGGCTTTGCGCTTACCGACAGCCAGAAAAAAGCCTGGCAGGAAATCGACGACGACATGCAGAGCCCGGAACCCATGAACCGGCTGGTCCAGGGGGATGTAGGCTCCGGGAAGACGGCCCTGGCCCTTCTGGCCCTGGCCAAAGCAGTGGAAAACGGCTACCAAGGCTGTCTCATGGCTCCTACAGAGATCCTGGCGGAACAGCATTACCAGGAAATGCAGAAGGTGCTGGAACCGGCCGGAATCCGGACGGCCCTTTTGACCGGAGGCCTGACTGCCAAAAAACGCCGTCAGGTGCTGGAAGGCCTGGCAGACGGCTCTATCCAGGCAGTGGTGGGGACCTACGCCCTGATCCAGGACAAGGTGGTGTTCCATTCCCTGGCCCTGGCCATTACGGACGAACAGCACCGGTTCGGGGTGGCCCAGCGGGCCAAACTCCAGGCCAAGAGCCAGTATGCGCCCCATGTGCTGGTGATGACCGCCACCCCGATTCCCCGGACTCTGGCTCTCACCGTGTACGGGGACCTGGACGTGTCCCTGATGAAAGGAATGCCCCCGGGACGGAAACCGGTCCGGACCCTGTGCTACACCGAGGACAAACGGCCGGCAGTGTACCAGGGGATGGTCCATCAGATCCAGGAAGGCCACCAGGCCTATGTGGTGTGCCCCCTGATCGAGGAAAGCGAAGGGGTGGACGCCAAGGCGGCGGAAGAACTCTACGAGGAACTGACTTTCACCTATCTGAAGGGGATCCCCTGCGGGCTCCTCCACGGCCGTCTGAAGCCGGAAGAAAAGGATGCGGTGATGGAAAGTTTCGCCCGGAACGAAACCAAGGTGCTGATCACCACTACGGTGGTGGAAGTGGGGGTGAACGTGCCCAATGCCACACTGATGGTCATCGAGGGAGCGGACCGGTTCGGCCTGGCCCAGATGCACCAGCTCCGGGGCCGGGTAGGACGGGGCAGCGCCCAGTCCTACTGCGTGCTGCTTACCGCTTCCACCAATCCGGTGACCCTGGAACGGCTCCAGATCATGCGCAGCTGCAGCGACGGGTTCCTGCTGGCGGAAAAGGATCTGGAACTCCGGGGGGCCGGCCAGTTCTTCGGCCTGCGCCAGCACGGCCTCAGCGACCTGTACATAGCGGACATCCTCCGGGATACGGATACCCTGGTGGAAGCCCGGAAAGCGGCCCAGTGGGCCATGGGAGACCCGGACACGGCCCAGGAAGTGATCCGCGCCGCTGCCACCACCCAGTTCGACGGACGGTTCGAGAGGATATTCAATGCATAAGGTGGAGCTGCACGTTGCGTGCAGCTCCCCTCGCTGTCAGCGGCCCCCTTCTTTCACCTTTCTTTACATGCAGTTTTCATTTCTGTAACAAGTTCCGGCTATAATAAATAAAATCCACTATTGACCTTTCATTGATTTTGTCATAAGGAGCCGTATCATGGAAGCACCTGTACAATCACAACCGCAATATCCTGCCCAAGACCGCTGTTCGGAACGGACTTTCAAACTTCTGGCTTTTGCCGGGCTGTTGGGGGTCCTGGTCCTGATCCATTTTCTGGACCCCGGATTCTATCACCAGATCGTCCACCTGGCCCGGGGTGGGAACATCCAGGAAACCGTGGACTTTCTCCGCTCCTTCGGCCCCTGGGCCGTAGTCATCAGTTTCCTGCTGGATGTGTTCATCAACGCCGCCGGCTGTCTTCCCTCCATTTTCCTGTCTACGGCCAATGGGGTGGTGTTCGGGCTGCCGGTGGGGATCCTGGTATCCTGGTCCGCGGAAAGCGTGGGGGTGATTCTCAGTTTCCTCATTATGCGGTATTTCCTCCGGTCCACAGCGGAAACCGTCATTGCCAAAAGCAACAATCTCCAGAAACTGGACGAGATGAGCAGTGAAAACGGCCTGGTGGCCATGGCACTGGCACGGACCCTGCCCTATTTCCCTTCCGGGATCCTCACCTGCTTGGGAGCCATCAGCCGGATGAAGTTCCGGGACTATGTGATTGCCACCTTTATCGGGAAACTGCCCTCCACGGCCCTGGAAGTGGTGGTGGGCCACGACATCGTCCATTTCCGCCAGCATATGGACCGGCTGGCCATCCTGGTGACTCTGGTGCTCCTGGTCTACGGAACGCTGCTGTACAGCCGGTACCGGAAACGTCGGGCCTGAGAAAGAGCTGCAGAAGGAATGTGTATCTATCGTTACACATTCCTTTTTCTTTTGGGAGAATTTCAAAAGTTTTCTGTAAAAAGCAGGAAAAAGGCTGTCTTTCCCCGAAAAAGAGTACCATCAGACTTGTTGAGGACCCTGTTTCGGCAGCGGTACCTCCTGCACCATACGGAACAAAGGGGGCTGTACAGTGAAAGAGTATACAGGTGATAAAATCAGAAACGTGGCAATCGTAGGTCATGGAGGCGCAGGCACCACTTCCCTGACGGAAGCTCTGCTCTACCGCAGCGGGGCCATCAGCCGGATGTGCAAGGTGGAAGACGGCCAGACCACTACGGACTTTGAACCGGAAGAAATCAAAAGAGGGGTTTCTGTCAGCGCCACCCTGGCACCGGTGGAATGGCGGGATGTGAAGATCAACTTCATCGATACCCCGGGGTTTGCGGATTTCGTGGCGGAAGTGAAAGGGGCCTTCCGGGCGGTGGACAGCGTGCTGATCGTGGTCAGCGCCACCAGCGGGGTCCAGATCGGGACGGAACAGTGCTGGAAGCTGGCGGAAGAAGCAGGTCTGCCCCGGCTGATCTTCGTGAACAAAATGGATCGGGAAAACGCTGATTACGACAATATCCTGGACAATCTCCGGGCCAAGATCGGGAAACGGATCCTGCCTCTGGAACTGCCTTTGGGCAAGGAAGCGGATTTCTGCGGGGTCATCGACGTGTTCAACCAGAAGGCCTACCGGGGCAACGGCAACGGGGCCGACGAAATCGAGGTCCCTGCTGATCTGAAGGAATGGGTCCAGGATGCCCATGACAAAATGGTGGAAGCGGCGGTCGAAGCCGATGACGAAATCATGGAACGGTATCTGGAAGGGGAAACCATTTCCGATGAAGAAGTGATGAGCTGTCTGGTGAAGGGCATCCGGCAGGGAATCATCTTCCCGGTGCTCTGCGGCTCCGCCTTCAAGAACATCGGCCTGGGCCGGACCCTGTCCGCCATTGTGGACTATACCTTCCCGGCCATCCTGAACGAATACCATGTAACCAACCTGAAAACCGGAGAAGTGGAACGGCGGGATTCCAACGCACCGCTGGCCGCTCTGGTGTTCAAGACCACCTCCGATCCCTTTGTGGGACGGATGAGCTTCATCCGGGTGTTCTCCGGGGTTATCAACGCCGACAGCACTGTGTATAACGCCAGCCGGGATGAAATGGAAAAGGTGGGGGCCATCTGTACCCTCCGGGGCAAGAACCAGATCCCCATGAAGGCCATTACCGCCGGGGATATCGGGGTGATCTCCCGTCTCCAGTTCACCATGACCGGGGATACCCTGAGTGCCAAGGAGGCACCGGTGCAGTTTGCACCCATTGAATACCCTCTGCCCATGTACAGCCGGGCCATCGCTCCCAAAAAGAAAGGGGACGAGGACAAAATTGCGGCGGCTCTGAACAAGCTCATGGACGAAGATCCTACCTTTATCGTCAGCCGGAACCCGGTGACCAAGGAAACTCTGATCAGCGGCATGGGAGACCAGCATCTGGACATCCTGATGGAACGGATGAAACGGAAATTCGGGGTGGAAGCCGTTTTGAAACCGCCCATGGTGGAATACCGGGAAACCATCCGGGGTTCTGCAGAAGTGGAAGGCAAATACAAGAAACAGACCGGGGGCCACGGCCAGTACGGCCATGTGGTCATCAAAATGGAACCTCTGCCTCCGGGAAGCGGTTTTGAGTTCGTGGACAAGATTTTCGGAGGTGCCGTGCCCCGGCAGTACATCCCGGCGGTGGAAAAGGGCATGAAGGAATCCATGGAACACGGGATCCTGGCCGGATATCCGGTGGTGGATCTGAAGATCACCCTGCTGGATGGGTCCTATCATACGGTGGACTCTTCGGAAATGGCCTTCAAAGTGGCTTCCCACATGGCCTTCCAGAAAGCGGCGGAACAGTCCAAGCCTGTGCTGATGGAACCCTATTACAACCTGGATGTGTATTGTGACGAACGGATGACCGGGGACATTATTTCCGACCTGAACAGCAAACGGGGACGGATCCTGGGGATGCAGTCTGCAGAAGACGGCCGGGCTGTGGTAAAGGCCCAGGTGCCCTATGCGGAAATCCTGGATTACGCTGTGGATCTCCGGGCCCTGACCCAGGGGACCGGGACCTTCGAAATGAAGTTTGACCATTACGAAGACGTGCCTCCCAAGATGGCGGACAAGATCATTGCTGAAGCCAGAGCCAAGGCAGAAGCCGCCAAAAAGTAAAAATATGCGTTTACCGGACCTGCCGGCCATTGCCGGAGGTCCGGTTTTTGTGTAAACTGAAAGGGATCGATTGTACAAGGAGGAATGGATGTGACACTGACTACTGAAAAAAAGGGCATCTTGGCTTCCATCCTGGCGGCGGTGTTCTTTACCACCATGGATGTGGGAGCCAAGAAACTGCTCCACCTGGGCACCGGGGAAATCACCTTCTTCCGGGGACTGGTGGGGATGCTGTTCCTGCCCTTTATGGCCCGGATGGAAACCCTGCCGGTGTTTTCCGGGAAGGACCGGGGGCTGCTCCATCTCCGGGGCCTGTTCGGATGTGCCTGCCTGCTGTTCTTTTTTTACTGCCTCAATGGATTGAAACTGGGGGACGCGGAAATCCTCACTCAGCTCTCTGCCTTTTTCATGTGTCTCCTGTCCCCGATTTTCCTCCGGGGCAGTCTCCAGAAGCGGTCGGTGCCCTGGCTGGGGGTGATCGCCTTGGGAGCGGCCATCGTCCTTCAGGTGTGGAATTTCCACTCGTTCAACCTTTATGCCCTGTTTGGAATCCTGTCCGCCTTCTTTGCAGCCAGCGCTTACGTGTGCATCGGGAAGATGACGGAGCGGGGAGGCCACACCCAGACGGAACTGGTGCTGTATTTCCAACTGTACAGCACTCTGGGAGGACTGGTGCTCATGGGTATGGACCGGTGGACCCTGCCGACAGGGGCCGAATGGGGATGGATCCTGGAAATGGCCCTGTCCGCCCTGATGGGGCAGGTGTGTCTCACCTGGGGGTGCACCCACATCCATCCTACTATGGTGAACTTTCTCATGTATACCGGCATCCTGTTCCATATCCTGGCGGGAGCTCTGCTCTGGGGCGAAGTCCTGACTGGGTATTCCTGGGTGGGCGGCAGCCTGATTGTGCTGGGGAGCGTGCTGCTGCTGAGACAGTGAGAAGAAGGGCGGTTGACAGATGACCGTTGACAGTGCTGCTGTCCTTGCAGCAGCACCCCTTGCGTTACCCCCTCAAATGGCCTATAATCAGAATGAATGACTGTGTATACCACTTTTTTACATCCGCTATGGAGGGATTTTTTTCATGCAAAATATTGATACTGAAAGCATCAACACCCTGCGTTTTTTGTCCATCGATGAGGTGCAGGCGGCCAATTCCGGTCACCCGGGCCTTCCTCTGGGAACCGCGCCCCTGATGTACACCATTTGGGACCGGTTCATGAAATACAATCCTGAAAACCCCAACTGGTTCGACCGGGACCGTTTCGTCCTGTCCCCGGGCCACGGCAGCGCCCTGCTCTATGCCATGCTCCATGTGGCCGGCTATGATCTGTCCCTGGAAGATCTGAAGAACTTCCGTCAGTGGGGCAGCAAGACTCCGGGCCATCCGGAATACGGTGTGACCCCCGGGGTGGATGTGTCCACCGGTCCTCTGGGCCACGGCTTTGCCATGGCAGTGGGACTGGCCATGGCGGAAGAAATGATGGCCGCCCGGTACAACAAGGAAGGCTACAAGGTGGTGGACCATTACACCTACGGCATCACCTCCGACGGGGACCAGATGGAAGGGGTGGCTTCTGAGGCCGCTTCTCTGGCCGGTACCCTGGGTCTGGGAAAACTGATCTTCCTCTATGATGACAACAAGATCACCATCGAAGGCAGCACGGACATTGCCTTCCGGGAAGATGTGGGAGCCCGGTTCAAAGCCTATGGCTGGCAGGTGCTGCGGGTGGCTTCTTCTGAAGATGTGGAAGCTTTGGTCAAAGCCATCGAAGCCGCCAAGAAGGAAACCCGGAAACCGTCCCTGATCATCGTGAAGACCCATATCGGCTTCGGCAGCCCCCGGCAGGATATGGCCAGTGCCCACGGGGAACCCCTGGGGGCGGAAAACGTGGCCAAGACCAAGGAAGCCGCCGGCTGGGACGGCAGCCAGTCCTTTGTGGTGCCGGAAGCCGTGAAGAAACATTTTGCGGACAAACTGCCCCAGTGCCGGAAAAACGAAGAAGACTGGAACAAACTGCTGGAAGACTACGGCCGGGCTTATCCGGAACTGGCCCAGGAACTGGCCGACCGGCTGGACGGGAAAATGGATCTGGATGTGAAAGACCTGATGGCTGCCTTCAAGGATACGGACAGTGTGGCCACCCGGGCCGCCTCCGGTTCCGTACTCCAGCTGCTGGCTGACAAGATTCCTGCTCTTACCGGGGGCAGCGCTGACCTGGGGCCCTCCAACAAAACGGAAATGAAGGGCAAAGGCTTCTTCTCCGCCGAAGACCGGACCGGCCGGAACATCCACTTCGGCATCCGGGAACATGCCATGGGCTGCATCGTCAACGGTCTGTGCCTCCATGGCGGTATCCTGCCTTTCGGGGCCACCTTCCTGGTGTTCGCCGACTTCATGCGGCCGGCTGTGCGGATGGCGGCTCTCATGGGCATCGGCAGCGTGTTCGTCTACACCCATGACAGCGTGTTCGTAGGGGAAGACGGGCCCACCCATGAACCCATCGAACAGACCATGAGCCTGCGGCTGATCCCCAACGTATCCGTGTTCCGCCCGGCGGACGCCCTGGAAACGGCTGTGGCCTGGAAAGCCGCCTGCGAAAACCGGAAGCAGCCCACCTGCCTGCTGCTCACCCGTCAGGGTCTGCCGGTGCTCCATGGGTATGAAAAGACCATTGCCAAGGGTGCGGCTAAAGGGGCCTATGTGCTGAGCCTCTCCGCCAAAGACAAGGTGAAGGCTGTGATCATTGCCACCGGCAGTGAAGTCCATCTGGCTCTGGATGCCCAGAAAGCCCTGGAAGAAAAAGGCATTGGGGTCAATGTGGTGTCCATGCCCAGCTGGGATGTGTTCGAACAGCAGAGCAGTGCCTACAAGAAGAAAGTCCTGCCCAAGGATGTGCCTGCCATCGCCCTGGAAGCCGGAGTACGCACCGGCTGGGCCCGGTACACCGGCAGCGAGGACAGAGTCCTGGGCATCGACCGGTTCGGTGCTTCCGCTCCCGGCAAGACCGTCTACAAGGAATTCGGCTTCACCGTGGACCATGTGGTGGAAATGGTGAAGAAACTGAAGTGATTGGATGAAAAAGGCTGTCGCTCAGGCGGCAGCCTTTTTCAGAAAGAAGGAGAAAACATGTTCCATCTGTTGACCATTGCCGGGTCGGATTCTTCCGGCGGAGCCGGCATCCAGGCTGACCTGAAGACTTTTGCCGCTCATGGCTGCTACGGCATGAGCGTGATCACTGCCGTGACTGCCCAGAACACCACCGGGGTCACCGCCATCCAGAACATCGACCCGGAAGTGGTGGAAGCCCAGATCGATGCCGTATTCCAGGATATCCGGGTGGACGGGGTCAAGGTAGGGATGGTGTCCAATTCCGCTTTGATCCGGGCCATTGCCCGGAAAATGGAGGAGTACGCTCCCAAAGTGCTGGTGGTGGATCCGGTGATGGTGGCCACTTCCGGCAGCTATCTCCTGGAAAAAGAGGCCCGGAAGGACCTTCAGGAAAAACTGCTGCCTCTGGCCACCCTGATCACTCCCAACATGCAGGAAGGAGAAGTATTGTCCGGCCTTTCCATCCGCAGCCAGGATGACATGGAAAAGGCCGCGGCGGTGATCTGCCAGAAAGGGGCCAGGGCCGTGCTGCTGAAAGGCGGCCATCTGGCGGATACGGCCGATGACTACCTTCTGTATCCCGGGGAAGGGGACTGGCTGAAGGGAAAATGGTTCCCGGGCCAGCGGTTCGACAACCCCAATACCCATGGCACCGGCTGCAGCCTGTCTTCTGCCCTGGCCGCGGAACTGGCCGCCGGTCAGCCAATTCCGGAAGCCGTGGAAAAGGCCAAGGCCTATGTGGCCCTGGGCATCCAGAACGGTCTGGCGGTGGGCAAGGGCCACGGGCCCATCCACCATTTCGTGGATCTGTACCGGCATGCCGGCTGGGAGTGATGCATCATGAAAAAATTTGATCTGAGCCTGTACCTGGTCACTGACCGGAACTGTCTCCAGGGCAGGGATTTTTATGAAGCGGTGGAGGAAGCCCTCCGGGCCGGGGTGACCCTGCTCCAGCTCCGGGAAAAGCATCTGGGCCTGGAAGACCTGGTGGCGGAAGGGAAAAAGGTAAAGGCCCTGTGCCGGAAGTACCAGGTGCCCTTCCTGGTGGACGACAATGTGGAAGCGGCCAAAATCCTGGAAGCAGACGGTGTCCATCTGGGCCAGGAAGACGAGGCCATCCAGAAGGCCCGGGCGGCTCTGGGGCCGGACGCCATCATCGGCATTTCCGCTCACAATCTGGAGGAAGCCCTGGAAGCCCAGGCCCAGGGGGCCGATTACCTGGGAGTGGGGGCCCTGTATCCCACCGGGAGCAAAAAGGATGCCTCCCTGCTGCCTGCCGGGATGCTGGAAAAAATCGTCCAGGCGGTCCGGATCCCGGTTGCAGGCATCGGAGGCATCCAGGAAGACCGGATGGAGGAAGTACTGGACCAGGGTGCCGCCGGCTGTGCCATGATCAGCGCCATTCTGGGAGCTCCTGACATCACCGCTGCCGTCAGCCGGATGAAGGCCCTAATCCAGGCCCGGCAGCAGTGACGGGAGGCAGCCATGGCAAGCGACCTGAAAACGGAAAAACTGGGGAAGAAGCTCCTGTCCCGGTTCACCCGGCAGCTGACGGACCAGGTGTTCCTGTTCCTCCAGCAGGACCCGGAGCTTTATGAGGAATACCAGGCCCTGGTCCGGGACAGCAGCCCCAACGGTGTGAATTCCGTCCTGGGCCGGATGATCACCGAAGCCTATGATCTGGTGAACCTGAACAAGGAAACCCATCCTCAGTCCCCTCTTTTGAAAAAATACACCCGCCATGCAGTCCGGTGGGAAAAGGAGGACCTGGAAGTCCAGAAAAAAGTCCTTTACGGGGACCGGGACCTGTTTACGCCCCAGCCGGCCAAATCCGGTGAGGAACGGAAAGCCCCCAAAAAGAAGGGACCGGACCAGGAAAGTCTCTTCTGAGAAAAAAACTTTGCCTGTCAAGGAAAAATCCTTGACAGGTTTTTCTCTTTATAGTACAATAGCACCCGGTGATATTCATGCAGGATGAAGGCTTTGAAAAAAGGATTCGGTTCGGTCAGCTCTATGCCATCTACGGCGGGCTGCTCACGGAGAAACAGCAGAAAATCATGGAAGAGTATTTCTACGATGACCTGTCATTGGGAGAAATCGCGGAAAATACCCAGACCAGCCGTCAGGCGGTCTATGATCTGCTGCGGCGTGTGGAACAGACCCTGGAAAAGTACGAAAACAGACTTCACCTGCTGCACCAGGATCAGGAACGGCAGTTCAAGCTCCGGGGAGCGGTAAAACTCCTGGAAGCCTGCCGGATCAGTGACAGCACCGATCTCCGTTTGGGGAAGGTGGAAGATATCCTGAAAAGCATCATTGACGAAAGCAGGTAACTATGGCTTTTGAAATCCTAACCGACAAACTGACGGCAGCCATCCAGAAGCTCCGGGGACAGAAGACGGTTTCCGAACAGGATCTGAAAGAGACCCTCCGGGAAGTCCGGCTGGCCCTGCTGGATGCGGATGTGAACTTCAAGGTCGTCAAAGAATTTACCGCCAAGATCAAGGAGCGGGCCATGGGGCAGCAGGTTGACCCCAATCTCACTCCAGGCCAATATATTGTGAAAATCGTCCATGAGGAGCTCATCGAGCTCCTGGGGGGCACCCAGAGCAAGCTGAACCAGGCGGCCAATCCGCCTACGGTAATCATGCTGGTGGGGCTCCAGGGCGCCGGCAAGACCACCACTCTGGGCAAGCTGGCCAACTACCTGCGGAAAAACGGGAAGAAGCCGCTGATGGTGGCCGGGGACGTGTACCGTCCTGCCGCCATTACCCAGCTGGAAGTCATCGGCAAACAGCTGGATATGCCGGTGTTCTCTCTGGGAGACCAGGTTTCTCCGGTGGAAATCGCCAAAGAATCCCTGAAGCGGGCCAATGCCCTCCTGTGCGATACCGTGCTCATCGATACCGCCGGCCGTCTCCATGTGGACGAGACCCTGATGAATGAGCTGAAAGACATGAAAGCCGCGGTCCATCCGGACGAAATCCTGCTGGTGGTGGATGCCATGACCGGCCAGGACGCCGTTACGGTGGCCGATTCCTTCAACAAAGCCCTGGGCATTACAGGGCTGATTGTGACCAAGCTGGACGGCGACGCCCGTGGGGGCGCCGTACTCAGCGTCAAGGCAGTGACCAACTGCCCGGTGAAGTTTGTGGGGATGGGAGAAAAACTGGATGCCCTCCAGCCCTTCTATCCTGACCGTATGGCTTCCCGGATCCTGGGCATGGGGGACGTGCTCTCCCTGATCGAAAAGGCTCAGGAAGCCATCGATGTGGATTCGGCTAAAAAAATGGCGGAATCCCTGAAGAAGAATGAATTCACCCTGGACATGTTCCTGGACCAGATGAAACAGGTCAAGAAACTGGGGTCCCTGGAATCCATTCTCAGCATGATCCCCGGCATGGGTAAATTTGCCAAGCAGTTGGAAGGGGTGGATCTGGACGGCAAGGAAGTCCGCCGGCTGGAAGCCATCATCTATTCCATGACGCCTCAGGAGCGGCAGAATCCCCGGATCATCAACGGGTCCCGGCGCAAGCGCATTGCAGCCGGCTGCGGCCAGCGGGTCCAGGATGTGAACCGGCTGCTGAAGCAGTTCGAAGAGAGCAAGAAGCTCATGAAGACCATGCAGGGTATGAACAAGTATGCACGGAAAGGCAGATTCAAACTGCCTTTCATGCAATAAAACCAATCTGGTAAGGAGGTGAATGTTGTGGCAGTTAAAATCCGTCTGAAACGTATGGGTGCCAAAAAGAGCCCCTTCTATCGTATCGTCGTTGCTGACGAACGGGCTCCCCGTGACGGCCGTTTCATCGAAACCGTAGGTACCTACGATTCCACTGTTGATCCCGCCGTGGTTACCATCGACGAAGAAAAAGCTCTGTCCTGGATGAAAAAGGGCGCACAGCCGACTGATACGGTTCGTTCCATGTTCAGCAAACAGGGTCTGATGGCGAAACTGGCTGGCGAAAAAGCAGCCAAATAAGGAGGATGACTATGAAAGAGATAGTTGAAGTGATTGCTAAGGCTATCGTGAATAATCCCTCCGAGGTCCAGGTGGAGGAAGAAAGGACCGGATCTTCCGTGATCCTGAAACTCCACGTGGCGCCTGAAGATATGGGTAAAGTGATCGGCAAACAAGGCCGCATTGCCAAGGCCATCCGTCTGGTGATGAAAGCAGCTGCTACCCGCGAAAACGTGAAAGTCATCGTTGATATCGACTAAAGGTGGTTACCATGGATAAAATGATCGTTCGGGTGCCTGTAGTCATCAAGGCCAAGGTCACTGAAGACCTGAAAGCCAAGATCATTGCAGATATGAAGCGTCAGGTCCAGGCGGCAGAACTGGATTTCGAACAGTTCCAGTTCAATGCCAAGCGGGCGCTGAATGAACAGTCCGCTGCCGGTCCGGAGGCTGTCCGGGGGCTCCAGGAGCAGATCCAGTATGAAAAGACCCAGCGGGGCCATGCTCTCCAGGAACTGAAAGACAAGCTGGAACGGGCTGAAAACCTGGAAATCGGCAGTGAAGTCGGTCATGGTACACTGGAACGTTCTGTAGAAATCGCTGTAGGCAGCGACCTGGAAGCCCTTATGGGGGCGGAAATCGTCGTGGAAGACGGCAAAGTCGTCGGCTTCAGAGAATAAGCCTATGGAACAGCATATCGTGATTGGCAAAATTGTCGCCCCGCATGGCGTGCGGGGCGAATTTCGCATTATGCCGCAGACGGATCATCCGGAGCGGTACGCCAAAATGAAGAAGATCACCCTGGACAACGGCCGGGACTACACGGTCCAAAGCCTCCGTCAGCACAAGAATGTGTACCTGATGAAGGTGGAGGGCATTGAGACCATGAACGATGCGGAGACCCTCCGGGGCCGGACCATCGTCCTGCGGCCGGAAGAACTGCCTCCTCTGCCGGAAGGCCAGTTCTATGTCCGGGACATCATCGGCTTTGCCGCCGTGACTCCGGAAGGGGAAACGGTGGGGATGCTGAAGGATGTGATCAGCCCCGGTTCCACCGATGTGTTCGTCATTGCTCCGCCCCAGGGGGAAGATATCCTGGTAGCGGCCATTGCGGACAATATCCGGAACATCGACTGGGAAAAGAAGCAGATCACTGTGGTGCTGCCGGAGTGGATCTGAGATGAAATTCGTATTTGTCACTCTTTTCCCGGAGATGATCCGGAGCGCCTGCAGCTGGAGCATCCTGGGCCGGGCGGCTCAGGAAGGGCTCCTGTCCGTGGACTGTGTGGATCCCCGGGACTATGCCACCGACCGGCACCGGAGCGTGGACGATACCACCTGCGGCGGCGGAGCAGGGATGGTGCTGAAGCCCCAGACTTATCTGGCGGCCCTGGAACGGGCCCGGGAGCTGGCACCGGGAGCCCTGGTGGCGGCCCTGACACCGGTGGGAGAATCCCTCCGGCAGGAACGGGTGTGTGAACTGGCCCGGAGCGGGCAGGATCTGATCCTGCTCTGCGGCCATTATGAAGGCTTTGACGAACGGATCCTGGAGGAAGCTGATCTCCGGCTTTCCATCGGGGATTTTGTGCTGACCGGAGGAGAACTGCCGGCCCTGTGCATCATGGATGCAGTGGCCCGGTTCATTCCCGGGGTGCTGGGCAAGCAGGTAAGCGCCGAGGAAGATTCCTTCCATGACAGCCTGCTGGAATACCCCCAGTACACCCGTCCGGTGGAGTACAGGGGCAAAGCCGTGCCGGAAGTCCTGCTTTCCGGCGACCACGGTAAAATCGGCCAGTGGCGGAGAAAGGAGAGCCTGCGGGCCACCTTCCTCCACCGCCCGGAACTGCTGCGGACCATGCAGTGGCAGAAGGGGGACGGGAGACTGTTCCTGGCCATGGAAGAAGAAGAAAAAGAGAAGTCCCGGACGGCCGGGAAAAGCAGGGAATCCTGACTTTTTCGGTTGCACCGGGAGCCGGCTGTATGGTATAATACAGCGTATGCATTAACGGGCGGTCCGCTGTTAGCACGTGGCTAGACATGAACGTCTTGGATTCTGAGGAGGAAATTAATAATGAACGTTATTGAAGCAATTGAAAAGGAACAGCTGCGTTCCGACATTCCCGAATTCCGTCCTGGCGATACCCTGAAGGTATATGTGAAGGTTGTGGAAGGTACCCGTGAACGGGTTCAGCTGTTTGAAGGCGTATGCATTGCCCGGAGCGGTTCCGGTGCCCGGGAAATGTTCACTGTTCGCCGCGTTGCTTCCGGCGTTGGTGTGGAAAGAATGTTCCCTGTCCATTCCCCGCGTCTGGAAAAAATCGTTGTATCCCACAGAGGTGTGGTACGCAGAGCAAAACTGTACTATCTGCGTAAACTGACCGGTAAAGCCGCTCGTATCAGAGAACGTCGGTAATCGGATCAATGAGGCAGTTGCTCCGGCAACTGCCTTTTTTATTGCAAAGGAGAAGGCATGAGCGAAGAAAAGAAATCCGGCTCCTGGCAGGATACGGTCAGTGACTGGCTGATTTCCATCATTGTGGCCGTGGTGCTGGCTTTTGGGATCCGTACCTTCCTGGTGGAACCCTATATGGTCTCTGGACCTTCCATGATGAACACCCTCCAGGACCAGGAACGGCTGCTGGTGAACAAGCTGGTCTATTACACCCGCCAGCCCAAACGGGGAGAAATCATCGTGTTCAAGTATCCCAGTGACACCCGGCGGGACTTCATCAAACGGGTCATCGCCGTGGGCGGGGACACCATCGAGATCCGGGACGGGAAGACCTATGTGAACGGGGAAGCCCTGGATGAAAGCTATATCCGGGAACCCTTCCACACCAACCTGCCCAAGACCACCGTCCCTGCCGGCCATATCTTTGTTATGGGGGACAACCGGAACAACTCCGAAGACAGCCGGTTCCGGGATGTGGGCTTTGTGGATCTGAGCCTGGTGAAAGGCAAAGCCAGCCTGATCTTCTGGCCCCTGGGACAGATACGGGCACTGCCTTGAAAAAAAGGGGCTGTGAAAAAATGAAAGATCATTTTTTCACAGCCCCTTTACTGCACCAAATTCCCGTTAATGCCCCGCTTTTTCCACAATTCGCTTCTGAATGGGAAGCATGGTATAATGGGGCCTATGCATATTGACAGGCGTTGCCTGTTTGGATAAGAAAGGATGTACCCATGGAAAATACAATCGGCGGAAAGAAATTCCATATCCAGTGGTTCCCCGGCCATATGACCAAGGCCAAACGGATGATGGAAGCCAACCTGAAACTGGTGGATGTGGTGGTGGAACTGCTGGACGCCAGGATTCCCCGGTCCAGTGCCAACCCCATGCTCCAGCAGCTGATCGGCAGCAAGCAGAAAATCGTGGTGCTGAACAAGACGGACATGGCAGATCCGGACCGGACCCGGGACTGGCTGGCCTATTTTAAGAAGCACAGCTTTACGGCCCTGGAGGTGGACTGTCAGAAAGGCAAGGGAGTCAAGGCCCTGGTGAATGCCATCCAGAAAGCCGGAGAACCCACCCTGGAAAAATGGCGGAAAAAGGGCGTACGGAACCGGTCCATCCGGGTGATGATCGTAGGAATCCCCAATGTGGGGAAATCCACCCTGATCAACCGGCTGCTGGGGAAGAACAAAGCCGCAGCCCAGAACAAGCCGGGGGTGACCCGGGGGCCTCAGTGGGTGATCCTGGGGAAGGGGCTGGAACTGCTGGATACCCCCGGTGTCCTGTGGCCCAAATTCGACAATCCGGAAACCGGGTTCTGCCTGGCGGTGACCGGTGCCATCCGGGAAGAGGTCTTTGATCAGGAAACCGCCGTCCATATCCTGGTCCAACGGCTGATGAAGCTGTATCCCCAGGAATTGTCCGCCAGTTACCGGATCGAACTGACACCGGAAGATACCGTGGAAGCGGCGGAGGAAAAAATCGCCCGGGCCCGGGGCTGCCTGAAAGCCGGCGGAGTCTTGGATATGAACAAAACAATCCAGATGATTCTCCGTGACTTCAAGGCCGGGAAACTGGGATCCTTCTCCCTGGAAGCCGCTCCCCGGGACGAGGCCTGACATGGAAAAAAAAGAGAGCATCCAGGTAATCCGGGAACAGCTGAAACTGGGGCCGGAAGAAGCAGAACTGGAACGCTGGCGGAAGGATGGGCGGACCGGTGTCCGGAAACTGCTGGAAGCCTATGACCGGAAACAGGCAGCCCGGAAACTGGAACGGGAACGGCTGGAACGGCTCCAGGATCTGGAACGGGAATTTTGGGAACGGGGTATGGATCAGGTGGCCGGCTGCGACGAAGCGGGCCGGGGGCCGCTGGCCGGACCTTTGGTGACGGCGGCAGTGATCCTGCCTCACGGAATCTGGCTGCCCGGTCTTACCGATTCCAAAAAGGTCACTCCTGCCCGGCGGGAAACCCTGTATGGAGAGATCCTGGAACAGGCGGTTAGCGTTACCGTCAGCATCCTGGGACCCAGGGAAATCGATCGGCTGAACATCTACCAGGCGGCCAAAACCGCCATGACCCTGTGTCTGACCCATATGAAGGTGCACCCTCAGGGGGCCATTACCGATGCCATGCCCCTGGAAATCCCGGGGATCCCTGTGGAGGATATGGTTCGGGGGGACAGCAAAAGTGCAGCGGTGGCGGCCGCTTCCATCATCGCCAAGGTCACAAGGGACCATATCATGGAAGACCTGGACCGGGACTATCCCCAGTACGGATTTGCCAAACACAAGGGATACGGTACGGCCCGGCACATCCAGGCCATCCTGGACTGCGGCCCCAGCCCCTGGCACCGGAGAAGCTTCGAACCTCTGAAGTCCATGGATCTGAAAGAACCCGCCGTCAGTGAAAACAAACTGCTGAAGTTGAAATAGGGGGCTGTTGCCAGGGCAACAGCCCGGTCAGCGGTCAGCTGTCAACGGCTTAAGGAAGTCAGCAAAGCTGACATTGAACAAAAAAGGAGGGAATCAGTATGGTCCACCAACGCCGCCGGTTCGGGAACTGGGGGGAGGAGGCGGCCGTCCGCTATCTGGAAAAACAGGGATATGAGATCCTGGACCGGAACTACCGGAGCAGTTGGGGAGAAATCGACATCATTGCCCGGCACTGGGGAGTGCTGGCCTTTGTGGAAGTAAAGACCCGGCACAGTCTGAAATTCGGCCGCCCTGCCGCCGCCGTGACCCGGGACAAACAGATCCGCCTCCGGAAAACCGCCTGGTGCTACCTGCGGGAGAATCCGGTGCTCCGGTACCGGAGCCGGTTCGATATTATCGAGATCCTGGATCTGTATGGGAAAATTTCTCTGAATCATTTGAAGAATTGCTTTTAAATATAAAATCTGTCAATGGTCAACTGCCGATGGATGCCAGCGTGGCTGGCTTTGGATGAAGAAATCGGTGGTTTCTCCAATCACGGCAAACGACACACGATGAACGACTCACGATACACGACAAAGGAGCTGATTCCATGTACGCACGGACCTGGGGGGAGACCACCCGCGGGATCAACGGAGAAATGGTTACAGTGGAGGTGGATGTGACCAACGGCATGCCTGCCTTTGAAATGGTGGGGCTGCCGGATACGGCAGTGAAGGAGGCACGGGAGCGGGTGAAGGCTGCGGTGAAGAATTCCGGCTTCCGGTTCCCGGACACCCACATAACTGTGAACCTGGCTCCGGCGGACTTGAAAAAGGATGGGGCCGGACTGGATCTGCCCATTGCCCTGGGGGTGCTGGCTGCCAAGAAGTATGTGAAACTGCCGGACCCCATGCCTGTGTTCGCCGGAGAGCTGGCCTTGGACGGATCCCTGCGCCCGGTGAACGGGATCCTGCCCATGATCCTCCGGGCCCGGGACGAAGGGCTGCCGGCCATTTTCATCCCTTCCGGCAACGCTACCGAAGGGGAACTGGTGGACGGGATCCAGGTGTATACCGCGGACAACCTGGGGCAGATCGTGGACCATTTCCAGGGAAAGCAGCCTCTGGAGCCTCTGGCCAAAAAGGTGTTGGAACTGGAGAAACCCCTGGAGGATACCGTGGACTTTGCAGATGTCCAGGGCCAGAAAGTGGCCAAGCGGGCCCTGGAGATCGCTGCGGCGGGAGGCCACAATGTGCTGATGGTGGGGGCGCCCGGAGCCGGAAAGACCATGCTGGCCCGGCGGTTGCCTTCCATCCTGCCGCCCATGACCGAGGAAGAAGCCCTGGAAGTGACCAAAATCTACAGCATCTCCGGCCTTTTGAAAGGCCACCACGGCATTATGGTGGAACGGCCTTTCCGGAGCCCCCACCACACGGTTTCCCAGTCGGCACTCATCGGAGGGGGCAGCATCCCCCATCCCGGAGAGGTGACCCTCAGCCATCACGGAGTCCTGTTTCTGGACGAGCTGCCGGAATTTTCCCGGAGCGCCCTGGAAGTGCTCCGGCAGCCCCTGGAAGACGGGATGGTCACCATCAGCCGGGTCCAGGCCTCTCTCACCTATCCCGCCCGGTTCATCCTGGTGGCGGCCCAGAATCCCTGTCCCTGCGGGTTCTGGGGAGAAGAGGACAACCTTCACCAGTGCACCTGCCGGCCCGGGGACATCGCCCGGTATCAGAAGAAAATTTCCGGGCCCCTCCTGGACCGGATCGACATCCAGATCCACGTGCCCCGGCTCCAGTACCAGGAAATGAAAAGCAGAAAGAAGGGGGAAAGCTCCGCGGCCATCCGGGAACGGGTGGTGGCAGCCCGTCAGATCCAGCGGGAACGGCTGAAAGGCACCCACCTGTTCTGCAACGCCAGTATGGGCCGGCGGGAGGTCAAGGCCTTCTGTCCTCTGACACCTCAGGCGGAAGCCCTGCTGGAAAAATATTTCGTCAGCCTGGGCCTCAGTGCCCGGAGCCATGACCGGATCATCAAAGTGGCCCGGACCATTGCGGATCTGGCCGGCAGTGAGGACATCACGGCGTTCCATCTGGGCGAAGCCATCCAGCTGCGGACCAGCATCCAGGGATAGGAGGGCGGAACCATGATTTCCCTTCCATGGCTGTCTTTGCTCATTTCCTTTTTCTGGTTCGCCCTGGGCTCCTGTCTGGGCAGCTTCCTGAATCTGTGCGCCAACCGGCTCCGGCGGGAAGAATCCATTATCTGGGGCCGGTCCCATTGTGACAGCTGCGGCCATATCCTGGGGCCGGGAGAACTGATCCCTCTGGTCAGTTATCTGCGCCAGAAGGGAAAATGCCGGCACTGCGGCAAAGAACTGACCGTATCCCTGTTCTGGCGGGAAGCGGAAGCCGGAGCCCTGTTCCTGCTCCTTTCCCGGATGCCCGGGCCTCCGGCGGTACTGGCTCTGAGGCTGGCTTGTGTGAGCCTGCTGCTCCTTATGGCCTGGACGGACAGGGACGAAATGCAGCTGTACGAAGTTTTTTTCCTTCCCCTGGGACTGTTGTTCCTGCTTCTCCACGGACTGACGGACGGAGATTTTTTGTCTCCTCTGACAGGGGCCGGACTGCTGGGGGGACTGCTCCAGCTGATCCACTGGCGGTATCCCCAGGGCATGGGAGCCGGGGATCCCAAACTGGCAGCGGTGATGGGTCTGTGGCTGGGACCCTGGACAGGGCTCCAGGGCCTTTTCCTGGCTGCCGGCCTTGCTTTTGTTTCCGTCTGTCTGTTTGCCTTTAATCCGGAAAACAACGGATGGGACAAGGCACCGGTACAGGTGCCCCTGGCTCCTTATTTCGTCCTGGCCGGACTGCTGCTCCGGTTCCGTTCTGTCTTTGGGCTGATGGAACCGGACAGGATGCTGCTGTGTGTCCTTGGGCTTGCAGGACCGGGGCTGGAAGAAGGAAAAGCCCGGCTGGGCCAGGCTGCAGGGTGGCTCCGGCGCCGGCTGTCTCCCTGGCCCCGGCAGCTGCTGGGTGTTCAGATCAGCGGAGACCGGGTGACTCTGGTTCAGGTCCGGAAAAAGAAGAAAGCCTGGGAAGTGGAACGGTACCAGGAACTGGCCTGGCCGGAACGGATCCGGCTGGCCCTGTACCGGCAGCAGGGGGAGGAACCGGCCCTGTGGCTCCAGGAAGTCTGTGCCAAACGGGGGGTTACAGCCCAATCTATCCTGTGGCTCCTGGGGCCGGATCTGTTGGAATTCCGGAATCTGTCCCTGCCCGGTCTGTCCCGGAAGGAACAGATCCAGGCGGCATCCTGGGAGATCCTACAGCAGATCCCCTATCCCCCGGGTTCTTTTGCCCTGGGGACGGAACCCTGTCCGGACCGGAAGGAAGAAATCCTGGCGGGAGCCGTGCCCCTGGCCCTGCTGGATACCGTAGGGGTCATCAGCCGGCAGCTGGATTGGGAAATCCTGCAGGTGGAAGGGGCTCCGGCGGCCTGGGGATGGTGGCTGGAAAAAGAGGAGGCGGGATTTCTCCTGATCCTGGGAGAAGAAGGCCTCCAGGGGGCCTGGTATGCCCGGGGCCGTCTCCTGGCCTGTCGGAACCTGCCGGGATCCGGTCGGGGAGAACCTTTCCGGGACCAGCGGGACGAGGCGGTGGAAACCCTGTGGGAACATCTGTCTCCCGGGGTCCGGGACCGGTTCCAGGACGGGCCGTCCGGTCTGTATCTGGCCGGCGGTACGGAACAGGAACAGGCTGCCTGGCTGGAATTCTTCCGGCAGCAGTGGGAATGCCCTGCTCAGGTCCTGGAACTGGAACCCCGCTTCCAATGGGCTCCCTATTATGAAGAGAAAAAGCAGGCGGTTCTTACAGCTGGCCTGTGGGGTGTTTTGGGAGGGATCCTGGGGGCCGGACGGGAGAGTGGTTTCTGCTTTTCCCTGTTCCGGCAGGGAACGGGAAGGCTGTCCCGGATCTCCTGGTCGGCCCTGGGAAAGAAACTGGCGGCGGTTTCCCTGATCCTTTGTCTATGGCTGGCCGGATGCCTTTTCCTGGCCCGGAAGGAACAGGAACGGTGCATCTTACAGCTGCAGCAGGCCTCCGGCTGGGAAACCCTCTGGCAGGCACAGCAGCAGCGGCGGAAACAGCTGGCCCGGCAGCAGAAAGAAAAAAAGCAGCGGATCCGGCAGCAGGTGAACTGGGGGGATTTTCTGACTCTCCTGGGGAACCAGGTGCCGTCAGACTGCTGGCTTACCCGGGTGGAACAGCAGAAGGAGGGAAAGGTCCTGCATCTGGAAGGCCGGAGCCTGAAAAGGAATGGGGCTCTCCAGCTGGTAAAACGCCTCCAGCAGCGGCCGGAAGTGATCCAGGTGAAACTGGACCGGCTGGAACAGGAAGAAAGGGAATCGGATCTGACCGGTTTTGCCCTCCAGATCCGTCTGAAAGAGGAGGAAACTCATGGATGAAAAGAAACCGCTGGCTTCCCGGCTCCGGGAGGATCCGTTCCAGGGAGTCCTGCTGGGCCTGGGCGTACTGTGCCTGTGGACCTGGCTGGTGCTCCCTCTGGGCCGGGAACTGCTGACTGTGAAAAGGCAGAATGAGGTCCGGAAGCAGAAACTGGAGCAGCTGGCCCTTTTTGCAGCCCGGTGGGATCCGGAACAGGAGGCCCGGGAAAAAAGTCTGCTGGAACAGGGGAAACGGGAGAATCCCTCCCTGCCTCCGGAAGCCTGGCTGGGGGCCCTGGAAGCTGCCGCTGCCCGGAACGGGCTCCAGGTGATCCGACTGGCTCCCCTGACTCCGGAAGGAAAAAAGGATCCGGCTGGCCTGGAAGCGGAACTGGAAGGCTCCTATCCCCGGCTGGTGACTTTTTTCCGCTGGTGGGAAGCCCGGTATCCCGGGGTGTGGACCCGGGAGGGGCGGCTGGAGGCCCGGGAAAAAGGGGAAAAAGTGCTGTTTCACGGAAAATTCATAACAGGCCCTGTGAAAAGTTCCAAATCGGGAGAAATACACACTTCTTATTGACCGATTTCGTTAATAATGAGATAATAGAATGTACAACGATTATTCTCGTTTTAAAAACGTTCGCTTTTTACTGAGGGGAGGACCTATTATTATGATGAACAGCTGTGTTGCACCACATGCCCAGAAGAAGACCAAGCCGTCCAAGGACCGTATTTTTGGAGCCAGCGAAGCGGCACAGAAACGGATCAGCGAAATCGGCGCAGATGCGGTGATCAATGCCACCATCGGCTGCATCCTGGACAATGATGAAAACTTTGTGGTGCTGCCCACAGTCAGCAAAGTATACCGGAGCCTGAAAGACGCGGAATATTTTAAATATGCCCCCATCATGGGCCTGCCGGAATATCTGGAACTGGTTCAGAACGCCTGCTTCAGCCAGTCCCGTCCGGAAGGGTTTACGGCAGCCATTGCCACCGCCGGAGGCACCGGGGCCATCCATCATGCTGTCTGGAATTATGCGGAAGCCGGAGATACCGTTCTGACCTCTGCCTGGTACTGGGGAGCCTACAACCAGATCTGCGAGGATATGGACCGTCACCTGGCCACTTATCCCATGACCACCCCGGAACACAAGTTCAACCTGGCCGGCTGTGAAGCCAAAGTCCGGGAAATCCTGGCCCAACAGGACCGGATCCTGCTGATTATCAATACTCCGGCCCACAATCCCACCGGGTTCAGCCTGACTCCGGAAGACATTGAAAACGTGGTGAAGATGCTGGAAGCCGCCATTGCCGGTACCGACAAAACCGCCGCTCTGTGCCTGGATGTGGCTTACATCGACTATGCCGGGGAACGGGAAGAAGTCCGGAAAATCTTCCGGAAGCTGTCCAACCTGCCCAAAAACATCTTTGGCCTGATCGCCTACAGCCTGTCCAAGAGTTTCACCATGTACGGCCAGCGTTGCGGAGCTCTTATCGGGGTCACCAGTGATGAAAAACAGATCCTGGAATTCATCAACGCCAACAAATACACCAGCCGGGCCTGCTGGTCCAACTGCAACCGGGGTGCCATGGATACCCTGGACACCATCTACAGTGATCCGGAACTGCTGGAAACCATCCAGAAGGAACGGGCCCATTACTACAGCATGATCCAGGAACGGGGAGACATCTTTACGGAGGAAGCCAAAAAGTGCGGCCTGAAGATGCTGCCCTACATTTCCGGTTTCTTCCTGTCCATTCCCGCCAAGGATCCGGAAGCGGTCTGCGACCGGCTCCATGAAGACAATATTTTCTGCGTGCCTCTGGCAGCCGGGGTCCGGGTAGCCGTATGCGGAGTGCCCAAGCATAAAGTCTACGGCATGGCAGCTAAAATCAAAGCAGCCATGGACGAAGTGGGAGAAGACTAAAAAACAAAAGGAGCCGGAAAGCGGCACAGGCAGCCTGCGGGCTGACAGATCCAGAAAACAGAAAAGGGGAGCGGAACAGATGCAGATTACAGGACCAGACGGAAAACCAAAAGCATTTCAGGACGGGACGCCTCTCGGAGTCCTCGCCCAATCCTACAAACAGCTCTACAGCAGTCCCGTGGCGCTGGGGGTGGTGAACGGCCAGCCCCAGCCGCTGCAGCTGTGTCCTCAGGACGGGGATCATGTGACCTTCTATCCCCTGGACAGTGAGCAGGGGTACCGGTCCTACATTGCCACCTTCCAGTTTGCCCTGATTGCCGCCATGAACCGGAGACGGCCGGAAATCCAGCTGGAAGTGGAAAACACCTTTGGTCATGGCCTTTTCTGTTCGGTCAAGAACAAGATCTTCCTGAGCAAATATGATCTGGAAGATGTGACCCACTGCATGGAAGAGATGATCCGGGATCAGGAACCGGTCCAGATCCGGCAGCTGAGCCGGGATGAAGCCCGGTCCTATGTGAAGCCCCAGTTCTTCCAGGATGAGGCTCCTTTGCTGGATGCCCTGCCGGAGGATTACCGGATCAACCTTTACGGGGTGGGGGACCGGTTTGCCTATTCGGTGATGCCCCTGCTGCCCAATCTGGGCTGCCTGAAGGCCTTTGAACTGGTGTGGATGGGGTCCGGGATCCTGCTCCGGTACGGCCGCCAGGACCAGCTGGACCGTCTGGAACCCTATGTGGAACGGAAAAAGCTGGCGGCAGTCTATGCCCAGTCGGAAAAAATGGGCCAGGTGATGCACTGTCCTACGGTGGCAGCCCTGAACCAGTACATCCGGGAAGGGAACAGCCGGGGCATCATCCAGATGTGCGAAGCCTACCATGAAAAATCCATTGCCCGGATCGCTGATGAAATCGACGCGGATGGACGGAATGTACGGCTGGTGCTGATCGCCGGCCCCTCTTCCTCCGGGAAGACCACCTTTTCCCAGCGGCTGGCAGTGCAGATGCGGGTGAACGGCCTGCGGCCCATTCCCATTTCCCTGGACAATTATTTCAAGGAGCGGGAGCAGACCCCTCGTCTGCCGGATGGCAGCTACGATTTTGAATCCATTGAAGCCCTGGATACAGAATTGTTCAATGAGCATATGGAACGGCTGCTCCGGGACGAAACCGTGGAAATCCCTTACTTCAATTTCAAGACCGGCCACCGGGAATATCGGGGCCAGAAGGTGTATCTGGGGGATGACGGAGTCCTGGTAGTGGAAGGCATCCATGGGATGAACGAGAAGCTTTCCGCCCGGGTCCGGCGCAGGAACAAGCTGAAGATCTACATCAGCGCCCTGACGCCTCTTTCTTTTGATGATTACAACCGGATTCCCACCACCGATATGCGGCTGCTCCGCCGGATGGTCCGGGATTCCCAGTTCCGCTCCCATGATGCCCGCCAGACCATCCAGAACTGGCACAAGGTGCGTCAGGGAGAAGAACGGAACATTTTTCCCTTCAGCGAAGAAGCGGACATTATGTTCAATACCACCCTCATTTATGAGCTGGCCGTATTCAAAAAATATGCCTGCCCCCTGCTGGAACAGATTCCCCGGGATGCAGCAGAATATCCGGTTGCCCGCAATTTCCTGGATATGCTGCAGATCGTAGAATCCATAGACGACAAGGCCATTCCCAACAACTCCATTATCCGGGAATTCATTGGCCATTCGATTTTTGGAGATTTACTGTAAGGAGGAACAAGAACCATGCACATTTCCCAACGGACGCTGCACATTCCCACATCCCCCATCCGGAAACTGGCGCCTATTGCCAACCGGGTGGAAAAGACCAAAAAGATCTATCATCTGAATATCGGACAGCCGGATATCCCCACCCCGGAAAGTTTCTTTGAAGGGGTGGCCTCCTACCATCCCAAAGTGGTGGCCTATGGAAAATCCCAGGGGGATGCCAAACTGCTGAAAGCCATCCAGGGATATTATGAATCCTGGGATATGGACTATGCCCTGGACGATATTTTTGTCACCAACGGGGGCAGTGAAGCCATTTCCTTTGCCATTATGACCACCTGTGACCCGGGGGACAATGTGCTCATGTTCGAGCCCTTCTACGCCAACTACAAGAGCTTTACCGGGGCCTACAATGTGGAAATCAACGGGGTTCCCACCTCTCCGGACACCGGCTACCATCTGCCGGATCAGGAAACTGTGGAAAAATACATCAATGACAAGACCCGGGCCATCCTGATTTCCAACCCGGGGAATCCCACCGGGGTAATCTACACCCGGGAAGAAATGGACATGCTGTCCCGGATCGTCCGGAAATATGATCTGGCTCTCATTGCCGATGAAGTGTACCGGGAATTCGTCTATGATGGACAATACACCAGCTTCGGACGGCTCCGGGAACTGGATGACAACCTGGTGCTCATCGATTCCGTCTCCAAACGGTACAGCGCCTGCGGCGCCCGGAGCGGCTGCGTGATCACCCGGAACAAGGCTCTCCAGCAGGAACTGCTGAAATGCTGCCAGGCCCGGCTTTCCTGTCCGGAGATTGTGCAGCTGGGAGCTGCGGCTCTGTACACCACCCCCAAATCTTACTGGGAAGATGTGAAGAAAGAATATACCAAACGCAGGGATACCATCAAAGGATTCCTGGCCCAGATGCCCGGGGTGATTGCCTCTGATCCCAAAGGGGCCTTCTATGTCATGGTGAAAATGCCCATCGACGATACGGAAAAATTTGCCAAGTGGCTGTTGGAAGACTTTGACATCGACGGGGAAACTGTGATGATCACCCCCGGCAACGGGTTCTATGCTTCTGATGTAACCAGAGGACAGGACGAAGCCCGTCTGGCCTACGTACTGAACGTAAAAGACCTGGAAAAAGCCATGCACATCCTGGCAGAAGGATTGAAGCAGTATCCGGGGAGAAAATAAAAAAAACCGCTGCCCAGGCAGCGGTTCTTTTTTTATTTGCAAATGGAATCGATCCAGGCAAACAATTCTTCCAGATCGTAGTCTCCCGCGTGGCCTTTGCTTTGGAGCGAAAGCCGGATGATTTTGCGGCGACCTCTTTTTGTTGATGGTGGAATGCGATTTTCTGTTAATTGCTTTTTTCAGCAATTGACAGTACTTGCATGGCAAATCGCTTGCCATAAACCACAAACAAATCCCGGAAATCTTCTATATTCTGACTCAAGCCAACCGGCCCGATATGTATTACCGGTGTCCCGTGAGAACCGCCTCCGGAGTATACCATCATGCCCAAGACCATTTCATGAGTCAACAGGATTTGAATTGCGCTTTCAGCGCCGCCATGGATATACTGCTCTGTTGCAAAGGCTCCGCCTAACTTTCCGGCTAATCCCAACTGGGGAGCCTCCGCCTCCATCCATGCTTTCATGTTGGCAGTAAGCGAGGCAAAATAGGTCGGAGAGCCCAGAATAATCCCATCGCAAGTTTTTACGTAATCCATGTCCACATCTGACAACGAAAAAATCTTTGCCTCGCAGATTTCTTTGATGCCTTCGGAAATATATTTCGCAGCTTTTGCAGTTGTTCCTGTCCTGCTGTCATAGATGATCGCTATCTTTTGCAACGCAAATTCCCCCCTACTTTTGCACAACAATTGCTTTCACGGTGATATTCAAACTGTTTATCACCGGAGAATAGGCCAAGGAATGACGAACCATTGCATCCAATTGTTCCTTAGAGGCATCCGATTTAATATATAATTTTATGGCAACGTCACCAATGCCATGTCTGCCACCATGTACGGCATCAAAGAACACACCCATGTCCAGATTGGCATCCACCTCTGTTTTCAAATCCTGAATGGTTACTCCTTCAAGGCTTGCCCCGATGACAATGCCGAGGGAAAAACATCCGGCAATGCCGGTCATAAGATATTCCACGGGGTTGGGACCTTTGTTTGTTCCACCAAGTTCCTGCGGCTCATCCAAAGTCAATGGGGCAAAGTTACGAATGTTCACGTTGCCTACGAGGCCGTCTTTCCACGAGAATTTTGCGTGAAAAGGCAAAACTCCTGTTTGAGGGTCCGCTGCAATTGCCTTTGCAGTGGCTTGGAATTTTTCCTTATTAAAATGATTCACCATAGTATGGTTCTCCTTTATGCTGCATTTGCTTCTTTAAGGGCTGCCGTCAATGCAATGGAAAGCTGGTCGGCACAAGACGTGCCGCGGCCTCCGCAATCATTGCCTTTCAGGATTTTTGCCACATTTTTAGGGTCGGCTCCTTCTACAAGTTTGCCAATAGCCAAAAGATTGCCTGGGCACCCGCCTACAAAATGCACATTGCGGAGCTTACCGTTGTCATCAATGCTAAAGGTTATCTGGCGAGTGCATACGCCTTGGGGCTCAAAAGAATAGTTTTTCATTTCACATCCTCACTTTTTGTTCCTATCTGCTTGCAACTTTCTGTCGATAAGCGTATTATACATGATATAAAAAACTTATCAAGTACGCAGAACTTATTTACCAGGTACGAAAAAACTGAGCAAAAGATTGGAGGACGATTTCGTGGAAAAGAACAATAGGATAGCTTCAGCAACCTGTGGGCTACGGAAGACATTAGGCATTCTCGGCGGCAAATGGAAAATTCTTATTATTTGTTCCATAGACGAAGCTGGGGTTATGCGATATAACGAGTTGAAACGAAAAGTTGATGGCATAACGAACACAATGTTGGCAAACTCTCTTCATGAATTGGAAAACGATGGTATGGTACTGCGAAAACAGTATATGGAAATGCCCGTGCGAGTGGAGTATGAACTTACGGATCGTTGCCGTTCGGTCATTCCTATTCTGCTGGAACTTAAAGCGTGGGGGGAGAAAAATATTCCTTAACGCTGCAACTGTGAGTACAGTCTCCCATGGCTGCAGGATGCTGAACTTTGGATGGTAACACGGCAACAGCTTCCTGCCAGTCTCATTTTTGGAGACGCTTTGAAGTTTGGGATGCAGGTTTTTACCGAGAACTTGTTGACACCGCCCATCCCCCCTTTTTCCTTCCCTTCCTCCGTTTTTTACGCTATAATAAAGGGTACGATTGAAAAATGAGAGGAGATGATTCCATGGCGGCAGGTTTTGCCCAGCTGAAAGTGGACGAGGCGATGGTGGAGAAGCTCCATCGGACGGGGAAGGACATCCCCACCCCTGTACAGGAGCGTGCCATCCCGGCCCTTCTGAACGGCCGGGACGTAATCGCCCGTGCCCAGACCGGGGTAGGGAAGACCCTGTCCTTTGTGATCCCCCTGTTTGATAAAGTGGACCCGAAGAAGGAATTTGTCCAGGCCCTGATCCTTTCCCCCACCCGGGAGCTGGCCCAGCAGACGGCCGGGGAAATCCGGAAACTGGACGGGGATACGGGAATCCATACCCTGACAGTCAGCGGCGGACGGGATTTTGAAGAGAAAAAACGGAAAATCGGCCACAGGGCCCAGGTGCTGGTGGGAACTCCCGGCCGGCTGCTGGATCACCTGCGGAAGGGGAATACCAGCCTGGGCGGGGTGAAATACCTGGTGCTGGACGAAGTGGATGAAATGCTCCGCCAGGGCTTCGGGGAGGATATCGAAACCCTCCTGAGCCTGATGCCCCAGCCCCACCAGACCATGATGTGTTCTGCCACATTGGATGAGGAAGTCCGGAAACTGGGCCGGCAGCTGACCACCAATCCCCTGGTCATCGACATTGCCCCCAGGGAAGCCACTGCTTCCACTATCCATCAGATCTGCATCAAGGTCAGCGAAGACCACAAGGCAGAGGCCCTGGCTTCCCTGATCCGCCGGTACAACCCCTTCCTGATGCTGGTGTTCTGCTGCAGCAAGGAACGGGCCATCGAACTCAGCGACTGGCTCTATGGGGAAGGTTTCAATGTGGATGTGCTCCACGGGGACATGTCCCAGACCAAGCGGCGCCAGGTGATGGAAAACTTCCGGAAGGCCAAGCTCCAGATCCTGGTGGCCAGCGACATTGCCGCCCGGGGCCTGGATGTGGAAGGTATCACCCAGGTGGTGAACTACGACATTCCCCACGATCCGGACTGGTATGTCCACCGGATCGGACGGACGGGCCGGGCCGGCAGCGAAGGCACGGCCATCACCTTCTATACGGCGGATGAGACCCGCTGGCTCCAGAACCTGGAGAAGAAGCTGAACATCACCCTGGAACGGCAGAATCTGGCCGGGGAGAAGGTCCGCCGGACGGTGAAGCCGGTGCGTCCCAAGAAGAAACGGGTGCCCAAACGGGGCAAAAGCGCTGTAGGTCCCAACAAACGGGGAACCAAATATGCGGAAGCGTCCCGGAAACAGAAACCCAAAGAAAAATAATCAATCATTGAAATGGAGAGGTGCTAACCATGAGTGAAGTACGTGTACGTTTTGCTCCCAGTCCCACTGGGTATCTGCACATCGGCGGGGCCCGGACGGCTCTGTTCAACTGGCTGTTTGCCCGGAGCCAGGGGGGGAAGATGGTCCTGCGGATCGAAGATACGGACCGGGACCGGCTGAAGGAAGATTCCGTCTCCCAGATCATTACCAGCCTGAAATGGCTGGGCCTGGACTGGGATGAAGGACCGGAAGTGGGCGGGGACCATGGCCCCTACTACCAGTCTGAACGGCTGGACCTGTACCGGAAATACTGCCAGCAGCTGGTGGATGAGGGCAAGGCCTACTACTGCTTCTGCTCCGCCGCCGATCTGGAAGCCCAGCGGGAAGAACAGCGGAAGAAAAAGCAGCCTTTCCATTATGCAGGCACCTGCCGGGACCTGGATCCGGCGGAAGCCAAGAAACGGGTGGAAGCGGGAGAAGCCCATTCCATCCGGATCAAACTGCCCAAAGAAGGCACCATCACCGTCCATGACATGATCCACGGGGACGTGACCTTCAACTGGAACCAGTTCGATGATTTCGTCATTATGAAGACCAACGGGATCCCCACCTACAACTTTGCCGTAGTGGTGGACGACCATCTCATGGGCATGACCCATGTGCTCCGGGCGGAAGAACACCTGACCAATACCCCGAAACAGCTGGTGATCTACGATGCCCTGGGCTGGAAAGCACCGGAATTCGGCCATATGCCCATGATCCTGGCACCGGACCGGAGCAAACTGAGCAAACGGCATGGAGCCACCTCTGTGGAAGAATTCCGGGACAAAGGGTACCTGCCGGAAGCCATTATCAACTACTTGACCCTGCTGGGCTGGGCACCCGGCAATGACCAGGAAATCTTCACCTTGGAAGACACGGTGAAAGCTTTTGACTTCAGCAAAATGTCCAAAAAGGCTGCCGTATACGATGTGAAAAAGCTCACCTGGCTCAACGGACAGTATCTGTCCGACCTGCCTCTGCGGAAAATCGCCGATGCCGCCGTGCCTTTCTTCAAGAAAGCCGGACTCATCGATGACAGCTATCTGCCGGCTCATCAGGAATACTTCGACCACCTGGTGGATGTGGTCCGGGTGCGGGTAAAGACCCTGGAAGAACTGGCGGATGGTGCCAGCTATTTCTTCAAGGATTTTGACAGCTACGATCCCAAAGGCGTGGCCAAGTCCTTCAAGCCGGAAGCCGCTGACCTGCTCCAGAAAGCCCATGATGCCCTGGCAGCCCTGCCGGTGTTCGATCTGAAGACTACGGAGGAATGCTACAACAAGCTGGCGGAAGAACTGGGCCTGTCCCTGGGCAAAGTGATCCATCCCACCCGTCTGGCCCTGACCGGCCGGACCTTCAGCCCGGGCATGTTCGACGTGATGGTGCTCCTGGGCCGGGAAAAGACCCTGGAACGGCTGGAAAAAGCCATCGCCTTCATCAAGACACAGGGCTGAACCCATGGATAAATACATCTGCCTGGATATTGGGGGCACCGCTATCAAATACGGCCTGGCAGACAGCAGAGGGAGACTGTTCAACAAGGACAGTCTCCCCAATGTTATTGCCAAAGACGGAGTGGACGCCTTCCTGGACCAGGTGCTGGGGCTGATCGGCTCCTACCAGAAATACTTCAAGATCCAGGGGGCCGCCATTTCCATGGCTGGCATGATCAATCCCCAGACCGGGGAAGTGCTCCATGCGGCTCCGCATTTTCCCGGTCTCACCGGCACCAATCTGGTCCAACTGGTATCCCGGAAGCTCCAGCTGCCCTGCCGGGTGGAAAATGACGTGAACTCTGCAGCCCTGGGGGAATACTGGCTGGGGAACGGCCGGGGAGCCAAAAGCCTGTTCTGCATCACCATCGGCACCGGCATCGGGGGCGCCTTTGTACTGGACGGCAAACTCTGGCCCGGGAATTCCTTCACTGCCGGGGAAGTGGGACAGGCCAAACTGGGTGGCCGGAACCACTGGGAGGACGCCGCTTCCGTCACTGCCCTGGTCCAGAAAGCCGCCCGGCTGAAAGGAGTGGATCCGGAAACCCTCAACGGAAAGATCCTCTGTGAAATGGTCCGCCACGGGGACAAACCTCTTCACAGGCTGCTCCGGGAAACCGTCCACCAGTGGGCCACAGGCATTGCGGCCATCTGCTACATGATGAATCCCCAGCGGGTAATCCTGGGGGGCGGCATCATGGCCCAGCAGGACCTGCTGGAACCCATGCTCCAGGACAGCCTGAAAAAGGAACTGCTGCCGGTGGTACTGGACAAGACCACCGTGGCCTTTGCGGGCCTGGGCAATGATGCAGGGCTGATCGGCGCCCTGTACAACTTCCTGGCCAGAGAAAAGAAAAGAAGTTGACATTAGCTGTAATATACTGTACAATATTACGGTATCACTTTGAGCATGCGCCGTTAGCCCCGGCCCGTACCCAAAGACTCATCACTGGATACAGTTCAAGATTGAGTTTTTATTAGGAGGAATAAGGATGAAAACATACATGGCCACCCCGGCTACCATTGAACGCAAATGGTATGTAGTGGATGCCGCTGACAAGACTCTGGGCCGTCTGGCTGCAGAAGTTGCCAAAGTGCTCCGCGGTAAAAATAAACCGACTTTTACCCCGCATATGGATACCGGTGATCACGTGATCATCATCAACGCTGCTCAGGTGAAACTGACCGGCAAAAAACTGGTGCAGAAGGTTTACTTCCGTCATTCCGGGTATCTGGGCGGCGACAAATACACCAAAGCAGGGGATATGCTGAAGAACAACCCTGTAAGAATGGTGGAACTGGCTGTTCGGGGTATGGTTCCCCACAACCGTCTGGGCAATCAGATCATCAAGAAACTGCATGTATACGCTGGTTCTGAACATCCTCATGCTGCACAAAAGCCTGAAGTTCTGACCATCGATATTCGCTAAGAGGAGAGGAGAACTAGAAAATGGCAAAAGTTACGTATGATGCAACTGGCAGCCGCAAAAGCTCCGTTGCCCGTGTTCGCCTTGTTCCGGGCGAAGGCAAAATCGTTGTAAACGGCCGTGAACTGAGTGAATACTTCGGCCTGAAGACCCTGGAACTGGTTGTTCGGCAGCCGCTGGACACCACCGAAACCCTGGGCAAATATGATGTACTGGCCAACGTTGTTGGCGGCGGCATCTCCGGCCAGGCTGGCGCAATCCGTCATGGTATTGCCCGCGCCCTGCTGAAAGTTGACGCTGATTTCCGTCCTCTGCTGAAGAAAGCCGGTCTCCTGACCCGCGATCCTCGGGAAAAGGAACGCCGCAAGTACGGTCTGAAAAAAGCAAGAAAGGCTTCCCAGTTCTCCAAACGGTAATTTTCCGTTCCGGATCATGGAAACCTCAAACGAGGGTGTTGCACATTCTGTGCAATACCCTCGTTTTTTGCATATCCAACGAATCCTTTCCTTCAGCCATTGACAATTGACCATTGACATAAAAAAACAGGGGCCATCCAGGCCCCTGTTTTTTATTTGCTCTTCTTCGCCTTGACTTCGTCCATGTATTCGTTCATGATCTTCACGGCGCAGTAGTCTCCGCACATGGAGCAGTATTCTTCGCTGCTCTTGTTCTTGGCAGACCGGATGGCTCTGGCTTTTTCCGGATCGATGGCCAGGCTCAGTTGTTTGTCCCAATCCAGGACTTTCCTGGCTTTGGCCATGGCCAGGTCCTGGGCTACCGCAGAGGGCAGGCCTTTGGCCACGTCGGCGGCATGGCCGGCAATCCGGGCGGCTACCACCCCTTCCCGGACGTCGTTGATGTCCGGCAGGCCCAGGTGTTCGGCCGGAGTCACATAGCACAGGAAGTTGGCGCCGGTAAAGGCGGCCAGGGTACCGCCGATGGCGGAAGTGATGTGGTCGTAGCCGGGAGCGATATCGGTGACCAGGGGCCCCAGCACATAGAAGGGAGCACCGTGGCAGATCCGTTTCTGGAGCTGCATGTTGGTGGCGATCTGGTTGTAGGGAACATGTCCCGGGCCTTCCACCATCACCTGTACCCCTTTGGCCCAGGCACGCTGGGTCAGTTCGCCCAGGTTCAGCAGTTCCTGGATCTGGGTCCGGTCGGTGGCGTCTGCCAGGCAGCCGGGCCGGCAGCCGTCGCCCAGGCTGATGGTTACATCATATTTGGCGCAGATGTCCAGGATTTCATCGTAGAATTCGTAGAAGGGATTTTCCTTCTCGTTGTGGAGCATCCAGCCGGACAGGAAAGAGCCGCCCCGGCTGACAATGTCCATTTCCCGGCCTTCGTTGATCAGGTTGTGGAGGCATTGGCGGGTGAGGCCGCAGTGCATGGTCATGAAGTCAGCCCCGTCCTTGGCCTGCTGTTCCACTACGGTGAAAATGTCGTTCTTGTCCATTTCCGTCACTTTGCCATGGGCCTTGATGGCCTGGACCGTGGCCTGATAAATGGGTACGGTGCCCACCATGACGGTGGAATGTTCAATGATGGCCTTCCGGGAGGCGTCGATGTTGTTGCCGGTGGACAGATCCATCACCGCATCAGCTCCGGCGTCGATGGCTGCTTTCAGTTTGTCCAGTTCCGGAGCGGGATCCGGAAAAGCGGAAGAAGTCCCGATGTTGGCGTTCACCTTGGTGGAAAGGCCTTCGCCCACACCCCGGGGAACCAGGTTCTTGTGGTTGATGTTGGCAGGGATGCAGATGGTGCCTTTGGCCACTCCGTCCCGGATGAATTCCGGGGTGACTCCTTCCTGGCGGGCCACTTCCGCCATCTGGTCAGTGATTTTACCCTGCAGCGCAGCTTGTCTTTGGGTCAGCATAAAACAAATCCTCCTTCATGGATACAAAAAGGGCCGCTTTCCTGACATAAAAGGAAAGCGGCCCGACAAAACAGCCTCACCACTTTCCTTCGGCGGTATTAACCGCATCAGGTTCAAAGGGTCGACCGTCAGGTCTCTCAGCGATAGCGCCCCTAGTGATGCTTCAACTTTAACAAAAAATGGAAAAGAATGCAACAGGAAAAATTCAAATTGCCACCTTCTGAGTAGTTAGACAATTCGCAATAAATTGTCTACAAATAAGAAAAAATTTATTTGAGATTCTGTTCATTTTGATATATAATTATAGGCGACTAGGGGGACTATGGAAGTCTTACTATCGTAGTCAGTATCTCTTAGAAAGAGGGGCTATTTAAATGAAAAAAATGAAGACAATGGATGGCAACACCGCGGCCGCATATGCTTCTTATGCGTTTACGGAAGTTGCAGCGATCTACCCGATCACTCCTTCTTCTCCTATGGCAGAAGCAAGTGATGAATGGGCTTCTCATGGCAAGAAGAACATTTTCGATCGCCCGGTACAGATCATGGAAATGCAGTCTGAAGCAGGTGCTGCCGGTGCTGTGCACGGCTCTCTGGCTTCCGGTGCTCTGACCACGACCTACACCGCATCCCAGGGGTTGCTGCTGATGATCCCGAACATGTACAAAATCGCTGGCGAACTGCTGCCCGCCGTATTCGACGTTGCAGCCAGAGCTTTGGCTACCAGCTCTCTGAACATCTTCGGTGACCACAGTGACGTTATGGCCTGCCGTCAGACCGGCTTTGCCATGCTGGCAGAAAGCGGCGTTCAGGAAGTTATGGACCTGACCGCAGTTGCTCACCTGTCCGCCATCAAAGGCCATGTGCCTTTCCTGAACTTCTTCGATGGGTTCCGTACTTCTCACGAAATCCAGAAGATCGAACTGCTGGACTATGATGAACTGAAAAAACTGGTTGACTACGATGAACTGAAGAAATTCCGTGAAAATGCGCTGAACCCGGATCATCCTGTAATCCGTGGTACCAACCAAAACCCGGATATCTACTTCCAGACCCGTGAAGCTGTAAACAAATACTACGAAGCCCTGCCGGAAATCGTAGAAGATTACATGAACAAGATCAGCAAGCTGACCGGCCGTGACTACAAGCTGTTCAACTACACCGGTGCTCCCGATGCTGAAAACGTTGTAGTAATCATGGGCTCCGGCGCTCAGACCGTGGAAGAAGTTGCCAAGATCCTGAACGCTCAGGGCGAAAAAGTCGGCGTGCTGAACGTACATCTGTATCGTCCGTTCTCCGCCAAACATTTCTTCCAGGCCATGCCTGCAACCGTAAAACGGATTGCTGTTCTGGACCGGACCAAGGAAGCTGGCTCCAACGGCGAACCTCTGTACCTGGATGTCCGGGACATCTACTACAACAAGGCTGACCGTCCTCTGATCATCGGCGGCCGTTACGGCATGGGTTCCAAGGAATTCTATCCTGGCGATGCTCTGGCTGTGTTCGACAACCTGAAGGCTGCTGAACCCAAAGACCACTTCACCGTAGGCATTGTGGATGATGTGACCAACACCTCCCTGCCGAAGGAAAAGACCCTGGACATCACCCCGAAAGGCACCATCTCCTGCAAGTTCTGGGGCCTGGGTTCCGATGGTACCGTTGGTGCCAACAAGAGCGCCATCAAGATCATCGGCGACAAGACCGACATGTACGCACAGGGCTACTTCGCTTACGACTCCAAGAAGTCCGGCGGTATCACCGTATCCCACCTGCGTTTCGGTCATACTCCGATCCATATGCCGTTCCTGATCAACTTCGCTGACTATGTTGCTGTACACAATCCTTCTTATGTACATCGTTACAACGTAGCCTCCGGCCTGAAAAAAGGCGGCGTGTTCCTGCTGAACTGCCCCTGGAACGCTGAAGAACTGGACAAGGAACTGCCTGGCCAGCTGAAACGCTACCTGGCAACCAACGACATTCAGTTCTACACCATTGACGCTGTGAAGATCGCTTCTGAAATCGGTCTGGGCGGCCGTATCAACATGATCATGCAGGCTGCATTCTTCAAACTGACCGGCGTAATCCCTGTGGATGATGCTGTGAAGTATCTGAAGGAATCCATTGTTACTTCCTATGGCAAGAAAGGCCAGAAGGTCGTTGACATGAACAATGCCGCTGTTGATCAGGGTGTCAATGCCATCAACAAAGTGGAAATCCCCGCTGCATGGGCTGATGCAAAAGACGAAGACCTGTACAAGAAGACTGGCAACGCCTTCGTTGACAACATCATGATCCCCATGAACGAACAGGAAGGCGACAAGCTGCCGGTCAGCGCTCTGATGGGCCAGGCCGATGGTACCTTCCCCTCCGGTACTGCTGCTTATGAAAAACGCGGTATTGCCATCAACGTTCCTGAATGGAACATTGAAAACTGCATCCAGTGCAACCAGTGCGCCATCATGTGCCCGCACGCTGCCATCCGTCCGTTCCTGCTGACTGACGAAGAAGTGAAGAACGCTCCGGAAGGCCTGAAGACCAAACCGGCTCTGGGTGCAAAAGGCCTGAACTTCTGCATCACCGTGAGCCCCATGGACTGCCAGGGTTGCTCCAACTGCGTGGATGCCTGCCCGGGCATGAAAGGCAACAAGGCTCTGGCCATGAAACCTTTCGCTACTCAGGAAGGCCGCGCTCCTATCTGGGATTATGTGGTGAACAAGGTTGCTCCGAAAGCCAACCCGATGACCACTGCTACTGTAAAGGGCTCTCAGTTCGAACAGCCCCTGCTGGAATTCTCCGGTGCCTGCGCTGGCTGCGGCGAAACCCCGTATGCCAAACTGGTTACCCAGCTGGTTGGTGACCGCATGATGATCGCCAACGCTACCGGCTGCTCCTCCATTTGGGCTGCTGCTGCTCCTTCCATGCCTTACACCACCAACCACAAGGGCCATGGTCCTGCCTGGGCCAACTCCCTGTTCGAAGACAACGCTGAATACGGTCTGGGTATGTACCTGGGCGTAAAGGCTGTCCGGGATCGTCTGGTTGACGAAATGAAGGCTGCTGAAGCTGTTGCTTCCGCTGACCTGAAGGCTGCCATGGAAGACTGGATTGCCAACAAGGACGAAGGCGAAGGCTCTCGTGCCCGTGCTGAAAAACTGGTTGAACTGCTGGAAGCTGAAAAAGCCGGCAAACCGGAACTGGAAGCTCTGTACGAAAACAAACAGTTCTTCGTGAAACGTTCTCAGTGGATCTTCGGCGGCGACGGCTGGTCCTATGATATCGGTTACGGCGGACTGGACCATGTACTGGCATCCGGCGACGATGTAAACGTAATGGTATTCGATACCGAAGTTTACTCCAACACCGGCGGACAGTCCTCCAAGTCCACTCCTGAAGCTGCTGTTGCTCAGTTTGCCGCTTCCGGTAAACGGACCAAGAAGAAGGATCTGGGCATGATGGCCATGACCTATGGCTATGTATACGTAGCTCAGATCAACCTGGGCGCTGACAAGAACCAGGCTCTGAAGGCCATCCGGGAAGCTGAAGCTTACCATGGTCCTTCCCTGATCATCTGCTACAGCCCCTGCATCAACCACGGCATCAAGAGAGGCATGAACCACTCCTTCCTGGAAGCCAAGGCTGCTGTTGACTGCGGTTACTGGAGCTGCTTCCGGTACAACCCGACTCTGAAGGCTGAAGGCAAGAAGTCCTTCTTCTTGGACAGCACCAAGACTCCGAACTTCGATGAATTCGAAAACTTCCTGAAGGGCGAAGTACGGTATGCATCCCTGGCCAAAGGGTTCCCTGACATTGCAGAAGATCTGTATGCCAAGACCAAGAAAGACGCTGAAGAACGTCTGGCCGGCTATGTAAAACTGGACGCTGAATAAGTCTCGATTCTTCAAAATCTCCTGTCACGAAAGTGACAGGAGATTTTTTTTAATAATGTTCAGAATGTTGCATATTTCCATTATGAACTGGTGTAAACAGGAGATATGTGGTAAAATTTAGTCATATCGCTATTCCACCAATCTATAAGTACAATTGAAAACGCAAACTGCGGAGGAGATTATTTTGGTTCAGCTATTCTTGTTTTTAGGCGGCATTTCTCTTTTCCTGTACGGTATGCAGCTGATGGGCGACGGCCTGCAGCAGGCGGCTGGGGCCAAGCTCCAGAAAATCCTGGGGCAGCTGACAAAGAAGACCATCTACGGGGTGGCTCTGGGGGCCGGGGTTACGGCAGTACTCCAGTCTTCCAGTGCCACCACGGTTATGACCGTGGGGCTGGTCAACGCAGGACTGATGAACCTGGAACAGGCCTTCGGCATCGTCATGGGGGCCAACATCGGGACCACCATGACCGCACAGCTCATTGCCTTCAATCTGACCGACTACATCACCCTGATCATTGCCATTGGCTTTGTGATGCAGATCATCTGCAAAAAACGGACCCTGAAGAACCTGGGTTCCGTGCTCCTGGGCTTTGGTATCCTGATGCTGGGCATGAGCATGATGAGCAATTCCGTCATTCCCCTGCGCCAGGATCCCCGGATCGTGGATATCCTGGGAAGATTCTCCACCCATCCCATTATGGGGCTCCTTACCGGTCTGGGCATGACCCTGGTAATCCAGTCCTCCTCCGCAACCATCGGTATCCTGATGGCTATGGCCAGCCAGGGACTGATCCCTCTGGAAGGGGCCATTCCCGTAATCCTGGGTGATAACATCGGTACCTGTATCACCGCTGTCATCGCCACCCTCCAAAGCGGTCTCAACGCCAAGCGGGTAGCCTGTTCCCATGTCATGTTCAATCTGTGCGGCAGTATCATTGCTCTGCTTCTGCTGCCCTTCTTCATTTCTTTTGTAAAGGATATTTCTCCGGCTGGGAATATCGGCCGACAGATCGCCAACGCCCACACTACCTTCAACGTGGTGAACACCTGTATTTTCCTGCCTCTGGCACCATATTTCACCCGGTTCATCAAAAAGATCATGCCTGGGGAAGACAATGATATTTCCTATCAGCCCAAGTATCTGGACAAGAACGTGCTGAACACTCCGGCGGTCGCTCTGGGACTGGCTACTAAGGAAGTGGTCCGGATGGGGGACCTGGCTCTGGAAAATATCCGGAAATCCTTTACCTGTGTGGATAACTACAATAAAAAGGACGTGGAATTCGTTCTGGAACATGAACCGGTCATCGACAGCCTGGAAGAGGCCATTACCGTGTATCTCACCAAGATGAGCGAAAAGAACATGACCAAGGAAATGTCCAACCTGCACACCGGTCTGATCCATGCCTGCAACGATATTGAACGGATCGGGGATCATGCGGAAATCATCGCCAAACGGGTCCGGAACATGAGAGAAGACGGAACCACCTTCTCACCGGAAGCCAACCGGGAAATGAAGGAGCTGGAAGTGCTGGTGGTAGCCGCTGCCACCAAGGCCATCAAGGCCCTGGAAACCAATGACAAAGATCTGGCCCGGGAATCCCTGGATTTCTCCCATCAGGTGAAGCTGAAACAGAAAGCCATGCGGAAGAGCCATGTGGAACGGCTGAACGAAGGGGTCTGCACCCCGGAAACCGGTTTTGTGATGCTGGAACTGCTGATCAACATGAAACGGGTCAGCGACCACAGCAAGAATATTTCTCAGCTTGTACTGGGGGATTTCTGAGAATTGATTGTCAATGGTCAATTGTCAATGGCCGATGGCTGAAGGATAGGAGCTGCATGGAGCAGCTCCTTTTTTATGAAAAGGAGAGGAAATGAACATCACTGTTTATCTGGGAGCCAATCCGGGGAACCGTCCGGAATATGCCCGTTATGCGTATGAACTGGGACAATGGATTGCCGGTCATGGCCATACTTTGATCTACGGAGGCAGCCGTACCGGACTTATGGGGAAACTGGCCGACGGCGCTCTGGAGCAGGGCGGACGGGTGATCGGGGTGGAACCCCGGTTCTTTATGGAAAAAGAACTCCAGCATCAGGGACTGACAGAACTGATCGTCACCGAAAACATGGCCCAGCGAAAAAAGAAGATGCTGGAACTGGGGGACCTGTTCCTGGCCTTCCCGGGCGGCATCGGGACCCTGGAAGAAATCAGCGAAATCATGAGCCTGAACAAATTGGACATGGTGCCCAAACCTTTTGCCTTTTTGGACTACGAAGGCTACTGGCAGCCCATGAAGGCCCTCCTGGACCGGATGGCGGAAGAAGGGTTTGTGTGGAAAGAATGGGTGGAAAGAGTTCCGTTCATCAGGGATCTGGAAGAACTGGAACGGTACTGCAACGGAATGAAACAGTGAAAATCAGCTCCAA
>ULXQ01052844.1_pt1 | contig 48291 bp, 42 predicted proteins | sample 1961481 | NCBI WGS metagenome assembly ULXQ01 (sample SAMEA4835843, study PRJEB28245) | human gut metagenome | biome: gut microbiome; material: fecal sample | place: Denmark | collected 2008 | reverse complement strand
TAGTGCCTGCAATAGGGTCGATGTAAGCCTTACGGTTCTCTATACGGCAGTGAGTTTCGGGCGAAGAGCCGAATATACGAAATCCTCCGAAGTCGAAGTAGAACAGATAAGGACTGGGGTTGATGCTGCGCAACGTGCGGTAGAGCTTGAAGTCGTCGCCCTCAAAATGCTGTATGAAGCGGCGCGAGATGACCACCTGAAACACGTCGCCACGCAGACAGTGCTGTATTCCGCGTCGTATGTTGGCACGATGCTCGTCGTCGGTGAGCGGCGAAGTACACTCGCCTACTGCACGAAATCCGTAGTCCTGACCCACAGCCGAATCGAGCGACAGCTTCATAGCATCGAGAGCATCGTCGCCACCAAGTGTGACGAGCGTCATACGACTGTTGAAATGGTCGATAACGACGATGTCCCTATACATTATATATAATATGTCGGGCGCATCATTCTCCTTCTGCGTCTCGTCCTTAACATTGATGTGCTCAAAGTAGCGCACAGCATTGAATGTAGTATATCCGAACAGTCCGAACACATCAGAATGTTCACCACTGATGTCGAAGCGCTGCATAAACTCGTTGATGGCAACATCGCAGGTATAGTTGTCGTCGATGTTGCGACGCAATACGCTACCGCCGGGCAGCGAGAATGTAGCTACACCATGACCAATGGCTATGCTGCCAATGGGATGAGTGGCTACAAACGAGCGGCTGCTCGACCGGTCGTGATAGTCGCTACACTCCATCAATGCGCTCTGCACGCCACGATAGCGCATGCGCATATACACCGAAACGGGTGTGTACATGTCGGCGAGCATGTCGCACGACACTGTATTGTATTTGAATTTAGAAGTTTCCATATTCGCCAGCCATTTGCTTGTTACTGAGATAAGTCTCCACATCCTTGTCGCCACGACCGCTCACGGTGAGCACCACCACATCGTCCTTCTTGAACTTTAGGTGCTGCAACGCAGCAATGGCGTGTGCCGACTCTATGGCAGGGATGATGCCCTCCATACGGGTGAGTTCGTATCCGGCGCGAATAGCCTCGTCGTCCTTTATTGCCAATACATCAATACGTCCCTGCTGGGCAAGATTGGCATGCATAGGCCCTATGCCTGGATAGTCCAGACCAGCCGAAATGGTGAATGCCTCCTTTATCTGTCCGTCTGCTGTCTGCATCACCATAGTACGCGCACCATGAATGATGCCCTCCTTGCCGCAATGTATCGTGGCAGCGGTGTAGTCGGTGTCTACGCCATGACCGGCAGCCTCAGCCAGCACCATCTTCACCTTCGGATTGTCTACATAGTGGTATATAGTTCCGGCAGCATTGCTTCCGCCGCCGATGCAAGCCACGAGACAATCGGGATAGTCGCGACCCACCTTCTCCTGAAGCTGCCATTTCAATTCCTCGGAGATAACACTCTGCATACGGGCCACTATGTCGGGATAGGGATGCGGACCCATTGTCGAACCAACAATGTAGAATGTATCCTGTGGATGACAACACCAGTCGCGTATGGCCTCCGAACATGCGTCGCTGAGCGTCATATTGCCGGTGGTGACGGGATGCACCTTGGCACCCAGCATACGCATACGCTCTACATTGGTGTGCTGTCGCTCCACATCGGTCTTGCCCATAAACACCTCACACTCCATATCCATCAATGCGCATACAGTAGCAGTAGCCACGCCATGCTGTCCGGCTCCGGTCTCGGCAATGATACGTGTCTTGCCCATCTTCTTAGCCATCAGAATCTGCCCGATGGTGTTGTTGATCTTGTGCGCACCCGTATGATTGAGGTCTTCGCGCTTCAGATAGAGCTGGCATCCGTACTTCTCGCTCATACGACGGGCGTAATACAGCGGCGAGGGGCGACCTACATAGTCGCGCAAGAGTGCGCGATACTCGTTCTTGAACTCCTCGCTCTCGATGATTGGTATATAAGCCTCCTGCAAGTCGGTCACGCACTTGTGCAGAATCTCAGGTATGTAGGCGCCGCCGAAGCGACCGTAAAATCCGTTTTTAGGTTTTGCTAATGTCATATCTTTTTGTGTTTTGATAATCATATAATAAGGTTTCTTATTTCTTCAAGTCTTCGAGCAACTGATTCAATGCCTCGTCTGCGTTGCCTGTATTTCGAAGCAGTGTGACAAACTTGCTACCAATAATGGCTCCTGCGGCATTGTTCTGCGCGCTTTCAAGCGTCTGACGATTGCTGATGCCGAATCCTATCATGCGCGGATTGTGCAGATTCATGGCATTGATGCGCTGGAAGTACTGCTGCTTGGCTTCGTCGAAGTTCTGCTGCGCACCGGTTATGCTTGCCGAACTGACCATATATATGAATCCGTCGGTATTGCGGTCGATAAACCGTATGCGTTCCTCAGACGTTTCGGGCGTTATCATCATGATGCAACGCAGATTGTAGCGGTCGGCAAGCGGCTTTATCTCATTGAGATAGTCGTCGAACGGAAGGTCGGGAATGATGAATCCCGAAACGCCGCACTCTACACAACGCTGGCAGAAGCGCTCATATCCGTAGTGCATGATGACATTGAGATAGCCCATAAGCACCAGCGGGATATTCACCTGCGACTTGATTGCGTCAAGCTGACCGAAAAGCGTTTCGAGCGTCATGCCATTTTTCAGTGCCACCGTTCCAGCACTCTGTATCACCGGACCGTCTGCCAAAGGGTCGCTAAATGGTATTCCCACCTCAATCATGTCTATACCGTGGCGCTGCATGGCGAGTATAACGTCAGCGGTCATATCCTCCTCAGGACATCCTGCACAGAAGTACAGCGACAATAGCTTGCGGTCGCCACGCTCTGAAAACAATCTGTTTATCTTATTCATATCCTATGGTTTTTATTTTTTAGATTATCTTATATATTGAGCAATCGCCCTATGAACTCTTCGAGCAACCTGACATCCTTCAGAGCCGGCTCGGTCTCAAACATCGAATTAAGGTCGACTCCTGCAAACTGCTTATGACTTACCGCCTTGATGCGTTCGGCATCGTCCGGCCCTATGCCTCCGCTCAGCAGGAATGTCACTGTGCCTTGATAGCTGTCGAGCAGCGACCAGTCGAACTGCATGCCGCTTCCGCCATAACCTGTACACTTGGTGTCGAAGACAAACATGTCGACCAAGCCCTCGTACTGTGCGCAACGTGCAATGTCGTCGGCAGAGGCTATGCTCATAGCCTTGAATATCTTCAGTTCAGGACGTATGTCGGGCACTATGGTAGAGCGCAGATTGCGTATGAACGTGGGCGACTCGGAGCCGTGCAACTGAACTGCGTCAAGCTTGAAAGCCACTACATGCGTAATGATGTCCTGCACCGTAGCATCGACAAACACCCCCACTCTATCAATGTGGCGCATCTGACTGGCATCGGTGGCATGGCTCATGTCGGCATCGGCAAGGTCGGGCAAGAGTCCGGTGCGCACACGTTTCATGTCGACATAGCGGCTGCTCTTGGGATAGAATATAAATCCCATGTAGTCGATGGGCAGCTGGGCCACGGCACGTATGTTGTCGGGCTGGCGCATTCCGCACACCTTAATAAGTGGTTTAATCATATTGCTCATTTTGCGATTTGTATTACGTTGATTTTCAATGATTTATATCTTGCCTTCAAAAAGGGGTCCTTTTGCATTGTAAAAGGGGTCCTTTTGGAGTGCAAAAGGGGTCCTTTCGGAATGCTAAAGTTGTCCTTTTGGAGTGCAAAAGGAGTCCTTTCGGAAACGGCATGTTCTGCACCGCTATTTCTGTAGCATTTGCTTGAGCGCCAAAGGCGGGTTTTCTTCCTTCATAAAGCGTTCGCCCATGAGGAAACCATGGTAGCCAGCCATGCGCAAAGCCTCAAGAGTGGCGGCATCCTTCAGTCCGCTTTCGCTTATGCGGCAAGTGTATTCGGGCAGACGACTGGCAAGACGGAACGATGTCTGCACATCGGTGTGAAACGTCCCGAGGTTGCGATTGTTCACTCCCAACATATCAGGCTGCAAGTCGGCATATTCAGTATCGGCTTCGCTATGCATTTCGAGCAGCACCTCAAGGTTGAGGTCGTGCGCCATATCAATCAGAGCGCGACATTTGTCCTTCTTCAGGCAGGCTGCAATCAGAAGCACAGCCGACGCTCCGCATAGCCGTGCCTGGAAGAGCTGGTATTCGTCGACGACAAAATTCTTGTAGAGTATGGGCAGCGTCACGCCACTGTTGCGTGCCTTAAGTATGTCGCTATCGTCGCCTCCGAAGTAAGGAGTGTCGGTGAGTATGCTCAGAGCCGAAGCTCCCGACTGCTGATAGCCCAGTGGAATCTGTGCCGAATCGGCATCCTGCTTTATCCATCCCTTAGACGGCGAGCGACGTTTGAATTCGGCTATTATGCCCGTCGGGCTGCCTTTAAGCGCATTACTCATCGACTGAACGGCTATGCCTTGCTGCATGAGCAGCTCCACCTCTTGGTGTATAGTGCGCTCAGTAAACTGGGCCTTCATCTGTTGTAGGTCGACACGCTTGCGTGCTACGATTTCTTCTAATATATCCATAATAAATGCCATAAGCTATGGTACATACCGCTCCCCTCCCTGCTGGGGAGGGGCTGGGGGTAGGGTCTTTATCCGTTAATCTCCCTAAACTTCTTGAACGTTGCCAGTGCTCGTCCGCTCTCTATCGACTCGCGTGCTATGTCGATACATTCCTCAATGGGTTTCTGTCCGCGTTCGAATGTCTGTATACCGAATGCCGCATTGGCTATCACGATGTTCTTCTGTGCAGACAGCGCACGGTTCTCAAGCACGGCATCGAATATCTCGGCGGCTTCCTTTTCGGTGGCACCGGCTACGAGTTCTTCGGGCTTTGCCTTCTGCATACCGAGATCGGAGGGCGAGAAGATACGCTCATAGGTATTGGTGGCAACCTTGAAGTCGCCCGTAAGCGAAATCTCGTCGTATCCGTCGATGCTGTTGACTATAGCGTAATCGACACCCAAGCGACGATACACCTCGCTGTAGAGCTTCATCTGACTGAGAGTGGCTACGCCCAATAGCTGACACTTGGGTTGCGATGGATTGACCAGCGGACCGAGCAGATTGAAGCATGTGGGAAACTGCAAAGCCTTGCGTATCGGACCAACAAACTTCATTGCCTTGGCAAAGAGCTGGGCATGCAGGTAAACGATGCCACACTCGTTGATAGAACGGTTGAGCTTGTCAAGGTCGGCAGTGAACTTCACGCCGTGCTGTTCGATGACGTTCGAGGCTCCTGAGGTAGATGTGGCAGAATAGTTGCCGTGCTTTGCCACCTTGTATCCAGCTCCTGCTATGACAAAACATGAAGTTGTGGAGATATTGAAGGTGTTCTTGCGGTCGCCACCAGTGCCTACCACGTCGATGTAACGGTCGCAGTCGAGTACGGCAGGTACTCCCGTTTCGAGTATTCCGTCGCGAAATCCGAGCAGTTCGTCTACTGTCACGCCTCGCATCTGGAGTGCTGTGAGCATTGCCGAAATCTGTTCGCTGGGATATTCGTCGCGTGTTATACCAAGCAGAATGTCCTTTGTCTCCTGACGGCTGAGCTTCTCGCCGCCAAGCACCTTTTCCAAAATCAACTTCATTGTTGCCATATTACAATCCTTTTAAATGTTGTAAACTGTTATAACTCCCTTGAATAGGGATATAAAAAAAGACCTGTCGCGTGAGCGGCAGGCCTGTCTTATTATCTCTATATACGAAAATAATGCGTAGGTGCTATCTTCTCACGACTTTTCAGATCTTGAGCTACGCCACCACCAGAATGTAAGCTGTGCATTATTCATATACTGTATTCTTTTAATTAGTAATCTATTCGATTGCAAAAGTAAGAAATAAATATTAATTCACAAGTATTTTGACGACTTTTTTGTTAAATTGCTAATATTTTGTCTTGATTAGTGTCTTTTATATGTATTTTCCTAATATTCCACCATATTATATAGAACAAAATAAAAAATACAGACAAACATAATAATATACAATCATCGTCGTTAATGATAATAAAGACGTAACAACAAACAAAACATTTCGCCTATGAAGATTTTTACCCCTGACGAGGCTCGACCCTCTGAACTTACGTTGAATATCATCCGACAGATTGCATACGCTTATCGGGTGATGAAGAGCGACGGACATGACGAAGCTTATATGACAAACTAATTGCTTAAACTAATTTATAAAAAAGAATATCACTGATATGGAAACACTTATCTCACCTTCGTTGCTGTCGGCCAACTTCATCAACCTCAAGAAGGACATCGAAATGATCAACAGCAGTGAGGCCGACTGGCTTCATTTGGACATTATGGATGGCGTTTTTGTACCCAACATCTCTTTCGGTTTCCCCGTAATTGAGGCTGTGGCTAAGGAATGCAAGAAACCGCTCGACGTACATCTTATGATTGTACATCCAGAAAACTACATCAAGCAAGTAGCTGCCACTGGTGCCATGATGATGAATGTACATTTCGAAGCTTGCGTACATCTGCACCGCACCATTCAGGAGATTCACGCCGCTGGCATGAAAGCCGGTGTTACACTCAATCCTTCTACTCCTATCTGCATGCTTGAGGATATCATCAACGATGTTGACATGGTGCTGCTCATGAGCGTTAACCCAGGTTTCGGCGGACAGAAGTTTATTCCCAGCATCGTGGAAAAGACACGCCGACTGAAGCAGATGATTGAGGAGAAAGGCAGCAATGCCCTTATTCAGATTGACGGTGGCGTCAACGACAAGACCGCACCGCTGCTGGTAGAGGCTGGAGCCGACGTATTGGTAAGCGGCAGCTACATATTCAAGGCAGCCGACCCAATAAAGACAATACACGACTTGAAGAACTGCAAATAATACTCAATTGATAATTGAGAGTTGAGAGTTTTTCAGTTGAGAATTGAGAGTTTAGAATTGAGAGTTATGATTAGCTTTGACCAAAAGTTTTAAGCTATACATTTTCTCAATATATAATATCTACATTACATATCATAACTCTCAACTCTCAATTCTAAACTCTCAACTGAGCAATTACTCATTAGAGAAGTCAGCCACCATCTTGCGATACATACTATAGGCACGTGAGCGCGATATGTATCCCGTTATATGACCTGCCGTATTTACTACCGGCAAATAGCGCGTGCCCTTAAGGTCGAACTTGCGCATCACTTCCTCCATAGAATCACCCTCGGCTACTTGTGCTGCAATTGGCTGCATAAGCTGACTAACGGTTAACTTATTGTACAACTCGGCACGGAACATGACGTGACGAATCTTCGTAATGTCTATCTCTCCCAATATCGACCCGGCTGCATTGAGCACCGGAATGAAACTGGTGTGGCTCTTTGATATGGCATTGACCAATCGTCCAAGCGGCATATCGGGGTCAACGGCTGTATAGTCGCGTTCTATCACACTGTCCATACTCATAAGCGTGAGCACCGACTTGTCTGTATGGTGGGTGACGAGCTTGCCCTCACGTGCCAGTCGCATGGCGTAAATGCTGTGAGGCTCGAAAATGCTTATCGTCATAACCGAACTTACTGCCACTATCATAAGCGGCATAAAGAGGTCGTAGCCGTTGGTTATCTCGGCTATGAGGAAGATACCCGTGAGCGGAGCATGCATTACACCTGCCATCACACCAGCCATTCCGAGCAACGTGAAGTTCTTCTCGGGAATATACGTTCCTACCTGATACATATTCCAAAGACGTGAGAAGAGGAATCCGCTGAATGCACCGACGAACAATGACGGTGCGAACGTTCCACCACAACCGCCTCCACCATTGGTGGCTGCCGTGGCAAAGGTCTTTGTTACTATGACTAATGCTATGAAGAGTATAAGCAGATGGCCGTTGCCATAGAACATAGAATTCTTGAGCACTTCGTTCCAGTCGGCTTCGCTCGAACCGTTGAGCAGAATGTTGATGGCGCTATATCCTTCACCATAAAGTACGGGGAAGAGGAATATCAGCGAACTCAACATCAGTCCGCCTAATGCCAACTTGCCCCAACGATGCTGCTTCATCCGCCCGAAAATACCCTCGCATACCGACATGGAGCGTATGAAGTAGAGGCTGACAAGTCCGCATACTACTCCAAGAATGATGCTGGCAGGTACACGTTCTACTACCCATCCGCTGTCAAGATGAAAGGTGAAGAGCGAGTCACTGCCCATAAATACGTATGTAAAGCACGTAGCTGTGACGGCAGCCGTAAGAATTGGCAGCAGCGAAGCCATACTAAGGTCTACCATAAGGACTTCGAGCGTAAACACAAGTCCGGCTATCGGGGCCTTGAAGATACCGGCTATGGCAGCTGCGGCACCACATCCTACAAGCAGCATGAGCGTCTTGTTGTCCATACGGAAGAATCGTCCAAGATTGGAACCGATGGCTGAACCCGTAAGTACAATAGGTGCCTCGGCTCCTACCGAACCACCGAAACCGATTGTTATGGCTGATGCAACTACCGAAGTCCAGCAGTTGTGAGCCTTAAGACGCGACTGCTTGGATGATATGGCGTATAGAATACGTGTGATACCGTGCGAAATGTTGTCCTTGACAACGTAGCGTACAAACAACGAAGTCAAGAATATACCTACAACAGGAAACATAAGGTACATCCAGTTGAACGTGTTGGCATGGAAACGCGACGTGAGCAACTGCTGTATCTCGTGTATGAGCGAGTGCAGAAGGAATGCGGCTACCGAGGCGAAGAAGCCGATGAAGAAAGCCAGGATTATCGTCGCCTGACGATCACTAAGGTGCTTGATACGCCATTGGTAGAGTCGCAATCCAAGACTTCTTATTGCTGAAGTGCTTGAAACCGATTGTTGCATCTCTTACTTTCTGATAATTGTTACTCTACCGTCCTTGGTAAGCTTTATGATACTGCTCGGCTTGTGCGGCTTGTGTTCCTGACGACGGGTCCAGCAGACATAATCTACCGCCTCAAGTATCTCAGGCGATATGTCGCAATAGTTCTGGGCAGCAGTCTCACCGCTTATATTGGCACTTGTGCTGACTATGGCTTTCTGGAATCTATAGCACAACTCTTTAGAGAAAGGTTCGTTGGTGACGCGCAATCCGATGCTGCCATCCTCGGCAATGAGGTTGGGAGCAAGGTTTACGGCACCGTCAAGAATAACTGTCGTTGGCTTGTCTGACAATTCCATAAGGTCCCATGCCACCGAGGGAACATCGCGTACATAACGCTGTACACGGTCAACGGAGTCGGCAAGGCATATTAGCGCCTTGGAATCATCACGCTGTTTGATCTTGTAGATTTTAGCAACAGCTTCAGCATTGGTGGCATCGCAGCCCAATCCCCAAACAGTATCTGTAGGATAGAGTATCACCCCACCCTTCTTCATTGCGTCAATGGCATTCTTGATATCTTCTTTCTGTGTCATCGTTTTTTATATTTTAGTGTGTGTTTACTTCTTATACAACACGCAAAGTTACGTATTTTTAAGCACAAACCGTCAACGATACAACGAAAAAACACTACCTTTGCATACAAAACAATAAAAGAAACGATGGAAAAGAAAGACTTACGCATAGTATTTATGGGAACTCCTGAGTTTGCCGTGGGTTCGCTCAAGCTGCTTGTGGAGAATGGATATAATGTTGTGGCGGTTGTTACCCAACCCGACAAACCCGTAGGACGACATGGTTCGGTGCTGCGCGCTTCGGCTGTTAAGGAATATGCTTTGGAGCACGGATTGCCAGTACTGCAACCGGTAAAGATGAAGGATCCGGAATTTGTAGAACAGTTGCGAGAATACAACGCCGACTTGCAGGTAGTGGTGGCGTTCCGTATGTTGCCCGAGGTGATATGGGATATGCCACGATTCGGCACATTCAACGTGCATGCCGCATTGCTGCCGCAATACCGCGGAGCGGCTCCTATCAACTGGGCAGTCATCAATGGCGAGACAAAGACGGGTGTCACAACCTTCTTCCTCGACCATGACATAGACACTGGTCGCATCATCATGCAGCGCGAATTCCCAATTCCAGACGATGCTGACGTGGAATATGTTTATGACGGACTTATGGAATTGGGCGCAGGCATATGTCAGGACACTGTCGATCTCGTTATTTCTACCGATGGCAATGTTCCTTCTCAGCCGCAACGCGAAGACATCGAACTCAAGGCTGCACCGAAGATATTCAAGGAAACCTGTCAGATAGACTGGAATAACAACGCCAAACGCATTTACGACTTTGTGCGCGGACTCAGTCCTTATCCTGGAACATGGACTACACTTGCATCAAACAGCGAGACCGAGAAGACGGAGGCAAGCATTATAAAGATATTCAAGACTTGCAAAACGGGTATAAATTGCAATGGTACAGCTCCCGGAACTATGAAAACAGAAAACACCAAACTTATGGTTGCCGCCAACGACGAATGGCTCGACATAGTAGAACTGCAAGCGGCTGGAAAGAAACGCATGGCTGCACGCGACTTCCTTAACGGATTCAAGCATATTACCGACATGCACATGAAATAAACAATAGCAAGCAAAAAAATTGGGATGCCTTCCATATCGCATGGAAAGCATCCCATTCTTATTAACCAATATTTATACAAGAACCCTTAACGGGTGTTCTTTTTATTATTCAGCAGGCTGCTCGTCGGCCTTAGCCTTCTTGGCAGCAGGCTTCTTTGCAGCTGGAGTCTTCTTCGGAGCAGCAGCCTTTACAGGAGCCTTTGTCTTCTCAATCTTAGCACGGAGCTTCTCCTCTGTAGCCTCGATTTTCTCAATCTTAGCCTGAAGGCGAACTATCTCCTTATTCTTCATCTCAATCTCCTCATCCTGATTCTTGATGGTTGTGAGCAGTGAGCTCAGCTCTTCATTGTCTACATCCTCTGGATAGAGTGAGTTTACACGTGAAATGAAGTCGCCAAGAATGTTCATATAGTTAGTGAATGCATCAAACGGACTTGAATAGATTCCACGGTTGATACCAACCTGCGACGGTTTTGTAGTCATCTGACGGAAATTGTTAGATGCCTGCAGATAGTCCCAATCCTGATTGATGCGCGGATCGTTAGCAATACGAACACGGTCGGCTACGCTATAGAGCTTGTTGAAAGCCTCACGCTGCATCGGGTTACCGAGCCAGCAGCTGCAGTCGCGCTCCTCGTCGTTCCATGACAATGTATCGGGAACGTCAACAGCGCTAACACTATGGAATGAGTCGCAAATCTCCGACGGTGTAGAGAATGTTACGCCACGCTTCTTGGCACACTCAGGCAGAGCCTTGAAGAAGTCAAGGATATTGCTTGACAGAGGCTGAGCAATACCAAGAGCCGAAAGCTCCATGAAGATATTTACAACCTGCTCGCCTTCTGGCAGATTAGCAATGCGGTCGATATAGTTGTCGGCGAAGAGTGGATAGCCTTCCCAATCAGTGTTGCTGAAACGCAATGAGATATCGTCGCTGAAGTTAACGTTACGCAGAAGGAGTTTGAGGTTAGGAGCAAGAGCGCAATTGTATACATAGTTAGGCGACTTCCATCCGAGGACATGGCGAGCACCTTCCGAGAGCATACCCTTAAAGCCCATCTGAGAAACCTGCAGACCGATATCGTCGCTGTAAATAAGCGAAGAGTTGCGCAATACCTTCGGAGACTGTCCGAAGTATTCCTCCATCTTTGTACACTGGCGCTTTACCTCAGCTGCAAAGCTCTCTTCATTGGCGAGCGATGCAAGTCCGTGTGAGTAAGGCTCGGCAAGGAACTCTACACAACCGGTCTGGTTGAGTTCCTGAAGCTTCTCAAGCACCTGAGGAGCGTGTTTTTCAAGCTGTTCGATACCTACGCCCGACAAAGAGAAAGCTACCTTAAAGTAGTTGCCATTCTCCTTAATCATTTCGAGCAACGCATTGAGCGCAGGCATATACGAACGTTCCGCGATGTCAGAAATGAGACGCTCGTTCTCATAATCGTCGTAATAGTAGTGATCGGTACCGATATCAAAGAAACGGTAGCGCTTCAACTGTATATTCTGATGTATCTCGAAGTATAAACAAATAGTTTTCATTGTTGCTTGTCGTTTAATGGATTGTTGTGTATTTATTGCTTTTATGCATTACTATACATTGTGTGTTACACTTATTAGGCTTAAAGATTGCCTGAAAGAACACGCTCGTACAGATTCTTGATGCGTGCGCCAACCTTCTCCCATGTAATCTGGTCGACCTCATTCTTGCCCTCATCCTGCAGATAATGGAACAATGAGTCGTTATGACAGATTGCATAGATGGCATCGGCGAGTGCGTGGATGTCCCAGTAGTCGACCTTGATACAGTTGTCGAGAATCTCGGCACAACCTGACTGCTTAGATATAATGGTAGGCGTTCCGCACTGCATCGCTTCGAGAGGCGAAATACCAAACGGCTCTGAAACCGAAGGCATAACGTATACATCAGAGTCTTTCAAGCACTCGTACACCTGCTTGCCACGCATGAAACCAGGGAAGTGGAAACGGTCGGCAATGCCACGCTCGGCAGCCAAGTAAATCATAGCGTCCATCATATCGCCACTACCTGCCATACAGAAACGCACGTTGCGTGTACGCTGAAGCACCATATTGGCAGCTTCCACGAAGTACTCCGGACCCTTCTGCATAGTGATACGACCAAGGAATGTAACCACCTTGTCCTTACCAGTATGGTCTGGACGTGGGATGTCCTGCAGTTCCTGACGCAATGGATAAACGGCATTGTGCATTGTGAAACACTTGCGCGGATCCTGATGATACTGGTTGATAACGGTCTGACGTGTCAGTTCTGATACACACATAATGCAGTCTGCATTATCCATACCATCCTTCTCAATAGCATAAACTGTAGGGTTCACCTTACCACGCGAACGGTCGAAGTCGGTAGCGTGTACGTGAATACACAATGGTTTGCCACTTACATGCTTGGCATGTATACCAGCTGGATATGTCAGCCAGTCATGAGCATGAATTATATCAAACTCCTCAGTGCGAGCTACTACACCGGCAATGATGGAATAGTTGTTTATTTCCTCATGCAGGTTAGACGGATAACCACCGGCAAATTCCATACAGCCAAGGTCATTGACATGCATATTGTTGAAGTCGGCATAGATATGGTCGCGCAGACGATAGTAGTAGTCGGGATCCATAACATTGGATATGCGGCTCTTTACATAATCGTAGTCGACATCACGCCATGCTATAGGCACACAATTCATAGCAACAATACGGCAAGCGCTGCGATCCTCGTCACCAAACGGGTGCGGCAAGCACAATACTGTCTCTACATCGCCCTGGGCATGAAGTCCCTGTGAGATACCAAAGTTAGCGGTAGCAAGTCCACCATATACGTGAGGAGGATACTCCCATCCGAACATTAATACTTTCATATTTTTGAATCCTCCCAATTTTTAATATTTATATTTTTCCAACAGTTCAAGCGTACGAAGCACCTCTGCTACATTCATAGCAAACGATATTGCTCCACGACCGCTGAACGGTGGGTTGCCGTCAAACAGTTCGGGGATAGTTCCAATGCAGTGCTGCACCATTTCATCCTCGTAACCTACCATCTGGCGCTCAATGAACGACAAACGTGTGCGCTTGTAAATCTTCAAGCAAGCCTCCATATAGAATCCTCCAAGCCAAGGCCATGCTGTACCCTGATGGTAAGCATAGTCGCGCTGTGTCTGCGGACCTACATACATAGGGTTATATCCGCCACTCTTAGGTGAAAGCGAACGCAGACCCTTCGGTGTAAGGAGCTCACGTGTACATACGTCAAGCACAGACTTCTGCTGCGCCTGGCTAAGCGGGGAATAGTCGAACGCAACGGCGAATATCATATTAGGACGAACACTCCAGTCGGGAGAGTCAAGCGGCTCAACATAATCGAACAGATAGCCATACTCATTGACAAATGTATCGACGAACGAACTGCCACACAACTCGGCACGCTTCTCAATTTCGGCGGCAAAAGTCTGATCGCCATACTCGGCAGCCATTGAAGCGCAGAACTTAAGAGCATTATACCACAATGCGTTGAACTCAACAATATAGCCAGTACGCGGCACTACCGGACGACCGTTAGCAGTTGAGTTCATCCATGTCACAGCATGATCCTTGCCTTCTGAATACAACAGTCCGTTTTGACGCAGCTGCAAGTTAGGATGCTTATCGGATACAATATACTGCAAGATATCGTAAAGCAACTTGCCATACTTGCGGTTGCACTTCTCACGACCTACGTACTTAGCATACTGCTGTATGGCCCACACAGCCCAAAGCAACACGTCGGGCTGCTCCATCTCGTAAATCTTGACTGTGAGAGGCTTGCCTTCCATAAACTCATAAAGACCGCGTGCTGCTGTCTCCATAACGAGTTCGAAGTAGTCTTCTTCCTCAATAGACAGTGTAAGACCCGGAAGAGCGATGAATGTATCGCGTGCACGACACTTGAACCATGGATAGCCGGCAAGCAGATAACGCTCGTCCTTGCTTGTACGGTTATGGAACTGGTGTGCTGCATTGATAAGACAGTGGAGGAAATTGTCGCGCGGTGAGCGCTCTTCAACCTCTTTTGTGAACAGAGCCTTTAAGCCACCGGTCTTGCACTGTGTTGTTGAAGCTGAGAATACGATGCTCTCGCCCTTCTTGATGTCCATCTCGAAATATCCAGGAACATAGAGGTCCTCATTTGAAGCATAGCCACGCTCCTGCTCCTTAGGATATTCTACGCCACGATACCAGTCGGGCTGGAACACGAAGTTGTTGGCCTTGCTGAACTGCATATACAGGTCGGGATAACCGGCGTACATACATGTGCGTATACCATTCTCCACCTCGCTGTAATCGCGAGATGCCACAGAATTCTCATGTGTAAACTGACGCACACTACGGAAAGCAAGGAACGGACGGAAACGCAATGTCGTTGCCGAATGGGCATCAACAAGAGTGTAACGAATAAGGATGCGATCCTCATAATGCTGGAACACTACTTCTTTCTTAAGTACCACACCACCAACACGATACAATGTTGTGGGCACCTTGTCACAATCAAATTCCCTGATGTACTTGTGACCTTTAGGGCTGAAGTTATTACCCTGATACTTGTGAAGACCAAGATTGAACTCTGCTCCATGCTGTATCACAGTAGCGTCAAGCGACGAAAGCAACACATGATTCTCGTCGTCAAGGCCAGGTACCGGCACCACAAGCAGACCGTGATACTTACGTGTATTACAGTCAACAATTGTGGAACACGAATACGCTCCCGAACGGTTTGTACGGAGCAACTCACGAGGCAGGGACTCCTCAAGGTTGGTCATAAGAGCTTTTTCGAATCGAAGATAACTCATAGATTTAATTTAAGGTTCATTATTAGTTCGTAATTATAATAGCCATATGGCTCATCAACCATCAAGGTCGGAAACAACAAATAAGTAGTAGGACTTTCAGGTTTAAGCCAATGAGCTTGCGCTCGGCAGTAGTCTTAAGATAAAGGCGTTAGCTGCTTTACGAAATCAAAGGTAATAAAAATATAATTACGCGCAAAAGAAATAAGTCTATATTTTTAAAAAACATGTTATTTAGCACTTTTTTGTGCTTAAAATGCCATAAAAACATATTCACGACAACCATATTAAAGCAAAAAAGCGTAACTTTGTATTGCAAATAGGATAGCTTAAAGTCAATAAAAAAACACCATACGCTTATGCCAATAGAAACACTTCTGGAAAAAGACATTGCCAACAGCATTGCAAATATATGGCATTGCAACAACGCTTATTGTGTCAACAAAATTCAACAGAACCTCACAGTGAGGTCATTCAAACGAAACGAATTGATTTATCAAGAGAACGAGACTCCTACCCACATCCTTTTCCTCGTCAATGGTATGGCAAAAATCATAAAGGAATGCGGTATGGGACGCTCACAAGTTGTGCGCATTATCAAAGAACAGTCATTCATGGGATTTCGCGCTTTCTTTGCACACGAACGCAATACGACATCTGCCTTAGCACTTGAAGACTCTACCGTGGCAGCACTGCCGCTCGACATAATGGCAGAACTGATTGAAATGCATCACAGCATTACCGATTACTTCATTACCATCCTTGCCACTACTCTCGGCGAAACCGACAACCGCTTTGTTACTATCACCCAAAAGCACATACGCGGCAGATTGGCCGAAACGATTCTTGCGCTTAAGGCAAACTATGGAATTGAGAACGACGACAAGACTCTCAACGTGATAATGAACCGCAACGACCTTGCATCGCTTTCGAATATGAGCACAAGCAACGCAATACGCACTTTATCATCATTTGCATCTGAAGGCCTGATAGAGATTTCCGGAAGAAAAATAAGGATTCTCAGTGAAGAAGAATTGGCAAAGATTTCAAGACTTGGATAGACTCATATACAAGGCAGTTATACCTATTATATAATAGGATACATTTTATATTAATATTAAATTGCACTTTATATTAATATTAAATCAATACTTTATATTAATATAAAATACACCTTATTATATATAAGGCACACACTATATATAACAAGAGATAAAAAAAATGATGAGGAAGTGGCATAAGTCAAAAAGACAGAAGTAAGAATAACAATTGACTTTATGCCACTTCCTCAACGTTTTTTTATTCCGGAATAAGGAAGTTTATCACCTCCTGCTCTACTGTAATGGTAAACGGACCGGATGGTGTGCGCATCAATCGGCCGTCTATGCCAACCAGAGCCTTGCGTGCCTCAAGCACTTCCACCTTGCGAGTGCGATAAGGATGCACACTCTTATGATTAAGGAACTTGCCACGCACAAACAGATATATTCCCTCAAGCAATTGTGTCATTCCGGGATGATAGACCACGCTGACATCAAGCAGTCCGTTATACGGAACGGCATTGGGTGTCTGTCCATAACCAGTAGCATTGCCCACGCACATTGTCATGATGCTACGGTTAAGGTCGTCGTTGTTGATCTTGACATGCATGCGGTATTCAAGTCGCTGGAATATCATAAGTATGAACGACATGATGAACGACAGTGTACGTGAACCTGAATAATGACGGGTCTGACGACGAAGATTCATTATAGTGGCAACGAGTCCGATGTTTATACAGTTGAGGAAATATCGGCGGCAAGCCTCGCCATGCTTATTGGCATAGCGAATACATCCAAGGTCAATCTTACGTACACGGCGCTCCTTCAACCACTTTATTATCTGGTCGTAGTCGTCCTCACGCAATCCCCAGAAGTGAGCGAAGTCGTTCATCAGACCGTTGGGTATCACACCAAGTGCCACCCTTTCACGATCATTGCGGTCGGCTTGCATCATACAATTTACTGCGTCATTGAGAGCTGAGTCACCGCCTACAACCACTATCGTACGATAGCCGTTGTTTATCATCATCTTTATGAGACGATCTACACCTGCCGAACTCTCGCTCTGCACAAAATCGTACTCTACGCCGTTAGACTTCAGACATGCCTCAATCTTCTCCCAACGACGTTTCGGGCTTCCAAACATTTCATGCTTTGGGCAATATAGTATGCCCCAACGGTTATCGTTTATCATAATCGGTTTGTTTTGTTTATAATCCGGAGAGACCAACCCTCCCTATTTACCTTTTATTCATTCATGAGTGACATTATTGCCTCAACCTTTTCATCCATCGACTGGGCTGCGTCTATCCAGTGGATTGTGTAGCCACGCCTTTCCATTCCGCGGAACCACGTCATCTGACGCTTGGCAAACTGATGAATGGCTATCTCAAGCTGACGGAACATTTCTTCGTAGCTTGTCTTTCCTACCACATATTCTGTCACAAACTTATACTCAAGTCCGTAATATATAAGGTCGTCAGGATTCACTCCTCCGTCAATCAGACTGCGTATTTCGTCGCACATACCCTCTTCAAGACGTGCCTTAAGCCGTCGTGTAATCTTCTCGCGACGCAGTTCACGGTCTATATTTATGCCTATGACAAGCGAATCCACCGGAGGCATCTGCCGTTCGGGTGTAGGATGTTCAAGATTATAAGTCTCAATCTCAATGGCACGTATCGCACGCTGGGCAGTATCCACATCGGTGCGGTTGTGCATATTCGAACCGTTCTTCTGCTTCAGCTGAACAAGCATCTGCGTGAGTTGGTCGAGCGACTTGCCCTCAAGACTCTCCCTTAGCTTCGGGTTTTGCGGTACTGGCGAGAGACTGTATCCTCCGAGCACCGCCTCGATATATAGTCCGGTTCCGCCACACAATATTGGCAGTTTGCCACGACTGCGGATGTCGTTGTATGCCGTGTGAAAATCCTGCTGATACTGAAACAGATTGTACTTTGTTCCGGGATCGGCAATGTCTATAAGATGATAAGGAATATGGACGTCGCCGATAGTATAGTCGGCCAAGTCCTTGCCCGTACCGATATCCATACGACGATACACCTGGCGCGAGTCGGCACTGATTATCTCCCCACCAGTACGCAGCGCAAGAGCAGCCGCAACCGAAGTCTTGCCGCTTGCCGTTGGTCCGAGTATGGTTATCATTTTCTGGTTTTGCATATTGTCAATAGCTTTGCTGGACATTATGGATTTATATTCGCTTTAGCTTTAAAGCTACAAACTTACAAAAAAAATCTTACACCCCAAATATTTAATCAAAAAAAGACCGCAGGGCTAAATGCCTTGCGGTCTTTATTCTATGGTTTATGGGGCAATCGAATTAACCGTTAACCTTCTTCATGTGTGCGATGAGCTCGAGAACCTTGTTAGAGTAACCAATCTCGTTGTCGTACCAAGAAACTACCTTAACGAACTTGTCTGTGAGATATACACCAGCGTTTGCATCGAAGATAGAAGTCAAAGTGCAGCCGAGGAAATCAGAAGAAACTACAGCGTCCTCTGTGTAGCCGAGTACACCCTTGAGCTCGCCCTCAGAAGCCTCCTTCATAGCAGCGCAGATCTGCTCCTTAGTAGCAGCGTTCTTGAGGTTAACTGTAAGGTCAACTACAGAAACGTCGAGAGTCGGAACACGCATAGAGATACCTGTCAGCTTGCCGTTGAGCTCAGGAATTACCTTACCTACAGCCTTAGCAGCACCTGTAGAAGAAGGGATAATGTTGCCAGCAGCAGCACGGCCACCACGCCAATCCTTCAAAGAAGGACCGTCAACTGTCTTCTGTGTAGCAGTTGTAGAGTGAACTGTTGTCATCAAACCGTTCTCGATACCGAACTTGTCGTTCAGAACCTTAGCGATAGGAGCCAAGCAGTTTGTTGTGCAAGATGCGTTAGAAACGAACTGTGTACCCTTCTCGTACTTGTCGAAGTTTACGCCGCAAACGAACATAGGAGTTGTATCCTTTGAAGGAGCAGACATAACTACGTACTTAGCACCAGCCTGGATATGAGCCTGAGCCTTCTCCTGTGTCAGGAAGAGACCAGTAGACTCAACTACGTACTCAGCCTCAACCTCGTTCCACTTCAAATCAGCAGGGTTGCGCTCAGCAGTTACACGAATGTGGTTGCCGTTAACGATGAGCTCGCTCTTCTCAACGTCAGCCTCGATTGTACCCTGGAAAGCACCGTGCATTGTGTCATACTTGAGCATGTAAGCCAAGTAATCTACCGGGCAAAGGTCGTTGATACCTACAATCTGAATGTCGTTGCGAGTCTGAGCTGCGCGGAATACGAAGCGGCCGATACGACCAAATCCGTTAATACCTACTTTAATCATTTTACTTTATTTTATTTAAAGGGTTAATTTTGTATCTTATACCATACAAATGTATTAACAAAGTCCGTTTTTCTTGTTAATGAGACATAGAAGCGTAAGAATGTCGCCACACTTGTTAGGATTACTCCTTTTATTTCGCTGCAAAGATAATAATTATTTTCTGAAAAGAAAGACAATTAAAGTATTAATTTATATAAAAATCTCATTACATAATCACTATTTCCTTTCTGACTATAGCGATTGCAATATGTAGTTTGCAAAACGCACACAAAAACCAATAGTACACACTCGGCAAACTGCTGATTGCATTCTATTATTTTATCCGTACATAATACATCATTGTATAACTGCCGACTCTACAATATATATTATAGGTAGCGTGTTTGTACAAAAGCGGCATTCTATCTTAAAAAAACATTCAATGTACTATTGGTTTTGACGATTTTTTCACTATATTTGCACCGACACTAATATAAACATAAATAAAATAAAACCATGAGTAGTATTCTTAACGAATTCAAGGCGTTTGCCGTAAAGGGCAATGCGGTAGACATGGCTGTCGGTGTAATCATCGGCGGTGCATTTGGCAAGATTGTTTCTTCAATCGTAAATGACATCATCATGCCTCCTATAGGCTGGCTTATCGGCGGTGTCAACTTCAGCGACTTGAAGTTCGAGCTTCCGTCAGTACAGATTGCCGGTGAAACTATGCAGGCAGCAACCATCAATTACGGTGCCTTCATACAGACTATCATCGACTTTGTAATCATTGCCTTCTGTGTGTTTATGCTTGTCAAGGGCATCAACAAGCTTTCGAGCATCAAGAAGAAGGAAGAAGAGAAGAAGACCAAGGCTGCTCCTGAGGAGCCTAAGCCTACAAACGAAGAGGTGCTGCTGGCTGAAATACGTGATTTGCTGAAGAATCAGGCAAAATAATAAAACGACAAACCATGCGTGAAAGCGCAAAAGCAAAGGGCAAGGTGGATTAGTCCTTAAATTCCACCTTGCCCTTAATTATGTTTATAGCCTTTGTGTTTCGGTATCATTTGACAATGCAAATTTACGCAAAAACAGGCTACCTTGCAAATGCTTTTATGTGTCCTATGGCTTAAGTGTAGCGATAAGTGGTTTAAGTGGATAAAATCAACGCTTAAACGTAATAAATTCTTTGCTTTTTTCTTTTTGTTCTATAGCGTCACCACCATTCCCTCATTCGACAGTTCGGAAGCTTCAAACACCTGTCGTGCCTCTTCGAGCAGCACGTCCTCATTATCGTACTTCGAACTGTAATGACCGAGCAGCAACCGTCCCACCTGCGCATCGCGTGCCACCTGGGCTGCCTGTGCTGCCGTAGTATGAAAATACTTCTGTGCCTTTTCGATGTCGGGCGTGGCATAAGTGGACTCATGATAGAGGCACGAAACGCCCGAAACGCGTGCAGCGAGGTCGGGCAGATAGCACGTATCGCTGCAGTAAGCATAGCTGCGAGGCTTGTCGGCAGGCGTCGTAAGTCGCGAATTTGGCACCTCCCTACCCTCTTCGTCAGTCCACGATGCTCCGTTCTTTATATTGTTTATCTGTGATGTGGGGATGCGATAGAAGTCAATCATGTCACGACGTATGTGTGGCAGCGTCGGTTTCTCGCGAAAGAGATAACCGCATGTAGGCACACGATGCTTCAGTGGAATAGTCTCTACCGTAAGGCTGCGGTCCTCGTACACCACCTGTTGCTTGGTAGTGTCGACGGCATGAAACTGTATTTCGTAGTCGAAATCGGTGCAGAATGTGGCAAGAAGCATATCGAGCACGGGCTTGAAATCCTTGGGTGCATATATGGCAAGCGGCATAGTGCGGCCCAACAGACCGAACGACGAGAGCATACCTATCAGTCCGAAACAGTGGTCGCCGTGAATATGCGATATGAATATTGCCACTATCTTGTTGAATCCTATGCGTGAGCGTCGCATCTGGGTCTGCGTTCCCTCGCCACAGTCAATCATAAACTGCTTGCCTCGCAGCTCCACCACTTGCGACGACGGATTATGCCGCAATGTAGGCAGAGCCGATCCGCATCCGAGTATATGGATTTTGAATGGTTCCATTGTTGTTTTATTTCTGACGCTTGAATTGTTGTTTTCTTACGTTCGGATAATTACTTCTGACGCTTGTATATGTATATGCCCTTCTGGTTTTCGAGATAGAGCGAGTCGGCACTGAGCGATGTGATGTCGAACGTATCGCGATTGAGCAGCAGTTGTCCGTTCAGAATCTTCCATGATGTCCACGGGTTGGTCTCGGCTTTCACTTCCGAGTGTACTGTTCCGCCCTCCTCTATCATGAAGTTGCGGTCGATGCTGGTCCAATGGCCCAACAGTGATGTAACGTTGATAACACGTGTGGCAACAAGTTCGCCATCGGCTGTCTTCAATCCGGTCACCGCCATCTTGTCGCCAGCCATGAATCCGCCCTCCACATTCGACACGATACCTTCAGTGATGCCACCGTCCATATCTGCCTCGGCATCAAGAATGGTGTATGTCAGCGTGTCGCCTGCATCGGTGATGAGTTCCATTGAGTGCATCGACGTACCGCTTCCGCACACTCCATATACAGTAGAGTCTGCCACTTCCACCTCGTCGTCTGCTATCATCTGCGACTTCTGTTTCTTGTCGTTGCAGCTGGCAATCAGCATTACGATTGCTACAGCTAAGAATATCTTCAACTTGTTCATGTTACGATGATTTAATTATTTCTTTTCCTGAGCCTTCGCCTCGTTCCACAGCGCATCCATCTCGCCGAGCGTCATGTCCTTCAGCGGTTTGCCGATGCGTATCGAATGCTCCTCGATATAGTTGAATCGTCTGATGAATTTGGCGTTGGTCTTCTCAAGAGCCGTGTCGGGATTGATTTTGTACAGACGTGCGGCATTGATGAGCGAGAAGAGGAAGTCGCCGAATTCTTCGGTCGAATGCTCGCGGTCTTCCTTGCGCAGTTCGGTCTCCAGTTCGCCAAGTTCCTCGCGCACCTTGCCCCAAACGTCGCCCTTGTCTTCCCAGTCGAAGCCTACATTGCGCGCCTTGTCCTGTATGCGGTAGGCCTTGATGAGTGCGGGCAGAGCATCGGGCACACCCGATAGCACACGCTTGTTGCCGTCCTTCTCGCGCAGTTTTATCTGTTCCCAGTTCTCTATCACCTGCTGTGCGGTCTTCACTTCTTCCGAATTGTCGCGCTCTTCCTCCTTCTCGCCATAAGGCAACGGCTTAGGATCGGGCGCTCCTACCTGCGAGGGATGATATACGTGGGGATGGCGGAATATGAGTTTGTCGACAAGCTTGTTGCAGACATCCGCCATGTCAAACTGCTGCTTCTCCTGGCCTATCTTGGCATAGAAGCACACATGCAGCAGCACGTCGCCCAATTCCTTGCAGATATTAGGCTCGTCGTCCTTGAGCAGGGCGTCGCACAGTTCGAATGTCTCTTCTATGGTGTTGGGTCGAAGCGACTCGTTGGTCTGCTTGCGGTCCCACGGACATTTCTCGCGCAACTCGTCGAGCACATCCAGCAGACGTCCGAAAGCCTTGAGTTTTTCTTCTCTTGTATGCATAGTATATATATATTAAATATGTGGGGCATACCAATTGGTGCGGTATACGATAACGCAAAGGTAAGAATAAAAATCGACACTATAAATAGGATTTTTCAATTTCATTCGTAATTTACAAATCTTTGTCAGAAATATTAAAATCATATTTTAGGAAATATCCGTAAATTTGCACCATAGAATTTACTAAAACTGAAACAAATAACACTAAAGACAAATCCTTTATGGCAACAGCTATTATCCTTTTACAATTTGCCATCGTACTGGCTCTTATCTTCAAAGGTGCCCGCGTAGGCGGCATCGGACTCGGCATCTACGGCATGGTGGGTGTCTTCATTCTTGTCTTCATCTTCGGACTTAAGCCGGGCAATCTGCCTATCGACGTGATGCTCATCATCGTGTCGGTGATTACGGCTGCTGCGACATTGCAGGCGGCTGGCGGACTTGACTATCTTGTAGGTTTGGCAGCCAAATTCCTGCGCAAGCATCCCACACACATTACTTATTTCGGTCCGCTCACTACATGGCTCTTCTGTCTGGTGGCAGGTACTGCACACACAAGCTACTCGCTCCTGCCTATCATCTCGGAGATTGCCACCAACTCAAAGATTCGTCCCGAGCGCCCGTTGAGCGTTGCCACCATATCGGCATCATTGGGCATCACTGGCAGTCCGGTCTCTGCAGCTACAGCCGCAGTCATCAGCACCGACCTACTGGGTGGTGCAGGCATCGAACTGAAGCACATCCTTATAGTCTGCATTCCGGCTTCGCTCATTGCCATACTTGTAGCTGCCTTTGTACAGAACCGCGTGGGCAAGGAGCTGCAAGAGGACGAGATATATCAGGAGCGTGTACGCCAGGGCATTATCAATCCCGAGAAGGACAGCAAGCTCATCGACAACATGATAAAGAATCCCGACCCGCACGCCAAGTATGCTGTGATGGCTTTTCTCTTGGGCGTGTTGCTGGTAGTGATATTCGGCAGTGTTCCGTCGCTGCGTCCGTCGTTCATGCTCAATGGCGAACTGCATCACGTGAGCATGCCTGAAATAATCGAGATTATAATGATGTCGACAGCAGCCCTCATTCTGCTTGTGAGCAAGGCCAATGTGCAGGACGCCGTCAATGGCAACGTATTTGCCGCAGGCATCAACGCCCTGGTTGCCATATTCGGCATTGCATGGATGGGCGACACATTCTTCAACGGCAATCTGGAATTCTTCAAGGGTCACATCGCCAGCATCGTCACCCAGTATCCGTTCCTATTTGCCATTGCCCTCTTCATCATGGCCATCATGCTGTTCTCGCAGGCTGCTACGGTGCGCACGCTTTATCCGCTGGGCATAGGACTGGGCATCCCGCCACTGGCTCTCATAGCCATGTTCCCTGCTGTCAACGGCTACTTCTTCCTGCCCAACTATCCCACTACGGTGGCAGCCATCAATTTCGACCGCACGGGTTCTACGCGTATCGGACGCTTTGTAATAAACCATTCGTTCCAGCTGGCAGGCTTCATCACTACATTCGTATCAATAGGAGTAGGCTACATCATCATACAATTCCTATAGCAAAGGCCACCCCTTCGCCTTGCATTTATGCAGGCGGAAAGGGCAGAAAGTACCTCTTTTATTTTATTTATAATCGGTTGATTTCGAAATGTAGTCCTTTTACGATGCAGAAGGAGTCCTTTTGCATTGTAAAAGGGGTCCTTTTGCGCTCCAAAACGAGTCCTTTTGCAAGCCAAAAGGACTACATTTCGAGACGGCACATGACAATCACGGCTTCACATCTATAAATCACTGAAAATCAGACTCAACAAATGAACATATACAAGCCAATTGCATTGAGGGAAATGTTGACAGTTCGAATGGAGCCGTCAACCTGCTCTATAACGTCACACCCAACTAGCAGTTCTCTGTCGAGGTGAGATAGCCGACTACAATAGCTACTCCAAATATTATATCGGCGTGTATTGTTGTTTGGAATAAAAGTTATAATTTTGCAGTACGAAAGGACACCTACATGAATCAACAAATACCGATGCGACGACTATATACATACAGATATTTATTGTTTAAAGGATAACTATAGAAGAATATGAAAACAGAGAAAAACAAAGTACAGGCGCATTCTGCATCTTCAAAGTCTGCGTCAGTCAGCGACATGACTGTAGGCTCGCCACTGCGCCAGATCTGCAAGTTTGCCCTGCCACTCATATTGGGCTACATTCTGCAACAGATGTATCTCGTGATTGATGCCGCCATTGTAGGCAGATGGATTGGCGTTGGTGCGCTGGCAGCTGTGGGTGTGTCGTCGTCCATAATGTTTCTCGTTATGGGATTCTGCAACGGAGCTTGTGCAGGATTTGCAATTCCCGTAGCACAGGCATTCGGCGCAAAGGACTATCGCAAGATGCGCATCTACGTAGCTAATGCCGTGAGAATATCGGCTGTAATCGCTTCGGTGGTGACGCTGCTCTCGCTTATGTTCTGCCATAGAATCCTGCAACTGGTCAACACTCCTGCCGATATCTTCCACGATGCCTACATATTCCTTATGTCGCAATTTGCCGCCATACCCTTAACGTTCGGCTTTAATCTGTTCTCAGGTCAGATACGTGCCCTCGGCAATTCGCGCCAGCCATTCTATTTTCTCATCACATCTGCCGTTGTCAACATTCTGCTCGACGTGGTGCTTATACTCGGTTGCGGTATGGGTGTAGCCGGAGCGGGCATCGCCACATGGTTGTCGCAAGCCCTTTCGGTTATGTTATGCATATGGTACATACGCAAGCGCATGCAACTGCTCATTCCTCATGGCGACGAACGACAGTTTGACAACAAGCGCACAAGCATCCTGCTCAACAACGGCGTGCCTATGGGACTGCAATTCTCCATTACCGGCATTGGCATCATTATGCTTCAGAGTGCCAACAACGCCCTCGGCACCACATGCGTGGCTGCCTTTACTGCCTCAATGCGAATTAAATATCTCTTCACTTGTGTATTCGAGAACATCGGAGTGGCTATGGCTACCTATTGCGGACAGAACCTTGGCGCTCGCAAAATGGAACGTATCACCAAGGGAGTGAAGGATGCTATCTGCCTTATGCTGGTCTACTTCGTCTTCACCTTCATCGTGATTTATCCCTTTGCCGACTGGATGATGCGCCTATTTGTAGACAGTGGTGAGGCTGAGGTAGTAAGTCGTGCTGCACAGTTCATGCGCATTGCCAACTACTTCTACCCTGCTCTCGGATTGCTAACCATACTGCGCTACTCAATACAAGGACTCGGTTTCAGCAACCTTTCAATGCTTAGCGGTGTTATGGAAATGATTGCCCGCTGTGGTGTAAGCCTATGGCTCGTCCCCGCACTAACTTGGACCGGTGTCTGCTTAGGCGACCCAGTAGCCTGGATTATGGCTGATATATTCCTAATTCCAGCCTTCATTTGGGTGCAGCATAGGCTGAAAAAGAGGGCGTGTCAGAATAGGAGTTAGAGGAAGTTAAGAAGAAGTTAATCCATCTACGATGAATGGAAGTTAGCGGACAAATGCTTTGTCTTTCAGCAATTTATACATATGTCCGCTAACTTCTATTAACTACGGGCAAAGCCCAAACTTCCTCTAACTTCTGTTTTGACACACTCTCTAAAAACGAAGTGTTATAGTGATTTTCTCTTCCTTCTATAGTTCTTTATTATCAGCACAACGAATGGGATGACAAAGAGAAAGGCTATCCATATCAAATATGAGCACAAATATACAATTCCACTAAGTCCTGAATATAGCTGCGCTCCCTGATGTATTGAATAATCATCTGGCCTACATACAGAATATAGAAATGTGAACATTTCACAAACTATCAGATAGAATAGATAGATTAAGATACCCACACATTGTAATGTTCCTACGAACATCATCTTTGACAGAGGTTTGAAACCAATAATCTTATTCTGCAGACGTTTTGCATTTTGCACAACCTTATAGTACCATATCCATATTGCCAAAAGCGGGTATAAACTAAAGAACCAAAATGGAAGCAAAAACCAACTTACATATATTCCCCAAACAAACGAAGTCAACAACCATCCCCCTATATATGCCATACGTTTGTTATCAGCTATTCTAATGGCAGAACGAATAACTTTTCGTTTATACGCAACTAACCTACGGTTCTTTCCACGTCTTGTTGCAATATACCCAGCAATATGTGTTATGGCAATTATAACACCCAAGGTATTCATACTAACAAACATATCACCGTATCTGTCAGCAAACCCAGCATAAGCAAATGCTACAGTAACAAAACTAAGCAATAATAATATTAATTCAAATCGTTTCATAGAGTTTTTATGTAAATTACAAAAATATGCTTGCGTGGTACGGTTCGGAGACATATGCAATGCCTATAGCAATAAGTCCAAGCAAAAGCAACGCTCCAATAACTTTAAATACTTTCTTCATGTTCTTTATTTTTGTGCAAAGGTAATGCAAACCGAATGCAGAACAACAAGCTTGCTTGATTGTTATGCTGAGGTGTAGCTTATTTTATGCAAAGGTAAGACAAAACATCTGTATAAAAAATATATCCACAACATTTATCTTTTCTTTATTCTCTTTTTTATCTTGTTTAGTTTTCATATCTTTGTAGTCTACTACATGACAATTCTATCAAGAATAAGTCTATTGGTTTTAATCTAACCTCTGAACAAAATACAAATTATATGGAAAAAGCATATTTTTCAGGAATTCGTAATAAAATAATTCCTTGTCTAAACAATGCAACGCAAAAGATACAAGTTGCAATGGCTTGGTTTACAAGTAATGAATTGTTTGAAGCGCTAATAAACGCTTTAAACAGAGACGTTGATGTAGAGTTAATACTTCTTGACAATGCAATCAACTACATGTATTATGCTCCAGACTTTAATGAGTTCATCAATGCGGGTGGTAAGCTACGCATTGCTGGAGCTGAAGTTGGTTTTATGCATCACAAATTCTGTGTTATTGATGATAGTGTTGCAATAACAGGTTCATACAACTGGACCTACTATGCAGAGACACGTAATATTGAGAATATAGTCATTTCAGACAATAGTGACATTGTCATGCTTTTCTCTGCAGAATTTCAACGCTTACAAAATCTCTTGTCAGTAAGCTCATCTTGTGCCCGTCTGTCGTGGGATGATATAGAACAAAGAGATGATGTTGATTATCGTGAACTTAATTACGAAATAGAAAGAATTTGTGAAGTACAGAATAGACCTGTAAGACGATTCTTTGAAACTAAAACAGAAGTGGTAAGAACCGAAATCAAGAAAACGGCATTTGCCAAATATGCAATAGGAATTCAAGCATTAGACGATAATGGCCGTGTGTCTTTTAATCCATTTATCACTTCTGGTACAAAACTACCATACCATTCTAAAGAGACAAAATTCTTCTATGACAGTAAGAACATGAAAGAATTTCCTTGTTTGTTTATTTATGGTAATCCAAACAATGTAAAAGAATGGAATCTGATTAAAGAGGCAGATTTGATGCAAGTTGCCATGGGAACATCTGATATAGATTTGCCAATAAAAATATCCATGAGTTTAGATGATAATGGCAGTTTACGTGTTGATGTCTCTTGTGCTGAATCTGGACAAAAATTGACAATTAGTACATTAGATTCTAAATTAGTTAAGTATGAGTAATTCTTTACAGAAATACAAAAAGACAGTAGAATCCATTAACACCGAATATGCAACTCTTCATTCTTTAACAAATGATGAGCTGCGTGTAAGGCTGCGACATATTGAACAATTCATTAACAAACAAGAGAACAAACCATGTGCTCTTGACAAGATGCTTGTCTCAGTATTTGCAATAGTAAAAGAAACAGCCAGACGTTTTTCTCTTGGAAATATCGAAGTCACCGCAACATTAAATGATTTAAGAATAGCAGAAAAATATGATTTTGTCGAAATAATTGAAGATAAAGCCATATACAAGAACCATTGGGATGTTATGGGAGTTCCATATGTCTGGAAGATGATTCATTATGACGAGCAATTATTAGGTGGAATACTCCTTCATTATGGGTATGCTACAGAGATGGCTACAGGAGAAGGAAAGACTCTTGTAGCTACGCTTCCAGTATTTCTGAACGCTCTTACACATGAAGGCGTCCATGTTATGACCGTTAACGATTATCTTTCAAAACGTGACTTTGAAACCACTCGTCCTATATATATGTTTCATGGCCTGTCTGCTGATTGCATAGAAATATACAATAGATACGACAAACGACATAAACAAACTTACAAATCGGATATTGCATTTGGCACAAATTCGTCATTTACATTTGACTATCTCTTCGATCATTTAGCCATTCAACCTGAGGAATGTGTACAGCAAAGCCATAATTATGCAATTATTGATGAGCTTGATTCTATTCTTATAGATGATGCTGCTACTCCTCATATCGTGGGTGGTGGCAATTACTATAATAATGGTAAGATCTTTAAAGAGAACTATCCTTTAATCAAAGAATTGACAGAAAACAAGGAAGCTAATCTTTATAAGATTGACAAACTAAAAAAATCTGCGTTTTTTACGCAAAAAGGAAAAGAATGGCTCTCCTTAAAGAAGGGTATGCCAGACCTTTTTTCGGTAGAGCGCACCTACGAAGTTGATGATTTTGATGAATTAACACTAGACAAACAAAATGAAGTTAAAAACAAAATATATCTTCAAAGCGTTTTTCAGCAATTGCTGCTTGCATTGACAGTATTTGAACGCGATGTCGATTATATAGTAGAAGGAGGTAAAGTTAAGATTATTGACGCTCATACAGGACGTGTAAAAGAATCAAACCGATGGGAGCACGGATTACATACAGCAATGGAAGTAAAAGAGCAAGTCGAAGTTCAAAATGACTTCGACGGAATGGCTGTGGTCTCATTGAAGAACTACTTCAGGCTATATAAAAAGATTGCAGGTATGTCTGGCACCATTATGCCAGTTAAAGATGAACTTTTGGAGATATATAATCTGCCATGTGCTTCATTGTCAACTCATAGACCATTGATACGCAAGGATCTTCCATTACGCATATTTAAAACTGCGCAACAGAAAGACGATGCTATAATTAAAGCAATCATTGATAATAAATCAGCAGGACGCCCTTCGTTAGTAGGAAGTATTTCTGTTAAACGTTCAGAGCAATTATGTAATAAGCTTGATGAATTAGGCATTGAATACAACAAATTGGATGCGAAAACATTAAAGGATGAAGCATATACTATTGCGAAAGCGGGCATCGGAAATACCATAACAGTATCGACAAGTGTAGCAGGACGAGGTACTGACATCAAACCATCCCCTGAAGCAATAGCTGCTGGTGGATTAATGGTTATCGGAACAGACCTTTTCGAATCGGTAAGAGTAGACAGACAACTTAAAGGGCGTTCGGGAAGGCAAGGCGACCCTGGCTCTTCTTTATTTTTTGCTTCTCTTGAAGACCAAATTCTTCAAAATCTAAGTCCCGATGATTTAAAAGATTTGGAGCGGCTGTCAAATACATTTTCCATGAATGAAATATCCACTGACGAAGTTAGAATGTATTTCGACAAAGCACAGTCAAACAGAGAAGCCTATTTCAAATCATGCAGAGAGAGAACTGCTCGCAAGGATGATATTGTTGATCCTCATAGAAAAAAGATGTATAAACAGCGTAATGCGGTTCTTTTTAATGCTGAGGAGGCAAACGTAATTGTAGATAATATAATCAAGCATTTGGGTGAGAATTCAGACAAAATAGAAGAACACCTAATGTCTTTATATATAAAAACAAAGGAACTCGTCAGGAGAAGTACGGAAAACAATCCTAACAGAACAGAGGTATTAGTGCCATTCTCTGAAGCGATGCATACTTTTGCCATTCGTTTAGGCGTAGGATTGTCTATAGCAAGTTACGAATATTTCTGCCGAGAATTCAAAAGACAGATTATTCTACAAATCTATGATAAGGAATGGAAAAAGTTTGTTCTGCACATAATGTCTGATTTAGACAGGAAGGAGATAGAGCAACTTGATACAAAATACCGTCAAATGATGGATGATATTAACTTTATTATTCTCAGTCGACTTAAGTATGCCTCTATCCCTTTTGACGTAAGAAATGAATTGTTATATAATTCTAAAGAAAGAAAAGTAGAGAAAGAAAAGCCTCGCAAGGTCAATCCTGCCGTACCGATAGCAGCGGATGAGCCTTGTCCATGTGGCAGCGGAAAAAAATACTGCGAATGTCACGGTAGTAACATTCGCAGCAATAACAGAATCAAACGGCGTCGTTAATATATCGGACTGAATTTAACCAACTCATTGTTAATGTATAGGAAAAAGGTAATTGAACCATCCGGATTCCTTACAGCTAACAATGGGTTGTTTGTATTGATAGAACAATCTTCTGCTTTTGATGCAATCAGCTCAAAAGAAGATGCACTATATGTTTCTGACTTCTCGCCAGAATAGCGATAATCACCGATATAGTCAATTAGTCCTTTTGAAGTTTCAAATGCATCAGAAAGGAGTCCTTCAGCATTCAATGCATCAACAATATGAGTTATCATAACCTGTTTGCCGTCTTTGCTATATGAACCGAAAATATAACCGATAGCTCCGTCTGGAGAATCGCTCATCTCTTCTGCATCGTACAAGGTCTCTTTAGAAACATTCAACGTAATATCATACCCTTCAAGTTTATAGGTTGAAATTCTGTCTGCAATGATTCCTCGTTCTGAATATGAATAAATAGTGGAATGCATCAGCGTGCCTTTATCCATACTAAGATTCAAGTCCCTTAGTGCCAGATTTACCAGTGAGGCTATGTCACAATAATTCGCAAGGAATGTTGGTGAATAGCAACCTTCGCCCTCTATGTAGAAGTTCTTCGTATCCTGCTCAATGCGCGACAGATAGGCTTTTCTCTGTTCAAATGGATTGCCATCTTTGTTAGTAATGCAAAGCAAGTCATTAGCATGATTAGTTATGCACATACTGATAATTTCTGCATTCAAAGCAGCATAACTGAGGAAATGAAGCATCTCATTACTACCCGTACAATCTATTACTAAGTCATACCCATCAAGTTCCTTTGATGCGTCTTCTTGACTATTGTAGTTTACGTTTGCATAGAACGAAGTGCCAATAAACTCTGTATTATTCGCATCATGATTAATCCAATAACCATATATTTTTGTTTCAATGAATGGATTGATTGATCTAATAACAGAATCTATTGCATATACTTTGCTCTCTCCTATATTCTTTATTGTATATGCACTTCTACAAATATTACCAGGCTCAACAATGTCAAAATCCCAAAGACCAATCTTTGAGACACCACAATGTGCCAATGAACTTGCCACCATAGAGCCAATAGCACCCAAACCAACTAAAGCTACTCTTTTGGAATTAAGTCTTTTTGAAAAACGCCCTCTTCCGAAAAACATATCTTGGGTTATAATTTGGGAACCAAGTCTGTTTAAAGGTAGAGATATAAGTTTCCCTAATTCTACAGATTTCAGAGTCAAATCAAATCTAACTTTTTCGTAAGACCTTGAAGCTTTGTTTGTATAAAGAATATACCATACTATCCCATCATCATATTTAATACCAAATGCAAATTGATGCCATTCAAAGGGATATACGTTGTAAAACATATCTTCCCTATAATCACGTTCTTCTCTCTCCTCATCACTCATATTGTCGTAATCTGAGATATTAAGTTCATCCCACGGATTATACCTATGGTTTTTAATTACAGAGTCTTTGATTGAGTTAATAAATTCAAGCAATACGTTTTTTTGAGAAGGAGTGACTTTTATTTTCTTTATTTCGTCTTTTGCAGCATTATCTTTATTACTTTCTGTTGGAAGATATGAATCATCCTTTTCAAGTTCTGAAACAAGTTGATTTAACACATTTAATGCATCTTCCTCACTCCATTCCTTACTTATACCAAAAGAACTATTACCATTTTGCCAGTTATTAGAAATATTAAAACTTGGCAAAAGATGCTTGCAAGTTTCATCATCCCAATCATATTGTTCTTTTAATAGAACGAAATCCGAAAAAGATTCAGATGATTTAGGCGCTTGATCTACAATTATATATGGTAGTTTATAATTGGCAAGTGATGGATTATCTATAGCATAAAACCTTTTATCCGGAGTCCTTATGCAATGAAGATAGCCTAACTTTTCCTTAAAATAGTCAAAGTTATTATGAAAGTCTCCAACAAAAGTAAGCATAGCTTGAGAACAAAACTCTTTTACTTCATCGAGATTTTCCCATTCATACGCGTTTGCAAATGCCAATGCTTTTTTTACATTTGCATCTTTAATAATCGCAGGAAGATCTTCACGCATCTGATGAGAAATCCATTCCTTCAATCTTGTTATCTCTTGATTGAGCTGTTCTTCTGGAGTTTCGGCAAAAGGGGTGTTTAAGCAGAACCAATCACCATATTCAATCTTGCCATTATGAATAAGGTGCGGATAACCACTTAGCGATTTTGTACGAAAAACCAACTTATTGTGAGGAAAAGTAAATGGTATTTCTACACGAAGAACAAGAGGATGAATAGTATTGAGAACCTCTACACTACCAATATAGAGATTCTTTTCATTTTTATCCTCTGATTCTTTAAACTCCTCAAGAAGAGAGAAGCCTTCTAAAGAAGAAAAATAGTCAGTATAAAACTGAGCATTTTTATAATCGAACATAAGCTATATTATGCATGTCCTCTTGGAGAGGGGGTTGATGGTGCAGGACGTTGTGTGGTCACACTGTTTTCAGTTTCTTTACGAGTTGTTCTGAGTACAGTCTTTGATAGAGAACCGATACCATTGTATGAAGGAAAATCTGTCATAGTTATTTTTATTTAGTGAATTATACTTGCAAATTTAATTGTTTTTTGAGTAATAAACAAGTTTATCCTTTCAATTCTAATTGTAATCTGTGAGAATTAAGAAATCAACTTAAATAATATTTGTTTGGTTATCAAAATATTACTACCTTTGAGTATTAAACCTGCAAGTAACAAGACTTAAAGAACAAACAAAATGGAGCTAACAACCCAACAATATAAAGTATTTGAACAGATTAAAGCATTCCTTGATAGTGATGCATCTGTTTTTATCCTTCGTGGTTATGCTGGTACAGGTAAAACCACGATGGTTAAGGTGATAGCAGACTATATATATAAAAATCGTAAATTAATCATGATGGCTCCTACTGGACGTGCAGCAAGAGTTCTTGCTATGAAGACGGGACATGAAGCTGTGACAATCCACAAAGCTATTTATGCAAAAGCACATGTCGAGCCTAAAAAAGTCAAGGATGTCGCAGAGTCTGAGTTTAAGTTCGTCTTCCCCATCAACCAATCTGAAGATGGAGGCAATATTGTGGCTATTGTGGATGAGGCATCAATGGTTTGTTCCCGTAAAATCGAACATGAGTTGTTTATGTTCGGCACAGATAATCTAATGGAAGATCTTCTTACGTTTGTACGACCCAACTTTGGCGGTAAAGTGATATTTGTTGGTGATCCCGCCCAGTTGCCTCCTGTTGGCGAATCCATGTCAAACGCATTACGGGCAGAGTATTTCCAAGAGCAAGGTCTGAAAGTTATTGAGGCAGAACTGACAGAAGTACTTCGCCAAAAGGGTGATAGCGTTATCCTAAAAAATGCTATGATGATACGCGATCTGCTCAAAAAAGAGAAACGAAACCAACTTGTGTTCGAGGAGCAAAAAGATGATGTGGAAACAGTTCCGTCAGAACAGTTCCTTGATAAATACCTTAATTACAGAAAAGAATCAGGAAGACACGATAGTGTTATAATATGCTATTCAAATAAATCAGCAAACAGATATAATAGGGACATTCGCAAAGCTATTTATGGAGAAGATGTGCCTCTTCAGGAAAACGACATTTTGCTCATTACACAAAACAACTATAGGCTCGGTCGTATGAACGGAGAGTTTGTTCCTGTAATTTCCATTGGTAAGAGAACACAACAGTCTGCTCCTGTTTATGCTCAAATCGGAGGAAAGAAAGAGCGCATTGTCATTACTCTTAACTTCATTCAAGTAACAGTTCCAGACGGTAATGGTAATCCGATGCTATGTATGTTGCTTGAGGATTTACTGACAAATGATAAGGCAACAATCTCGATAGATGAAAACAGAGCCCTGTATATCAATTTCTGTATGAGGAATCCCGGGTTAAAACAAGATACAGAAGCTTTTGCAGAAGCTCTTCTCAATGATGAGTATTACAATGCTATACGTGCAAAATATGGCTATGCCGTAACAGGACACAAATGTCAAGGTGGCGAATGGGGAAAAGTGTTCGTTGACTACACAGGCAGAACAGGACTTGATGACGACAGTCTGAGATGGGCATATACAGCTACAACACGAGCACAGAAAACGCTTTACGTAACAAATCTGCCACATATAACTCCGTTCTCTAAATTCAGAATCGAACCCATACAAAAGTGCAAGAACATAGCTACAGAATGCAGAATCCTTAACGAAGTTCCGCCAACACCATTCCACAATGAAAATGTAGACAATGGAGTAAGAGCGAAGTACCATTGCATTGCAAAAAATATGGAGTATACTCCATATAGAATAATAAGCGTACAGAGTCGTCCTTATTTGGAGATATACAACATACAAACTCCAGACGGAGTTGACAGATATAATCTCTTCTACAAGGCTTGTGATATCTTCCAACCTGCAAAGGCTATATCTCCGAATCAGCATACACCGCTTATAGAAATCATGTTGAATGACGAACAAGGCATGTCTTATAAATTTGATTACATTCCCTCCGATGAATCACACAGTAAGTTGCTTGATTTGATTAGGTCGGCATGTGACACTATAAGTGTTCAGATTACTAACGTAGTTGAACATGCCGAGGATTTCAGCACTATATATTATATGCGTACCAGCGGGACTTTCTCCTATATAAAGGTGTATGTAAATTCTGACGGATTTATCACATACGCCAAGCCTATGTCGCTAAAAGGCAAAGACGATAGAGAACTTGGAGCAATAATAGAAATAATAAACTCACATTTTATATAATATGGCAAATGTTAGAGATATAACAACAATGTGCAAGGAAGGTCAAGTGCAAGAAGCATACAACCTTGCTAAAGCTGATTTAGCGGCTATACCAACTGATGTCTGGAAACAAAGAGCGGTTGGTTGGGCGCTATATTACATGATAAAAGCGGATTCAGAAGTTGGCGACTATGCCAGACTGTTAGAGCATATTGACGAGCTTAAATCATTAGATCAGCTGACTATAGCCAATGACAGTATGATTTTTGACAATGTGCAGTTCCAAATAGCAAACTTCATCAAGAATCATATATTCTTAACAGACATTGAAGCATCTTCAAAACTTTCAACGTTGTTTTCGAAGTTAAAGGATTATGAATTCAAATCATCCAAAGGTCATTCATTCCTTCTGCAAACCATTCTAAAATTTGAAAATTGGTCAGAAATGCCAAACTTCTTTGACTGGTGGAATTTGGACAATCTAACTACTGAAGATTATACACCATACATCAATCAGAAGGGACAAAAGATAATGACTTTGGCTGAACGTGCATTCATTGCCAATTCAAAAGCATTACTTAGACTGAACGATCTTGGACGTATCGAGGAATTCCTGCCCAAGATGGACAATCTTATGAATAACCATAAGGAAATGATGTACCCTGGTTATTTCTACGGCAAACTTCTCTTGGCTTTAGGAAGCAATAGTGATGAAGCCTTGAAAGTTATTATACCTTTTGCGAGAAAAAAAGCAACAGAGTTTTGGGTATGGCAGCTCCTAAGTGATGTACTAACGAATGATGAGGACAAACAACTTGCCTGTCTGCTCCGTGCTATTCATTGCCATACACAAGAAACATTCCTTGGTAAAGTTCATATTAAATTAGCCCATTTGTATATAAAGCGTAGGCTGCTTAACTCTGCACGTTTTCATATCGATGCTGTAACGCGATGCTATGCTTCACAAGGTTGGAGACTGCCAAACGAAATAGACTGCTGGATACATCAGCCTTGGCTTAATTCAACCACACCAGACGGAAAAGACCCGATTGATTATAAATCTATCACCGATGCTATCCTTTGTGATGGTGCAGAAGAATGTATAGCTGTTTTAACATACGTTGATCAAAATAGCCATAAGGCGTTTATTGTTTATGGTAAAGAGAAACGTGCTGTTCAAAAGTTCCGCTTTAAAGTGCATGCAGGAAAGGTATTGAAATTACATTATATTACCGATAACGAAGATAGAATGAAAGTCCTCAGTGCGACAACGATTCAGTTGCCTTCGGATGTTGATTATGCAAAATATGTAGAAGGGAAAATAGACAAAAGGGACGATAAAGAATTTGCATTCTTAAAGATTGGCTCTATCTGTTGCTTTGTTTCGCCTAATATTGTAAGAAAATATGATTTAAAGAATGGCGATAAAGTAAAGAGCCTAATTGTCTATGATTATGATAAGAAAAAGGATGCGTGGAATTGGGTTTGTGTAAACATAAAAAAGTAAAGACAAATATGGAAGAGTTAACACATGATGCTAAAATAGCAGTATTAAGAATATTAAACGACATCGTTAATGCTGATAATATAGTTAGGGATGTTGAGGTTGAATATATGAATGAAATAGCACGTTCTTTCGAACTTGCTGATAACTATATGGACGAAGTAAACAACCTTGTCACTTTGCAAGCATTGTCAATAGTAAGAGCATTATCTGTTGATTTGAAGGAGAAAATTGCTCAGATGATGGGAAAGATGATAGTTATTGATGAGGATATAAATTATAATGAGGTAAAGCTCTATAATGCTGTATGTGAGTCTTGCAATATAGAAAGAGATTTCAATGTTGAAGACTACCCTGATTTTACTTTCAGTGGTCCGTTTGTCAATCATGAAGATTTAATAAATACAATTTAACTATTCCTTGATACTTATGAATTGAGCAGCATTATATAAGGTCAAGATATTTTTATGCTCAAACTCGAACTACAACAATTACAGTTTTTCACTGATCATAGCAAAGAAATGTAATACCTACAAATATTACATTTGCTGTTTGAAGAAAATATTAATATGTTGAAACTTGATAACAACAAACTTGCTGGTCTCAAAACCTTTGACGACCATTTGCAGGAATGATACAGTGACGATAACAGTCATAAGCATAAAGAGTTTGAGGCAAAACCAAAGCTTGGTATTATACAGAACTCCTAAAACGAACGTAAACGCCAGAATTGAGGGGATGAAGTCTATACACTACATCTTTATGATGATTTATGCAGTGTATACACTTCATCTTTTAACGGATTTATGCAGTGTATGGACTGCATCTTTACGGAAAAGATGCTGTTTATATCATTTATTTATGCTATCTTTGCAATTAGAACAGTATAAAAGCAAAGATTATGGACAAGAATGCTATAAAGCAAATCATACTTTGGCAGCAGGAATTTGTGGGCAAAGTAAAACTACAAGGACGCAACATTAGTTTGGAGGAAAATGCAAACTATGTGTTGGTTGGCATTCGTCGTGCGGGCAAGTCGTATATGCTTTACCAGAAGATTCAGAATCTTGTGGAGCAAGGACATTCTTTGGAAGAAATCTTGTTTATCAACTTTGAGGACGAACGTATCACAGACATACGCAAGGAAGAGTTGCATCAAATACTTGAAGCTTATCGCGAGATGTTCAGTCATCAACCTATCATCTTCCTCGATGAAATACAGAACGTAGAAGGATGGGAACACTTTGCCCGCCGATTAGCAGACGAGAAGTATCGTGTATACATCACCGGAAGCAATGCCCACATGCTTAGTCGCGAGATAAGCTCTACATTGGGGGGAAGATATCTGACAAAGGAGATACATCCCTTCTCTTTCGAGGAATATCTGGAATACCGACATGTGCATCTTACGAAATTCTGGGAACTGTCGCCTATAAAGAATGATGTATTAAGACTGTTTTCCGATTATTTCTACTATGGCGGACTGTCGGAGGTTTTCAACATGCAAGACAAGAAGTCGTGGCTTCAGTCGCTTTATCAAAAAATTCTGTACTCAGACATCGTTATAAGAAAGGGTGTAAGGAATGAGCGCAGTCTTCGCTTGCTTATAAGGAAATTGGCTGACAGCGTTATGCAACCCACTGCAATTAAACGCCTACAAAACATTCTGCAAGGAGACGGTACAAAAATAGCAAGAGAAACCATAGCTTCATATCTCGACTATCTGCACGAGTCGTTCCTAACATTCAGCATCAGTTGCTTCACCGACTCCATCACCGAACGTGAGACTATAAAAAAGCATTATTTCTACGACAACGGTATTCTGAACCTGTTTCTCTTCCAGCCAGAGACTAAGTTGTTGGAGAACATTGTGGCAATACAACTATACAAGAAGTATGGCGAAGACTTGTATTATTACAACAAAAATATGGAGGTCGACTTCTGTGTGCCTAAAGACGGATTGCTCGTTCAGGTGTCGTATCGTATGACTGAAGACGCAACTCGTAATAGGGAAATCTCTGCACTACAAAAAGTAGGAAAGTTCCTTAATGCAAAAAAATGCATGATAATAACTTACGACCAAGAAGAAACAATACCATCAACCGAACTTGGGATGGATATAGAGGTGGTGCCAGTGTATAAGTTTTTGCTGGATGAGGAGAAATATTAGGATAAGACAAGCAATGAGGTGAGCACATAAAACTCATATGACGAACATCCGCTTGCTTTTGCCTATACTTTAGGAAGATTTCACCTTGTTTTTGCCTATGTTTTAGGATAGTTTTAGTATGATTTTGCCTATGCTTTAGGAACAAATCGTTATCTTTGCAGTAAGAATAAATGATACAACTATTATGATACACAGACAATTAACTGACGACCATTACAGAATGGAGCAAGCGTGAGAACCGTAAGCCCCTTGTTCTGCGTGGAGCCCATCAAGTTGGAATGTTGACAAAATAATTGATAAGAATATATGACCATAACTGAACATTTCATTTGCGGTAAGCATACATCTGCCGACTGCGAGGACGGCATTGTCATAACCAATGACTTTGCTGCTGTGATTGATGGCAGCACGAGCAAGACACCTACAAGGCTTGACCCTCCGATGAAGAACGGACGCTTTGCCATGCTGCTCATAAGCGAGTATATCAAGCAGATGCCAGCTGACTATACCATGTCAGACTTCTGCCGAGGCATAACGCTTCGCATTGCTGAAGAATATAATAAGCGCAGCATCGCTGAGCGTATGGCTGAACATCCCGAGGAACGCCTAACGGCTTCTGCCATTATATATAGCAAAAGCAGAAAAGAGGTTTGGATGGTGGGCGACTGCCAAGCCATAATAGACGGAACGTATTACGACAACTCAAAGCCTTACGAGCAAGAGATAGCCATGCAGCGTGCCACTTTGATAAAGAACGGGATGTCGCCTAAAGATGCCCGACGCACTATTGAGCCTCAACTGATAAAGGCTATGCTCGAAGGACAAAACCGACAATATGCCGTAATTGACGGAACACCGATATATATGCCTGGCACTCGCATCGTTAAGGCATCAAATTCCGTTGTGCTTGCATCTGACGGCTACCCTACTCTGCTACCAACACTAAAAGAAAGCGAAGAAGCCTTGGCACTACATCTTGCCAATGATCCACAGAACATAGGCGACTTTGTTGCTACCAAAGGACTGGTAGAAGGCAACGTAAGCTTCGACGACCGAGCTTACATCAAACTGACATTATAAATATTCTTGCACTTATGAAAACACAACTGCCAATCAGAAATCGACCATCATCAGGCATGGCCCTCAAAGGCAGGCAAGATGATACATGAGCCAGTCTACATCTCCATAGACAAGGACGTGCTAAGAAAGCAGGATCTTCATAATTTTTATCACTTATTGTTTTTATAGGCAAAGGATTACAACCCTGCAAAATACGTCTTCAATGCCTCCACATATTTCATCATGGCATTGCGCCCCGTGTCTGTCATCTTGCATATGGTTCGGGGTTTTACGCCCGAACCATCTGTAGTCTTTGATATATAGCCTGCTGTGACCAGTTTGTCCAACTGTACACTAAGGTTGCCTGCCGTCGATTCTGTCTTTTCCTTGATATAGTTGAAGTCTGCTTCCTCTACATTCAGCAGAATTGACATTACGGCAAGACGCAACTGGCTATGGAGTAATGGATCCAACTCTTTCATTATTGTTGCTTTTTTGCTTTGAAGTTAAGGATATGTCCGGGGATGATAAGGGTAATGACAAAGGACAAGACCATCTGTCCCATCTGCATAATACTGATAACTTGTTCACCACAAACAAAGTCGCGAAGCAGTCCTGTGCCAATCACTACACCAAGAAGTCCGCACATCTGTATCGACTTCTCCTTAAGTATTACGCCTGTGGTGTATGTGCCAATACCCGGCAACAACATACCCAACAAAAACATTCCAATCCAACTCCTTACTTCTCCGAAATGTAAAAGGCAGCTAATGGCGTAGACTGCAAACACGGCACTAATAATAGCCCACACATTATTTATAGTGTTGCTTGCATAAGTGCTTGCCACATGACTCTTGCGCTTTGCCTTGTAGGTCTTTATGCCTGAGGCTGTGAATCCCGTTATTGGTATGGCCATGTACAGCCAAGCAAATCTTGGGTCGTTGGTTGCGAGCAGCATGACGATTACTGCCACCGATATTGCTGCACTAAGGTAGCCCCACATAAGGAAACTGTCACCATTGCCTACAGACAAATCCTTCTTTGTCTGATTTATCATCCGAGTGATAAGCTCAAGACTCTCCTGCTCCGAAATCTTCTTCTCTTCCATTTTTTCTTACTTTATTGCGACACACTTATTGCCTATATCAAGCGCAATGTGCCAGGTTAAATACTTAGTTTATTTTATAAACCATCTTTGGAAAAAGAGAAGCAAGGAGGTCGACTCTCACTTGCTTTAGCCAGCATTATTCTCTTCTAACACTGATGATTACGGTTGCAAATTTAGCTTAGTTTATTTTATAAACCAAATGATTTGCAACAAAATAGCCATTATTTAACTTTTGTTTATAATAGATCATAACTTTGCTATTTGCTCAGCAACGTTTAGTGCCATAGTCGTTTCACCTGGCATATAGAACATGGCTTTGCGTCTTTGCAGCTCTTCATATAGTTGCAAGGCTTGCTTTTCGTCTTTGTTATGCAACAGTTCTATGGCATAAAGAGCGGCAAGCTTGCTTGGCGAGTGTTTGCTATTGCTCGTTGTATATTTTGCCGCTTGTTTTGTCCATTGCTTCTCCACTACGTCTTGTCTGTTCTGTGTCAGCAGTTCTGCGATGATATGCTCGCCCACAGTTTCCAATGCGAAAAGCAAAGGTAGCCTTGGTTTTATATTCTCAAGATGCTCGCTTCCTTGCCATCAGTTAAATATGTTATTTAAAGACTTCTAAAAGAAGTGCCATACTGATAAATAACCATTAGGAGTGATATTTTCTATTAGTTATTTGTGATTATAATTTTCTTAGTCTAATTTTGCACTCATAATCATATTAGTTATGAGTGAGATTGACGACAAACTGAATGAGAAATTGCGCCAACAGATGGATGGCCTGTTTGATGAGGACGAGGAACATCGATTTCGCCTCATCGCAAAATCGTATGCTATGTGCGAGAACTCCATTGCCGTGCTTAGCAATCTGCGTACCGACAAAAGTTATATATATTATGGTAGGACGAGCAACGTCTTAGGCTTTGAGCCCGCAGGAAGCTATGAAAAAATAGATTCTATTTGGGAAGAGAAGATTCTGTGTCGCATTCACCCAGACGACCAGCGTCGCCGCAATCTGCAGGAATTGGCATACAATCATTTCGTCATTGCATCACATACTGACAACGCATTCGACTGGTATATGGAGAACACCATGCGTATGGCAGACAAGAGCGGTAAATATCTGAACACACTCCATCGTATTTTCTATTTCCAAGGCAAGGGCCAACGAGGTGTAAGCTATGCCATTTGTCTATTCAACCTTGCTGTCAAAACAAGCAAAGTGGCTGTCATGAAGAACACACTCACGGGTGAGGAACGTCAGATAGACATTGACGAAAAGCAGCTATTGAGTGAGCGCGAAATAACCATCATCAAATTGGTAAGTCAAGGCTTGTCAAGCAAAATTATTGCCTCCAAACTTGACATCAGCAAGAATACCGTAGACCGCCATCGTCAGAACATCATCAAAAAGATGCAGGCATCCAATATGACAGAAGCCTGCCACAAAGCAAAACAACTGTTATTGGTAGTAGACTAAATTAAAGAGATAATAATGAAGAAGATTATGAATTGTGTGATGACTGCGGCATTAGCCCTGCCATTGCATGCACAAAAATTAGAGAAAATGACATGGTTTAATGAGCCGTCAAGTTATGAAATCAAGAACAATACCATAATTATGGATGTTCCTGGCCATTGCGATTATTGGCGCATCTCGCACTATGGCTTTACGGTGGACGACGCCCCTTTCTATTACAACACTTATGGTGGTGAGTTTGAGGCTAAGGTTAAGGTTTCGGGCGATTACAAGGTGCGCTTCGATCAGGCTGGCCTTATGATCAGAATAGATAAGGAGAACTGGTTGAAGGCTGGTATTGAGTATGTTGACGGCAAATACAATTTGAGTTGTGTTGTCACTCATCACACCAGCGACTGGAGTGTTATCTCACTCGACAAGCCTGTTGACTTCGTATGGATTAAGGTCGTCCGCCGTTTGGATGCTATTGAGATATTCTATTCTTTCGACGACAAGACCTATACCATGATGCGCAACTGCTGGATGCAGGACAATACTCCCGTCATGGTTGGTTTGGCTACAGCTTGTCCTGATGGCGAAGGCTTCAAGGCAAAGTTTGAGAATTTCCAAGTAAAGCATTTGCCAGATCAGCGCAGATTGGAATGGTTGAAGGCTCATGCCGAATAAAAACTACAATCGGTCAATGCTATTATCTTTAAACGAAAGCATTAAGGCATAATTTATACTCAAAGAAGAGCGGTAAAACATGGATATTTGGAAAAACCATTGTATCTTTGCAAAGAAATAAAAATCCATAGCTATGGTAGAGACAAACAATAGAAGATTTCCCGTAGGCATCCAGTCTTTTGAGGAAATAAGAAAGGAAGGATACCTTTATGTTGACAAGACAGATATTATCTGGCAACTTGCCAATGAAGGAAAGAAGTATAATTACCTGAGCCGCCCATGCCGCTTTGGCAAGTCGGTGCTGGTAGATACTCTCGAAGCATACTTCATGGGTAAGAAGGAACTGTTCGAGGGATTGAATATAATGGAAATGAAGAAGGAATGGGTGAAGCGACCTGTCATCCGACTTGATATGAGTCGTGCAGGAGCAGAGCCTGATACCTTGCGCTCTTATCTCAATAATATTTTCAGACAATACGAAAAAGAATATTCATTGGTTCCTGCCCCTACTGATAGTCTTGCCGACCGCTTCGATGCAATAATCGTTGGTTCGTATGAGCAGACAGGACAACAGGTGGCTATTCTCATAGACGAATACGACTCCCCTTTGCAACATTCATGGAAGACTCCACACCACGAAGCATGCACCGCTATCTATAGAGAAGTGTTTGCCATATTGAAAGCCGACGACAAATACGAAAAGTTTGTCTTTATCACTGGCATCACCAAGTTTACGCAAATCTCACTTTTCTCTGTGCTAAATAATCTGAGCAATATCAGTTTTGAGCCAGAATATGCTGCCATCTGTGGTATTACTAAGGAAGAAGTTTTACGTGATTTCAAACCCGAAATAAGCAAATTGGCATCAAGAAATGGATGGACTTTCGACGAGGCTGTAGCACAATTGACAACCTACTATGATGGCTATCATTTTAGTCATGAGAATATGGTGGATATTTTCAATCCGTTCAGTCTTATCAATGCCCTCGCTGATTCCAAGCTGAGGAACTACTGGGCTTCATCGGGTGCAACTTCATTGTTGCCTAAGTTTGTGAATGATATGGAGGTTCGTTTGGCAGATTTTAATCATAGTGCTTTGTTAAGCACCATCATTGAGACTTCAGACGTAACAGGCGGTGGAGCTGAATTGTTTCTCTATCAGTCGGGGTATCTTACGATAAAGGATTACCAAATGGGAGTTTACATCTTGGGATTCCCCAATAATGAAGTAAAACAAGTGCTTTACGAAACGGTTTTACCAGCACTTACCTTGCGAAGTGCGGGTGGTATCCAATCTACCCAGTCCGGTCTGTTTCTCGCACTTCAGCTTGGCAAGCTTCCCGAAGCCATGAAAAGCTTGAAAGCCCTTATTGCTGATGTGCCTTACAGCAACAAGAAGCTTGCCGGCATGGACATGGAGGAGCGCTACCGCCTGATATTGAGCACCATCTTTAATGCCATCGGTTGTAGGGTGGAAGTAGAGAAGATGATTGCTACGGGCAGAATAGACATGGTGGTGGAAACAACCAACTTCATCTATGTCCTTGAATTGAAGCTAAGCAACAATGGTGGTATTGACTCAGCAACCGAACAAATCAGAGCCAAGCAATATACCGAGCCATTCAAAGCTGACAAACGAAAAGTCGTTGCTATTGCCATAGAACTGGATGAGAAGGGAAAAGGATTGGTTGATTGGAAGGAAGTGCCGAATATAGCGGCAAGTTCAATATAATCCCGAAAAGTGACATTTTCGTCGTTATTTGTCTTACAATAGTACACCAGTAGAATGTCATATACAATAAGCTTGACGCACGCTTCCAGTACCGTTTTCAGTATCACCCAACTGATACTGGAGTTTCATATAGGTGGTACTGGAGTTTCACTTATATGGTACTGAAGTGTTACTTATGTGGTACTGGCAAAGAACTTATTATCTCAACCTCGAAGTCTAAATCCGAAACTTGAGTTTATTATTACATACAATCACTTTCGTTTTGTAAGCAATGCGCTTTACCACTGAAACCTTGCAACAAGAGGCAAATGGTCGCTAAAACCATTTAGATATCGAGGTCCGAGATAATTGCGACGCGGTTTCACACCGCCATATTTTTCATCTCTTTCTATCAGAAATTCGGCATCATTGACATAACACTCTGTTGCTATATCAGCCAAAGGTATACTCACAAGTATATGGTCAAGACTACCCCACAAGCCTTGATAGCGATAAGTTCCCTTGGCACCATTGTGTCCCTTGGCACCTTTCGATACCCCAATCATACGCTTGCTACACAACAACTGCATACTCTCCGAATTGCTATAGTCATTGAAGTCGCCAGCAACGATTATCTTTGCTTCTGCCGACACCTTATTATATATAGAGTCTATCACGGCTGCCACTTGCCGTGCTGCCATCATACGGAACGGACGAGAATACTTCTCGCCACCACGACGGCTCGGCAAGTGCGCCACTATGACATGCAAGGTGTCGCCCGAAGCTGTCACACCCGAAGCATAAAGGATGTCGCGAGTAGGCCGCATGCCCTTTATGGGCTTCACTCTGACGCTATGACTTCCTATCAATCTGAACGAATAGGGCGAATACATAAGCGCCACATCAATGCCACGCTCGTCGGGCGAATTGGTCATCACATAGTCGTATCTGGCATTACGCAACAGGCTGCGTCGTGTCAAATCATGCAGCACACTATCGTTCTCTACCTCGCATAGAGCCACCATATCGGGCAACTGCCACGTCTGCTCCTTTACACCACACGACAAGATGGTCTGCCCTATCCTATCAAGCTTCTGCCAATAGCGAGTACGTGTCCAATGATACGCTCCATCTGGCAGAAACTCCGTGTCGTTCTTCAACGAATCGTGCCTACAGTCGAAAAGATTCTCGCAGTTGAGTTCTACGAATGTGAAGAGGGAGATTAAAAGCATTGATAGAGTCATTTGTTGTAATTTTTATATAGATTCAATTTCAAGGTATAATCACTAACACAAAAGTAAGCATTAAATCTGAGTTGACAAACACCGACAACATTAAAAACGTTCATTTCGCCTCAAAAATATCGACTACAGTTTTCCCAAGAATTTATTTGCCACATAGTTTTGCAGGTTCTCTCCATGATACAGATTGTTTAAATTAAAAACATCGGTCAAGCAAAGTAGCTCATCAACCTTTTGTTGATAACGCTTCGCTTGACCGATTGTCATTTATTTATGTTAAGAGAGAGTTTCCATAACCCAAAGCTACAAGCGGCTCTTCTCCTCATTGCCGGCACCCGTACCCTTATACTTACTGCGCTTAGCATTGAAATTGTACGTAACCTGTAAGGAGATGTTGCGAGTGTAGTTGTAGCAGTCTTTCGTGGTACCCGCTCCAAGTCCATACATTGTCCAACGTTCCTTTGTAGTCTTGAAGATGTCATTTGCAGAAAGATAAATTATCCATGTGCGGTTGGCAAACGACTTGTCAAACTGCAGATTGACGCTGTAATTACTCTTCCTCATAAGAAATCCATCTGCATTGGGTGTTGCTGCATTCAGGCTGATAGCTGCGTTCATGGTTTCTGAAAGAGCGAAATTATTGTTGAGCGAGCACGATAGCAAGGGTTTGCTTAATGCCTTACTTGAGCCATACTTCTCAGTATCGAAGAACTGCTGACTGTAATTGAACTTCCACTTAGGACGGAAGATTCCGAACTTTGGCGAAACATTTACAGAAGCATAAAGCAGCTGCTTATGGTCGAAATTCAACGA
>ULXQ01049391.1_pt1 | contig 52204 bp, 55 predicted proteins | sample 1961481 | NCBI WGS metagenome assembly ULXQ01 (sample SAMEA4835843, study PRJEB28245) | human gut metagenome | biome: gut microbiome; material: fecal sample | place: Denmark | collected 2008 | reverse complement strand
CAATGCCGTGGAGCTGTACGGCGAGGCCGGCAACCACTGGCAAAAGCCGGTATGCCACCGCTTCTGGGACGGCTACTGGTGGGATGCCGGGCTGGTGTACAAACACCGACTCGCACGCTACAAGAACGGGATGCTGCGCTTCCGCTTCGGCCCGCAGTTCGGTGCCGTGAAGCATGACTTCTTCATCGGGATAGAGGCGGGCTTCGAGTACAGCTACGTGTTCCTGAACGGCTGGGAGTTCTCCGTCATACAGAAGAACAACGTGAACTTCCTGCACGGCGACACGTTCCGCAACGGCCTGTTGCTTGGAGTGAAGATACCGTTCTAATGGCGTTCCCTGTATGAGCCCAATTCCTCATTTTTAATTTTTAATTTTTAACTTTTAATTTTTAAATCAAAGTGTATGGCTTTTGAAGAGACAAGAGAGCAACAGCAGATGTACAACTACTTCCGCAGCTGCATATACATCTTCCTGATTATAGAAATCGTGATGAACCTGCCGGTTACGGCGGACAACCGCGTCACGCAGTTCATCCTCGAACTGTTGGGGCGTTTCAAGGTGTTCAACACCGTGTCCGGCTGCAAGGTGACGGAATTGGTGTGCATCTGCATCGTCTGCATCGGCACGAAAGCGAAAAAGGCGCTGAAGTTCAACGTGCGCACGATGGTCGTCTATCCGGTATTGTCGGGGCTGACGCTGGTCGGGCTGTGCTTCGTTTTCCACGGGATGGACTTCGGCGTTAGCTGGTTCGGTTTCCCTGCGGGCAGGATATTGTACGCCGTCTGCTCGGTCGTGGGCACGATGCTAGTACACCAGGGGCTGGACGGCATCGCCAAGTATTACAACAACAAGGTCGGCGAGGACCGCTTCAACTTCGAGAACGAGTCTTTCCAGCAGTCGGAGAACCTTGTCGCCAACGAGTATTCGGTCAACATCCCAATGATTTACTACTGGAAGAAGTGTATGCACCGTGGCTGGATAAACATCATCAACCCGTTCCGCGGCACTATCGTCCTTGGTACGCCCGGCTCGGGAAAGTCTTTCGGCGTCATCGACCCGTTCATCCGCCAGCACTCGGCCAAGGGCTTCGCCATGATGGTGTACGACTTCAAGTACCCGGCGCTTGCTAAGACGCTCTTCTACCAGTTCTGCAAGAACCGCAAGGCAGGGAAACTACCGCCGAACTGCGGCTTCAGGACGGTGAACTTCACCGACGTGGAATACTCCAATCGCATCAACCCCATACAGCGGAAGTACATCCCCGACCTCGCGGCGGCTTCGGAGACGGCGGCCACGCTCCTTGCCTCGCTCAACAAGGGAGGAGGCGACAAGAAAGGCGGCTCGGAGGCGTTCTTCACCAACTCGGCGGAGAACTTCCTCGCGGCCATCATCTACTTCTTCGTAAACTTCCACCCCGTGGGCTTCAAGGACGGCAGGAAGCTCAGGCGTTTCATCCTATATGAGGGAAAGAAGCTGGAAATCGTCATCAGGAACTGGGACGACTTCAATGCCATAGATGAGAAAGGAAACGTGGTGCTGGACTTCGTGGACGAGAAAGGCAACGACGTGTCCACGGACGAGGACAGGATGTTCGTGGAGCTGGAGGGCTTCCGTTACAAGGACAGGTCGGGAAAACTCATAACTATCGGACGCTGCTGGTACGAGGATGAAAAGGGCAACGAGGTGGAGCCGGATACCGTCACGGGGGAATACTCGGACATGCCGCATGTGCTTTCCTTTCTCGGCAGGCCATACGACCAAGTGTTCAACATCCTCATGCAGGACGACAGGATAGCCTCGCTCATGGCGCCGTTCAAGAGCACCTACGAGAATAAGGCCAACGACCAGTTGGAAGGTATGGTGGGCACGCTTCGTGTCAATGCGGCAAGGCTCGTCTCGCCGGAGGCCTACTGGGTGTTCACGGGCGACGACTTCGACCTGAAGATTTCCGACAGGGAGCATCCGAGCTACCTCGTCATTGCCAACGACCCGGAAAAGGAGCAGGTCATCGGCTCGCTCAACGCGCTGGTGCTGAACCGACTTGTAACCCGCGTGAACTCCAAGGGGAACATTCCGGTGAGCATCATCGTGGACGAACTGCCCACGCTCTACTTCCACAAGATAGACCGCCTTATCGGCACGGCGCGCTCCAACAAGGTGGCCGTGACATTGGGATTTCAGGAGCTTCCGCAACTGGAGGCCGACTACGGCAAAGTCGGGATGCAGAAAATAATCACCACCTGCGGCAACATCTTCATGGGGGCGGCGCGCAACAAGGAGACGCTGGAGTGGGCACAGAACGACGTGTTCGGCAAGGCCAAGCAGACCTCGCGCTCCATATCCATCAACGACCAGAAGGTTTCCACCACCATATCCGAGAAGATGGACTACCTCGTGCCCGCCGCCAAGATAGCGGACATGGCCACGGGCTGGCTGGCGGGGCAGGCGGCGCGCGACTTCACCGCCACGGACGAGAGGATGCTTGACAAGTTCGACATCGAGCGGTCGGAGGAGTTCAAGACCACCAAGTATTTCTGCAAGACGCACTTCGACATGAAGAAGATAAAGCGTGAGGAGGAACACTATGTGCCGCTGCCGAAAATCTACGAGTTCAAGAACGACAGGGAAAAGGAGATAATGCTCAACCGCAACTTCAAACGGGTCAACCAGGAGGTCGAGGACATGATTAAGGAACTGCTCGGGATAAGTTAAGGAATTGTCTAACTGTTCTTAATAATATATTGAATAATAATGATATATGAATATCAGTTCAACTTCATATCAGTTAAAGATGTTTCCGCTGTTGAGTGGCAGTGCGTTGAAAGTCATTGCCGTCCTTTCAATGGTGGCAGACCACTCGGCATACTATTTTCTTGAAGAAAACACAGCGGCATACGGTATGCTGCGTTGTTTCGGACGTATCGCTTTTCCTGTGTTTGCCCTGCTTGTGGCCGAAGGTTACGCCTATACCCGGAACAGGATGCGGTACTTCCTTTCCCTGCTGACCTTTGCCACTGTCAGCGAAGTGCCGTGGTATCTGCTGAACGGTGCGGACGGCACGCACAACGTGATGTTCACGCTGGCGCTTGGCGTGGCGGCAATGGCTGCTTTCGACAGGCTTAATGAACACAAAAATGTGTCATTGATATTAGTTCTCTTTACTGCACTTTTTGCAGGATTATTAGGTATGGATTATGGATGGCGCGGTATCCTGATGATATTCCTGTTCCACCTGTTCGGAAGTCTGTACAACCGTCAGCGTAGCAATAGCCAAGGCGTAAGGTTGCTGCAAATTGCCTTCACCTTTCCGTTCATGGCACATTACGGCATAACAGGCACGCTGCTGGCCTGTTCCGTCATCTTCCTGTATGACGGGACAAGAGGATTTATAAAAGGCAACTTGGCCAAATACGGCTTCTATGCCTTTTATCCATTGCATCTTATAGTGATATGGCTGTTAATTTGAACATTGTCGATTACTATGACTGTAACATTCTCAATACTTTAATGACCGACCTGACATAGTTCGGGTCTTCGGCATATCCGATTTTCCTCAGCCACAGCAGGTAGTTGCCACCCTTGTACTTATACTGCACTTTTGTATAGTAAGCCCTGACACTTTCAGTCCAATGCCCGAACTCGAAATACTTACCTGTCCGTGGGTTGGTCAGCCCGAAAAGGTTGTTCCTGTCCCGGCACAGGGACGAACGGAACCATCCAGTTTCCAGTATGGCCTGCGCCAGCACGATTTCCGGATAAAGAATGCCGTTGCGCACGATTTCCCTGTAAAGGTTGGAGATTGTCAGTTCAGGAAGGCTTCCGCGACTTCCCTTTACCGGGAAGCCCGAAGTTTTGCCTTCGTTTTTTACCTTTTTCACAGTCTTTATTTTGGACGCTTGAAAGCAATCCCCGGCCATTCCAGCGGAATCGGAATCGCACTTCATACGTTCAATCTTTTGTACATCATGTCCGTGATTAGACGCAGTAGTACAGTGATTTACGGGATGTCCCTTAGTGACTGTATGGAACTGTGCTAATGCCAGTGCCGGCACCAGCAGCGATATGGTCGTGGCCAGAATAGTGTTGCGCATTTCTTTTTTGTAGTTATGTCCGTAATAAATTTGTGGCGTTCAAGCGGTTCCGCCGCAAAATTAACAGCAAAACGACAGTCAAATGGAAAAGGACAACAGTAATCAGGCCGCAATGTTGCCATACGATAAGCTGGCAATGCTCGGCATAGACCGCGGAAAGGCCGAAAGCCTGCCGCAGGAGATAAAGGACAAGTTGGCTTCCGGCGAGGTCACGCCACTCATGCAGGTGTCTATAAGCGCCAGGAACGGTAATGTAATCACGCTGCCGCTCAAACTGCAGGTGGTGGCTGACAGGAACGGCAACCCCGCCCTGCTCGCCTATCCCGTAAGGGCGGCACTCGAACCGGAACGCAACAAGGCTCTCGGCCTTACGGAGCATGAAGCCGAAAGGCTGCGCAGGGGCGAGGTCATCCAAAAGACCGTGGACGCGGACGGCGGGAAAACCAAGCACTACCTCCAGCTTGACCCGGAAACGAAGTCGGTCATTCACCGCAAGGTGACAGACACGGAAATAGAGCAAAAACTCCGCGACATGGAGAAAGTCAACGACATTGAACTTGGCACCCGCCAGAAACAGCAGGTGCGCGAGGGAAAGCCGGTGGAACTCAACGTAGGCGGCGAGAAAGTCGCCGTCGGCATCGACCTCAGGGAGCCGCAGGGTTTCAGGGTCATCAAGGGAGACCTGAAGGAATGGGAGCGGCACCAGAAAATCCGCTATGACGAGCTTCATCCCGAATTTTACGGTTTCGTCCAAACCGAGAAGAACAGTTGGGAATACAGGAAGGTCGTTGACAGGCAGTCCGTGGAACGCGCCATAAGGCTGTCCTCCCCGAAAGAGGAACGCAGCAAGGGGCTTAAACTCTGAAAGGCATACAGTCATGGCAAAGAAAGACAGACAGGAATCAACCGCCGGAATGCTCAGGCAATTCAACGCGCTGAAAGAGAAACATCCTGACGCACTGCTGCTGTTCAGGACGGGGGACTTTTATGAGGCATACGGAAAGGACGCTGTGAAGGCAACCGCCATACTCGCCGTCGAAATAACCGACCGGATACTACCCGACAGGAAACTGCAGGTGGCCTCGTTCCCGGTATCGGAACTTGACACCCACTTGCCGAAACTCATCCGTTCCGGGGCAAGAGTGGCCTTGTGCGACCAGATTTCGGATGATGTCAGGAAAAAGGCCGGCAAGCAGGACAAAGGACAAACCATTTCAAACGATACAGACATGGCAAGGAAGAAAAAGACACAGCAGGCGCAGGAAGAGCCTGCCCCGACCGTGAAGAACACCGCCGGGGAGAAGCCTGCAGAAAAGGTACAGGAAGCAAAGGTCGGGAATAAGCAGGAGGAGAAGGCCACAGTGGAACAGAAAACGGATGTCGCGGAAAAAACCGAGGCAAAATCTGAACGCAAGCCGCGCGAGCCGCAGATGGTTACCGTGGACGGAGGAAAAGTTACCCACGGCCACGCCTACCAGAGCAAGACCAATCCGGAGGACTGGTACTTCACGGCAAAAATTGACGGCAAGCAGCTCAAGCCGCTGAGGATGGACGCAGCAGACCTCGCGGCCTACCAGAAAAAGGAGATGACCGTGCCGGAACTGATGCAGCGTTACTATCCCACGAAGCTCATGCCGAAAGTGCCGGAGGAAGCCTTCAAGTTCCCACGCCAAATGGAAGGCCCGGAGGGTACGGTCGCCATCGAGAAGTTCAACGTCTATAAGGAAAAGGATGTCGGGCGTGCCGACTACGGCAAGTACAAGTTCTACGCCCAGGTGGGCGAAGCGAGGATGTCCGCCGTGGCGTCACGCCAGGACCTGAACGCCTATTTCGACCGCGTGGCCACTCCCGTACAGTTAGTGGAGAAGAACTTCGGGGAACGCCTGCACCTGAAATCCGCCTACGAGAAGTACCGGCTTCCGGAAGGCGTAGACCTCAAAGGCGTCCGCGTGGCCAAGGACAGGGCCGACAACAAGTGGAAGGTGTCCGCCGACTTAGGCGACAGGGGGCAGACGGCAAAGCACGAGATTTCCTTTGACGACGGCTATTCGCTCTTCAAGGCCAAGACCGCCACACGGGAGCAGATAGCCGCCAAGTACCTCAATGCGGAAATCAAGGGGATGCTCGCGGCACCGGCCGTAAAGGCGGAGAAGTCCGTTTCAATGAAAATGTAATCAACAACCTATTAAAAATGTAAAAGACATGACACCGACAAAGACATACGAGGAGCTTGTGGAGCTTCTTCAGGAGGGGCGCATCGGCCACCTCCAGTTTGTCCTGGAAAGCGGCAACGCTCAGGATTACAGGGAATGGTGCCGCTCGCACGGCACCGAAGAGTGCGACGAGTCGGCCGAGTTCTACATCGAGCAGACCGAGGCTGAAATGATGGACAGGCAGGTAATGGACGACGGGGACTATGGCATCTGGCTATAACAACGGCGCGGGACAGGCCGCGCTCGACCGCTTTACGGAGATGATGATCGAGCGCATGGAGCAGATGAAGGCCACCGGTTGGAAGAAAGGCTGGATTGGCGGAGCGTCGGGCTACGCCGGACTGCCCCGGAACGTGGGCGGACGCAACTATTCCGGCTCGAACTCGCTGTTCCTGCAGCTCTACACGGCGGAGAAAGGCTACCGGCTTCCCGTCTACCTGACCTTCAAGCAGGCGCACAACCTCAAAGCCCACGTCCTGAAAGGCGAGAAGGCGTTTCCCGTGGTTTATTGGGATATGCTGGTCAAGGACAAGGACGGCAGGAAAGTCAGTTCGGAAGAATACCGTGCTATGGGCAAGGAGGAGAAGGAAGGCATGGAGGTTTTTCCTTTTGTCAAGGCTTTTCCCGTGTACAACGTGGAGCAGACGAACCTCGCCGAAGTGCAAGCTGGAAAGGATGCAGAAGCTCATGGAAAAGTTCAAGGTGCCGGAACTCCGCGATACGGAAGGCATGTACGCCCACGCAGCCATAGACCGCATGGTGCAGACGCAGGGCTGGGTGTGCCCGGTCATGGCCGACAGGCCTGCCGACGGAGCGTACTACTCACCCTCGCGCGACATCGTGGTGGTTCCCATGAAAGCACAGTTCAACAAGGGCGGCACGCCGGAGGAGACATACCGCGGCGGTATGGAATACTACTCCACCATGCTACACGAGATGGCGCACTCGACCATGCCCCTGGAAAGGCTCAACCGCGACGGCATGGGCAGGTTCGGTGACCCGAAGTACGCCAAGGAGGAGCTTGTCGCCGAACTGACGGCGGCGATGATAAGCCACTCGATGGGCTTCGACTCCAAGGTCACTGACAACTCGGCAGCCTACTTGGATTCATGGATAGGTGTGCTGAAGAAGGAGCCGAAATTCATCGTCTCCGTTATGGCGGACGTGAACAAGGCATCCGATATGATACTTGACCGCATCGACAGCCAGCGTCTTGCGCTCGGAGAACAGCCGTATCTCGCTAAGAACGACCCGCTCTGGCCGTTGGGGCCTGACGAGGAAGTGCCGTTCCGCAATGCCTCGATAGTGAAGACACGTTCCGGCGGATACGCCATCCGCGCCTCCTACGGCGGAGTGGAACTCGGTCTGAAACCTGTGACGAAAGGCACGGCGATGACGTATTTCCGCCTTACGGACATGAAGGACAAGGCGGCGTTCCTCAACATGACGGCACGCAAGATATACGAGCCGGACATTGCCGTGCTTGGCCGGACGCAGAAAGCCGGTGCCAAAATCGGAATGTAATATTTTTATGAGGTTATACGGTTTTAAGGTTATTGGGCTATGAGGTTATTGGGTTGCATGGTAAAGCATCGCAGGCCTCATAATCTCCGACCTTATAACCACAAGACCTTATAATCTAAGAACCTCAAAATCCTTATAACCTCAAAACCTTGATAAAGATGACCGACTACAAGGTGAACTTCAAGGAGCTGAAATCCCGCATAGGGATTGACGACATCGCATACGCCCTCGGCTACTGCCTTGACCGCAAGGCCGGAGTGGGACGCTACATAGAGCTTGTACTCGGCGAAGGCAGGGAGAGGCGTGACACCATCATCGTCAGCCACCCCAACGACAAGGCCGCGCAGACATTCTTCCGCCGTGACGGTTCAAAGGGCGATGTGGTCACGCTCATACGCGAGAACCTTGACGCCTTCTTCGTCTCCGGCAAGGACGAGTGGCAGAAAATAGCAAAAGTTATGGCACGCTTCGCCAATATGCCCGAACCTGAATACCGGGAGGACCGCGAATACGTGAGGTCGGCCGGGCACGCCCAGGTTTTTGACAGTGCGCGCTACGAGGTGAAACCTGTGGAAGCGGATAACATCCCCGCAATTTTCGCAAGGCGCGGCATCGGCAAGGACACGGTGGCGGCTTTCGCCCCTTTCATCACCCTGATACGGGACAAGAGGAACGGAAAGTTCGACGGGTACAACGTGGGATTTCCCTATACCGACACCGAAGACAGAATAAAGGGCTATGAGATACGCGGGCACGGAGGCTACAAGTCGAAGGCGGCCGGCACGGACTCGTCCACGGCGGCATGGGTGGCCGACCTGTCCCGAAGCGGAGGCTTGGCCGTAAGAAGCGTGTTCTTCTGCGAGTCGGCACTGGACGCGATGGCCTTCTACCAGATAAACAAGGTGCGGATCGGGACGGACGCCGCCTTGGTGTCGCTCGGAGGTACGTTCTCCGACCGTCAGGTCACAGGAGTCATGGAGCGTTTCCCCGAAGCGCGCGCCTTCGACTGCTTTGACAACGACCTTGCCGGGCGCATCTACGGACTGCGCATGATGGCTCTCTTGGAAGGCATCCCGATGAAAATCAGCAAGGCGGACGGAGGGCTGCTTGTGGAAGCTAAAGGAAAATCATTCAGGATTGACCCGGACAGGCCGCTGCCTGCGCAGGTGGGCAAGAACCTTTCCATCCGGTACAGAATGGGGCATTGGCCGCCTCCAAAGGCATTCAAGGATTGGAACGACTGCCTGATGAACAGGCCGATGGAGCCGACCATAGTTCCGAACAAGAATGACCGTGGTATGGAACTGGCAGAACGCAGGAGAACCGGCATAAAACTTTAACCCGATTGAGTATGAAACGAATGACATTAAACATTGGCAAAACGGCCGTCTTGGCTGTATTATTAGGACTGGCTCTCGGTGGGCTTCCATGCCGTGCGCAGCAGACTGACCCTGCACTGACCGCCGCCGTGCTGGCACAGACGGCGGAGCTGAAGAACCTGCATGAGAAGCGCCGGAAGACGCAGGAGAAGATAATCGCCGCTGAGACGGCGGTGACGCTGGCGCTCGACAGGGTACACAGCGTGGAGGACAAGATGCTCGAATACTTCTCCAACGCGCAGGGCGCCATGCAGAACCTTTACCAGATAAAGCGCGCCGGGGAGCTGGTGCTTACCGAGATACCGCAGAACTGCAGCCTGCTGGCGAAGTCAGTAGCGGGAAACATCAAGGGCACGGCCATAGCCGCCATCGTTTCGGACGAGCTGGCGGATGCGGCGACGCAGATGGCCGCCCTTTACCCTTTCATGAAACAGCTTGTCACTTCGGGCACATACAATGTTACCAGTGCGGACGGGACAAACGAGAAACACAAGGTCAACCTCCTCAGCTCGGCCGAAAGGTACTACATCGCCAACGAGGTGGTGACAAGGCTTGAGACCATCAACACCGACCTGTTAATACTTGCCTGGCAGGTGCGCACGCTGTCATGGAACGACCTGTGGTTCTCGCTCGACCCTGAGGGATGGGCAAGCGTGATGTCGGGGAAAAACATCATCGGCGGCATCGTCGCCGAATGGAACAGAGGATTCAACTGACCTGTAACATGGAATTTACAACTATAAACTGACAATCATAATGGAAACAGAAAAGAAAACCGTCGGCCGCTGCCCGCTGTGCGGCGGCAAGGTCGTAAAGACCTGCAAGGGCTACCGCTGTGAGAACAACATAGGGGAAAAGCCATCGTGCGTGCTGAACATCAACGGCATCATCGGCAACAGGAGGATGTCCGACGGCGAGATTGCCTGCCTTCTGCAGAACCGCCGCATACTGCTTGACGGCTTCGCCACGAAGGAGGGCAAGACGTTCCCGACCGTGCTGGAGCTTGCCGGTGACGGGGCGGTGAATATGCAGCCCGTAGTCGCCAAATGCCCGCATTGCGGGGGCGACATCCGCGTGGGAAGCCGGGCATTCAACTGCTCCAACTACGGCCGCGAGGCAGAGCCTTGCAACTTCTCGATATGGAGAAACATCGGTGGGCATCCGCTCACGCTGGAGGAAGTGGAGGAAATCTGCACGAAAAGCATCACGTCATCGGAACTTGAAATGTACCGGGACGACGGGTCGATATACCGCAAGCGGCTCGGCCTATCGCCCGACAGGCTTCAAATCATAAAAATATGACTTATGAAACAGAAAATGAATTTCGGTACAACGCTTGCCTACACGTTGGCGTTGTTGTCAGCCATTGCCTTTACAGGCTGCTCGCCCTCTCCGCAGGAGCGGGCAAAGGAAGTGGCGGTAAAGGCGCTGGAGGCGTCGGTCGACAGACCGGGGACGATTAAGGTCCACGCCGTCAGCAAGGCTGATTCGGTATTCGGCAGGGATTACGTCTCGCAGGAGGAGAAAATGGTCATTGCCACGGCCATGATGAAAATCAACAGGAAGATAATGAAGGAGACCGACAGCTTCAAGGACTTCGACATAAGGGACTGGGGGACTGCCGCGCTCATGGAAAGGCAGATGTCGGCCATGTCGGTGCTGCGCTCACTCTTGCCTGACGTTTCCGCAGGAAAGGAAAAGAAGGACTTTTCCGGCTGGAAAGTCAAGATAGAATATGAGGCGCAGGACGGCAGCGGCAACCCGTACCGCTCGGAATACTGGTTCATCCTCGACAGGGACGCGACCTGCGTTGTGAAATCGTTTGAAATACCGCTGATATGAAAACATCCATATTCTTATCGTTAATGGCATTGATATGCCTCACTTCCGTTTCCTGCGACTGCGACCATGACTTGGAAGTGCCGTTTGCTTCTTCCCTCGCCGTCGGAAGCGTGGTGTGTTCGGACGGCTCCGTTCTCACTGACGGAGAGTTTGACAAGTCCGGGAAGGAGGCGGTGGGCATTGTATTCCATGTGAACCGTAATCCGGAAATTGAGGGGCTTGGCTATGTCGTCTATATCCGTGACATGGAGCCGTTGGCCTTTGCCGACAGCCTCGGCGTGGACCAGGGCACGTCGGCCTCCCTTACGGCGGAGGACGGGAACGCGAATACCTACGCGCTCTTCACCGCCGAGGATGTCTCCTCGCCGATGGCCATGAAAGTGTTCGACCTGTGGACTTACGGCCAGTCCGCCTACGTGCCTTCCGTGCGCCAGCTTGCCCTGCTGTTTGGTGTAAGGGAATATGTCAACGGGAGGATTGCCGATGTAGGTGGTGACCCGATAGACCTCGGCGCGGACGGCTGCTGGCTGTGGTCGTCAACGGAGGTTGAGGGCCAGAAAGGGGACAAGGCGTGGCTTTACTCCATGCAGTCGGGCGTGATACAGGAGACGCCGAAAGACCAGCCGCACAGGTTCAGGCCGGTAATTACCATTTATAACGTGAAGTGAGATTTTTATTGACAACCATAAAACCGTTTATTATGAGAGAACTGATAGGACAACTTGAAATTGAGATGGATAAGTTCCTGAGAAACGCCAAGTCACAGCTTGACGGAGGGAACAAGGCGGCCGGACTACGTGCCCGGCGCGTGTCAATCGACATGGAGCCGAAGTTGAAACTGTTCCGCAAAATGTCATTGGAAATGGCAAAAGGCAAGTGACGGCTCTGTAAGACAATCTTGCCTCTATAATTTTGGAAAGTCCCGGTGCATAAGAATGTGCATCGGGATTTTTTTGTGTTGTCATCCTTTATAGCCATTGTTTCCTGCTTGTCATCCTGCCCCGTGAGGTTTCCCGATACAAATTTACGGAGGGCGTGCCTACTGCAAACGGCGCACGGCTTGGCTACGGCAGAAAACGCACGGCTGCCTTCCGCGATTTGTGCCAAATCGGGTATTCCGTGTGTTTTCCGCCTGCCACGTTTGCACCAGCGGCACCTGCACCCTCCGTCCGGGGGTATCGTAAAACCTTCCCGAAGCAGGAAGCCGCAAGGCTTCAAACAAAAGGGAAAAGAATTGAATTTTGAACATAAAACATTACGGACATGAAAGGAACAGAGCAATTCAAGGCGGCAATCAAGTGCTATCTTGACCAGAGGGCAAAGGAGGACGAACTCTTCCGTGCCAAGTACGAAACGACATCACGCACCATTGACGATGTGGTGACTTTCATTCTCAACGAAGTGAAGAACTCCGGCTGTTGCGGTTTCGACGACAGCGAAATATATTCTATGGCGGTACACGTCATAGACGAGCCCGGCCTTGAAATAGGCAAGCCGTTGCAGTGTGACGTGGTGGTCAACCACCATATAGAACTGACCGAGGAAGAAAAGGCGGAACAAAAAACTCTTGCCCTCAAACGCTACCAGGAGGAGGAACTGCGCAAGCTGCAGGCACGCAACCACAGGCCGAAACCTGCCAGGACACAAGAGAACAGACAACCCGAACTCTCACTTTTTGACAATTTCTGAGCCATGAAACCGAGAAGCAGATATGAAAAGGCGGTGGCGGCTTCCAACGTGAAGCTGTCCGCCATAAGCCCGAAAGCCGTTGAATGGGCGGTAAGGAACACGGTAAGCCACATTGCGTTCCGCACATCGGGGCACAAATGTACATGCGGCGATTGCGGACGGAAGTTCGACCATAAGGGAAAAGGCAAACACATCCGTTGCCCACATTGCCGACACAAACTTGAAGTGACCAACACGCTTATGCGCAAGACAAAGGAATGCGCCTATTTCTCCACCATCGAAAGGGTGGACAGCTTCCACGTGCAGAGGGTGTTTCTCTTGACCGCCGTCACACGCAAGGGGCGGAAGTTGGAGACATGGCAAATGGAAGTGTGCCGTCTGTGGCTCGACAAGGACGGAAAGACCGCCGTCACGTCAAGGGCGAGGGTGTTGGGGCATTATATGGACTGCTTCAACCGGTGTTCGGACATCGAGCTGAGGGGAGCGTCAAACGTGCAGTGGGCAATAGCCGATACTTACACCTATCCGCATTATTCCACCATAAAGGAACTGAGGCGCAACGGCATGAGGGGACGGCTTCCTGCCTGCCACCCTACAAGGCTGGCGCAGGCTCTCCTTTCTGACAGCCGTATCGAGACCATGATGAAAGCTAAGGATTTCAAGGCGGTGGAATACTTCATAAGCCACGAAACCGAGCTTGACAGGTGCTGGCAGTCATACAAGATAGCGAGACGCCACCGCTATGAGCCGGAGGATTATAGTCTTTGGTGCGACATGGTAAGGCTTCTCGAAAGGTGCGGGCGTGACATCCGTTCCGTCAGGTATATCTGTCCGAAAGCCTTGAAAGCCGAACACGACAGATGGCTTGCGAAAGTCACCCAAATAGTGGAAAAGCGCAGGATGGCGGAACAGATGGAAAGGGCAAAAAGGCACGAGGCTGACTTCCATCGGGAAAAGTCATGTTTCTTCGGGATAGTCATAAGCGACGGCGACATTGAAATATCCGTGCTTGACTCCATCGAGGCGTTCCGTGCCGAGGGTGAAAAGATGAAGCACTGCGTGTTCAGGTGCGAGTATTATGCCAAGGCGGACACCATCATACTTTCCGCCCACGACCGTTCGGGCACACGCATCGAGACAGTCGAGTTCTCGATTAGTCAAGGAAAAGTGATACAGAGCCGTGGCATATGCAACTCCAACACAGAGTATCACGACCGGATAATAAAGCTCGTCAATGACAATGCCTACCGCTTCTTGGAGGCAAAATCAACGGCATAAGTTCCGAGTAATGTCAGTGTGCCGGCCTGCGCCGTGAGGTGCGGGTCGGTATTTTAACATTTAACAAGTTTTTTTCTGAATGACCGAAATAAAAAAACGCACAAAAATACCGCAAGATGTCCAAATAGTTTGGATGACATCTTGCGGCATTTTTTTGTGTGTATGATTGTTTATTTGTTTATTGCGCGGAATTGCCGTTTGTTTCATGCTCCTAAATCCACGGTTTTCTCTTTCCCGGGGATGACCGTCAACTTTGCCGTGCCGTTCTCGTTTATCTCCACATGGCTATAACGGGCTTCCAACACCACCTTCCCATCCAGCATGATGACGCCCCACTGTCCGGGATTGGCTTCCACGGCGCAATAGTTGCCCACGGGTTTCTGTATGCTGCGGTAAACGGGCGGAACGATGACGCGGCCGCCTGACTTCAGACCCCATTTCAGCCCTGACTTGAACGGAACGGCATCCTGTATATCGGCAAGCCGTTTCCGTTGCTTCTGCTCATTCTCCCGTCGGGCAGCCTCACGCATCCTTGCCGCACGGGCTTCGGCTTCCGCCAGCAGACGCGGCACTGCCGTGTCAAAGTCATCCGCCTTATTCTTGGGATGTTCCGAAGCGATGTATTTTTTCTCCCTGCCTGCCGCCGCATGGTAATAGTTTCCTTTCCCGTCGGCAATCACAATGCTGCCGTCAGCAAGCTCACCGCAAAGCCAATAGTAATCTTCCCCGTCATCAGCAAGAATGCACACGCAGTCACGGTACAGAAGTGAATGGAAGCCGTCAACCGACTTGAATTCATGCCTGCATGGGACTCTGTCATAAATGCGGAGGTAAAAACCTCTTGGGATAAAATCGAAATCACTCAGCCGTGAACGGCTTTTGTAGACATGCTTCGTGCGGCTGCAATACCGGTCCCCCGCTTTCAGCATCTCTACCGTTCCGAACCGCATAACTTTCGGCCTCTCGGTATACAGGCTTCCGCTCTTCAAGTCGATGTAGAATGTCTTGTCAGCGTTATCCTCAACCGAAATAATATCATCCGGCAGGAGCCTGATTTTACGGTATCGGTCAAGTCTCATCCGCACATTTCCGTTTGCATCCACGATGCCGACCCGGTAGTCCCTGAACTTCACTGCGGCAAGTCCGTCCTTTATGTCAAACACCACGAGATATTGCGCCGTTGCGGTAATGGTCTGTCCCCGTCTCAGTCCCCAGAGTCCGCTTTGCCTGTCCTTAAAAGATTTCAGTTCTTCTGAATAGTTGCCGTTGCTTTCAGGCAGGGACGCGCCGCTTCGCAGACATTCCAACAGTTGCCCGTGCGACACGATGGTCTCCAGTTGTCCGACTGTTTCCGCCGTTTCGTCTTCCGTTTGTGTTGCGGTCATATATGCCACAGCCCTCGCGTTGGTGGCGGGATAACCTTTACCGGTCAGCCGTCCCTCAAACATCGCCTGCCAGTCACGGTATGTCGTGGGCAGTCCGAACAGGCGGTAAAGCCCCACGTTGTCTATCAACATGCAGCTTTCCTTGCCGTCGGTCTTGCGAAGTCCGCGCCCGACCTGTTGCAGATACTTCGCCAAAGAGAGGGTAGGGCGTGCCAGTTGAATGAACTCCACGTCGGGACAGTCGAACCCCTCGCTGAACACGTCCACGTTCACAAGCACCTGTATCCTGCCCTGCTTAAAATCCTCGACAAGACGTTTCCTTTCTTTTGCGGGCGTCCTGCTGTCAATGGAGACGGCGTTTACACCTTTATTATTATAATACGCGGCGATGTTACGTGCGTGACTGATGCTTATGGCGTAAACTATGCCTTTTTTGCCGTCGGCATATTGCCGTACGCTTTCATACAGTCTTTCGATTGTAGGCCGTCGGTTGAGCACGGCGTTCATCTCCTTTATCTGATAGTCGCCGTCTGTTCCGCGCTTCTTCAATCCGTCAATTATCCGCTGGTCTTCGCTGTCCGTCCGTATCGAGACATAATCAAAGGCGGAGAGCCAGCCTTTCCTGATAAAGTCGGCTATGCTGTAAGATGTTATCAGAGTGTCAAACAAATCAGTGAATCCCCTGCGGTTCATGCGGCAGGGCGTGGCCGTCATGCCCAACTTCTTCGCTTCGGGATAGCGCCGCCACAGCTCCCTGTAAGTGTCGGCAAGGGCGTGGTGAGCCTCGTCTATCACGATAAGCCGCGGTCTGCGACTGATGTCGTTAAGGTGTCTTGCCAGCCACTGAACCGAACAGACCTTTATTCGCTGTCCGGCCCTGAACTGCCTCACCGCTGCGTTTATCTGCCCTACAAGCTCGCGCCTGTGGGCGATAATCCACACGCCGCCGTCCTCCGCCGCGCCTCCGGCCTCTAATTCATCGCCCACAATAGCGGCAAGCACGCGGGTCTTGCCCGTTCCCGTGGGCATCTGCACAAGCACGCTGCGGCGGCATGTCCACGCCTCAATGACACGGCGGACTGCCGACTGCTGGTAATCGCGGAGTGAATAACCGTTTTCTGACATAACCGTGAAAGGCCGATACGGGTGATAAAGAAATAAAAGGGCAAAGCCCTGACCGCGGCCTTGCCCCTGATTTTGCAGGCGGATGTCTATCTGCCCTTGTACATTTCGTCGTAATACCGCTGGTAGTCACCGCTCGTCACGTTGTCCATCCACGCCTGATTGTCCAGATACCAGCGGACGGTCTTCTCGATACCCTCCTCGAATTGCAGGCTCGGTTCCCAACCCAATTCACGTTGCAGTTTACGTGAGTCAATGGCGTAGCGTTTGTCGTGACCCTTACGGTCTGTAACATAAGTTATCAGATTCATGTCCTCGCCATCCTTGCGGCCGAGCAGGCGGTCAACCGTCTTTATGACAACCTTGATTATGTCGATGTTCTTCCACTCGTTGAAGCCGCCGATATTGTAGGTGTCGGCCGTCTTGCCCTTGTGGAAAATGAGGTCAATCGCGCGGGCGTGGTCCTCAACGTACAGCCAGTCGCGTACATTCTCACCCTTTCCGTAAACGGGCAACGGCTTCCTGTGGCGGATGTTGTTTATGAACAGAGGTATCAGTTTTTCGGGGAACTGGTAAGGGCCGTAATTGTTCGAGCAGTTGGTTACGATTGTCGGCATACCGTAGGTGTCGTGGAAAGCGCGGACAAAATGGTCTGAACTTGCCTTCGATGCCGAGTAGGGAGAATGCGGGTTGTACTTCGTTTCCTCGGTGAAGAACTCAGTGCCGTAGGCGTGGTGGTGTTCAGAACTTGCCTTTGTGGTGAACGGCGATTCAATTCCCTCGGGGTTGGTAAGCTCCAACGCGCCGTAAACCTCGTCCGTCGAGATGTGGTAGAAGCGCTTGCCCTCATAGCCCTCGGGCAGACTTTCCCAATACTCCTTTGCGGCCTGAAGCAGCGTCAGCGTACCTATCACGTTTGTATGCGCAAAAGTGAACGGGTCTTTTATCGAGCGGTCTACGTGGCTCTCGGCGGCGAGGTGGATTATGCCGTCCACGTTGTACTTCGTCATCAGCGACTTCACCATCTCATAATCGCAGATGTCGGATTTTACGAAAGTATAATTCTTCTTGCCCTCAATGTCCTTCAGGTTTGCCAAATTCCCTGCATACGTCAGCTTGTCGAGGTTGATTATGTGGTACTCGGGATATTTGTTGACGAACAGGCGTACCACGTGTGAGCCGATAAATCCGGCTCCGCCGGTTATAATGATGTTTCTCTTGAAATCCATGATTTTTGTGTCGTTAATTTATATGAATATCCGCAATCGCCTTATCCTCTATTCAGAGAAGTGTTTTGACAAGGCATTTGGCCTTTAACTCCTTAGCGAGTGAAACGAGCGGTTACTTCTTTAACTCCTTTAACTCCTATGAATGGGAGCTTTGCGGACATTCATTTTAATTTATTGATAAAACATTCGGTTTGTAAAAGACGGTCTTTTGGTCTGCAAAAGGTCATCTTTTGCCTCGTAAAACCTTACCTTTTGCGGCCTGAAACCTTACCTTTTGGAAAGCTGTCGGTAAACTCCTGATTTTCAATGTGTTACCGACAATGCTATCGGTCACGCTTCCAACGCACCCATATTCTTCATGCAGACTTTCAGCGAGTCCGTCCAATAAGGAATTTTCAGCCCGAAAGTCGCCTTGATTTTCGTCTTGTCGAGAACTGAATAAGCCGGACGTGTGACCGGACTTGGGAACTCGTCGCTGTGGCAAGGCTCGATGTCGCAGGCCGTATGCCTTGCCATTTCGGCGATTTTCTTCGTGAAGTCGAACCACGAGCAGACGCCCTCGTTGCTGAAATGATACGTTCCGCGCTTTGAATAACCGTCCGTCGGGTTCTCCTTTTCATAGTCCGCAAGCACGGCCTTTATTGCCACGGCAAGGTCGTAGGCGTAGGTCGGCGTGCCAGCTTGGTCGAAGACGACGGTCAGACGCGGCTTCGTCGCCGTAAGGCCCAGCATCGTTTTGACAAAGTTATGGCCGAACTCTGAGTAAAGCCAGGCCGTCCTTATTATTACGTAATCGCAGCCTACGGCCTCGATGTTCTTCTCGCCCTCAAGTTTCGTCTTGCCGTAGACGCCCGTCGGAGTACCCTTCTGATCTTCCCGGCATGGCGTATTGTAAGGGTCGCCTCCGAAAACATAGTCCGTTGAAATCTGAACGAGAAGTCCGTTTACCTCCTTCATCGCCTCTGCAAGTATCTTCGGGGCGTCGGCATTGAGTTTCCTGCAAAGGGCCTCGTCGCTCTCCGCCTTGTCGACGTTTGTATATGCGGCGCAGTTCACTATGCACCGTATATTATTTTCTTTTATAATTTTTCGTATGGCTTCGGCGTCGGTTATGTCCAAGATTGTCGTTTCAACGCCTTCAATCTCGACGACATCCGTAAACGTATAGCTGTTGTTTGTGTATTTGCTAATTATGCGCATCTCGTTGCCAAGCTGGCCGTTTGCGCCTGTTACAAGTATGTTCATGATTGCTTTCCTTTATTTTGAATAGACAAAAGGTGATTCAAAGTCTTTCAGTAGCGGATGCTTCGTGTCCTTGTCGCTCAGCACGGCGTGGTCTGTCGGTATGCGCCAGTCTATGCCGAGACTGCCGTCAAGGATGCTTATGCCCCCGTCTGCCTCCGGATGGTAGAACTCGTCACACTTGTACTGGAACACCGCCGTTTCGCTCAGCACGGCAAAGCCATGCGCAAACCCTTTGGGGATAAAAAATTGGAGGTGGTTGTCCTCGGTTAGTTCCACGGCGACGTGTTTGCCGTATGTGGGCGAACCTTTCCTGATGTCAACGGCAACATCCAGCACACGGCCACGCACACACCTTACAAGTTTCGCCTGCGTATACGGCGGACGCTGGAAATGCAGCCCGCGCATAACGCCGTATGACGACATACTCTCGTTGTCCTGCACGAACTCAACGTGTCCGACCTTCTCCCCGAGCTCCCTCTGCGACCAGCTCTCGAAGAAATATCCACGCGCGTCCCTGAACAGGCGCGGCTCTATTATCACCACACCGTCAATATCTGTCTTAATTACGTTCATCGTTAAAATCAAAGTTGTAATTTTATGTTTGAATCAAGAAAAGCCCACAAGACTAATTTTCTTAATTCATAATTCTTAACTCTTAATTTCTCAATATTCGAGGTTCTTCTCCAACGTATCTTCCTTCTCGTCGAGAATCGAGATGAGGTACCTGCCGTAGTCATTCTTCAGCATTGGCTGCGCCACCTCGCGGAGCCTGTCAGCCGTTATCCAGCCCTTGCGATAAGCGATTCCCTCAAGGCAGGCAACCTTCAAGCCCTGTCGTTTCTCCAGAACCTCAATAAATGTCGACGCCTCGGAAAGTGAGTCATGTGTGCCCGTGTCAAGCCAGGCAAAGCCCCGCGCCATGGTCTGCACTTTCAGCTCATGAGCTTTCAGAAACTCCTGGTTTACTGTGGTGATTTCCAGCTCGCCGCGCGCCGACGGCTTGATGTTCTTGGCGATGCTGACAACCTTGTTCGGATAAAAATACAAGCCGACAACCGCATAATTGCTTTTCGGATGTTCAGGCTTTTCTTCAATGCTCAGGCAGTTCCCGTCCTTGTCGAACTCCGCCACGCCGTAACGCTCAGGGTCGCTCACCCTGTACCCGAACACCGTCGCCTTACCGTTCTCTTCAGCATCCGTGACCGCCTGTTTCAGCATGTCGTTCAAGCCCGCGCCATAGAAAATATTATCACCTAAAACGAGACAGGCGCAGTCATCACCGATGAACTTCTCGCCGATAATTAATGCCTGCGCCAGTCCGTCAGGTGATGGCTGCTCAGCATACTCAAACCTCACCCCGAAGTCACTGCCGTCACCCAACAGCCGTTTGAACCCCGGCAGGTCATAAGGCGTCGAAATAATCAGTATTTCCCTTATTCCCGCCAGCATCAGCACCGAAATCGGATAATAAATCATCGGTTTGTCGAAAATCGGGATAAGCTGCTTGCTGATTCCTTTGGTGATAGGGTACAGACGTGTACCGCTACCACCGGCCAATACAATTCCTTTCATAATCTTATGACTTATTTCGGTTTATTTTAGTTCATTATACACTTCCGCCACCTGGTCGGCTATTTTTTCCCAGTCGTATTTCCGCATGTCGTAGTCGACGTGCCGTAGCGGCTCACTGATTACGGCTCTCAGCCTCTCCGCAAGGGCTTCAACGTTGCCCACGGGGAAGTAGTCGCCATCCGGCAGCCCCACCTCTTTGTTGGCAGGGATGTCGCTCACAACGACTCTTACGCCGTAACTCATGGCTTCCAGCAGGGCGATGGGCAATCCCTCATGGCTCGACGGCAGACAGTAGGCGCGGCAGTAGGTTAACAGCGAGTGCAGCTTGCGCCCTTTTATAAATCCAGTCAATACAACGCCATTTTTCCTCGCCATTTCTTTCAAACCCCGTGAATAGTCATCCTCAAAATCCGTGTCACCGGCAAGCACCAGCTTGATGCCACTATTATTTTTCATTTTCACAAATGCCTCAACAAGGTGGTGCAGGTTTTTCTCCGGCACGAAGCGGCACATGCCGAGTATGTATTTGCCTTTCTCTATGCCAAGCTCCTTGAAATATTCGGGATAATCGCATGTCTCGGGTTGCGACACGCCGTTGTAAATCAGGTGGACATGGCTTGTACGGTTGTATTTCCGTTTTATCAGGTTGCGGATAACATCGGAGATGACAATCACCTCGTCAGCGAACATGCAGCCCATACGCTCGCCGAGCTTCAGCATTGTCTTTGCTGCAAATCCCCACTTGTCGCGGTCGTAGTCCGGGCCGTGGTGGGTGAACACGACCTTCATACCCAACATTTTTGCGTATGGTACGAGCAGGGCAGGGCCAATGGCATGTATGTGCAGGATGTCAGCTCCGAGCCGTTTCGCCTCGTTTATCGCCCTGAAAGTATGGATTATGGCCTCAAACGACTTTTTCTTCGGACAGTCTATATTCACCAGTTTTACGCCTTTCCATACTTTCAAGTCGTCCTTGACATAATTCGTGCGTCTTATTACGGTGACGTCGAACCCTCTTGAAGCTATTCTTGGGAACAACTCCTCACAATGGGTTTCAACGCCGCCCATGATGTTCGGTATGCCACGTGTACCTGTAACAACTATCTTCATATTATCTGAATTTTAAGAATATAAAAATAACGCCGATTCATACTCTGCATGGAAAGCATATTTCCACACATATTGCTTTGTATCAATGAAATTTTGTATATTTGCAATACAACTTCAAGACATTTGGATTAACATTATCTGAAGTAAATCATACCTATTTGGAAATGGCTGTTGAAACAAAATCTGTAAAGGAAGTGTTGCAATATATTGGGGCAATAATGTTGTCCTTGTTATTCGCCCTGTGGTTGCTAATTACAGGGAAAAGGATAAAGTGACCTATCATAACCCGAACAGAACCTTTGTAACCTTATATCGCTTGAACACCTTGAAAAGGATTATAGGTACGACAACGCCGCAGGTTATTACCGCCAAAGCCTCGGGAACGAACACATACCATAGGTCCGAATCAAACGGCAGCTTCCTGCACACTGCCTTGGCGAAGCCCTCAAACGTTGTGTGAAACAGGTAAATGATGTATGACGATGCCGATACAAGCAGGATTGTACTTTTCTTGTTCAACATGGCAATATGACACCACAATTTTGAAATCTCGATAATGAAAAGTATGCCTAAATAGGGCAGTAAGATATTTATTACCGAAATGATTGTGCCTTGTTCCTCCGCTCCGAATCTGATGTATTGGCAGACAACGAACAATGCAACTATTACTACCGATTGCTTAATATTTAAATCCTTGATGAAGGAATGCAGCCAGACGTGTTCAAACGCAATTACTCCAAGCATGAAGAACACAAACATATTCTTGAATTGTGCAAGGCAGAATATATCCGTCAGTGGCAATGGCGTATAATGCAATACCAAACCGATGAAAAACAGTGCAAGTCTGGCGCTTCTTGTCCCGAGCAACGGTATTATCACGAACATCCACCACAAAGCCCATATGAACCAAAGGAAATACCCTGCTTCGGGATAATAGAACATCCGTAAATAAGATGCCGCAGTTACAGGGTTGTCAACACTCATGCTCCCCTCTGTAAGAATCTTTATGGATATAACAATGATGGACGTCGTAAAATACGGTACCATCAAGCGCCTTACTTTCTTTAAGATAAATTGGCCGTATGGTATATCTTTTACCGTTGCAATGTACACATATCCGCTTGCGAACATGAACAGCGGCATGTGGAAAGTATAAATGATGTCATGGACGGCCACATACCAGTCAGGAGAATTATCGGGTATGTAGTGACCAATTACAACTAATATTATACAAATTGCTTTTGCTACGTCAATAAAAAGAATTCTCTTAACCTTATTTTGGTTTTCGGGGGGGTAATTAACGTTTTATTACACATTATTTAATTCGATATAAGACGTTCAGCCGGGACAGGCAAATTTCCTCGTCTGCTTGTCCCTTGTATGCTCGTCAACTAATATAAATTAAAACTTCTCCCTCAAGTCTCCCTGGCACGGGTCTTGTCCTACATCACACCATTTCGGGTCTATGCAGGCAGGCTTGCCCTCCATAGAGCGCAGCTTGTTTGTCAGCGCCCACTTGGCAGGATACTTGATGTACTTGTGCATAACCGGGCTTGCCGTGCCCACCATCCAGCAATTCTTCGGGCACTTGCGTACCATTGCACGCACTTTCTGTGCCTGTTCGCTCTCCCAGATGTCCATGAACGGCGCGTTGTGGATGTTGCCCATGCTTTCCTTCCAATATTTTTCTTCAAGTCCGTTACATGGCATCACCTCGCCCCACGGGTCGATGAAGAAGTTCACCATGCCGGCCTCGCAGGGCAGCATTCTGCGTTTGCCCTCGATGTAGTTGATAAGTCCCATGTTGAACCAAGCGCGGAACCAGCTCTTTGGGTGCTTCTCCTTCAACTGCCACTCTATCAGTTGCTTGAAATTGTTGCACACCTCCTCCTTGTTAGTGATTACGTTGTCGCTCTTGTGGAAGTAGTACGAGTTGTGGAACGCAGCCGTGGCGAACTCCATGCCCATGGCCAGCGACAGCTGGTAGAGCGAGAGCATATCCTTTGAGTTGTGGTTCGACACCGTGCAGCCGAAGCCTATGTCCTTTAGTCCCATGTGCTTCAATGTAAGCAATGTCCTTAAACCCTTGTCAAAACCTCCTGCGTGGCCGCGCAGCTCATCGTTCTTCTGGCTGAGACCCTCGATGGAGATACGGATTCCGATGTTCGGGAACTTTTTGGCAAGGGCGACAACCCTGTCCTCAAACCAGCCCGAAGTTGAGATGACGATTCGCGGCGTGTGCTTGTAGCATTCCTCCACGATTTCGTCCAAGTCCTCGCGGATGAACGGCTCGCCGCCCGTAAGGTTGATGAACTTCAGTTGCGGCAGGGTCTTGAGGTCTTCCGCCTTTATTTCCTCCTGCCTGTTAGTAGGATTTTTCCAGATGTTGCACATCTGGCAACGCATCGGGCAGCGATACGTCAGGATGATGCTTGCGTCCGTTGGACGCGGAACTTTTGTGTTAGCCATTTTATTTGTCCTCTTATTTGTATATTTTCATTATTTCGTTGTAATAGTTTTCGGCGTTGTAACGCTTCATCGCAGCCTCAGCTATAGCCTTGTAATCAAATGTTTCAGCGAACATATCCTTGATTTTCTCCGCGAGGCCGACGGCGTTACCGCTCTCAAATGTCATGCCGTTCACGCCATCGCTGATGAGTTCGGGTATGCCGCCGATGCGTGCGCCGAGTACGGGCGTACCTATGCACTCCGCCTCGATTACCGACAGAGGGTTGTTCTCGTACCATTCCGACGGAATGACGGTAAACCTCGCACGTCCGGCAATCTCCTTGATTTCCTCCCACTGCTTGTATCCGAGGAACTCAACATTGTCCTTTAATTGTTCATTTTTAATTTTTAATTGCTCCAAGAGCGGTCCTCCTCCTATTACTTTCAGTCTATACGGCAACCGCGACGCAGCTTCAACGAGCGTGGCAACGCCTTTCTCATGGCTCAGACGGCCTACATAACAATAATAGTCGTCCTTTGAATAATCGTCCTTGCGGCACTTCTCCACGTCAATGAAGTTGCAAAGCACTTTCAGCTTGTCTTTCCTAAAGCCGCCCTGCGCCATCTTCTCCGCCATAAAACGGCTGGGGCAGATGAACAAATCTGTATATGCCTCCAGCCGTTCGCGATTCCACATCACCGCCTCACGGTAACCTACCTCTGACGCCATGCGCGACCTTTTCATGCAGCGGTACGTCCTGCACGGTGTCTTGTCGCCGTTGAAACACTGTTCGCAAACGATTTTCCCGTCCCGTAGACAATCGTACCGCGGACACAGCAGTTTGTAGTCATGCAGCGTCCACACCACTCTTGTGCCCCGTCTGTGCGCCAGTTCGGCGATGACGGGCGACAGTTGCGTGTGTATATTGTTAAGATGTACCACGTCCGGCCGGAAGTCATCAAGCAATTTGCTGAACTTCCTTTTTACCTCATGCGAGCCGAACGGCCTCGTCAAAGCCATCAGCTTCGACATGTTCCGCGGAAAATACTTCCGCCACGGCGTGTCGATGTTCTCGGTATAGTCCATCGCGAACACCGCCACCTCATGTCCGTGCGCCTTCAGCAGCTGCTCAAGGTTGAGCATGTAGATGCAGTCGCCGCCCCGGCGGTAATAAAATTTGTTGGAAAGTAAGATGCGCATTGTATTGATTAATACTTATTTATCAATTAATAAATTTCTAACAACCATCGGATACAGAAAAATTCCCCCCTCGTTTCCCAAAAGCATAACTTTCTTATAACGGTCACCCTACAAGTTCCAAATCTTCTGGAATGAACAGGTTAATTAGTCGGTCCACTTATTATTCATACATTCTTTTAACCTCTTCGTACACCTTGTCAAACACGCCGATACGGTTTTCCCAAAGATATTTCTTCGAGCATTCGATGACACCGCGTGACAGACGGTTTATCCTTTCAGGTTCATTGATTAGGCTCTCGATGTTAGCCGCCATGTCGTTTACCACCTGGCTGTATGAATGTATCGGTATCTTTATTCCGCATTTCGGGCAGACTACACCGGCCATTCCGCAGTGGTCGAGCGTCATTGTCGGCACGGCGAACGACATGGCTTCAAGCAACACCGTAGTAGTAGCGTCACCCAAAGAAGATATTACGTGCAGATGAGAGTCAGCCATCAGCCTGAATACTTGCTCGCGTGGTATGCTGCCATGCCATGTGATATTTTTTCCTATACCCATTTTATCGGCATAATCCTTTAACTTTGTAAGCAAATTACCCCCCCCAATGACATTTAAGCACCATTTGACTGATTTTACTTTACGGAGTGCGTCGAGCAGGAGAATCAGTCCTTTGCGGTAGCAGACCGCCCCGCACCAGACTATCCGCAACTCCTCGCCGCTTTTATAAACAATAGGCTCTGTGCGGTTCATTTTCAATATACCGTTCTCCGGCAGGTATATCGTCTCCTTGCCGAACACCCGCTTCATCTGCCTTACCGTGTTCGGTGTGGCTGCAAATATACAGTCGGCACGTTTAACTGCCTTACGGATTTTAGGAGACAACAACATTATGCCGTTGTGCATGACGAGCCGCACAAGCGCATCAACAACACCACTCACGCCCAACGCCCTGTAAAGGCACAGCGGACGGTTCTCAACTCCCTGCACCGGGCCCCACACATAGGGCACGCCCGTTATTCTCCAGCACTCGCTCGGCTCTTTGAAACCTATAGGATTAAGGTAATGCACGATGTCTATGCCATCCGCGTTCACTATCTCCAATGCCTTGCGGTAAACCTGTTTGTGCCAATATTTATATTGAAAGAACGATCCGAACTTATAGTTGAACTCCCTCATACGGGCAAGCACTCTTGACAGCGTGTTGTCAGGCATCTGCACGTCTATGAAATGCACATTGTCCAACTTGTGCGTCCTAAACCAGCCTTGCAGTTCGCTCACGTTGCCCAAGCCACCGCCTGATGTGCCATATAGCACGAACAGCTCGTGCTCACGGCTCATGTTTACTATGTAATTCCAAGAAACGGAAAACTCCGACCCGCGGAACGGCGAGACGGGATATGTTATCAGCAGTATCTTCATTTTCCCTTATTTAATTGAACACAACCCTTTCATCACCTCCATCGACTTCCGCCGTTCTTCCGCAAGAACTGCATTCACGCGGGCATAATCAATCTTCTTATCCGCAATGCCGAAGTCATCGTAGTTGGTGACAATCCTGTCTTGCAGCCCCGTAAGCTGCAGTATGCTCTGATTGCGGCTGCCCGTCTTGTTGTTGGGCAGTATCTCTATGAACTGCCGGTTGAAGTTCAGGGCGAACGCCGTGCCGTGGAAAGAGTCGGTTATCATGTATGTGCTGTTCCTGATGTACGAGAGGAAGTCGCCGAGTTCTGGAAGATAAACGAACTTTCCGCCGCGACGGAACTGGTGGAACGTGGGCGACACACGGTAGAGCGGCAGCCCAACATGGCTGGCAAAGCGCACAGCATAATCGCTAAGCGCCGGATTGTTGTGCAGCTGGTAAACGAGCACATAGCGGCCTTTCACTCCACGGGTAATAAACTTAGCCCATTCGTCACCCGTGAGCAACAGCGTGGGGTCGAGCACCTGTCCGGCACACCTGATACCCATGCGCTCCAGCAGGCTCATCGCCGAGTCCTCCCTGACGGCTATCGCATCATAGCGGGAGAGCATCCGCCGGTACGTTTCGAGCGTTTGCGGAGTGAAGTCGGTGCGGCCGAAGCTGGCGGCGTAAGCCGTTTTTGGCCTGTCGGCGACGAATGTAAGAAAGTACGCCTCATCGAAACGGCCGTTCAATGTAGGCCCCCAAACCTGGTCACTGCCTGTCATAAACATGTCGGCACGAAGCCGCGCAAGCTCCTTGTTGGTCCGGCAGCGGCGCGTAAGTTTCAGATACCGGCGGCGCATCGCCTCAAACTTCATTTCGGCACGCTTCTCTTCAGGATAGCGCAACAGCACGTATGCCAGTCGCTTTGCGGCGCTGCCGAGCTTGCCACGCTTGTTGTTCATATCGGTTATCACGGCCTTCAGTCCGTACTCGTCGTCGCGCACATAGTCGATGATTTCACAACGGTGGCCGAGGCGTTCGAGTATGGTCTGCGTGGCAATGGCCTGGAGCAGCGACCCGTAGTTTGATGGGGCGTGCCGCGTTATGACTTTTATGTCCATCAGGAAATAAATTAATGATTAAGTGTCGGGAAAATGAGCGTTTTTGCTTGGCTTGGTTTCGCCTGTTAAAAGGCAAAGCGCAACATTAAGTTCGTCTCAAAACAAGGCAATGAAAAATGCAGATGCACATCAGCTGAAGGATGCAGGAGTGTTGTTATCCGCAAGCTCAAACAGTCTTCAGCTTTTGTTAAATTCTCATTAAAATTTAACTTTTGGCTTTTTGATTTCCGATGTGTGCCGTTTTGCAATTGTAAGCGGGTCATTTTGACTTCCAATATGGCCTGTTTTACAGCCCGAAACGGGTTCTATTGGACTATGAAACGGCACATTTTGGAAATCAAGGCATTCCGTCCGGAAACAGTAAGCAGAACAAATGGTTTTAGTTACAATTACGTTCGGAACAGCCACTGCATTTTAATATTGTAAATTTGCAGCTTTTTCAAACGGCATAATGTGCAAACTTGCGAATTTAACAAATTCCTTTCGGGTTGTTAATTCGGGTCAACAGAATCACTGCTCTTAAGAATTCTGTTCCTGAAGTCCGGCCAGAAATGGCACAGCACCCTGTAAAACAGCAGCGGCATGCGCGGCAACGTCTCGACCAACGAGCGCAGGAACTTGCGCTGGCGCACCTCGGCACGGCCCGCCTTGCGCGCAACCGCGCTGCACTCTTCGCCGCGGAAGAACGGCACGAGCTGCTGCTTGCGCCAGATGTCGGGCAGGTCGAGTGCGGGCTTGACCTCCTCAAACGACTTCGGCTCAAGCCGTATGGCCGCTGTCTGTCTAAGCAGTTCCATGCCGCGCTCGGTGTGAACGGTTATCAGTGTCTCGCCCAGGCCGTTGGGCCGACGTATAGTCCACGGGTCCATGAGCGAGATGTCCGCTTCTGTGTTTGTTCCGAACGGGTCGCCGCAGACGTTGCACCCTGGCACCGTCCACAATCGTCTACCGAATGGAAGCGAAGCTGCCCTGGAATAGGGCAGCTTCGCTTCATTCACCCTCACGATTCCCGGCCAACCCTGTCCGCGATAGCGGACAAAAAATTTTTTGTTTTCGGGTACCTTCGCCCCCATCATCTTGGCGAGGAACCGCGTGGAGCCGAGCGTCTTCTGCTGCTTGCAGAAAATGCACACGCGAACGATTTCGTCGGCCTTCCCCTTCAGCGCGGCGTTCATAGCGCGCAGCTGGCAGCTCGTGCCGACGACAATCAGCTTCTTGCAGTGCCGTATCTTATCTATGTTTCGGCAGACAGGCAGCGTGTGATAAACCGAATTTGGAATGTCGTCATACCCCGGGATGTTGTCTTTCGTGTAAAACTCGCCCTCGGCGTATGGGAATACATCCGTGCGCCTCAGCGTGTAAACGCCGTCGGTCAGCCCGTCTTTCAGGCTCTCTATTATCAGGGTTTTGCACACTCCGCCCGACGAGCTTTCGCGCCTCACCTTTTCATCGGCGTTATACCCGAGGAAATAGCGTTTCGCGCCAAAGTCATCAAAATACTCCTTGTAGTCCTCCGCCTTGTTGGCCGGGCACACCCTCACGCACCGTTGGCAGCGGATGCATCGGTCATCGTCCACCGTCACATCGTGCGTGGCGTCACCGCGCATCACCAGCGTGATCGCCCCTTTAGGGCAAACCGCCTCGCACGCCCCGCACTGCTGGCAATGGGAGTAATCGAATACAATTTTTTTATTGTCAAAAACAAGCATCAGTATTTTCTTATCTTATTAAAGTAAAAAGTAAATATTTCTTTCGGCGACTTATTAGAAAAAAGAGTGCAAAGAACATTTCGTTCACCTTCAGCAAGAATGCTGTACACATTAGGGGTTGCACTTTTCTTGGCCAGAAATAAATGATGAAAATATTGAACTAAATTAAACAGGTAATAAGTCAAACCGAAAACAATCATAATATACCATTTCTCTTCAGAATAAAAATGAAGCCCCCCTTTACACATTGCGGGCAGTGTGGCCGTCTTTGTTTTTGACAGAGACTTTCCCGACATGCCTTCATAATGAATGATTTTCACATCGCTATCAACATAACATCCATACCCTTTTTTGTTTAACAAAGTAGACAAAGCCAAATCCTCGGGTGCAAAAAAATAATACTCGTCAAACCAACCAACCCGTTCAAATACATCACGTCTTATCATAAAGGCTGCCCCAACTATGTTATATGTCTTGAACAGCCCTTTTTTATTGGAGTATTTACAATCATCCTTTTCGTCATACAACTTTGCAAACATTAAGATTTTGGTTTTCCAAGTGACAGGCGGTCTTCCACAAACAGCAACGTTACCGTTCCCGTCCAAAAGCACAGGACTTATTATGGCCGTTTCCTTTGGACATCGGTCAAAGTCCTTAACAAGCATGTCTATCACCGGCATCTCCATTTCCGTGTCATCGTTAACTACGAAGCAATATTTGCCTTTAGCTTGGCGCAGCGCAAGATTATTGTTCTCCGAAAAGCCGCGTATCTCATTGCTCTCAATAAATGCTACCCACGGGAAGTCTCGTTTTACCTTTTCAAGATTTTCTTTTGAAAACAGGTACGCCACGACAAATGTTTCGTATGAAACAGATGTGTATTTCCTTATACTGTTCAGGCAAGGATACAGATTCTTCAGATTGTTCATGCAGACTATCACGATAGAAACCTGCAATTCAGATGCTGACATATAATTGTTTTTTGTTTTTATGTTTTGTGAGGTTAATTGATACGCACTTTTTTGTTATTCGCTTATGTACTATGGCGAATTGAAGCAGGGTCGAAAGAATATAGTTATGTGGCAAATGGTTATTGGCAAGAATGTGTTATGCTTTTAAAGACTGCGAGATGTGCCAATGGACGGTAAAAGGCCACGTTTTCAGCAGTTATGTTAATGTTTTATTGTCTTGCTTAACAACTGTCAACCAAGACAAGAGACCTTCTTAGCACGCTCTTGATTACTTACAAATAACGCATTGACAACAAAACACTTACGGCTGCACATCCTATATATTATAATATTCTCAGCCCACTGCATTTTATTTTAGAAAAAGCATAATATACAACGTCTCGATTAAAAAAAGAAAATAAAATCATAGAAATACCGACACATTGTGCCATACGCATCCTCTGTTTGTCGCGCTGCAATGCCAACGTTATATTTTTCAATTTGCTTTATTCAAGATGGATTATCAAGAAATATCTTCTCTAATATTTCTGGTAATTCTGCAAAGTCTTTAAACCAGATGACATTTAAACCAAAATCGTTCATTATTTTTTCTTGTATCTCATCATTTCTTTCATCTTCATGTTCTGTTGAAGTTTCTGAAAACTTTTTCTTTTGTATAAAGACATAATGAACAAGACTTTTATCTCCTAAATCCTTTGAAAAATCAAGCAAACGTCGCAGATTCGGATCGGTCATTGAAAGACCTATGAAAAAGCATACAGTTCTATTTAATGCATGCAATTGTTCAACGGTTGACCAAAGATAAGATTCTTTATAAACATCATGATAATCTTCCTCACACAATATTATTTTAGAATTTGGACCTTTCTTTTCTGGCAATATACCGTGAACGTGATAAATCGGGAATTCTTCTAAATTATTTCTGGTCCCTTCGTACACAGGAGAATTATCTACCCCAAGAATGCTTAACTCTTGCTCTATCAAATCATCATAGTTGTAAGTGATGACACTTTCTATACCGAAATTGCTTTTATCGTAATTTTCTGATATACAGTGTGCAATGGTTTTTGCTAAGGTTCGCGTTGTTTTTATATTTTTATATAGAATAAGCTATTTCGTTCATATTTAACTTAATGTAGTCGCTCTCTACTGATGAGTCAAGATTAAACCACATTCCGTCTCCATTAAACTTCTTTTTTTAATAACAGATATGTATAGGAATGAGTTTGGAAATATGTATGGACTTTATTTAAATAGCCATGTTTCATACGGAACAACAATATTACCTGTTGCGAGTGGGGAAGCCATGAAGAAAAGTTGAGAAAGCGTTTTATAAATATAATAACCGAAAAATACTGTATAAAATGGAATTATATATTTCTTATTTAAACTTGATGTTAAGTATGGCACAGCCAAGATGACGAATATGGAAAATGGCAGAATAAGCCGAGCCCACATCAAATTATCCGAAAAGATGTTATTTAGCAGTATTGACATTAAGAAGAACTTGACATACCAACAACAAAGATTTTCCTTTTTTGACAACAAACACAACGCAACGCCCAATATAGAGAATGGCAATATATTCATATTAAAAAAACCTTTTTGTTCTATCTGACCAAAAGTTATATCAGAATAATTCGAATAATCTCTTGACGTATAATCACCTACATAAGAAAAAGCGAGATTTAATATATCTCCAATGTTTACAATCCCTAATGCGGAAATAATATAAGTTGCAGCGATTAAAGTTATCCAGACATTTTTAGACGGGTTGTATTTCCAAATAATAAAAACAAACGGAACTGTAAATAAAGTTGAGCCATGAGTCATAATTGCCATGATATACAGGGCTGCAACAGTCTTCCATTTACTTTTTCCGTACTCAAACAAATAGTACATTGAGATAAAGAAAAATGTCAAAGCACATGCTTGACGCACCATACTCATATAGAGGAAAAGGTTTATTGACGATGTGCCGACAAGGCAGAAAAGCAGCAAGGCGAAGTTTACATTTTTTAAATATTTATATATAAGAAAAAAAAGTCCAAAGCACATTATTGCACTGCTGAAAAAAATAAAATATTCAGTGGAGCTTCCAAACAAGTGCAAAATTCTACCGATATATTCAAAACCTACATCAGTCTTGTTTCCACCATAATAAAAAATGGGACTATGAAAGAAGTCTACATACGCAATGGTATCAGCTCCAACATTTTTTGAACGCAAACCGATAAACAAAAAAACAATAATCAAGCCAAGCCATTTTATATATTTTTTGTTGTATCTGCTTTCTATAAGAGATAGAATAAAAATAGCAAAGTATAAATAAAAGAAAGGAGTCATGATCGAATTTCTAATTTTTTATTATCCTTGCCGGACAACCTACGGCGATAGAATAAGGTGGAACATCATGGGTTACTACGGCGTTAGCACCGATGATGGCACCGTCACCTATCGTTACTCCAGCCAATACTGCTGCCTTTTCGCCTATCCATACGTTGTTGCCGATAACTATGCCAGCCTTTGAATAGAGTGGGCGCATGGTAGGGCGCAAGGCAAGGCGAATCTTGTCTGACGGGTTGCCGTGGGCGTTGTCTGATATCAGTACGCTCTTGCCAGTAAGCAGTCCGTCGCCTATGTGTATGCCTGTAAGTGCTGTTATGTGGCAGTCTGTGCCTATCATACAGTTGTTGCCTATGGTTATCTTTACGCCTTTGTCAGTGTCGTCTCGTGAAAACGCTGTCAGTGCAGTACCCCCCCCCAATATAAACATTATTTAACACGTTTATCATTTCTTCTCCGCAAATATGGAGCTTGAATCCCATTTTGCTGTTCTTTCCCCAATGTTTGAAACGTCGTGTGCGGTAACCTGTGTAAAGCCACTGCAACAGGCTCATGCTCTTGGAATAGAAACTGAAAGGAAAGGCGTAGCCGAGCAATCGCCCTATGAACAGAAATATGTGCCTCATTGTTTGCTTGAATTGATGATGTCAGTATATATTGAGTGTAAGGTCGCCATGATATTTTCCTCATTATGCCTTTCGTGAGCTGTGGTTTGCTCGTTGTGCGAGAGCCTTTCCAGCAAGTCTTTGTCGCCGTGTATGTTCATGAGGGTAAAAGCGAGGGTGTGAGGCTCGTTAAACGGAAACAGTATGCCGGTAGTGCCGTTGTCGACAAGTTGTGGTATTCCGCCTACGTCGGTGCTGACTACGGGACACCCGATGAGCTGGGCCTCACAAAGCGAATTAGGTGAATTGTCAATGATTGCCGTATGTACGTAAGCGTCAGCCTGGCTCAATTCGCGTGCAACTCCGGCTGCATCAATAAAACCAATCAAATTGATGTTGAGGTCGGCGTGGCGCAATCCGATTATGCTTTCAAAGAACTTGAGCGAGTCTTTACTACCAGCCACGCGCCATTCAAAATCAAAGCCGAAATCTTTCAGTATTTTTGCCGTCCGTAGTATCAAGTCATTACCTTTAAGTGATGAAGCGCTGCTGATGGTTACAAGCCGCATTTTCTTACGCGGGATGAAGTTCCATTTTATTTCTGAATGGTATATCTCAGGGCGTATGGCTTCCTCACAATGGTAATATTTGGCTCCCGGACTAAAATATTTAACAATGTTTTTATCCCATTCCGTCCGCCCCATAAAGTATCTGTTCCTGTGCATGATCTCTTGCTCACGACGGTTTGAACTGTCCGATTTGAGACTGCGATACCAATAATGGGCTATTGCCAATGGATTGTAATTGTGGTACTTATACTGATCGGACGTTCTGTAACACATCGAAGCGGAAAGCGAATAAATGTTGATAAAACCCTGCATGTGGATGACAACCGGAACAGCCACGTCACCGGCAATTAACCCGAAAGGCCATTCTGACCCGAAACAGTGGATGATGTCTGGCTTAAAATCATCAATAACCTTCATCACAAGCGGTTTCAAGAAATTCCAGTCATTGGCATAGTTAAGCATCAACCGCAGTTTTTTCGCGTGTGTGTCGACCTTGTTCATCGGATAATATGCCACGCCATCACGCTCGACCTTGAATACCTTGTCTTGATGCTCAAAAGCAATTCCTAATTCAATGTCGTCAGCATACTGTCTGACAATCCGTTCCAACGATGCCACCCATCCCCCATAAGTCTTTTCGTCATACAGAGATGGGGTGACAGAAAACCATAATACTCGCATAGAATGACAGGATTATTTTAATGTAAATGAATTTAAATTTGTATTTTTATTCTATTGAATATCATAATTGGATATGACATTTTTCTCCATCTTTTTTGATTATGATGGCCGGATTTCCTACAACAACACAATTATCAGGAACGCTTTTATACAAACAGCAGTTGGGACCGACCCTTACATTATTACCAATTGTTATATCGCCATAGATTCTTGCGCCCGCACAGGCATAAAAATTGTCGCCTATTATAGGTGCTCCACCTTCTTTTTTATTTTTGCCGATTACTACGTTTGGCTGGAATGAAGAATTCTTACCTATTTTAGCGGAGCCATGAATTATAATCATACCCCAATGATAGAATGTAACACCTGGTTCCAAAACGTTAGGTGGAATTTGGAAGCCGGTCTTGTATGCATAATGCCTTAATAAAAATAGATACAAAACTTTTTTTATTCTCTGATGTGTATTTATCGCATATTCAGCTTTCCTTAAATAATATAGATATTTCCATTGAATGACTTGTACAGATCCAGGACTTGCAAATAAAACATTTTTTATGTTTTTTACAAATCCTTTAGGGGGGGGGTAATTGGATGAATCTTGTTCTAAACAGATTTTTAAGTCTCTCTTGGATTTAATCATTGATAATCGCTTTAATTTGTATTTTTAGTTATCAACATATCCTACAGTATTAAACAATAGGCTTGTTGTAATACATATTCTTAAAATATGGAAGATTTTGTATTATTTTTCCTTTACGGTTTAACAAGTTGATAGCCAAAGAATATGCTTCATCAAGACTCTTCGCATAAAAAATATTTTGACCAAAGACTTCTTGTGGGAACCATTTTACTCCGCTACTGAGTTTATGATCGGCAGAATTGAGGACAATGACGGGTGTATTAGTTATTTGAGAGAAAATTGTTCCATGATAACGGTCGGTTATTATTAGTTGGTATTTAGCAAACTTGGAAAGCATTTTGAATATCAACTCCTTACGTCTTTTTTCCCATATCCACGGCTGTGCATTTATGTTGGTGTCAGTTGTATCAATCTTTACACCGTCAAAACGTTTTTTAAGTTCCCCAATCTCGTTATCACTGTAAAACTTTTCCATGTCGTTTCGGAGACAGAATAATATACCTTTACGTTCTTTGTTCCATAGAGATTCTGGTATAAAATTCTTGTCGCCAATCAAAGATGTAACCACATCTGGCATAAGCGCGAAGCTGATTTTTGAATATAATGTTTTAGCCTTCTGCAAGGATACCTCGTCACGGCATATCAGAGTTACATTCGAATTGGAATTCATTATTTGCCCGGTAACATGCTGAAACCAATCATCCATTATATTAACAGTTTGTGGTAAAATTACGATCTGATGATTATAAAAATCCCTAACAATATCAAGAATAAACGGAAGCTCAGGATGTGGGTCAAAGAACAAGTAGCCGCTATGAATAAACAGTTTATCTTCGGGCTGTAGCTTTCTATGTATCGTTCTTAAAGTGCTAAACTCTCTGAATTTTGTTGGAACATTGACTACCTCATAGTCAGGATACCACTCATTGAATAGTCTAAGCCAACACAAAAGCTGTGCCTGATCCCCTAAATTACTGTGTGTCGGAGTACAGAAAAAATAGATACGCTTCCTTTGGGGACTTTCGTTCAATTTATCACATAGTTCCTTTGTCTTTTTTCTTTGATATAAAATCAATTTAACCCGAGAAAAAATAGTTTCAATTTTCTTAACGTTCATATTTTTGCAAATAAATTCATTTCCCGATGATGTTTTTTACAATCTTGACGCCTTTTTCTCCTATAACTTTCTTAACTGCTGATTTCAGTTTGTCTTCATTGCTTTGCAACTTGTTATAGTCAAGCAATATTGACAAAGCCTGAACTTCGTCATCTGATTTTGTGAATATCTCAAGTACAATCGGACTATCACTCTTTGAAATAAAAGCACCTTCTTGCTTTATGAACTCTTCTTCTGAATACGCTGCGAGATATTTAAACCCACATGCCTCTGCCCATCCCTTAGCCGTTCCATAATGGCCTTTTGCGGAAATGTAAGGATGAATATCGGGCTTATAAGGCCAATTCTTTGTCATAAATCCGAACTCAGCCCCTTCACTATTATTTACAAGTAATATTCTGACATTATTCTTTATATGTCTTATACCCAAAGCGTTCATGTCATAGAAAAATGCAAGATCACCCGTAATTAAAAAGCACAATTTGTTGGTATTCATACTTTCACCAATCAACATTGAAGTACAACCGTCTATTCCAAACGCTGCAACATTGGCATAACAATTTATATCTTGCGCTAAGTCAAAATAGCTCCAACATCTCAAACTGTTCAATATTGCAAAATTCATTATACTTCCATTAGGTATCTTGCCAGACAGTTGCTGTGCGACAAAAAGATTTGAAAAGGGTAGTTCTACTTCCGTTTTCATTTGTGATTTTAAATAATGCCAACTTTCAAAATACGTGTGTTCCGATTTATGCTGGCCGCACAGTTTATTAAAGAAGAATTCGAAAGGACATTCAAAGATTTTAGTCAAATGACAATATGTGTCCACTAATTTACCATCTTCACAGACTCTCCAATGCTCTGCATCGCCGATATTACTGTTCAATGCCCCATAAATGGGATAATCCCCTGTCTGTCCACCTATTGTTATCAAAATATCCGGCTTTAAATCCTGGAAATGTAATCCATCACAAGAAACCAATAAATTAGCATTCAGAGAGTATTCTCCATGATAATTTGAGAGATGGTTTGTATAGATTACACAGTTATAAGTTTCAGCAAATTTATTTATTGCATTTGATTGCTTATCTGTAAAAGGACGATGTTCGCCAACAACTATCAATATCTTTTTGTCTTTAAGTTCAACATCATTCCATTCGTCCCAAGCCATATATCTTTTTACCATTCTAATGATAGGCAGGTTTACATTCTCAAATTTACCGTTCTCATTATCGGCAATCCTCAAATTTATTTGTACTGGTCCTGGATTCCCATGTGTAGCTTCAAGAATAGCCTCTTTTACAAGTCTACAACATACGACTTTGGTGTTTTCATCTTTAACCGGAACTAAATCATAGCTTTTCTTTACGGAATCCACGGGTAAGGACGTTTGATCCGGAGCCTGCATATACTGCTGATAATTATACCGTTCCAGTTTCGAGGTCGTAATTGCAATGATAGGCACGTGTTTGTAAAATGCTTCCGTTAATCCGGGGATGTAGTTCCTTGTGGCTTGGGCACTTGTACATGAAGCAGCTACAACTTTTCCTGTTTGCAAATACAGACCGATTGCAAAATACATGGCACTACGCTCGTCTACTACAGAATAGCAGTTGAAAAACGGGTCGTCCTGTACTGCTTGTGCAATTGGGATATTTGTTCCGCCCGGACTCAAGACTATATTACGGATGTCATATTCTTTCAACAAAGCTATGACAATTCTTACATTTTCTTGGATACTGTATATCATATAGAAATTATAAATTTTGTTATCTTATTCTTTTCAAAAACATATGTTATACCCAAACATGTACATAAGACTATGACTGGATAGATTATTCCTATTTCATGTATTTGTGGCAAGTATCTGTCAAATGCTTTATAAATTGGCCCTTGAAGTACATATATAGCCAATGTCCGTTTTCCTATAAATTCTATTATATTATTCGCTTTTAGATTAATGAAACGCATTAAAAAAACAATACAACTTATATAAGCCACTCCAAATATGGATTGGTAACTATTTCCTAATTTTTCATTTCCATAAAATAAATAAATGAGATAAAAACAAATTGTTGCAGGTATGATAAAAAACGCATACCGTATCTTCAACTTTATAATATCTGTTTTGAATATTAAAAATCCCATTATGTAGTACAATAATGATGAAGCACATACGGCTCCATTTTTAATCGGGTTCAATTTCCATGTCAATGCTGTAAGGCTACTAAATAAAGTTGCAAAAAATAAAGTATATAATATGTTTTTTCTTCCACCTTTTAAATAGCAACTGAAAAATGGTGTAATTGAATAAAGAGCAAATAGTGTGCATAGAAACCACATATAATTGCAGTAATAAAGGGATAAATGCCAAACATGATTTATAACTTCTTGAATATCAACAAGTTCCCCCCCCCCCCTATATGTATTTTATTGACATAAAACATACAACAAATGGTTGAGCATGTTGCCCAGAACAATATGAGGAAAAGGATTTTGGCCTCTTTTCTTAAAAAATACTCAATCTTTCGCTCTTTACATAGCATCAACGCTCCACTAACAAAAAAGAAAAGTGGAACTCCCATTTTGAAAACCATGTCATTAATAAGACATGCTATTGAACTTCTCCCGGAAATGTCCAAGGCTGTTTTACAATGGTAACAGAGAACGAAAAAAATCGCAATAACTTTGATATAATCATAAATTGGTTTTCGATTAAGATTTTGACGAGCTGGATTCACGTCTTCTGAAATGACATTTATCATAGTGATACAATAAAATAGATAAGATGAATTAAAAGTTGTATGGCACATCGTCATACGTAAGCAATCCTGCTCCACCAGTCATGTAAACAATATCACCCATGATGGCTCGGCCCATGCTGCTTACCAATATCGTAGCCATGTTTGCTATTTCTTCTGGCATAATGTAACGGCCTAGTGGTATCTTTTGTAATGTCATGTCCTTCTGCCCCTCAGCCATCATCATTGGGGTGGCAGTTGGACCAGGAGCAAGACCGTTGACCGTTATACCATATTTTGCCAATGATTTAGCCAGTCCTAAAGTCAGTCCCCTTATACCCCATTTACTCACGGTATAAGCAGAATCTGCTGGACGGAGACTGGACGAAGATGCAATATTCAAAATGTTCCCTTTTATTTTATTACCTATTAAGTATTTTCCGAACATTTGTGATAAGAAGAATACCCCTTTAAGATTAGTGTCTAAGACTTTATCATATTCATATTCCGTCGCATTAGGCATTCCTTTGAAGTTTACTCCTGCATTATTTACCAAAATATCTATGGGAGAACATCCTTTAGCCTTAACATCTGATATAAGTTTTTGAAAGGTGCTATCAAAACATTCTACTTTTGCATTATCCATAACAATACCAAATAAGTCTGCTTGTGGATATTTTTTTTGTAACTTATTTACAGCTTGGTCTATTCTTTCCTTTTTCCTTCCAGTTATAGTTACACAAGCTCCAGCTTTTATAAATGCTTCAGCTATAGAATAGCCAATGCCACTTGTGCCGCCTGTTATCAATGCATTTCTACCTTTCAGCAATTTACTTTCAGGAAAGGTAATAACATTTATATTTGTTATAACTTTTGGTTGAACAAGATTCTTAACTGCTATTTTAAACTTTGACAATAATGACATTATATATATATTATCTTATTGGGCAAACTTATTTTTAACTAAAAATATTATTTTCTCACGTTCTCCTTTCTTTAAGCCTATGAAGAACGTTGCGATAGCTGTACATATTAAGGCTAATATTATTGAGCCAATAAAATTAGAATAATAACCTTCTACCATTTGTTCAAACAAAATCGGTATGGGCAATGATATCAATGTTACCCAAAATACCGGTTGCAAAACTTCTTTAAAATATTCACATAAAGACATATCGACTTTTATGTTTAAAAATATGCACCTCACCAAATATATTATCAGATCTATTATAATTCTGATACCCCACACAGTCCAAACAGGAAAATTTAATTTAAGGCTTACATAGATGAGAGGGAGATTTAGAAAATTGGCGGTAGACACCAATATTTGATATAATTTTATATTTCCAGTTGCTTGTACGGACATCCACAAAGGTCCCGTTAATGCTTCAATAAGATAATATACGAGTATAAGTTGGCAGAAAATCCCTGTATATTTCGGCACATCAACAAGCCAAAGACTTAATATTACGTCTATTTTTAAAATCAAGGGGAAAGCTACAATTAGCATAAGGTAATATGATAATCTGGAAGAACGGTATATTAGATTGAAAAAGTCTGTCCGTTTCCCTTCTGCATAATATTTTACAATTTGTGGATTGAATGCTGTCTGGAAATTGCTGAAAAATTGTGTTACTTTACCTGCTACCTGGTTTGCAATACCAAGTGCAGCATTAAGTGTAACACCATAGAATATGTTTACAAGTATGTTTAATCCTTGCTGAACAAATACAGATGCTGCATTGCCCAAAAGAGACCAACCCGAAAAGGAAAGCAAACTCCTGAACATATCCTTTTTCCATACATATTTGTAGGTCGCTGTTATGAATTTCCGTTTGCAATATATTCTATATATCACATTGTCAATCAAGTCTGTTAACATGAAAAGGAAGCCGTAAACAATCAACTTGTCTCCTGGTGAGATGTATAGCAAATAGACAATAATAAGTTTGAGAATGACATCAAAAAGGCTTAGATAAGCATAGAAGTCCATTTTCTCATAAGCGATAAGTGTCGCATTATATGGAATACGTGTCAGATTGAGCATGAACGAAAATACGGTGAACTGGTACACCCAATTGGCAGCTACCATTCTATCTTCTGGGATGTTGATTTGCGTATTGACAAACCATAGCCCGACCGTTTCAGCCAAAATCAAGAACACGATGGAGAGGACTATGTATATATTCATACTCATGCAAAATACGTCATGAGTCTTTTTTTCATCACGCTTGCCTATATAAAAGTTCAAATAACGCTGGGTTGCTGATGTAAGCGCGCCATTTATGAAAGAAAACAGCACTACCACCCCGGCTATAATGTTATAGATGCCATAGTCTGACACTCCAAGAACATGCAATATTACACGCGAAGTGTACAGTGATACAATAAGTATCACAAACATTCGCATGTATAAATACATTGTGTTCTTTACTATGCGCTTATTGTTTTCAGAAGTTGCTGACATTATAATAGTTAATATTTAGAAGTCGATACTAAATGCATCTCAATTTTTGTACAACAAATCAGATATACAGCCTACAATTATCTCGTGTTTCATTTTTACAATTTATGAATTCTCTCGTTTCACCACTTTCTTATCCAATCCGAACCAAGACGCGGCAACCGAAAATGGGCACTCTACCTCCCTGCTCCAAGATGTTTCTTTACATCTTGTTTCATCATATCTTTTTTCGCCTCTGCACATATAGCTTAGCTCACATTCACAGTTCTTTGATGTCCTAAAATACCGATATACCGTCTGAAGTCCGATGAGTTCAATCAGGTCTAAAGAAGCTTCGTCTTTTCCAATGCCGTTCGGGAAACTATACTGACCGCATGACGTATGCAAATAAGGCATGCCAATCTGTGAAATCATCGTCTGAAAATGTCCAAGGTCAAAGGGTTCTTTATCATACAAAGCCGTTATAACGGGAACCCATTTTGAAGAAAGTTTAACAGGTTCGAATACTGCTGCCAAATAATCCAAGTTCGAATGAAGCATTCCTTTGAGCAACTTTTTAAATCGTTCGATTAGAGAATCAACCGCACCAACTATTTCCGGAGTATTTTGCACAAACTCTTGAAAGACTTGATAACCATCTAAACCGTCATTCCCATGACATTTAATCAAGTCTATCAGTTTTGTACCGGGAAAGGACGAGAACAAACTCACATAACAAAGACAAATCAATTTTCTGGTATCTGCAGCCAATGCCGGGTAATATTGCTGACAAAACTTAGCAATCAGATTATATGGGACATCTGGATGCGGAGCATTTGGATGAATCAAACTCTGATAGAGAGATGACATCGTTTCCATAACGACAAGTCCGCCTATTTCCAAATCTTCGGTTCCTCCCGTATTCAATGTAACCTTAAAAACAGGTATCTCATATTTTTTCCCTTCAATCTTTATTTCCTTGATAAAAAGACCAATTCCCTTATTCCAATCAATAGAAGCATGGGACGTTGTTAATTTGGAAGTGCCTAAAGCAAATTTTATTTGCAGAGAAATCGTCCGATCACCCTGTATCTTTACAGGAATTGTCACTTCATCTTGTTCCTTTAGTTTACACAACGTCTCGGACATGCAAGAATAGATATAAGAACTCAAACGTATTCCCCAAGGAGTCGATATATTTTGTAAGAAATGGATATATTCATGCAAAAGAGTTCCTTGGTCTTTCAGAGTCATCCTTGAAAGGTCTGAATTATACGTACCATTCAAATATATACTATAAAAAGAGGTTGAGTAACTCCCCCTAAGCTCATGTAAGATATCTTCAATATTTTCCATCTTGTGAAAAGTAAGTGTCTAATTCTGACGTGCCCCGATTTTTTCAGGCGGCATATCCAAAATAAGATTAAATCCTTGTTAAATGCTTATAACATGTTAGCAGTTATGCCAATGGCCAATGCCATAAGTTTTCAAACTTTCCCCATATATTCAATGCATACGGTACGTAATCCTCGTATGCCTTCGAATGCTTCAGCTTTTCCAATCCCTCTTTCAATAGATGCAATTCTTCCGCTGGGAAATTTCCTCTTTTGATAGCATTGATGATTGCCTTCATCATGTTTTGACAAACAATATCGGGGCTGTACATTTCATCGAAATAGTTGTAATACTCGTCTTCCACAAAGTGATAAGTGAGGCTTTCGAGGACTTCGAGCAGGATGGTTATAGCTTCAGCATAATTGCCTTGGCTTAACAATTCACGAACCACCTCCCGATAAGGTGAAAGTAATCTTGCGATGGTATCGCAATCCTCGTCTATGTTACTTTCGCTGGATATGGCTTAAATTTCCGTTTTCAGCGGTGTCAGTTCAATGTCGATTCTTGGATTATCTTCCATGTACCGATGATTATATCTCATTTTTTCTGATGCCATACTTTCTGATTTTTAATCGTCTTTCCTTTAATGGTAAAGATGCTTGCTAGAGTATTCAATGATACTTGATTATTTATCCTTGAATACTTTGCCATTTATTCAAGATAAGTAAGCAACTGTTCCATAGTTGAAAGAATGATTGCTCATTACATCCTGCAAAGGAAATACATAAGCTCGGAGTCGAAAGCCTTTACGAATGTTTGGCGTATGCAGTCGGGCATATAAAGCCGCCATTGGCTTGCCGTCTTCATAGGAAATGACCAAGTGGAGGGTCTGCATCACCAGTTCCTCGCCTTCCTTGAGAAACCATGTGATGTATTCATCGGCTTTCATGTACGTCAACCTGACTATAGCCTCCTGCTCATTCGAGGGCAACGCATTGGTCAGCTTTATGGGGTCAGTGAGGAACATGGCGTGGAAGGCCATAGTGTAATCCGCCTTGCGATAGCCGGATGGGACCCAGCTGTGGAGTACGGCTAAGTGCTTCTTCAGATTGGCCACGGTGTCCAATGCTGCTATCTCCTGCATGGAGGTAAGGATATCGACAAAAGGCAGTTGCTTAAGAATGACCATCGTTTATTCTTTTCAGGTGTTCTTATATCATTTCCGCACCGTTTTTATGAAGATACCTTCGTGGGGCAATGAAAGTGCTTTCGTGAAGCGATGAAGGCACCTTCAATGGCGCATGAAGACACTTTCATCGGAAAACGGTATTTTTTCACATGGTTAGGATGATGACAACTGACACGGCTTTCACCGGTAAACGTTGCAAAACGGCTGAGCCATGAAAGCTGCCATCATTATTTCCCATTCAAAATAACTCGTTTCCTTGCCACTCCGTCAAATTCACAGGATGTCGCTTATGCTTACGCTCTTGGTCATGCTCTCCCACGAATGCCTTGCGACAGTTAGGTTCAGCGGATAATCGAGTCCTATCATCTCACCCAACTTCTTCAGGCTGTAATTGATGCGGTGCAGGATGCCGTCATACTGCTTCCATTGCTCTCGCGGATTTTTCGCAGTGATGACGGGGAAGAGGAGGGCAGTGCCTTTCCGTTTGTAACGGTCCGCGATTTCCTGCATTGGAGGCTCCCACGGCATAGAGATTTCCTTGCCGGTGAGGTGCTGTCGGTAGGTTAGCCGACCGTCTCTGACGTTTTCTTCTGTCAGGCGGAAGATGTCGTCACTCTTCATGCCCTTGGTATAAACCGTGAACAGGAAAATGTCGCGGGCGAAGACGGTCATCTCTGATTCGCCGATCAGGTTAAGGCTGCGCAGACGTTTCATCTCGTCGAGCGTCAGGCCGTTCCTGTATTTCTTCACGTGGTAGCTCACGTCCAGGCCTTCAAAAGGATTGATGTCTGCGGCAAGACCATCGTTTACGGCAAGCTTGTAAACCCGCTTCAGGTTGCGGATATAGAGGGAGATTGTGTTGCGTCCCAACTCCTGATTCTTCAGCCACGTGTGGTAGTTGCGCATCAGCAAAGCGTCGAAGTCCTTGAAAGGAACCTCATTCTTGCCTAAATAAGCAATGAACCTCCTAAGGTACATTTTCAACTTATAGGCCGCATCGTAACGCCCCTCGTCCCGCAGTTTCTCAACACAGGAGTTGGCGTAGGCTATGAAACCGAAACCGCCAAGCCCCTCTCCGGTTCTCCCCTGTGGGGAGAGGGTTATGGTTGCCGTCTGTGCATTTTTCTTTCTGTTGTTATCCACTATTTATTAAATTTACCTGTCTGTCAACCGCCAAAATAGATTACCCTGCCGTTCGGCTTGCCTCCCAGGAAATCAAAGATATTCGGCTCATCGAAATGGATGCCCATGTCGGCGTAATAGGCTTCCTCCGGGTCTTTGGGTATGGTGTAAAGGTCTTCGTAAAGACTTATCTGCTTGCCGAACGCAGTGGTGAAATACTTATTCTTTGCCGCATCCTGCTCTTTCTTCCGGATGTTGTTCCAAAGGTTTTCGCCGTTCCATATCGGCAAAACTTCCTCGTTGAGCCAAACAGCAGGATTGTTTATGTATGTTTTGTTATTATAGATGACGAGCTGGGCGGCAAGGTGATGGTCTTGTGCATATTCGGAAACGGACATCGGGAAAATTACGTTACTGAACACACGCCCGTCCCTGTGGCGCAAGGTGAACGTGCGCTCATCCTTTTGCCCGACAACCATATAAGTATCCAGCCGTTCGGCATGGATTGCATCGAATGTCTTTGCCGCCTCTTTCAGCAGGTCCTTTTCCTTTCCTTCCACGAAAGAAGTTTTAAAACGGAACTCTTTGGCTATGGTATCCGCCAGGGAAAAACCGCGCTTGTCGCGCCAGTTGAAAGCAAGGTCAGCCCACAGCATCTTTTGGGCTTTCTGTCTGTTACCGGCGAGCCGCATGAACATCTCCTTGCGGTAACGCAGGTCAGGAAAGACTGACCGCAGGATTTTGTCCTTCATGACAAACCATGTCTGCATTTCGCTCAGGCGGGAAAAGTCACCCGACAGCACGCTTTCAACCATCCATTGCCTGAGTGCGCTGTACTTGGTGTCGGCCACGGCCCTGCCCACGAGGTTGTGGACTTCAGAACCTGCATTGATGCTCATTTCAAATCCGTTGCACCAGCGGCACTCCACATTGCCTACGCTGCGGTACCTGTATTCGTAAACACCGTCAAGCCCGACGGCTACGGTGTTCTCTATATAGAGCAGAAAGGGAAGGATTTTATTATTGTCGAAACACCTCGCCTCCTGTCCGATAATACGGTACAGCCTGCCATATAGCTGATAGAAGAAAGCCACGTCGCCGTCAACGTTCATTGACGGGTGGTGAAGGCTTTCCCATCTGGACTTGAATTGGCCTATAGTGTACACTTTTTAAGAAGTTAAAGGAGTTAAAGAAGTTATCACTCACTGCGTTCGTTAGAAGTTAAAGCCATTACCCGCATCGGTAGCTTTCTTACTTCTTAACTCTTCATTCTTAATTAAACAAGCTGTATGTATTCTGGCTGCACTTCGACGGCAGCGGCAAGGAGGTTGGGAAGTTCCACGAACAGCCTCTTGATGCGTGCGCCCTGCATTTTCTGCAGGTTGCCCTCGTAGCCGTCCAGCGGCCCGCCGACGATGCGCACTTTGCGGCCTACCATGTCGGGAGTGATTTCTTCAGGCTTGTAATAGCGTGTGTTTTCGGTAGAATTAACGGCATGTATGAAGCGTTGCATGTCTGCTTCCCTCACCGTCATCGGTATTTTGTAGCCGCCGCGTATGTAACGGTATTGCACGGTGTCGTATTTCTCGACTATCGGGTCAACCGCCAGCCGCGTGTCATGAACGAAAAGCAGGTCCTGCATAAAGGGCACTTTCTCCCGGATGCGCTTGCCGTTCCTGACCGCCAGTTTCCACACCATCGGCGTGAACACCTTTGCCACCAGGCCGTCAAGCAGCTTGTAGGCAGGCTGTTTGGCGTTCCTACGTTTCAGGTCGCGCATGACGAACCATTGAAGACGGTCATTCCCGTCCGACGGAACCTCCTTTTTTGTCGAAAAACCGTCTTTGCCTTGCTGTCGTGATTCGTTCATGTTTTTAGGAAAGGGCATTCCTTCTAATCCTGCAAGCTATCGTAAATTGCACGATAACAAGCAGTTACAAAAGTTTGGCTGTTGACTTCTCTTAAACCCATAAGATTGTTCCATCTCCGTCACTACTCATAATTGCGTTTGTGTTGGTATTGATTTTCATGACGGATTTTTTTCCGTCTCCTATTATGAGATGGATATTCTTGTGAAACAACTGAATGTCAATAGTTTACACGGGCTTCACTAAAATATTCCGTCAACAATTTGCCAAAACCGTTGACGCTTCATAAAAAATATATGCAAATAAATACGCCAAACCGCTTGATGTTTAATTATTTTTTTCTACCTTTGCAACAGAATATCCATCTCATAATAGGAGAAGTCCATTTTCGTGCAACAAATTTTTGCATCAGAGACCCTCCAGAATCATGCTGTTTGCTTTGTCCACTTCGCTTGACTTTATCGAGTCGAGGTATATCTGTGTTGTCGTTTCCGAATCGTGACCGAGGGCCTCGCTTATGACGGCAAGCGGAACGGCCCTGCCCCGGGCGATTGTAGCCCATGAATGGCGGGTATAGTACATCGACAACGGCAGCGGCAGTCCTGCCAGGCGTGCGATGTCTTTCAGCAGCCTGTTGGTTTTCCTCATCATGTTCTGGTACTGCCTGCGCTCGCTCCCGTCCTCGCGTGTGATTATGGGCAGTAGGTATCTTGTGGCGTTAGGCTTGTACTTGTCAATGATTGCCTGCATCTGCCATGTCCATTCCACCGTCAGAAGCTGCCCCGTTTTCTTGCGGCGGTAAGTCAGGCAGCCGCCGTCAAGGTCGGTTTTCTTCAGGTACGCCATGTCGACGAATGACATTCCGCGCGTGCAGAAGCTGAACATGAACATGTCCCGAGCGAAGTCAAGGCTTGGCTTGCGCGACAAATCCAGGTCGTTTATCTTCTTGATGCCGCTGAAAGGTATGCTCCTTTTCACGGTCTTGTCCATACCGCAGTAAACGTGCCTGAACGGGTGCCGGTCGGGCGTAAGCTCCTTTTCTACTGCCAGTTTGTAGTTAGTGCGTAGGATGCGCATATAAAAAGAGGTGGTGTTGCGCGTCAGTCCGCATCCTTGCATCCACGCCTCGTATAGCTCCATAAGCCCGCCGTCCACCATGCCGAATGTCAGGTCGGCACCCTTACGGAAACGCATGAGACTGTTTAGCATCGAACGGTACGTTTCCGCCGAACGCACCTTGCCAAGCTGCCTCTTGTGCCGTATCCGGCTGCGGATGAAGTTGAACACGCTGTCCGGCGTGTCTGTATCGGGCGAAAAGGCTGCCGTGATTTCATCAAGGCTTACCGTGCCCGTTGTTTTTTCGCGCTCCTCCACCATCCGCCTGAGCCTGTCAAGTTCCCATTGCAGTTCGTCCTTCAACGAAACGAGGAAAGCGTAGCGGGGCGATGACGGTGACGGCAGCAATATCCGCCCTGCCCTTCCGTCCCATTCCTCGGCGAAGATTTTATACTTGCCCGTTATCATGCGCACCGAGCGCCCGTGTATCAGTTGGAACACCAAGGAGCCTTCCCTGCCCGGCATTGTCGAAGGCCTGAACTTCAGTTTTATAGATGTCATAGTCCAATGTTTTTTATCCGTATTATAAAAAACGGCCGGCGGATTTTTGTATGCCGACAAGCCGTCTTGCAAAAAGTGGCCTTTTCATTCCCAAAGGTTATCTTTTGGAGCGCAATATGCGGTCTTCTGCATCCCGAAAAGCCGTGTATTGGAAAGGCTGGGCATTGTGCCGGCACATTTATTATATGTCGGGACCGCATTTATCCCCGGCCTGCCATAAAGGTAGTGGCAAGACATGATGCCTGCAATACGTTAAACATTGTAGAATTAGGGATTTAATTGGATTTAGGAGGATATCGTTTCCTGCCTGTCTGCTCCGTGTCCTTGACACCAAGCAACATGGCCGGTGTCTTTTTACTACATAAGGCAATACCATATCCTCCGCCAAAGAGGGAACTTCTTGCGCTCCGTTTCACTCAACTGTCTGCGAAGTCCCCACATTAGCGGAGGTATTAGGAAGACTTTGTTCATTTAATGCCTGTTCTTTTGATTGCAAGCCGTCGGGCATCATGTCCGGAAAACGTTTTCCCGTGCAAATATACTGCGGATGGGAGGAACGCCAAGTGCCACCTGCGATTTCGGCGGGAGGGCTTGACGGCAGCCTTCCGCAAATTTCCGCGTGCCTTGGAATTTTGGGTATTCCGTCCGCGCCCTCTCGCCTCACACCTGTCTTATCCTCCCTCTTGTCCGCAGTGGAACTCCGCACGGAAAACGGCTTTCCCGGCCACGAAGCCCCAAAGGGTTTCACAAAAGGGAAAAGAATTGAAACCAACAACATTCAAAACATCGGATTATGCGTGTAAGAAGAATGACAATCGAACAGGGACGTAGGGGCGGTATTGACCGCTTCCCGAATTTCCACCGTACCGGGAGCGTAAGGGGCATGAAAAGGCTGTATTACGGAAAAGACTGTCTTTTAATACGTTGCGGCAGTTACATCTACAATGTATCGGCCGAACCACAAATCTATTATCAGGCAAGTGTATGACATTAAAAACAGGAATTATGGGCTATCAGGATTTTTCAGGAGAGACAATATCCAAACAGGACAAGGAGTTTGCCAAAGAGTTTGAAAACTTCGTAAACGGACGGATGCGTTCGGCAGATGACACCGGCAGGGAACTGTCAAGAGCGCACCGCTACCTCCAGCAGCAGATGTTCAAGGTGTTCATCGGCTTCATGCGCCAACTGGCGCACAACTACCAAAAGGGTTATTATGACGACCGTAACGAATGGGCATCACGTGTGGCGGCGGAAGCATACGCTACGCTTGTCGAAAAGTAGCTTGTCTATGACCCCGACTATAAAGAAAGAGAAATAGTGTAACAACCTAAAAACAGATGAATATGGCAGGATATACTGATTTTCCCGAATACGGCAGGGAATGTGAATTGATTAAACCGTGGCGTGGTTATCATCACGGGATTGTGGTTGCACTGACGGATACAGGCTTCATCGTGAGGCTGACAAGCGGTGCGGAGATAGAAGTGTACGTGGACGATATAAAACTTTGCTGACATGTGCAGGCTGATGACACCCCGATTGGAGGAAGCCTTGAAAGGCTAGCCGCTTTACTCGCAGGACGGCAGGGGAAAGGAAGCCGTCTGTGTCGCCATCTTTGCACTTGGTGCGGTGAGGTGGTTCATACTTGAGGGAGAAGTACAGAACAATGATACAGTTCTGTTCGGCATTGTGGTAAGACTTGCAGAGGACGAATACGGCTATGTCTCGCTCAACGAGCTTTCGGACGTGACGCTTGACCTTACGGCACAAGGCATGGGCAAGTTGCAGGTAAGGCAGCAGGAAAACTTCCGGCCAACGAAGCTGAAGAATTTGCAGGACTACCGCCTGCAACGGTTTCTTGCCGGATTTGAACATTGAACATTAACTAACCCGTCAGCCGTGGCTTTCACGGTCACGGCTGAAACAAACAGCCAAGACAATGAATACGAATATCAACATTGACGCAGTAATGAGGTGCGGCGAGGCAGACGGATGGGAAGTGCGTGCCGACAGGCAGGGGAACAGCACCATTTTCGAGTTCTATAAATTCACGCCCGCAGGGCAGGACTTCTATTTCACGGCATCCATGACCGGGAACAGCATCGACAGCCTGGCCGATGAGATAGAGGACTATTACGAGGGCTTCGACCCCGACTATGAGGCGAGCCTGTGGATTGGGGCGGACGGCCACGGACAGCGTGGTGCGCCTTACCACATCAAGGACATAGTAGCCGACATGGAAGAGGCGGAAAAGATGGTGTACGGACTGTTGGAAGCGGTCAGGAAGATTGCATGAGACAGACGGTCAGGAAAGAGCCGGCTGTATTCCTCATGGATATGGCCGGACTTATCGTGCTTCAATGTAAGCAAGTGTATTTTGGAAATACTCAAAAATGTTTAATAAATGACGGACAAGGACATCATACACATAGCCGCCATGAACGGCTGGAAAGCATCGGTCAGGGAAGAACCGGACGGCACAAAGCGTGTCAGTTTCCAACGGTACATGAAAAGCGGAATGCCGTTTGTTTTCACGGTGGAGGTGAATGACGGCAGGGCTGAGAGCCTTGCCGCCGAGATAATATCATTGGTGGATGCAATCGACCCGGAAACCTGCGCCTGTGAATGGATGGTAAAGTCCGGCGCAGTGTCGCCGCCTATGTTCAGACTGGCAGTAGCTGACATGGACGGCATAAGGACGGAAGCATGGCTGCTTGCCTGTGCTTTCCTTGAATTTTCGGGGAAAAGCCTATTGCCATAGTTATTACATATAATGAGATGTGTCACTGCACAGTGTTCTTACGCTTGCGCCCTTTCTTTGGAAATCCGGTCTTCTTGAACAGTATCAGGTCTTTGCCGAGGAAGCGTAGCCTCAGGTTGCCCTCCGTGCGGGAAAAAGGCAGCGGCCTTTCGGGATGGCTGATATAGGCGTAGATGGTGCAACGGTGGATGCCGAGGTAGTGAGCGGCCTCGCGTACCGAATACGTATGCTCCGGCATTATTTTCCAGAATAACCTGCGTAAGTCCATGATTTGATGTTTTTGCCATAAAGGTACAGGCTGTCCTGATGCCATACAATACGTCAAACATTGGAGAATGAGGGAGTTACTTGGAATATTCGGGAAATTGTGAGCCGTGAGTTTCCGCAATGTTCAAAAAAAACAGCGGATAGGATGGAAACGGAAGGGGTAAATCAAACAGAATTTTTTTTGCGGACAGAAAAAGGCATGTATTTCAGGGTTGACAGCGTTGACAAGGTTGACGACGGCTTAAGCGCGCAAAAACCATTGTTTGCAAGTGCTTATAATACAATAATTTATCTTTTTCTTTTAATAAAAAGATATAATTATAACGTGAGTTCGATGAATTATAACTATTTGTAAATTTGG
>ULXQ01028404.1_pt1 | contig 53274 bp, 44 predicted proteins | sample 1961481 | NCBI WGS metagenome assembly ULXQ01 (sample SAMEA4835843, study PRJEB28245) | human gut metagenome | biome: gut microbiome; material: fecal sample | place: Denmark | collected 2008 | reverse complement strand
GCGCCACGACCGGCATGGGCGCATCGTCAGTCACCAATTCTACCGCTACGTACGTCGAAGCGGTAGGACCAGACAACGTGATATGGGCAGACAATCCGCAGCTCGGCATCGGCATCTTCAACCAAGGCAAGAGCGTAAAGACCGAGTACAAGCACCGGCTGCCGGTGCGCGTAGGGTTCAATGTGGCTTATCGCCTTACAGACCGACTCAGCGTGGAAAGCGGCGTGAGCTACACGCGACTCTCGTCGGACATGAAAGACGGCACGAAGGACAACTACTCGTCGGGCAGTCAGAAGCTCGACTATATCGGCGTTCCGCTCAACGTGAAGTATCGCGCCTTCGGCTATCGCCGACTGAGCGTCTACGCCTCAGCCGGACTGCTAACGGAGAAGTGCGTGTCGGGCAAGACGACACACGAGTACGTGATAAGCGGCGAGAAGAAGAAGCACGAAGCGGAAGACGTGACTGCGAAGCCTTGGCAGCTCTCCGTCAACGCAGCCCTCGGAGCGCAGTTCGACGTGCTCCGCAATGTAGGCGTCTACGTCGAGCCGGGCGTGAGCTACTACTTCGACGACCGCTCCACGCTCAGTACGATATACAAGGAGAAGCCCCTCAACTTCAACCTTAATCTGGGCGTTAGATACACGATAGGCAAATAGCCATGAGCTTATACCCTCTTCGTATTTTGCTCGTATTTGTTGCATATAGCATAAAAATGTTATGTATTTTGTTGAATTTGTAACAAAATATTAGCTTTCGATGCAAAAATCTGTCTTGATATTTGCGTGTTTTGATTGATAGTCTTACTTTTGTAGCCGAAAACACATCTTATAAGTTCCTTCGAGTAAGAAGATGTTTTAAGGTATCAACCAACATAATATTATGGACGCAAAACAAGGATTGTATACCTCAGCCTACGAGCACGATGCGTGCGGCGTAGGCATGGTGGTGAACATACATGGAGGCAAGAGTCATGAGCTGGTGGATAACGCTCCGCGCGTGCTCAAGACCACGTCGAGCCACGAGGAGGGATGTACGCGCCGCTGGAACATCAACACGCTGGAGTTTATAGGCAAGAACGGCAGATTGTGCGGCGTTAGAGTGCAGCCCATCGATTGGCAGCCAAACCCTGAAGGTGGCCGTCCGACAATGGTTGAGGCTGGCGACCCAGAGGTGATAAAGTGCGAGGCTTGCTTCCTTGCGATGGGCTTCCTCAAACCGCAGCATCCCGACTATCCGGAGAACGTCTTCGTCTGCGGCGATGCCTTGAACGGAGCCTCGCTTGTGGTGAGAGCTATGGCAAGCGGTCGCGATGCGGCGCAGAAGGTGGATAGCTACCTGCAGTCGCTTTGAGTGAATTGAATGTTTTTGTAGTTTTATTTACAATTAGGGAGAGAGATTTATGTGCGGAATAGTAGCAATATTCAACGTTAAGGAGCAGACGCCAGAGCTGCGCAGCAAGGCGCTTGGCATGAGCAAGAAGATACGTCACCGCGGTCCTGACTGGAGCGGCATTCATTGTTCGGGAAGCGCCATACTGGCGCACGAGCGACTGAGCATTGTCGACCCGGAGAGTGGAGGTCAGCCTCTGTTCTCGCCCGACGGCAAGCAGGTGCTGGCTGTGAACGGTGAGATATACAACCACAAGGAGATAAGAGAAAGATACAAGGGGCGTTATGATTTCCAGACGGGCAGCGACTGCGAGGTTATTCTGGCGCTTTATCGCGACAAGGGCGTCAACTTTCTCGAAGATCTGAACGGCATCTTCGCCTTCGCTCTTTATGACGAGGAGCAGGACGCTTTCCTCATCGCCCGCGACCATATAGGCGTCATACCTCTTTATATAGGATACAACGCCGACGGAAAGGTGTTTGTGGCAAGCGAGCTTAAGGCCTTGGAGGGTGAGTGCGAGCGTTACGAGCCTTTTCTGCCGGGCCACTACTACTGGAGCAAGGACCCCGGAATGAAGCGTTGGTACAAGCGCGACTGGATGGAGTACGACAACGTGAAGGACAACACGGCGAGCAGCGACGCAATACGCAAGAGTCTTTGCGCTGCCGTGAAACGCCAGATGATGAGCGACGTGCCCTACGGAGTGCTGCTCTCGGGCGGACTCGACAGCAGCGTTATCAGTGCCATCACCGAGAGCTACGCCGAACGCCGTATAGAGACCGACAGCAGAAGCCGTGCCTGGTGGCCGCGTCTCCACTCGTTTGCCGTGGGACTCAAGGGAGCGCCCGACTTGGCGAAGGCGCGTCTGGTAGCCGACCACATAGGCACGGTGCATCACGAAATCAACTATACCATTCAGGAGGGACTGGACGCCCTGCGCGACGTTATCTACTTCATCGAGACCTACGATATAACTACCGTGCGTGCCTCCGTGCCGATGTATCTGCTGGCGCGTGTGATAAAGTCGATGGGCATAAAGATGGTGCTTTCGGGCGAGGGAGCCGACGAGATTTTCGGTGGCTACCTCTACTTCCACAAGGCTCCTTCGGCAGAGGAGTTTCATAAGGAGACCGTGCGCAAGCTCTCGAAGCTGCATCTGTACGACTGTCTGCGTGCCAACAAGAGTCTCTCGGCGTGGGGCGTGGAAGGTCGTGTGCCGTTCCTCGACAAGGAGTTTCTTGATGTGGCTATGCGCACCAATCCCAAGGCTAAGATGTGCAGCGTTCTCCCAGCATCTCGGTCGGGCGAAGCCGACCCCAAGGCGTCTATAGAAAAGCGCATCGTGCGTGAGGCGTTCGAGGACATGCTGCCTGAGGAGGTGGCGTGGCGACAGAAGGAGCAGTTCAGCGACGGCGTAGGCTACTCGTGGATTGACACCTTGAAGAAGATAACGTCAGAGGCTGTCACCGACGAGCAGATGGCGCATGCCGAAGAGCGTTTCCCCATCAACACGCCGCTGTGCAAGGAGGAGTATTACTACCGTTCCATCTTCGAAGAGCATTTCCCGAGCGAGAGTGCGGCCCGCAGCGTGCCTCACGAGGCAAGTGTGGCTTGCTCTACAGCAGTGGCTCTGGAGTGGGACGAGGCGTGGAAGAACATGAACGATCCGAGCGGTCGTGCCGTCTCTGGCGTTCACGAAAACGCTTTGCAGGGTGATGCCGTAAAAAGAGAGAATGATGTGAAAGACAAAGCGTGAATGGCAATGTAAAAGACAAGCGTTAATAGTAATGTAAAATAGAAAAAGCGGAGACCTTTACAATGAAGGTTTCCGCTTTTTATGCTTTATAGAGTGCTGGACAGCCAGCAATAACTTTGCTTAGAGGCAATGCTTCAGACCGTGTATCGTAGCGATAGGGTCTGCAGCCTTGAACACGTAGCTGCCGCTCACGAGCACGTCGGCACCTGCAGCCACGAGCAGCGGAGCCGACTTGTCGTCTACGCCGCCGTCTATCTGTATGAGAGCCTTGCTGCCCGACTCGTCGATGAGGCGGCGCAGGCGCTTCGTCTTCTCTACCGAGTTGGGTATGAACTTCTGTCCGCCGAATCCCGGGTTGACGCTCATCAGCAGCACCATATCCACATCGCAGATGATGTCCTCGAGCATGCTCACCGGAGTGTGCGGGTTGAGCGTCACGCCAGCCTTCATGCCTGCAGCGTGAATCTCCTGAACGGTGCGGTGCAGGTGAGTGCACGCCTCGTAGTGTACGTTCATCATCATGGCGCCCGTAGCAGCCACCTGCTTGATGTAGTTCTCCGGATGCACAATCATCAGGTGAACGTCGAGCGGCTTCTTGCACTCCTTTGCAACAGCCTGTATGACGGGGAATCCGAACGAGATGTTAGGCACGAACACGCCGTCCATGATGTCGAGGTGAAGCCAGTCGGCCTCGCTGCGGTTTATCATGTCGATGTCCGAACGCAAGTCGATGAAGTTCGCTGAGAGAAGCGAAGGTGATATGAGAGTTTCCATTCCTGTTTATTTTATTTACTTTCTTTGTTTACGTTGTTTTCTTTTTTTTAGAGTGTTGTTGGAGGTGTTGTGTTAGCTTACGCAATAAGGCTTATTGCGGTTGTTAGCCTGCGCCAGTCTGTAGGAGTAGGCTATCTGTCGGATAAAGCTCAGCGTCTTTTCCGAAGGCTGTAGTTCTTCTTTAGTAAAATACTTCATAGGCAGAGCTATTTTATACGTTTTAGAGATGTTTTATATTTAGTAAACGTAAGCCTTCGGTGTTTATTACATATTGCAGCGAATATTTTTATGCGTGATTAGTTTTGTGATTGATTGTTACAGCTTCGTGGTAATGATGTTACCGAAGTACTGTAACAATGTTACCGCATTGCGGTAATGATGTTCCCGCGTAGCGGTAATAGTTCACAGCTCGGAGATATTCATTTCTGTTTTTTATCCAAACAGGCTTGTAATTCGGAAATTTTATATAAATTTGTAGTCAAACAATCTAAATCATAGCACGATGAGCAAGGATATGAACCGCATAAAGGCGGTTTGTGCGGAGACGAAGCATACCAATCTATGGTTAACGCATGAGTTAAAGAAAGATGTGGCACCCGTTTCAAAATGGTGTACAAATACCAGTCAGCCAAGTCTTGAAGCACTTTACCAAATAGCAGAGTGTCTTAACGTTGATGTAAAAGACCTTCTGAACTCATCCATAAATGATGACATCCAATTAGTAAGATTCGTTAAGCAGTAAAAGAATATGAGCAGCAACTTCATTACAAATAAAGACAAGTTTCTCTCGGACATCATAAACGGCATTCTTCCCAAAACAGATGCCGTAGATTTTCTTGTGGGCTACTTTTACTATTCCGGCTATGTGCAACTCTCCGAAAATTTGAAGAGTAAGCACATCCGCATCCTTGTCGGCTTGGACATAGAGATTCAAATTTCCAAGCATGTTTGTGAGGTTGAGAACTTTCGGCAGAAGCTTCTTTCACGTGGCGTATTGAAGGAACAATACTATAGCGAGTTTGTCAAAGCGTTCAATGATACCGATTTTCTTGATACTGCAGAGAAGATAGAACAGTTTAAGATGTTCTATGCCAAGATACTTGATGGCACATTGGAAATCCGCAAGACGCTTGATCCTTGCCATTCAAAGATGTATCTCTTTGTCTATAATGAGTCGATGAACGAGGGTGGGGAACTGCCAGGCGTGATGATAACAGGTTCAAGTAATCTGTCATACCAAGGTATGCAAGGTCGTTTGGAGCTCAATGCACGTTTCAATGATAAGGCCGACTATGACGAGGGACACGAGATTTTTGAGGAGTTGTGGCGCGATGCAGTTGTTATTGCCGACCAGACTAATGTTGACGAATGGAACAACAAGGTTATGGCACACATCTGGTATGACACGCTATTCTCTCCATACCTCATGTTTATTCGTGTGCTCCATGAGTACTTCAATATTCCGACAAAAGAGAACCTTCTCACTCCTTACGACATTACGGAAGGCAGGTATTCCAATCTGAAATATCAGACGGATGCAGTGCAGTTAGCTCTTCGCTCTTTGGAAAACCATAGTGGTGCTATTATAGCCGATGTAGTGGGCTTGGGCAAGAGTGTTATTGCGGCAACGGTGGCGCGCAACCTGCACCTTCGCACCATTATCGTGTGTCCACCTCATCTTTGCAAGCAATGGGAAGGGTATCGTGATGAGTTCGGTTTTACGGCATCGGTATTCAGTGCAGGAAAGATTGAAGAGGCTCTGCTACATTATCAGGAATTGAAGAAGTCCGATGAAAAGTTCCTTATTATCCTCGACGAGGCACATCGTTTCCGCAACGAATACACCTTGGATTATGCTTTGCTTCACAATCTCTGTATCGGTAATAAGGTGCTGCTCCTTACAGCAACCCCCTTCAACAACCAGCCTGCCGACATCTACTCGCTGATAAAGTTGTTCCAGATACCCACCCATTCCACATTGAAGACGGTGGAGAACCTTGGTGCAGCATTCAAGCAACTTATCGACCGCTATCGAGAACTGCGCGAAGCACAACGCAAGGGACAAATAGAAGAGGATGAGGTTAAACTTACAGTCAATAATATATCAAAGGCCATTCGTTCCATCATCGGTCCGTTAGTGGTACGTCGTTCACGCCTTGACTTGCAAAACATACCCGACTATGCCAAAGACTTGAAACGGCAGAAGATACAACTTGTCATTCCCAATGATCCTGAGGAACTGACTTATGACCTAAGTCAGATGAAAGACCTGTATCTCAATACACTTGACCGTATCAGTAAATCAGAAGGCAGCACCAATAATATCACACGCTTTAAGGCTGCTCGTTACTCACCCGTGCTCTATGTCAAAGAGGACATGAGGGAGCAACTTGCCCAAGAACTGGAAGAAAAGACGGGTATCAAGTTTGGACTCCTCATTGGACGTCAGGCCAACGTGTCGAGCTTCATGCGCCACTTGCTTGTGTCTCGTTTTGAGAGTTCCATGGCAGCCTTCCAAACGTCGCTTGGCTACATGATTCAGTCTGCCGAGCATCTTTTGACATGGATTGACAAACGTCATAAGATACCAGTATATAAAAAAGGCAATCTCCCAGAAGTGGATGATTTCTATACCGACGACGGCATGGAAGAAATTCAGGAGGCTTTCGATAAATATGAGAGTCGCGGTTTCTTTGAGATTGATATGAATTATGTAGAGGACAACTTTATCGAAGATGTAAAGGCCGACATCCATCTGCTTCAAAGCCTTCGCGAAGAGTGGTTCGGCAAAGAAAATGTCATTAAGCAAGATCCAAAGCTTGATTCATTTATCGAAATAGCGAAGAAGAAATTGAAGCAAGAGCCTGAGCGTAAGCTTATAGTCTTCTCTGAGTATGCAGACACCATCGATTATCTCGGTAAGAAATTGGTGGAGGCAGGTCTTCCTGTGATGAAATACACTTCGGCCGACGCATCTCCCAACAATAAAGAGCGCATACGCGCCAACTTTGATGCCGGATTGAAGAAAGAACTTCAGCGCGACGACTATAAGATACTTGTGGCCACTGATGCCATCTCTGAAGGTTACAACCTGCACCGTGCTGGCGCTATCTTCAACTATGACATTCCATACAACCCCACACGTGTCATTCAGCGTATCGGTCGTATCAACCGTATCAACCGCAAGGTGTTTGACGAACTCTTCATCTACAACTACTTCCCGTCTGATGTAGGCGAAGCGGAAACGCGCACAAAGGAAATTTCCACGCTCAAGATGGCCATGATACATGCCATCATGGGTGAGGATACCAAAGCGCTGACCAAGGATGAGGAGGTGCAGGCCTATTTCAAAGAGCGTTATCGCAAGGAGTTCCAGAGGAACGAAGAAAGTTCATGGGACACGCCTTACAGAAAACTTCTCAACGAAGTGAAAGGTACAGAGGCTTATCTGAAGGCTCTCGAAATGCCGCATCGTGCTCGAACTGCACGCAAGATAGAGAAATCGGATTATGGCGTGCTGATGTTCGGGCGCAAGGGCAACGACTTTGTTTTCAAGATAGGCAGTGAAGAAGAAGCTCCAAAGATGTTATCAGCCGAGGATGCACTAAAACTCTTCGCTGCAGAGCCGTCTGAAGAACCTGTGGAACTGAGCGATCATTTTGATGCCACCTATCAAAAAGTGAAGAGCAACCTATTCCAGGGTGAGGCTAAGGACCACAACGAGAAGGATGTTCTGAATGCTCTGGCTAAGATTAAGGTATTTGCCAAAGCAAAACTGCTGAATAAGGATTATATCGACGATCTCCTCATCGTGGTAAAGGCAGATGCCTTGTCTGGCCACGAGATAAGATTCATCAATCAGTTGGCTCTGAAGGATGTCAAAGAGTTGCCGCAAAAGATACCAAATGAGTATCTTGCCCGCATCATCATCACCCAGAACAGTGTGGATGAGGGCGAAGAGACTTTGATTTTGAGTGAAGAACTTCAAAAGTAGAACATATGGAATTTAACAAAGCATACAATCGGCAGGAGTTTGTAAGTTTCCTGCGAAACAACTTTCTTCCAGAGGACTTTGTGCCTCTGGTGGAGGATGTGCCGCTCGCTACTGCCACCAAATATACAACCACGGCTACGAAACTGGGCACATGCGACTCGCTCGACCTTGTGGTCTATGAGGTGCGCCACACGTCGCGCCACGATGCGCGCGTGGCATTGTCAAAAGAGGCTTTCCGATTGCTGGCCGATGAGATGCAGGAACGTGCCCTGGTGGCTTTCGTCCCAGAAGACAATGCCGCCAACTATCGTTTCTCATTCATTGAGATTAGTTTCGGTCTCAAGGACGAGACGCATATCATGCGCACCTACAGCAATCCTCACCGCTACAGTTTTCTGCTCGGTGAAGGCATTGCCTACTATACTCCCAACAAATATCTGAACGAGAAGGGACGGGTCATTGATGAAGGCGACCTCCGTGCCCGATTCTCTGTTGAGACGCTGACGCAGGATTTCTATCGCGAGTTGAGCGACTGGTATGCCTGGGCCATTAAGATTATCCGTTTCCCCAACGATATTAAGGACGAGAAGGACAACGACAAGTATAACCACGAGAGCGCCATCCGCCTTATCACGCGCCTTATTTTCGTTTGGTTCCTGAAACAACGCCATCTGATACCTGACGAGTTCTTCGATCAGGAGTATATTGCCAACAACCTTATAGAGAACTTCTGTCCTCACCAAAAGGACGGTCTCTTCGGCTTTAAGTCGCATGAGAGTGTCTATTATAAGGCCATCTTGCAGAACTTGTTCTTTGCCATGCTCAATAGCCCTATCACGAAGGAGGGCAGCACTGAGCCGACGGAGCGTCGTTTCCGCAATGGCCGTGGCGACTACGACAACAACAAGCTGATGCGCTACGAGCGCTACTTCTTGAATCCACAGCTCTTTGTCGACTTGGCAAATAGTACTGTGCCGTTTCTCAATGGCGGTCTCTTCGACTGCCTTGACGACAAGGATAATGGCATATACTACGATGGATTCTCTGACCGCAAGGAGGTCGGCAGTAAACTCATATTCCCAGACTACCTCTTCTTTGGAGAAGAAGCAGGACGCAATATAGATCTCTCTGAATTTTATGGTGACAAGAGAAAGAAGCGTGTTTCGGCCCGTGGTATCATAGACATTCTGAAACGCTACAACTTCACTGTCGAGGAGAACACGCCTTTCGATAAGGAGGTCTCGCTCGATCCGGAGCTTTTGGGTAAGGTGTTTGAGAACCTGTTGGCAGCCTACAATCCAGAGACGCAATCAACAGCGCGCAAGCAGACTGGCTCATTCTATACACCGCGCGAAATTGTGCAATACATGGTGGACGAGAGTCTTACGGCTCATGTCAAGCGCATTGTGGGCGAAGACATAGAGCCGGAGTTCCGCCGTCTGCTGCAATACACCGACGACCCTGTTGACCTGTCACCAGAGCAGCGTAAGTCCATCATGCAGTCGCTCTATGAGTGCCGCATCCTCGACCCTGCCTGCGGTTCTGGCGCATTTCCCATGGGTATGCTCCAACAGATGGTGCACATTCTCGGTCGCATCGACCCGGAGAATGTGGAGTGGAAGAATATGATGATGGACTTGGCTGTGGGTGAGACGACCGAGGCTTTTCAAGCCGACAGTAAGGAGGAACGTCAAGAACTTCTTGCCGACATTGAGCGCAGCTTTGACGAAAACATCAACCGTCCCGACTACGCCCGCAAACTCTACCTCATAGAGCATTGCATCTATGGAGTAGATATTCAGCCCATTGCCATCCAGATAAGCAAGTTGCGATTCTTTATCTCGCTTGTCGTTGATCAGCGCACGAATAACGACCCTGCCGACAACTTCGGCATTCGCCCATTGCCTAACCTGGAGGCCAAGTTCGTTGCGGCTAACACCCTTATTGGTCTTGCTAAGAAGGATGCCACGCTCTTCGATACCGATGCCATCAAAGAAAAAGAACAGGCGCTCAAACTCGCCAAGCACAAGATCTTCTCGGCAAAGACGATTCGCACTAAGCGCAAATATCGCCAACTGGTGAATGACTTGCGTGTAGAGATTGCGAATATGCTTGAAAAAGCTGGTGCTGTGGGTAATATCGAAGCTCAAGCTTTGGCTTCATGGGATATGTTCGACCAAAATGCATCCTCGCCATTCTTTGACCATCAATGGATGTTTGACGTAAAAGAGGGTTTTGATATCGTGATTGGCAATCCGCCATATGGATTGTTTAACAAAAAACAAAATAAGGGAGAGTCAATAACAGTTGACCCTCATGTGTTGCAGTTCTATAAGGATGCACCTGAATATGCTCCTGCGAAGGGTGGAATGTTAAACATTTTCCGACTGTTTATTGTTAAGAGCATAAGGTTATTATGCAAAAATGGTGTTTTCTGTGAGATTTTCCCATTGGCTTATACATGCGACGTAAGTGCTGCCAATACAAGAAAATTTGTATTTGACCAATGTCAGATTATTCGTTTGGAAGCTTTCCCAGAACGAGATAATCCTAAGAAGCGTGTATTTGAAAACGCGAAGATGTCTGTATGTATCTTAACTATGACCAAGAATAAGAGTACAGACTACGTGTTTGAAATGCGAATCAACAGAGAAAGATATGTAGAAACAGAAAAAGAGTCAAGTTCTTTTTCACTTTCTCAAATTCTCAACATAGATACGTTGTATCAGTCAATTCCTCTAACCGAGAAAAAAGATACGACCATTCTAATAAAGACTTATCAAAATAGTAAGCCTCTAACAAAGTATGGCAAGTGTTATACCGGAGAGATTGATATGACCTTTTGTAAATCGGCCTTTACAAAAGATTCATCATGCAAGAAGATGATAAGAGGAGCTAATATAGACCGCTATATCTTAAAGGAGAAAATGAGTCAAGGAGAAACCTTTTTCCTGAATGCCAACTCTTTACGCAAAATCAAACAAATAGATGATGCTCTTTTTAAAGGTGAAAGAGTTGTTATGCAAGGTATAACGGGAGTCAACGAAGCCAAACGCTTAAAGATGACTTTAAGTGACCATGCTTACTGTGCGAACTCCGCCAATTACTGTCTTTTCGTTGAAGGTAAGTTTAGCACAAGATATGCCTTGGCACTTCTGAACAGCAAATTGCTCAACTATGTCTTTAAGCTTCAAAGCACTAATAGCAATGTAAATGGATATGAGGTTGATAATCTTCCTATTGCTATCAGTAGCAAACAAGAAAGATTTGTAGAGTTGGTCAATTCGATTCTTGTTTCTAAGCAAGCTGACCCCACAGCCGATACGAGTGAACAGGAACGTGCCATCGACTTAATGGTCTATAAACTCTATGGTTTGACCTACGATGAAGTGAAAGTTGTAGACCCTGAAACCACGATAACAGAGGAGGAATATGAACGTGAAATGAGTAAACAGTCATGAGTAGATTAAGCAAACTATACGATGCCATCGAGACGCTTCGCAAAGAAGGCGTTTCAACGGATGACTTGGAAGAGAAGGTGAGTCAAGCAGAGGAGGATATCATCAAGAAAGAGATTCTCCCCATCTTGACGCAGAACATTGAGCCTGCCCTTCAGCAGGTGAAGCGCGAGCTTGTATTGGTCGTTGACTATCAGCCCGGTCAACCTATAAGCGTCCACCTAAGCCGTAAGCGCAATTTCACTGCCGAGATTGCTGACGCCAAGGAAATTGTGCAAGACCCCATCGTGGAGCATGGAGAGAGAAAGAGCAAGCAGGAAAAGATTGAGCGTTCTTCTCCAACTGATATGGTAGTTTTCTTCCCCGATGGCACGATGATTGCGGAGGAACACGCCAAAGATACGTTGGAGAAAGTAGTTCGCAAGATAGGCGTGGCAAGAGTGCGCCAAGTGGTGGAAGCACAAGGGTTGGTGATGTGCAAGGTGCCCGTCATCTCCAACCGTCGCGATACCAAGTATGGCCGGGCTCAAAGAGACCTCGGCAATGGTTGGCTCCTCATGACCCACTGCAACAACAAGATGAAGAAGGCTTTCCTTGAAAAGGTGAGCGCAGCCCTGGACTTGGGGCTTAGAATAGTATTGAATTAACGACAACGAAATGGAACACCGTTATCACATTCTGCATCTTCCACTGCCTTTTGACATTGAGACAAAAGCTGTGATGAAGCAGTTGATTTCCGCCAACCGCAAATATCCAACGACTTAACATGATAGAAAGAACGTGTTAAGCAAAACGCCATTTCCTTAACACGTTGCATGCGACATGTTAAGCAAGTCGGTGTTTGGTTAACATGATAATTCGAACAGATTACTCCTTGTTATATATAATAGGTGGTTAGCCGTATTGTGGGCTAACCACCTATCGTTACGTTACGTCAAACATGCGCTATTACTGCTTACGGTAAGGATTGGAGCATCGCTTGTCATCATTTTTATCCAAACTGGCTTATAATTCGGAAATTTTATCTAAATTTGTAAAACAATAAACCACATTAATTTTAAGTTATGGCATTACCGATAAATGTAGAGAGCCTTCTTAATGGAAGTGCTGTAGAAAGTAACCAGCTGGAATATAAAGAAGGTTGGAATCCAGATGCTATATACAGGAGTATCTGCGCATTTGCCAATGATTTTGAAGATACTGGTGGCGGCTATATTATTGTGGGAGTGAAAGAGGAGCACGGGCGTGCCTACTATTCAGCAGAAACTGCAGGAGAACGGATCGCCGCGAGCAACGATTGAAACAGATGAAGAGCGAACCTTCTTTTTGATAGATATTCCTTGCAATCATCATTGTCTTGGCGTTCCTGTAATAAAAGATGACAAGAAAGATGACAAGAAAGATGACAAGAAAGGTGATAAGAAAGAATTTACTGAAATTCAGCGAGTTCTGATTTCTTTCATATCAGAAAATGACAAGATAACAATATCTGAAATGGCAAGAAAGACGGCGTTGTCTGAAAGTACGATATCTCGCGAAATAAAGAGATTGCGAGTAGACCATAAAATACTTAATCGTGAGGGTGGACGCAAAAATGGTCATTGGGTAATAATAAAGTAACATAAACAACGATAACAACCGAAATATGAAGACAATCAATACACGCCGCAGCATTCGCAAGTATACCGATGCTCCGGTAAGCGACACGCTGCTGCGCCGCCTGCTCAGCGAGGCAGAGCGCACGCAGACAATGGGCAACCTGCAGCTTTACAGCGTAGTGGTGACACGATCCGATGAACAGAAGCGCCGCCTCGCGCCGGCACACTTCAACCAGCCGATGGTGGAGGGAGCGCCCGTAGTGCTCACGTTCTGCGCCGACTACCGCCGCACCACGCTTTGGGCAAAGAACCGCAACGCCGACCCCGGCTACGACAATATGCTCTCCTTTCAGAACGCAGCCACCGACGCGCTGCTTTTCTGCCAGACCTTCTGCAACCTTGCTGAGGAGGAGGGCCTCGGCTGCTGCTTCCTCGGCACAACGGTCTACATGCCGCAGATGATTATCGACGTGCTGCAGCTGCCCGAACTTGTGGTGCCCGTGGCTACCATCACGCTCGGTTGGCCCGACGAGCAGCCCGCGCTCACCGACCGACTGCCCCTCGACGCCATCATGCACGAGGAGACCTACGCCGACTATACCCCCGAGCGCATCGACCGCTTCTATGCCGAGAAGGAAACGCTGGAGGAGAACCGCGAGTTCGTGCGCTTGAACGGCAAGCAGACCCTCGCGCAGGTGTACACCGACTGCCGCTACACACGCAAGGACAACGAGGCGATGTCTGCAGGACTGCTGGAGGTGCTCAAGAAGCAGGGCTTCTTACGTTGATGGGCTCCGACCCACAAGCCGAAACCATAACAAGTATTTAGATATAACAATGAACAAAGACACGTTCGACAAGCCACTCTCGCTCCTCGAGCTTAACTCGCTCGTTGCAGCCGTCGTAGACATCAGTCTGCCCGACGAGTACTGGGTGGAGGCAGAGCTGTCGGAGGCGCGCGAGGTGCGCGGACATTGCTACATGGAGTTGGTGGAGAAGGACGAATACTCCAACACGCCCACGGCTCGCGCCTCAGCCAAGTGCTGGGCGTCGCGATGGTCGCTGCTGCGCCCCAAGTTCGAGCGCATCACTGGTCAGCGGCTGCACGCTGGCATGAAGGTGCTGCTGCGCGTGCGTGCGCAGTTTCATGCCGCCTACGGCTTCTCGTGGATAGTGAGCGACATCAATCCCGAGTACACCATGGGCGACCTGGCACGGCGCCGACAGGAGATAGTGCGACAGCTGAAGGCAGAAGGCGTGTTCGACCTGCAGAAAGAGCTGCAGCTGCCAATGTTCGCACAGCGCATAGCCGTCATATCGAGCGAAGGAGCAGCCGGCTACGGCGACTTTTGCCGCCAGTTGCACGACAATCAGGCAGGATATATATATAAGGTGGAGCTGTTCGGCGCCGTGATGCAGGGCGAAGCCGTGGAGCAGAGCGTGATTACCGCCCTCGGACGCATATACGAGCGCGTGGACGACTTCGACGCCGTGGTGATAATACGCGGCGGAGGTGCCACGAGCGATATGTCGGGCTTCGACACACTCGCCCTGGCAGAGAACGTAGCCAACTTCCCACTGCCCATCATTACAGGTATCGGTCATGAGCGTGACGAGTGTGTGCTCGACATGGTGGCGTTCGCACGCATGAAGACGCCCACAGCCGCAGCCCAACATCTCATCGACAATCTGCAGCGCACGGCGCAGCTCATCGACCAGGCAGCCGACCGCATAGCCGACCGCGTGAAGCGCCGCATGGATGTGGAGCGTGTGCGTCTGGCGTCGATGGCGGAGCGCATACCCATGCTCTTCTCGCTCGTGAAGACGAAGGAGTGGGGCAGAGCCGACCGCCTCATGCAGCGCATAGCCGCAGCCGTGAGTCGCCGCCTCGCTACGGCGGAGACGCGACTCGACACTCTGCAGCGCACGGTAGAGACCGCATCCAAGCGCAAGATAGACACCGAACGCCACCGTCTTGAACTGCTCGCACAGCGCGTTGAGGCAGAAAACCCAGAACGCCTGCTGCGCCGCGGCTACAGCATCACGACCTACAACGGCAAAGCCGTGCGCGACGCCGCACAACTGCCGAAGGGTGCGCTGGTGGAGACGCATGTGGAGAAAGGAAAGTTCAAATCAAGAGTGGAATAGTAGGATGCAGCAATATAGGGGGTGCACTTGTCTCAAGTGCACCGATCAATTAGTCTTTTGTTTGGTTGGTGCAGTTCTTGCTCTGGCAAGCGGCAAAGCCGAGCGGAGACAACTGCACCCCCTGGGAGACAACTGCACCTCCTGACAGCCCCACACACTAATAAAAACAACAACCCAAATGCCCAAAGAACAGAAATATGAAGCGGCGATGCGCCAGTTGGAAGACATAGCCGCAAAGATGGAGAACGGCGAGCTCGACATCGACTCGCTCAGTGAACAACTCAAGACCGCGCAGAAGCTGATAAAGCAATGCAAGGACAAACTCACGAAGACCGACGAGGACATACGCAAGATTCTCGGCGCAGAAAATTGACAACGCAGTCCGCAACCGTCTTTTTTGTGCTAATAATCTCTAATCTGCGGCAAATAGTTGCAGGTTTGTTTTATTATTATTACTTTTGCCTGCGGTTAGAGGAGCATATCCCAGCTATGAAAAAGAAACGTATTAAAACCTAAAGTTTTATGAAAGATATAGCATGGTCTGAGTTGTCGTTCGGCTATATGCCTACCGACTATAACGTGCGCTGTTGCTACCGCAATGGCAAGTGGGGCGAGATAGAAGTCTGCTCCGACGAGTACATTAAGCTTCACATGGCAGCCACCTGTCTGCACTACGGACAGGAAGCCTTTGAGGGACTGAAGGCATATCGTTGCCCCGACGGCAAGGTGCGCGTGTTCCGTATGGACGAGAACGCAGCACGTCTGCAGTCTACATGTCGCGGCATCATGATGCCAGAGCTGCCTACGGAATTATTCGAGGAGATGGTGAAGAAGGTAGTGCGCCTCAACCAGGAGTACATCCCGACATACGAGAGCGGCGCAACACTCTACATCCGTCCGCTCCTCATCGGTACATCGGCACAGGTAGGCGTTCGTCCGGCAGAAGAGTACATGTTCCTCATCTTCGTCACGCCGGTAGGACCTTACTTCAAGGGTGGTTTCTCTACAAACCCATACGTCATCATACGCGACTACGACCGTTCGGCTCCGCTCGGAACCGGTATCTACAAGGTGGGCGGCAACTATGCTGCATCGCTCAGAGCCAACCATCTCGCTCATGAGAAGGGCTACGCTTGCGAGTTCTATCTCGACGCAAAGGAGAAGAAGTACATGGACGAGTGCGGTGCTGCCAACTTCTTCGGTATCAAGAACAACACATACGTAACACCGAAGTCGACCTCAATCCTTCCGTCTATCACAAACAAGAGTCTTATGCAGCTCGCTGAGGACTTCGGCTTGAAGGTAGAGCGCAGACAGATTCCTGAGGAAGAGCTCGCTACATTTGAGGAGGCAGGCGCTTGCGGCACAGCAGCCGTAATCAGCCCAATCTCTTACATCGACGACCTCGACACAGGTCAGCGCTTCATGTTCAGCGAGGACGGCAAGCCGGGTCCCGTTTCAACCAAGCTCTACAACCACCTGCGTGGCATCCAGTATGGCACAGAGGAGGACAAGCATGGTTGGACAACAGTAGTAATCGAATAACAGCCAGTCTGCCTCATATATGTGGGGCAAGATGTTTAAAGTTAACAATCAAAAGAGGTGCAGCGGTTTATGCCGTTGCACCTTATTTGTAATATATATGTGTGCAATACCTATTTTTAACCCTGCGAATTTGCCTAATCGTCCTTTATTTCGTAACTTTGCATACACTAATATATTTCATTATGGAGAATAATACTCATACCGTATTCAATGCAGCTCAACTTAAAATGTTGAATATGATGGCAATGCTGAAGACTAAAGAAGAGATAGATGGTCTGCAGCAAGTTGTGTCTGATTATCTTGCAAAACTGTTGCATGGTGAGATTGATCGTTTGTGGGAAGAAGGCGAACTCTCGGAAGAAAAAGTAGAGGGTTTTAGAACTCTCCATGAGCGCACACACTATAATAAGCAACAATTATGATTGGAGTGAACACTAACTATGTGCTTGACACAAATAGTTTGATAATGTCACTTTAGATTTCCCAAAAGTTGATGTAATTGATATTGACGAATTTTTAAAAATACTTCTTTCAGAAGTGAATTAAAAGACTATAATGGGCAAAGGAAAACTGGCGAAGTTCGCCGATATGGAGCGATATGAGAACGTGTTTCAGTATCCGTTCTCGGTAGCCGATAATGTGCCGTTCGACATGAAGGGACATTGGCGCGAGATGTATTTCAAGAACGACAACCCGATTGTGCTCGAGCTGGGCTGCGGCAAAGGCGAGTACACAGTGGGGCTGGCGAAGATGTTCCCCGACGTCAACTTCATTGGCGTAGACATTAAGGGCGCACGCATGTGGACTGGCGCTACGCAGGCGCTCGGCGAAGGACTCAAGAACGTGGCGTTTCTGCGCACGAACATAGAGATTATAGACCGCTTCTTCGCTGAAGGCGAGGTGCAGGAGATATGGCTCACGTTCAGCGATCCGCAGATGAAGAACCCGCGCAAGCGTCTCACCTCTACCTACTTCATGCAGCGCTACCGCCGCTTCCTGCAGGACGGCGGCACGATACATCTGAAGACCGACTCCAACTTCCTCTTCACATATACCACTTACATGCAGCAGCGCAACAATCTGCCGCTGCTCTTCCGCACGGAAGACCTCTATCATACCGAAGGCCTCGACGCACAGACCAACGAGATTCTCGGTATACAGACCTACTACGAGAGTATGTGGATAGAACGCGGACTCAACATCAAGTACATGAAGTTCGCATTGCCGCACGAAGGCGAGCTCTTTGAGCCGGAGGTAGAGATTCCGCTCGACGAGTATCGCTCGTATCACCGCGACAAGCGTAGCTCTAAAACAACTGCGTTGTAAGTTTTGAATTTTGAATTTTGAGTTTTGAATTTTGAATTGTCGGCTACGCCGATTAAGAGTTTTTCAATTTTGAATTATTCTGTTTTAAAATCAAAACTCAAAACTCAAAACTCAAAACTCAAAATTCAAAACTCAAAACTCAAAACTCAAAATTGCGACGCATGTCGCAACAATTCAAAACTCAAAATTCAAAACTCAAAATGACCCTATATCCGAAACTCATTACTGACGCACTCGCAACAGTAATATACGCAGGTACAAAGAAAAACCTCATAGAAAGCAATATGCTTGCCGACGATGTGCGCATCAACGGCATGAAAGTGAAGTTTACACTCGTCTTCCCACGCGATACCGACCCGTTCATGAAGTCGACTATCAAGGCGGCTGAGGCTGCCATCCACTATCACGTGTCGAAAGACGTGGAGGTGACAATCGAGACCGAATTCCTCTCGAAGCCGCGCCCGGAAGTGGGCAAGCTGCTGCCGCAGGTGAAGAACATCATCGCCGTCAGCTCTGGCAAGGGCGGCGTGGGCAAGAGTACCGTTGCAGCCAACCTCGCTATCGCTTTGGCACGTCTTGGCTACAAGGTAGGTCTGCTCGACTGCGATATCTTCGGTCCGTCGGTTCCGAAGATGTTCCAAGTAGAAGACGCACGTCCATACGCTGTGAAGAAAGACGGACGCGACCTCATCGAGCCAATTGAGAAGTATGGCATCAAACTGCTCTCTATAGGCTTCTTCGTAAACCCCGACACCGCAACTCTGTGGCGCGGCGGCATGGCGTCGAACGCACTGAAGCAGCTCATCGCCGACGCCGACTGGGGCGAGCTCGACTACTTCGTGCTCGACACACCTCCAGGAACAAGCGACATACACCTCACACTGCTGCAGACTCTCGCAATCACAGGCGCTGTCATCGTGAGCACACCGCAGAAGGTGGCGCTCGCCGACGCTCTCAAGGGCATCGACATGTACGAGAACGACAAGGTGAACGTGCCTATCCTCGGACTCGTGGAGAACATGGCGTGGTTCACACCAGCCGAACTGCCCGAGAACAAGTATTACATCTTCGGCAAGGAAGGCTGCAAGCAGCTTGCGCAGGAGAAGGGCTTGCCTCTGCTTGCGCAGATACCGCTCGTTCAGGGCATCTGCGAGAATGGAGACGCTGGTACACCTGCCGCTCTCGACAGCAACAGCATAACAGGTCTGGCGTTCATCAACCTCGCACAGGCCGTTGTCACCGTCGTGAACCGTCGTAACAAGGAGCTGCAGCCCACAAAGATTGTAGAGGTTACGAAGAACTGATTTGTCTGAACGTACAAAAAAGCCTGTCGGTTTGAACGTACAAGGAATCTATTTGTCTTACAATGACTAAAGAGAAAGAAATATTCAAGCGCGCCGAACTGCTTATGGGCGAAGACGTGATGGAGGCGTTGGCGTCGAAGCGCGTCATCGTCTTCGGCGTGGGCGGCGTAGGCAGCTGGTGTGTCGAGTGCTTGGTGCGCTCGGGTATACGTCATATCACGATAGTCGACTGCGACTGCGTGTGCGCCTCGAACGTAAACCGTCAGCTGATGGCTACGTCTGCCACAATAGGACGCGTGAAGGTGGAGGCGCTGCGCGAACGTCTGCTCGAGATAAACCCCGACTGCGAGGTCACGGCTCTGCAGAAGATGTACACCGACGAGACTGTAGCCGAGTTCCATCTCGAAGAGTACGACTATATTATCGATGCTATCGACTCGCTGAAGGACAAGGTGTCGCTCATTATGCGTGCCTGCGAGACCAATGCAGTGTTCTTCTCGTCAATGGGCGCTGCGTTGAAGATGGATTCTACGCAAATACGCGTGACTGAGTTCTGGAAGGTGCGCGGCTGTCCGCTCGGATCGGCGCTGCGCAAGCGCATGAAGCGTGCAGGTTTGAAACCGGCGCACAAGTTCCAGTGCGTATATAGCGAGGAGCTGCTTGACAATCGCGGTAGCGATACAGGCAACGACCCCTGTCTGATACAGAAGGCGCAGACAAACGGATCGATGGCGCACATCACGGCTATATTCGGCTTCACGATAGCCGGACTTGTGATTAAAGATGTGTATCAGAAGACACTTGGTAAGCTGTAATACAATAAAACAACGAAAAAAGAGTTATTTAAAGAAAACAATATTGACAATGAAGAAATACGTTATTTATCTGTTTCTGTTCATGTTCCTGCCGTTGGCTGCCATGGCACAGTCGTCGATGACCGACCAGCAGGTGATGCAGTTCATCGTGAAGGAACACAACTCTGGTAAGTCGCAGTCGGAGATTGTGACCAAGCTTATGCAGCGTGGTGTGGACATCTCGCAGATTCGCCGCGTGCGCAACAAGTACGAACGCCAGATGAAGCAGGGCGGATTGGGTAATGTGTCGGATAACACAACGGGCAAGGACGAGTCGCGTCTGCGTACCAACAACGGCAATCCGCGCGAACTGACAAAGCGCGACGACTATGGTAAGGAAGCTACGCAGAAGGCTTCGCAGTATTCGAGCATGCGCCTGAAGGCAGAACGCGACCGCAAGTACAAGAACACCTACGACGAGACCGACGAGGAGTTTATGGACTATCAGCGTGAGATGTTCGAGCTGGTGCCAGATACGGCACAGATGCTTGAGCAGCTGCTTGCTGAGCGCGACGCTCTGAAGAAGAAAGTGTTCGGACGCGACATCTTCAACAACCAGGAACTCTCGTTCGAGCCGAACATGAACATCGCTACACCGCAGAGCTACGTCCTCGGTCCGGGCGATGCTGTCTTCGTTGATATCTACGGCGCTTCGCAGAAGTCGGAGCAGTGCACCGTGTCGCCTGAAGGCGAGATAACCATCGAAGGTTTCGGACCCGTACATGTTGGCGGACTTACAGTAGATCAGGCTAACAGACGCCTTCGCTCTACGCTTGGCGCACGCTATAGCAGTTCTAAGGTAAAGCTGTCGGTAGGTCAGACACGTACTATAATTGTTAACGTGATGGGCGAGGTGAAGACACCTGGTACCTACACACTCTCGGCTTTCGCTACTGTCTTCCACGCTCTCTACATGGCTGGCGGCACAAACGACATCGGTACGCTCCGTAATATCAAGGTATATCGCAACAACCGTCTTATAACAACCGTCGACATCTACGACTATATCCTCAACGGAAAGCTCACGGGCAATGTGCGTCTCGCTGACAACGACGTGGTTGTTGTAGGCCCGTACGACTGTCTTGTGAACGTAACGGGTAAGGTGAAGCGTCCTATGTTCTACGAGATGAAACCCAACGAGTCGATCGCTTCGTTGCTGAAATACACGGGCGGTTTCACTGGCGACGCTTACAAGAAGGCCGTGCGTGTGAACCGTAAGAACGGAAAGGAATACTCGGCATATAACGTTGAAGAGTTCGACTTTGCGAGTTTCCATGTAGCCGACGGCGACTCTGTGTCTGTCGACTCAATCATGGCACGCTACGCCAACACCGTTGAGGTGAAGGGAGCCGTGTTCCGTCCAGGTATGTATAACCTCGGCGAGCAGGTGAACAGCGTACGTTCGCTCATCGAGCACGCCGACGGTGTTACAGAAGATGCTATCACTTCGCGTGCCGTGATGCACCGCATGAAGGCAGACCGCACGCTTGAGGTGGTCAGCGTAGACATCGAGGGCATTATGAGCGGTCGTGTTGCCGACATCCCATTGAAGGAGAACGACGTGCTCTTTGTGGCTACCAAGACAGAGAAGATGTCCGACCGAACGCTCACGATACGTGGCGAGGTGCAGTATCCCGGTGTATATAAATACGCCGACAACGAGACTGTTGAGGACTTCATCATACAGGCTGGCGGTCTCACCGACAAGGCGTCGCTCATGAACGTGAGCATCAGCCGACGTGTGAGCGACCCGAAGGCGTTGCGTCCAGACAGCGTCATCGCAAAGACATTCAACGTGGCGCTGAAAGACAACTTTGCTGTTGACGGCGACCGCACGCTGACGCTCATGCCCTTCGACGAAGTGTACGTAATGCGCTCGCCGGGCTACACCGAGCAGCAGAACGTGTCGGTAGAAGGCGAGGTGCTCTTCGCCGGAACCTACGCTCTTGAGCGCAACAACACACGCTTGAGCGACCTCTTCAAGAAGTCGGGCGGCTCGAACGGACTCGCTTATATCAAGGGTGCGCGACTCATGCGCAAGGCTAACGAAACAGAAAAGGCACGTATGGAGGCCGTACTGAAGATGCAGCAGGAGGAACAGAAGAAGAACCTTCTGCAGCTCTCGGCAAGTGCAAACAACGCAGCAGCTCTGCAGTCTACAGCTCAGGACGCTACAAAGGCCAACATCGAGAAGTTCCAGGTGCCCGACGAGTATCCCGTAGGTATCGACCTTGCTGAGGCTATGAAGAATCCGGGCTCTGACGCCGACCTCGTATTGCGCGACGGCGACCGCCTTATTGTGCCGCAGTATAACGGAACGGTGAAGGTGAACGGAGCTGTGATGTACGCCAATACCGTGGCTTACGAGCGCGGAAAGCGTGCCAGCTACTACATCGACCAGGCAGGCGGCTACGCTTCAGACGCCGTTAAGGGCCGTGCATACATTATATATATGAACGGTAAGGTGTCGAAGCTGAGTCACGGAGCGAAGGTGCAGCCGGGCTGCGAGATTGTGGTGCCTGCTAAGCTGAAGCGCAAGATGTCAGCTGCCGAGATGATGAGTATGGGATCGAGCATGTCGTCAATCGCTGCGATGATCGCAACAATTAGTAACATCCTCACGAAGTAAGGTCTTGTTAATATGTAGTAATGTTTAGTTCGTAAAAAACACAATAATGAGAAAAGCTATGAAGAAAAGTCACATTTTGACAGCAATGGTTGTGTTGTTCAATGTGATAGTGTCAGCGTCATTGAAGGCTCAGACACCAACCGAGTGGCCAGACCTACCTTTGCTCACAATTGAGACTGTTGATGGCGTGATGCCTACTGCTACTAAAGTATTTCCTCCCGAGGGATGTGTTGGTGAGGGAATATTGAGTGAGCATGTGCCTGGTCGTCTTGTGATGACTTTCAAAGGTGAAACGTTATATGACAGCGGCGATTATGTGAAGGGTGAATCGGGAGTCAGAATAAAGATTCGTGGCAATACAACAGGTGCTTATCTTGCGCAGCATCCTTATAAACTGAAATTATCAAAGAAAGCCGATTTACTTCAACTTGGCAATGAGCATAAAAGTAAGGACTTCGCCTTGCTTTCCATGTATACGTGGAATAAAGTGATGAAGAATAAGGAATCTAATATTCTTCTTAATACGGGACTGGCTTTGTGTCGTGCGCTTAATTTCCCATGGACACCTAATACACGTCCAGTGAATGTTGTTATCAACGGGAAATATCAAGGCTTGTACCATCTTGCCGAGACTGTAGAACGTGCAGACACTCGTATAAAGACCGACAAGACAGGTTTTGTAATAGAGAACGATGCCTATTGGTGGAAAGAAGGTGAGGTTTACTTCCGTACAGAGCATCAAACAGCCAACACTTACATGGGGTACACGTTCAAATATCCTGATGGGGATGATATTACCGAAGAGCAATTAGCTGATATAAAGAATTATATGGAAAAGGTGGAGACTGCGGTTTACTCAAACGCTGGAGCCTCAGACCTTATCGATTACAATTCGTTTGGCCATTGGATTCTTGCTCATGACATTCTTGGTTCATACGATGCTGCGGGTAGCAATATGTTCCTTTACAAAGAGAATGGTACTACCGAAGACTCGAAGTTGAAGATGGCAACGCTTTGGGACTTTGATTCTGCGTTTTGTACAAATGTGGATTGGGGAAAACAACACTATAGTTATCTTTTCTTCTATCAGGCTCTATTTCAAGATAAAAACTTTGTGCGTACATATCTTGATCTCTATAAAGAGAAGATTGCTTCAGTATATCCTTATGTTGAGAATAGTCTGAAAGAGTTTAAGGAGAAGTATGGTGAGGCTTTCGAGAAGAGTATGGAGTTGCATCGTGCTGTTTATGCTAATGAGTGTATGAACTCCCTTGACGAACAGATTGATGATGTGTTGACACATCTGAAGGAGCGTCTTACCAAATTGCAGACTCTTACAACCGAATTGGAGCGTTCTACAGACATCGGGTTGTGTGTAGATAATTCAGATAATCGTATAATGAATCGCACCAGCATATTAGGTGTGGATTTTACTGGCGTTGATGTGAACAGACTTCCAGTAGGAATATACATAGAGAAACGTGCCGATGGCACGATTAGAAAAGTGCTTAATAAATAAAACGATATGAGCGAACAAAAGAAAGACGTGATCGACCTCGTAGAGGTGTTCAAGTTGCTTAAGTCGAAGAAGAAGGTATTCTTCATCGTTCTGCCGATAGTGTTTGTGCTGTCGTGCCTATATATCTTTCCACAACCACGCTACTATCGTTGTAGTGTGACGCTGGCGCCGGAGGCTACGGGCGAGAATATAGCCGGTGGACTCTCGTCGCTTGCTTCTCAATTCGGCGTAAACCTTGGTGGAGCATCGCAGGACGCCATCTATCCGTTGCTCTATCCGGAGCTTGTAGGGTCAAACGAGTTTGTCATCGGTCTGCTTGGCATCAAGGTGACAAAGCTGGACAAAAGCCTGAGCACCGACTACTACACATACATGGACAAGCATCAGGAGAAGAACCCGATAACGGCTCCGTTCAAGTATGTGATGCGTAAGGTTACTTCATTCTTCAAGAAGAAGGAGAACACGAAAGGTTTGCGTACGGGTGCGCAGATGGATCCGTTCCGTATGTCGGAGAAAGATTCAAAATTGCTTGAGAAAATAGTAAGCAACATCAGTTGCGACGTAGACAAGAAGACGGAGGTGATAACCATAAAGGTAGAAGACCAGGACCCGCTTATCTGCGCCACGATGGCAGACTCGGTTCGTGTGCATCTTCAGGACTTTATCACACGCTATCGCACCAACAAGGCCCGCATAGACGTTGAACACTACGAGAAACTCGCCGTAAAGTCGAAGAAGGAGTACGAATACTGCGCACAGATATACAGCGCCTACTGCGATGCCAACCAGGACGTGACGCTGCAGTCGTTCCTCTCTAAGCGCGACGAACTGGAGAACGAGATGCAGCTGAAGTTCAACACCTACAGCGCCATGCGCACCCAGCTTGAGGCCATGCGTGCCAAGCTGCAGGAGAAGACTCCGGCGTTTACAACGCTGCAGTGTGCCACAGTGCCGGTGAAGCCAGCAGGTCCGAAGCGCATCATCTTCATCTTGGGTATGTGCTTCCTTGCCACATTCTTTACAGCATTGTGGATTGTGCGTAAGAGTCTGTTTGTGAAAGCAAAAGTAGGCGAATAGAATTAAGTTTATATACGATAAGCAGGTGTTTGATATATCATGAAATGTTAGATTGGTTTTGAACACCTGCTTGATTGTTTTCTTTTTGGAAGTTGGTCAATATAGATATAGATAATGTCATTGTTTACGATAAGTAAGATTCCATTGTATTTCAATAAGTTGTCGCTGAGCATCAACTTGCGCGGTATGACTCTTGTGCCTTTTTGCATGGTATTCGTCACCGTGGTAAATATGTGCCTAGGCTTGGCAAGTATTGAGATGCAATTGCTTTCTTATGCTGTTCTTGGGGGTGTTATTCTGAGTTTTGTCTTTATGTTTGCGATCTTATGTCACACTCGTGAGATGTCGAGATACGGTTTTTTGTATTTTCTTTTCATGGTGATACTTATTGGATTGTCACTTGTCAGTCAGACTGACTTTAAGAACGCTATTTACATCTCGCTTACCGTGTGGTTAAATCTGATGCTTTTCAGATACTATCGTCATAGAATAAAGATGCTGTTGTGTTGCTATGCCATAGCGTTGACGTTCTGTGTATATCTGAATTTTGTGCATTTGATTACGCATCCCATGTTGTGGCTGATAGAAGACGACAAAACCAACACCGGTTATCTGCTTGGTGGCAATTACAATCAGATGGGTTGCCGTATGCTTATAGCAATGATGGTAAACTGCTTGTGTACGCGTTTCTCGCGTCTTTGGCTCTTCAATTTCGTTTTACTTTGTATAATTAGTATTGCTTCCTTGGCTATGGTAGGATCGATGACCTCGTTGTCGATGCTTGTCGTGTTTGTCATGTTTTGTCTGGTGCCTTCATCGCGTTTGCGCAAGACCAGCATCTATGGATTGTTTACCATCTTCTTACTCTTCCAGGTATTTGTAGTTTTCAACGGACGTGGTTTGGAGAACAACGAACTTGCTGTTTATCTTATTGAGGATGTATTGAAAAAGGATATGACCTTCACCTACCGAACATATATGTGGGACAGTGCGCTGAATATGATTGAGCAATCGCCCTTATGGGGATGGGGACTGCCTTCGCCAGAGTGGTTCAACTCGCATATGTCATCGTTTGCTATTGGTCCGCACAACTATATACTCTCCATTCTCATAAATGGTGGTATCATATTGCTCGGTTTGTATATTGCGATATGTGTCATGACATGGAAGGCTATCCGTCCGTTCATGGAGAACCATCTGTGTCAGATCACTGTCTTTGCCGTTGTTACTCTTTGGACGATGGCACTTATGGAGATGTATCCTCACACTATTGTCTTTTTTGCCTTGTTGCTGCTCTATTATTATCAATATCTGCCAATACCGCAAACAGAAAAGTCAGAGTAGGGTCATGACATATAGGCACCGAACACTTGTTTATTTGCCAAACTCTCATACAATAAATTGAGAAAATGAAAGAAAATACAAACAAATCGATAGCGGTAAACTCGCTGATACTTTACATCCGACTCGCCATTATATCCGTTAGCGGACTGCTCTACACGCGTTTCAGTCTGCAGGCATTGGGTATTAGCGACTACGGACTCTATTCGGTTATAGCCTGCATCATCACCTTCATAAGCATCATAAACACCATCATGGTGACTACCTCCAACCGTTTCATCGCCATTGCCATCGGCAAGAACGATCAGGAGGAGGTGTGCCGTCAGTTTAACGTGAACCTTGTGATACATGTGCTCATTGCGCTGCTCACTATAGCCGTAGCGCTGCCATTGGGTCATTGGTATATCGTTCATCATGTGACGTACGACGGCGACATGCACACGGTGCACACCGTCTTCAATGTGTCTATAGTTGCGGCTGCTCTGTCGTTCATCGGCGTGCCCTACAACGGACTGCTCATAGCCCGCGAGCGTTTCCTTGTGTTCTGCTCCACGGATGTGGCTATGAGCCTTTTCAAGTTGTTCTTCACCTATCTTCTTATCGACCATTTCGAGCACAAACTCATCATCTATACCTTCATCATGGCATTCATGACCGCCTTCCCTACGGTGGTGTTCTTTGCCTATTGCCGCAGGCAGTTTGCAGCCATCACGCGTTTTGTCTTTGTGCGTGAGTGGCGCAAATACTATGATGTGCTTAATTTCTCCATAGGTATAGGCATCGGAGCCATAGCCACAATCGGCAAGGCTCAGGGAGGTGCGCTCATCATCAACATGTTCTTCAGCACCACGATGAACGCCGGACTTGCTGTAGCCAATTCCGTCGGCACCATCCTTCAGACATTTGCCAACAACGCGCAGAAACCCATCTCGCCGCAGATTGTGAAGAATTATGCTGCGGGCAATCTCGACCGTTGCACATCCCTTGTATGTCTGGCTTCAAAAGCCACTTATCTTTCGATGTTCTTCGTCTCCATTCCCTTCATACTTGCGCCTGAAGTGATTTTCGGCTTGTGGCTGAAGGAAGTGCCGCCGTATGCAATAACGTTCACCCATCTGCTCATTGTCGACATACTGATATTCTCCATCAACGCTGGCGTCAACGACTTCGTGTTTGCCACAGGAAAGATAAAGTTCTATCAGATCATTGTCAACACATTGCTTGTCAGTTCGATTGTCGTAGGATACTTGGCGATGCGCCAGGGCATGCCGCCTGAATATCTTTTCTATGTCTACATTGCCTTCTCGTTCTTGGTATTCCTGGTGCGTCCTTTCATCATTATCCGCATCACAAAGTTTGACATTTGGGCTCTTGTGCGCTGTTCGTACGTCCCTGTGCTCCTGATAACGCTTCTCTTCCTCCCGACGCTATATTTAAAACAGATAATGGGTCATATGCTAAGCGTGGTTGTGGCTTATGTCTACTTTGTCATGTTGCTTTATATTGTAGGATTGCGCTCCAACGAACGCGCCTATTTGAACGGCTTCATCCGCAAAAAACTGTTGCGCTGTTAATGCATATAACAGCCATTGTTTATTATTAAGCCCTCTACGAATACAATATTGTACAGTGTTGAACGTTATATTATATAAGGTGGGTTTTAAGAAGCCACACATTTTGAAACAGTTAAGTAGCCGATAATGAAAGCAAATGATATAAAGTTATCTATAGTAATGCCCGTGTTCAATCATTGTGATGATGTTGCCACGATGATTGATAGTGTGTGTGCCAACGATTTTGTTGCTTGGGAGCTGCTCGCCGTGGATGACGGCTCGGACGCGGAAACGCTCGATATATTGATGCGTTATGCTGAAACTGACGATAGAATATGCGTCGTGAAGCGCAACCGACAGCCTAAAGGAGCACAGACCTGTCGCAACATAGGCTTGGAGATGGCGCGTGGCGAGTATGTAGTTTTCTTTGATTCCGACGACTACATAGCCCCTTACTGCCTTAGACAGCGTGTAGAGATGATGCAGCAACATCCAGAACTCGATTTTATGGTATTCCCTGCAGCTATGTATATGGACGATACTTTCTGTATTGAAGCCCATCCGTATATGTATGGTTATCACATCTACACCGACGATGTAGAGCAATTCGCACGTAGACAGTTGCCCTTCATTGTGTGGAACAATATCTACCGCCGTGCAGCCTTGCTTTCAAAATCGTTGAAGTGGGACGAGCGCCTTCTCTCGCTCCAGGATGCCGATTTCAATATATCTGCCATTGCAGCAGGCTTGCGTTATGCTTATGCCGAGGATGCGCATCCCGACTATGGTTATCGCGTATCATCGGTTTCTTCGGTTTCTAAGAACATAAAAGGTGTACGCCACCACGAGAGTCATATCTATGCCAACCAGAAAATGTGGGCCATGGTGCAGGCTGCTTACGGCAGACGATACGACCGAGCGTTGTTTGATGGCACGTTGAGTATCTATAATGCAGGGCTATCGGGCAGAGGCATCGATTGTTCTTTTGCTTTGTCGCTTGTGGCGAGTCTTAAAGAAAGAAGTTGCGTGTACTATTGTCTATTCAATTTTCAGGTGCGCCTCACGTTATTGCTGCAGAAAATAATGCCAGCAAAGGTGGCTCGCCAGTTGCCAATGGCGTTCTATCTTGTAAAAATGGTGCGCCTGCGCAAGCAGAAAGCTGCTAAGGTGGGTGCAATGTTGTCGTTTCTTACCTCTAAAAAACAATATAAATGAAAAAAGTTTCAATAGTTATCGTCACCTATCGCTCCGAGAAAGACATCTACGACTGTTTGGCCTCGCTCTTCAAGTGGGCTGATATTTCGCGCGAATATCTTGAGGTGATTGTCGTGGACAATAATAGTCCTGAGGTAGAACGCATGTTCTGTGGCATACGCGAGCGTTATGGCGACGAGATAATACTTATAAACAACTCGAAAAACGGTGGATATGGTCAGGGCAACAATGTTGGCATACACCGTGCAAGCGCCCCCATCGTTATGATCATGAATCCAGATGTGCGCCTTAACTCCCACATCTTCTGCACTGCACTCGCCACTTTCGACCGCAACCCTAACGTGGGTATATATGGAATGACGCAGATGGTGTCGGAAACACGTAAGAGTGGTACATCGTTTAACACCACTCACATGATGAATGGCTATCTGCGCATACTGCTAACCTCGTTTTCCAATCGCTTCAACAGGTTTGTTCCGTCGCTGATGTACGTATCAGGCGCATGCTTCTTCATACGTCGTGATAGTTTCTATCGGGCAGGTCTGTTCGATGAGAACATCTTCATGTATGGTGAGGAGGATGATGTATGGTGTCGTATGCGTCGCATAGGGCAAAAAACCGTGTTTAATCCTACTGCTACCTACATCCATCTCACAAAGGAACGCCAAACTTCTGCCGCCTACGAGCGCAAGATGTTCGAGGCAGTGATGTTCGTCAATAAAAAGAATGGCTTTACGGTGCTGCGCTCTTTGCGCGAAGAACGTCGCTATCTGCGTGTGTTGCGTTTGCGTCAGTGGTTGCGAAGTTTGTGTGGTGAGCGCCCTTACGAACTTGCAGTCTATGCCGAGTACGACAAATATTTGAAGCGACGTATCGCTGAAGAACGCCTTCGAAAGTGAATTACGATGTGCAGTTAAAACAGAATGTAAAACCTAAAACCCAAATACCTATGTATAATATTCCAATACTGTTTGTGATATTTAAGCGTAAGGACGTCTCGTTGCGTGCTTTCGCACAGATAAAGAAGATGCATCCAGCGCGTCTTTATATAGCTTGTGATGGTCCTCGTCCTAATGTAGAAGGCGAGGCTGAGATGGTTGAGGCTACACGCAAGGCTATTCTCGACGAGATTGATTGGGAGTGTGACGTACATACTAACTTTCAAACTTCCAACCTTGGATGCGGTAGAGGTGTCTTCACAGCCATTAATTGGCTCTTCGAGCACGAGGAACGCGGAATAATCATCGAGGACGACTGCATAATGCGCGATAGTTTCTTCCCCTTTGTCGAAGAAATGCTCGAACGTTATGTCGACGATATGCGTGTCGGAATGGTGTGTGGAGCCAATTATGCGCCTGGTGCACATATACCTGACTCGTATGTTTTCAGTAGATATAAGTCGTGCCATGGTTGGGCAACGTGGCGTCGTGCATGGAAATTTATGGACATAGATATGAATTGGCGAGGCACTGTCTACGACGATTCGGTAGTGAAGAACATGGGCTATAAGTCGAAGGATGTCCGCTACTGGCGTTATCGCTTAAAGGCCATCGACTTGAATGATGTCAGTGCATGGGATTGGCAGTGGTATTTTACGCTCGCAGCCAATAGTATGTTGGCAATATGTCCTAAGTATACGCTGACAAGCAATATCGGTTTCGGTGAGGTGGCTACGCATACTGCTCAGAAAAACATACCGTCCTACTGCATCTCTACGCGCGATCTTACCTTTCCATTGCAGCATCCACGTTATGTAGTGCCTTATCAGCCATTCGAATGTGCTTTCTATCATTCAAACAACACACTCTACAATCGCATCAAGCAGTTGTTCCCATTCTGGTTTAAGAACATTGTAAAGCGTATTGTCAGAAGATAAAGCGGCAGATAAGTAACAATAATATACAGAAAAAGAAAAAACGAAGATGAATTTAAAGCTGAACACCGACCGTGGCGTCTATCGCTATCGATTCGTTCCTATATTTCAAGGTATTAAACGCATCGATAAGAAGATTGCACACGAGAATCTCCTCATTCTGAAACGCTTGTGCGACGAAGCTGGATTGAAGTTTATCCTGTTCTACGGCTCGTTGCTTGGTGCCGTGCGTGAGCACGACTTCATTACACATGACGAAGATATTGACGTAGTGATGTACAAAAGCGATATGCAGAAGTTTCTCAACATGTTGTTCGATCTACGAAAGGAAGGTTTCGAACTTGCTCGCTATGAGCGTCGCGGTTTTCTCTCTATCATACGTAAGGGTGAATACATCGATGTGTATTTCTACGAGCCTTATCCGCAAGACCCCGAATTGTGGTATTGCTGTCAAGACATTTGCAAGAAAGAGTATGTGCTTGACCTTATGCCTTATGAGTTTCTTGGTAACGAATATCTAATTCCCCGCAATTACGTAGGCTATATGGAGTATTATTTTGGTTCCAATTGGCGTACACCGATACAACAATTCGACTACAACAAGTCGGCTTTGGCAAAGACCAAGGAGTATCTCATGCAGTATATTAAGGCGGTTTTGCCACCCTCGGTTGCCGAGTGGAGACAGCGCAAGACCGATGCTCCTAAGTTGGAGCAGTGGTTGAATAAGATTTATTCAAGCAAATAGAAAACTCGGCTTACGAAACAGGCTATCAGAAAACACGCAGAACAATTATTCGTTTTTCTGATAGCCTATTTTGTATATTGCGATTGTTGTTTTTTATTTATGTGTTAGTGTGTTGCTGTTTACATCAGTGATTTCAGCACTTCCACAAGTTTAGTATTGTCTGCTTCGTCTCTAACGGCAAGTCGCACGAGATTTCTGCCGTCCATATGCTTCTTTTTGCCACAGTTGCTGATAATTATGTTGTGTTTTATCAATAGTTCGCATAGTTCTGCCGAAGAGTATTTGTGTGTTACTTCACACAGAAAGTAGTTGGCTTGAGATGGAATCACCCTCAGAAAGTCAATTTCTTGCAGAGCTTCATAGAACGTTTTGCGCACCTCGCAGAATTTGCGGCAAGCCCTGCGATAATCGTTCTCGTATTTTCCGTATATCTGCATATAGAACTCACCGAACGAATTGATGTTCCAAATACTCACCTCTTTCTTTATGCGCTGAATCAAGTTTGTGTCTGACGAGGCAAAAACGCCCAAACGCAAGCCTGGAACACCATATGACTTTGAAATTGATTTCATCACCATAAGGTTAGGATGGTGAGTGAGAATGTCGTTGCTAAGCAGCGAGTTCTGCTCGTATTCCTCAGTGAAATCTACGAAACTCTCGTCAACCAACAGTCTGATTACGTTCTCTTCGCACCATGTTGCCAATCTTATTATGTCATCCTTGGGCATGAAATGCCCCGACGGATTGTCTGGATTTACGAGCATAAGCAGTGAGAGATGCTTGTCGGAATAGTATTCCATCAGTTCGTCGGCTGTGTAATCGAAGTTTTGGTTAGATGGGACGAATTGCACAATTTGTTCTGCTTTCAGTCGGTTAGGATATTCGTCGAATGTGGGGAATATCACGCCGACGCGCCCATTGGTGTGCTCCTCCATAACCACCTTGATAAGTTCGGCTGCACCATTGCCCACTACAACATACTCTTGTCGGATGCCGAAGTATTTGCCTGCAAGCAAAGAGTTGACGCCCATGCCTGACGGATAACTCTCAAGTAGCGTGTCGAAGTTTTGTTTTATCTCGTCGCGCATACGCTTTGGTGGAAAGAACGGATTGACTAGATAGCAGAAGTCGAGCAACTTTGGGAAGCGCCAAAAGCCACCATAGCGTTTGTGATATAACTCGAAGCGGTTCTTGTCTTCAGAGAATAGTGTTGAGGCGATGTCCAAATCCTGCACATCATCAATCTCATACCACTTCTCTTCGCCGATAGGCAATGCGCGTAATGTGGTGTTTTGTAGCATAGTCAGAACGCTAAGTACCTGTTCATAGTACTCGTTGTTGCCCATAACCTTGCAGTAGGCTTCGAGAAAAGGTATATATTGACGAGTCGAAAACTCGCGACTGAACTTGTATATGTTCACCGTTTTGTAGTAGTCGGTAGTTTCTTCGTATCTGAATCCGCTTTTCGGAATGAATTGAAGAATACGTCGATTCTCGTCAATCCTTACCATTGTGCCATCCATCCACTGCTCGTATTTAGCCACAAGAGCCAAGTCTTTGTCTTCGTGTTCGATAAGCATGTCGATGATATTATCCTCCACAATCAAGTCCGACTCCATGAGAATGGTGTCGTCCTCGCACAACAATTTCTTGGCAAGTGCCAGCGAGTAGATGTTGTTTGTCTTGTCGTATATAGCGTTCTCAACGAAAACTATGTTACGATCCGGGTAACTGTGTTTTATATAGTCTGTCAGTTTGCCTCTTTCGTATCCTGTAACAATCACAATACGGTTAAGGTTGTATTTGGCAAGTTGGTGGAGGTAGCGGTCGATAAGCCTAATGCCGTTCACTTCGAGCATACATTTTGTGTTGTTTTGTGTCAGTTCACCCAGTCGGCGTCCCATTCCTGCTGCCAGTATTATTGCTTGCATAATTACGTGCTTTTTATTGGTTTGTGTTCTGAAATATTCAGAAACTTCTTATGCAAAAGTACGATTTTGTTTCTGAATGTCAAAGCTAAGCGTGCGAAAAAGAAAAAAAACAATTAAAAAGTTTACTTTTTTTGCAATATTTTCTTAATTTCTCGTTTATATATTAAACGATGGGCGTGAAAATCAGATAAAATGCTAATATCTCCATCCTTTGTCCTGTTTTTGTGGTTTTTTTAGAGCCAACATATACTAATTAATATATAGATAAGAAATGACAATATCAATAATAACAGCAACATTTAATAGTGGAACTACTATTGAAAGCACTTTAAAATCAGTTCTTTCGCAGACTTATAAGGACATAGACTATTGGGTGATAGACGGAGGCTCAAAGGACAATACGATGAACATTGTACGCCGATACGAGCCTAAGTTCAATGGTCGCCTGCACTATATCTCGGAGAAAGACCGTGGCATCTACGACGCTATGAACAAAGGCTTGGAGCATTGCACGGGCGATGTTGTTGGTATTCTTAACAGTGACGACTACTTTACATCAGACAATATATTGGAAAATGTAGCCCAAACCCTTAGCTCTGATGCTTCGTTGGACGCTGTGTATGGCGATATCCACTTCTTTCGTGACGGCGAACCCGAAAAGATTGTGAGGTATTACTCCTCGAAACCATTCCGTCCGTTCTGGCTTCGTTTCGGATTCATGCCTGCTCATCCGTCATTTTACGCCCGAAGAGAAGTGTTTGAGAAATATGGCAAATATTCGCTAGACTATAAAATCGCATCTGATTACGATATGATGGTGCGTCTTTTTTGGCAGCATAAGATAAAGGCGCGTTACTTGGAACTAGACTTTGTGACGATGCGTGTAGGCGGAGTGAGCACAAAAAACATACGCAACCGTATGCTTATAGCCCATGAGGATGTGAAGGCTTGTCGCCGAAATGGTATGTACACCAATCATTTCTTTATTAGCGTGAAGTATTTGTACAAGATATTTGAGTGGCGTATCTTCAACAATTAATATGTCGTTGAATGAAATTCAAAACTCTGATAAAGAGATTTAATAACCAGCATTAAAAAGACAAATATATGATTTGTGAGATATTCTTTATATTATTGGCGTTCGTTTTGAGTTTGATTTTCGGCATAGTGATCATTCCGCAAATCACCTCTTTCTGCAAAAAGAAAAACCTTTATGATTTGCCAAATGTGCGTAAGGTGCACTCGATAAGCATTCCGCGTATGGGCGGCACGTGCTTTATGCCGTGCATGATAGTAGCTGCTTTGTTTTCAGTGCTGGTTTACAGAATAACCAAGAGTGAACAACTCACCATGAGTCTTTGGTCATTTATGTTCCTTGTCAGCATAATACTGGTGTACACCGTCGGTCTTATTGACGATATTGTAGGAGTAGCGCCGCGTGTGAAATTTCTTGTTCAGATATTGGCTGCAAGTCTTATGCCGTTCTCAGGTCTGTACATCAACAACCTCTATGGTTTCATGGGCATTGAGACGATACCGTTCTATATCGGTGCGCCTTTGACGGTGTTTGTGATAGTGTTTGTCGACAATGCACTCAACCTGATTGACGGCATCGACGGGCTCGCCGGTGGACTCTCTGTATTGTCGCTTATCGGTTTTCTCTATTGCTTCCAGCGCGAGGGACTGTTTGTATATAGTGTGCTTATCGCAGGTCTTATTGGAGTGGTCGTTTCGTTCCTCTATTACAATCTGTATGGCGGAAAAAAACATAAGTATAAGATTTTTATGGGCGATTCGGGTAGCCTCACATTGGGCTTCATGCTTGCGTTCCTGCTCGTGAAGTTCACTATGCACAACCCCAACGTGATGCCTTTCCGCAGCGACAGTCTGCTCATATCCTTCACGTTGCTCATAGTGCCTTGCTTTGATGTGGTGCGCGTGATTCTCTCGCGCCTGTACGACAAACAGCCGCTTTTCAAGGCTGACAAGCGTCATATACACCACAAACTCTTGCGTTGCGGACTGTCGCAGCATTGTGCACTTCTTTCCATTCTCGGTCTGCAGATAGCTTTCGTCGTGGTGAACGTTGTGCTCTACAGTTTTCTGTCGATAAACTACATTGTTCTGGTGGATGTGTTGGCGTTTATAGCTTTCAATCTTGTTGTTGATGTGTTCATCAAGCGTGTGGAAAAAGTGAACGTATAACAGCACTTATATGCTGTAAAGTTTCAGGAATTGTCATCGTGCGGCGGACGGAATCCGATCGGACGGCGAACGCAATCTGATCGGATGGCGGACGGAATCTGATTGGATGGCGGACGGAATAGGCCGCAAATCTTAATATAAAAAAGAATAAAGCCATAGGTTTAGAGTTTCTAAATCTATGGCTTTATTCTTTTTTTACCTTACCCGTAGCCTTCTCGTAGCGGAGGTCTCCGGCCTCCGCCGCAAGCAATGCGACTCCGACTGGATAGTGTTCTACTTGGTGCTGCGGAGGCCGGAGACCTCCGCTACGGAACGTTTAGAATCGCTTGAACTTCAAGCGCAGCGTCTTAGAGCGCAGTATCATCTGTCCGCCGTTGAGCTTCTCCTTTACGAACTCCTCCTCAAGGTTGTTTATGCCGTAGGGAGCCAGCAGCGTCGGGTCGTCGATAGGGTGGTCGCCGCCGTCCTCGCCATTGTCCTGATGCCAGTTATCCTTATATGGCGACTTTGTTGTTATCTTGTCTCTTGTTTGCACGAAACGTAGATAGTAGCCCGAAGAGCGATCTTTGTCAATATCGCGCACGTAGATGAGCTTGTACTGCACGCCCCAGAACACGCGCTTCTTCGAGAGATCGAGAGTTCCGCCCGTAGCCAGTGTGTCTACGCGCTCCAGATGCCAAAAGCCGTCGAAGTCGCCGTTGCCGCTGGTCTCTATCTCGCAGGAGGCGAGGGCGACGAGGACGAATGCTGCCAATATTGTTTTGAATAATCGTTTTGCTGTCATGTGTGTAATGGTGTAATGTTGAGGTGTTGAGATGGTGATGGGGTGATGTTGGGGTGTTGATGGGGTGAGGTGGTGAGATGTTGATGGGGTGAGATTTGTTCTACTTCTTTTTGGTGAGCAGTCCGCTCTTAGTAACAGTGAGCTGGAATCCGGCGTTGTGTCCGTACATCTTCTCGCTGCCGAAGTCCATCGCGTAGCCGCCGCGCACCGTCCAGTCGTGGTTGAACTTGTACTTCGCTTCGACGAGGAAGCTAAGGTTCTTGTACGCCTTGGTGAACGGATTGTTGTATGTGCCCCAACCCTTCTGATAGGTGGTGAGCATGCGGTAGTCGAGGCGCTCCGTAGGCGAACCTTCTATGCCGAGGTGTATGGCGTAGAAGCGGTTGTTGCGCACGTCGATGACGTTGTCGGTGTTGTAGAGCGGCGAGCGGTAGAGCGGGTTGCCTATCACCTGTCCCCAGTGCTGCCAGCCGTTGTAGATGCTGTGGTTGTAGTAGTTGTCCTTGCCTGCGATGTGGTCGCCGATGTTCTGGGTGCGGTCGTGGTTGTACGGTCCGCTCTGATACTTTGTGTAGATATACTCGAAGACGAGGCTGCGCAGCCATCTGCCGTACTTCATGTCGAACTCTGCGCCGAGCATTATGTCCTTCAGACTGTACATGAAGTAGCGGCGCTTCTGCCATGTATTCCACTGTTCGCCCTCGCCGTAGCCGTTGTAGTCGAGCAGGAACATTTGGCTATGATCCTCGAAGAAGTGGTCGGCGTATACTGACACGCGCCACAGGTCGGAGTCGAAGTTCAGACGCGCCACCCAACTGCCCAATTGGTTGCCTTCAGCGTTCGCATACATGCCATCGAGGGCGTCACTGCCGCCAGGTATGAAAGCGTTCCATAAGTTCTTTATGCCCGTGCCGGTAGGTACGCGTTCCATTTCACCGTTATCATTGCGGCGATAGGGCTTGCCGCCGAACTCGCACGCCATCTCCAGTCCCAGCTCGAGGCTGAGCGGGAAGAACGAGTCCTCGTTGCCTATCTTCAGATAGCCCGCCTTGGAGTGGTAGAGTACGTGGTCGGCGTATTTCTGCTGCTTGTTGGTGAAGTCGTGCTGCCAGCTGTCATCGGTCATCATGCCGTAGGCGATGTGTCCCTTAAGGTGAAGCCAGCGCTTTGTCCAGGGAATGGTCCAGTATTCGGGCAGGGCGATGCGCACCTGCGGCACTGGTCGGGCGTTGATGCCTAATGTTTGCGAACCGCTGCTCAGTGTCTGGCTCTTCAGCTCCATAGGGTACTCCTTGGCGCCCACGGAGAGCACGCCGTGCAGCCATCGTGCCTCGGCGAAAGCCTGCTGCACTACGACGTTCGACGTGTAGTTCACCGGCACAGCCACGTCCACACCGTAGCCTATCGCCCAGCGGCGAGCCGAGTCGGTGGAGAGAGGGCGCATCACGGCGCCGCGCACGTAGCCGTTGAACTCGTCGAGCGAGCTTAGTCCGTGCTTGTTGGCGTTGAGCCAGAGCGGAGTCTTGTCCTTCGAGAACGAAGATTGCATCTCCACCTTGTAGCCTATGTTGTTGTCCAGTCGCTGCTTCGACGGCATGCGCTCGTCGTACTCCTGCCAGGCGTACTGCGCATTGGCAGGCAGCGCTATGCCCATCAGCGTTATGAGGGCTAAAGACAGATTTCTTATTGTCATGTTTCTATATGTTGTTTCCGTTACTTTGTAAATAAGCTGTTGCTAATCTCTGCAAAGTTACATAAAATATGCTAAATACTACGTCAATAAAAAAATAATAACTACTTTTGCAACGATATTAATGCCGCAATTCGGGTTAGCTTTGTGGCAGTTTTTAGTAAATATACAAGAACTATGAGAAATTTTGTTAGATGCCACACACTTGCTGCGTTGTGCATCATTGCATTGATGTTGTTCACTACGTTCGGCGCTTCTGCCTACGCTGCGCCTGCAGATAGCGCTCAGGTGGCGGCTGAGGCTGCCGTGCCCACCGTTCAGCAGGACGCCGACTCGGCGGCTGTAGTGCCGGTGGAGATAGCCGAAGGAGCGGAGAACTCGGGCGGCGGCTTGCACAAGATACTGAAGGAGAAGTTTATCGAGGGCAACGCCTCGTTCATGTCGCTCGTGGCGTTGGCTCTCGTGCTGGGCTTGGCTTTCTGCATCGAGCGCATCATCTATCTGAGCATGTCGGAGATAAACGCAAAGAAGTTCATGCGCGAGATAGACGCGAAGATTGAGGCGGGTGACATAGAGGGCGCCAAGACGCAGTGCCGCAACACACGCGGACCGGTGGCGTCTATCTGCTATCAGGGTCTGCTGCGTGTCGACACAACGATGGAGGCCATAGAGCGTTCAGTGGCGGCTTACGGCTCCGTGCAGGCGGCTAACCTTGAGAAGGGTTGCTCGTGGATTACGCTTTTCATCGCTATGGCGCCGTCGCTCGGCTTCCTTGGCACGGTGATTGGCATGGTGATGGCGTTCGAGCAGATACAGATTGCGGGCGACATCAATCCTACTATCGTGGCTGCGGGTATGAAGGTGGCGCTCATCACCACTATCTTCGGTATCATTGTGGCGCTCATCCTGCAGCTGTTCTACAACTATGTGCTCTCTAAGGTAGACCATCTCACGGCGCAGATGGAGGAGAGCGCGATAACGCTGCTCGACGCATTGCTGAAGTATAAGAAAGGGTGTTGAGATGGTGAGATGGTGATGTGTTGAGATTTCTCAGCAAATTATAGTAAGGCTTAGAAAGGCCTAAGAGGGCTTAGTTCTGCTTAAACACTCCCTTAGTAAGGCTTAGTTCGGCCTATTAAGTATAAACAACAAACAACAATGAAAGTAAATATAAACTTGCGCCACTTGACGGCGATGCAGCTGTCGAGCCGCATATTCTATATATTAATAGGTGTGATAGTGGTGCTGTTCGCACTGTTCTGGATTATCGGCTACGACATGCCGTACGACGATAATCCCGACTATAGTGCGCCGCTGCTTACGGATGCGCTGATATGGTTCATGATCGTGCTTACGTTCGCTACGCTCGGCTTAGCTGTGCTCGGCGCTGTCAACGGCGTGCGCAAGAACAAGGGCGAGAACGTGGTTGTGAACAACGTGCCGGCGCGCCGCATCTCTGTGGCTGTCGTTGTCGGAACAGTGCTCTCCTTCGTGCTCACCTACGCTCTTTCGAGCACCGATGCGCTCATGGTGAACGGCGAACGCTTTACAGATACTTTCTGGCTGCGCACAGCCGGCATGTTCATCGGCACATCGCTCCTGCTCATCGTGGTTGCTGTCGGAGCCATCGTGTATGGATCGACACGCTACATCAGGTAAAAGCCCCTCCCAACCCTCCCCGTCGGGGAGGGCTTAGAATGCTTAAAGAGGCTTAGAAAGGCTTATTGATAATAGTCTTTAAAAAGGCTTAGTTCGGCCTATAAACAATAAGGCTTATGCTTATAAAACGTAGAAAACACTCGGTGCCGTCGCTTAACACTACGTCGACAGCCGATATATCTTTCATGCTGCTCACATTCTTCCTCGTTACGTCGTCGATGGATGTGGACAAAGGACTTGTGCGCCAACTGCCGCCGCTCGACAAGGAGGAGCAGACCGACGAAGCGAAGGATGTGTCGAAGGAGAACACGCTGGCGTTCAGCATTACGGCACAGAACGAGGTGATGCTCAACGACAAGCCTGTTGTCGTTGAGGATATACGCCGCCGTATCGTAGACTTTGTGCGGATGCGCGGCGCCCAGCATCTTATATTGGTTGACGCTAATCCGGCTTCCGACTATAACACTTACTTTACGCTTGAGAACGAGATTGTAGCTGCTTACGCTGAGGTGCGCAACGCTGAGGCTAAGCGCCGCTATCATCGCGACTATGCCAGTTGCACCGACGAGCAGCGCAAGAAAGTGCGCGACATTTACCCGCAACATCTCTCGGAAACTTATAATACCGCAGAGGTTAATAACTCTTCTGAGGATAATAAAACTTCAAAGGCGGTGGACGAGAAGAAAGGAGGCGCAGAATGATACGCAGAAGCATTGACCGCAGCGTGCCGACACTCAACACATCGTCGCTGCCCGACCTTATCTTCACCGTTCTGTTCTTCTTCATGGTCGTTACGCACATGCGACAGGTGACGCTGAAGGTGCGCTTCCGTGTGCCGCAGGGCACCGAGCTGACGCGCCTCACGAAGAAGAGTGCCGTGTCGTATGTCTACATCGGCAGGCCGTCGGAGGCTGTGCCTGGCATCGTTCCGTCGTATAAGGGCATGACGGTGCAGCTCAACGACAAGTATGCTACGCCCGAAGAGGTGACAACGTACGTGAACGCTGAGCGCAAAGCCATGTCGGGCGACGACCAGGAGCAGCAGATAGTGTCGGTAAAGGCCGACCGCAGTACGCCGATGTCGCTGATAAACGAGGTGAAGATGGCGCTGCGCAAAGCCGATGTTCGCCGAATGAGCTATTCGGCGGAACAGAAGAAGTAATTTACGCCGATTTATCCGATACTTTCGATTTGTGAGTTTTTCGTGCAAAAATGTTGCAGTATAAATTTATTTGCACTACCTTTGCATGAATTAGTACAAAAAATAAACAAATATCAGATGGCACATTATAATTTAGACTCTTTAGACAAGAAGATATTGAAGCTGATAGCTGGCGACGCTCGCATCCCATTCTTGGAAGTGGCTCGTCTGTGCAACGTGAGTGGCGCTGCGATACATCAGCGCATACAGAAACTCAACAATCTGGGCGTGCTTAAAGGCTCGCAGTTCATCATCGACCCTGAAAAGCTCGGCTATGAGACGTGTGCTTACATCGGACTCTACCTGCAGAATCCGGCGAAGTTCGACGATGTGGTAGATGAGTTGAAGAAGATACCTGAGGTTGTGGAGTGCCATTACACTACGGGCGGCTTCGATATGTTCATAAAGATATACGCCCGCAACAACCATCATCTGCTTAACATCATTCACGATAAGCTGCAGCCGCTTGGCCTCTCACGTTCCGAGACCATCATCTCGTTCAACGCTATCATCGACCGACAGTTGCCTATCGGCGAACTGCCCGTTGAGGACGAAAACGATGCGGTAGACGAATATGGTGAAGACGAATAAGAATAAGAAATAAAGAATATACGGAATATAAAAAAACTCGTTGCTAATCCGGTTTTGGATTGCAACGAGTTTTTTGTGTTTATTACAGACCTATTGCCTTAAGCAGTCCTGATGCGTCGGGCTTATCCAGGCCAGTGAAGTCGGGAGTGCCGTATAAAGAAATGTTTATCTTGTAAAGAAGTGATTGTTATTCTCTTACGTAGTCGACGAAGGCATACGCTTGGTGATGCTTTTCGTCTGTAGAGTGCTCCTCTCGCGCTGTCTCCTTCCATCCGCTGTACTCGGGGAAGAAGGCGTCGGCGTCGGCGGGCGTGTCGTGAATCTCGGTAAGGCAGAGTCGGTCGGCTATGGCGAGCGCCTGCTCGTAGACGCTTGCTCCACCTATTATATATATGTCTTCGTCCTTAGCGCAGTGGGCGAGTGCTTCCTGGAGCGACGGGTAGCAGTCGCAGCCTTCGAACTCGGTGGCTGTGCGACTGAGCACCACGTTGCGGCGGTTGGGCAGGGCGCCCTTGGGGAGCGACTCGAACGTGCGGCGTCCCATGATGATGGTGTGGCCCGTGGTGAGCGCCTTGAAGCGCTTCAGGTCGTTGGGCAACCAATAGAGTAGCTTATTCTCGAAACCGATGGCGCGATTGGCGGCAACGGCAGCAATTATTGTAATCATTTTGATAATTATTAATTGGTAATTATTAATTATTAATTGAGTTTTGAGTTATGAGTTTTGAATTATGTGCTGCGAATTTAAAACTCAAAATTGAATAACTCCTAATCGGCACAGCCGACAATTCAAAATTCAACATTCTTTACACGCTTACTGTGGCTGCGATGTGTGGCCACGGGTCGTAGCCCTCCAGCTCGAAGTCTTCGTAGCGGAACGAGAAGAGGTCCTTCACGTCGGGGTTTATCTTCATGCGCGGCAGCGGGCGCGGAGTGCGTGTGAGCTGCAGTCGAGCCTGGTCGAGATGGTTGAGATAGAGATGGGTGTCGCCCGTTGTGTGTATGAATTCGCCCACTTCGAAGCCCGTCACCTGCGCCATCATCTGCAGCAGCAGGGCGTACGACGCGATGTTGAACGGCACGCCGAGGAACGTGTCAGCCGAGCGCTGGTAGAGCTGCAGCGAGAGTTTGCCGTCAGCCACGTAGAACTGGAACAGGCAGTGGCACGGCGGCAGCGCCATGTCGTCCACCTCAGCCGGGTTCCACGCCGACACAATCATGCGTCGCGAGTCGGGATGGTTGCGCAGCTGGTCGAGCACGTTCTGTATCTGGTCGATGGTGCCGCCCTTATAGTCGGGCCACGAGCGCCACTGATGGCCGTACACCGGTCCGAGGTCGCCGTTCTCGTCTGCCCATTCGTTCCAGATGCGCACGCCGTGCTCCTGCAGATAGCGCACGTTGGTGTCGCCGCGCAAGAACCACAGCAGTTCGTAGATTATCGACTTGAGGTGTAGCTTCTTCGTTGTGAGCAGCGGGAATCCGTCTGTCATGTTGAACCGCATCTGGTTGCCGAACACGCTCTTCGTGCCCGTACCCGTGCGGTCGGTCTTGGTTGCGCCCTCGGTGAGGATGCGGTTAAGGAGGTTGAGATATTGGTGCATGAAATTATTAATTCTTAATTTTTAATTATTAGTTCCTCCGCTGGCACATGACTGCTTTTGATTCGCCACTCCTGCGGATAAAGATTGTTGGCGCGGTTGCCTATGTTCTTCTCGAAACCTATCGGTCTGCCGCGGTATGTGAGCAGTACGAAGCCGCGCGGCGTGTCGTCGGGCAGCGTTACAGCCTCCTTGCGCAGATAGTTGACGGCGTCGGCATAGCCCAGTTCTACGCGCGGATAGGCGTCGGCGGCGAGTTGACGTGAGAGAGCAAGCGACTGGTCGGGGATGATGTCCTTGCCCTTCTCCGTGCCGAGGCACACGCCTGCGTGCATTATCTTCAGCGCCGTGTCGGCAGCGTCGTACGTGTCAGCCCAGCGCTCCGGCACGGCGAAGAGCGCGTCCGTGCGGCGTCTCACCACGTAGCTCTCCGGCGCATTGAGCGGCACGGCTACGTTGTTCGGCTGCTTGGCGCCAGCCTTTGCGCCCTTGTTGCCGCGGCGCTTCTCCTTCTTCGGCTTCTCCGCCTTCCGGTCGGCGCCGCCCGTCGCAGACAGACAGCCCTCCGACTCGCCATGCTTGCGCAGCACGGCAAGGAACAGACCCTCGCCACGGCTCACGCCCGGCAAGAAACGATACACCGGAGCCTCGCCATTCAGTGCGCGCGTTATTTTCCACTCCGGTTCGACTGGCACATCCACGAAGTCGGCGCCCAACTCCTCGGCTATCCACGCCACGTTCTCCTCGTCCTCATGCGCATTGAACGTGCAGGTAGAGTAGACGAGCAGACCGCCCGGTCGCAGACAGTCCCACACGTCGCCGATTATCTCGCGCTGCAGTCGCCAGCAGTTCTCCACGTTCTGCAGGCTCCACTCCTCGCGTGCGCCCTCGTCCTTGCGGAACATTCCTTCGCCCGAGCAGGGCACGTCGGCGAGAATGGCGTCGAACAGTATGCGCGCCTTGCGGTAGTCGCGCGGGTAGTTGTTGGTTACGACCACGTCTTCGTGACCGAACTTCTGCAGGTTCTCGCTCAGAATCTGCGCGCGTGTGCGCATCGGTTCGTTAGAGAAGAGCAGCGATCCCTCGGGCATTGCCGCACGCAGCGCCGTCGACTTGCCGCCGGGCGCCGCACAGAGGTCGAGCATGCGCACCGGCTCGTGTATGAGATGGCGCACCACATGGTCGACGAACATCGACGACGCCTCCTGCACGTAGTACGTACCGGCGTGCAGCAGCGGGTCGAACGTGAAGTTCGGGCGACTCTTCAGGTAGCGTCCTGTCGTCGGACACCACGGCACGCAGCAATCCTTCAGCTCGTCAGCCACGTCGCCCCCGTTCTGTTTGAACGGATTGAGCCTCACGCTTGTCGGCGTGTCGTCGTTGTCGAGCGCCGCCGCGAGCCGATTGTACAGATCGTCGCCGAAGAGCGGACGTATTTGTTGTTCGAAGTCTTGTGGTAGGTTCATTTCTGTCAAGTTCTATATTTTAGAATACAAAAGTACGGATTTTTATCCGTGCAGCCATCGTTAGGGCTTAAAAATATTGAAAAAGGCCGATTCCGTAGTCGAGGCAATGCTCCTCAACAGCGAAATCAGCCTTGCTGCATTTATTCAAACAAATTACCCGTGGCAACCGAATACGACACCTTGCAATGGTTGCAGATGTCTGTTATTGTTGCGCCGCTACCGCTTAGCGAGTAGAAAACGCTTTCGCCAACCAGCACATATTCCCATGTGCGGTTCATTCTGTCAGAAGGTTGCAATGCGTTTATTTTCTTTATCCACTCAACCGTTGCTGTCTGTTTCTGCCGCACATTGCTATCGTTCACCTTATCATCTCCCTTTGTTTCTATCAGATATATTTTCTCTGCTGTAGCCACTATAAAGTCGGGATGATAAGTAGCCATCAAGCCGTCTTTCCTAACATAGAATATAATAGCGAACGAATGCCCCGACTCGTTAATCTTCAGGAACTTCTCAACTTCTGCATCCTTATCAAGGAATTCGATGAATGCTTTTTCCAGTCCTCCTCCATGCGACGGATAACCCAGACGCGGGTAGATGCATTTGCTTACTTCCATCGAGTACGACTCTCTCATCTTGATAGCCTTCAACGAAGAGAAATCAATATGGCTCACCTCTGCATATATCTTAGTCAGACGGTTCTGCATATTATATATAGCCACGGCAAACTGCTCCACGATATGTTTGGTCACGATTCCGTCTTTAGCGAGCAGAATCTTCCAATCGCTACCGCTGAACGGGTTGAACGGGATATTGAAGAGTCGGGTGCGTATATACCAATCCATCACTTGCACCGTTTGCGCTTCGTTTATCTGTATGGTCGGGAAACCCTGTCGGCGGCAATTCTCAAATCGCAGTGTGACCACTCTCAGCAACTTCTGCAGATACTCATTATATCCGTTAGCGTCGAAGAGGTTAGCCGTCACCTTGTACTTTCCGAACGTGGTTTTCGTCAGCGACTCTTGCGACACAAACGTCTCGCCTTCTCTTGCCAGAAACTCACGTAGCTTTGCTAAAGGATACATGGTGAACGGGTGCAGGTCGTCCAAGTCGATTTCCGTATCTTCCAACTCTTCGATAGAGTCATGCAGTATGACTGGCCATTGGAAGTCGTAGTTCTCATAATCTTCACGCAGAGCCACGTTTATTACATCGCCAGTAGCTCCGCCCGTACCCACTTCGCCTTCATCTGTAGCCACAAGGCCCTGTTTCTGCAAGTCGTCGTAGAACTTGATGAACGCCGGATGCTCCACGATAGACAATGTATCGATGTATGTAGTAGGCGGTTGGTGATATTTAAGTACGCGCAGACGGTCTTCGCGCTTCACTTCTTGATAGTCTGGTTCTCGCCACATCAAGCGCAAACCTCTACCCACCAGCTGCTCCAACAGGATAGGAGCCTGCGAAGAGCGTAGCGGCACAAGCACACAGATGTTGTTTACGTCGAAACCTTCGCGAAGCATGAGCACCGAGACCACCACCTTCGGACTTTTATAGCGGTCGATGTCGAAGAGTTTCTTCTTTATTTCCTGCCATTCCTCGTCCTTCACCTCGCCCTGCTTGTTGCTGTCTATGGTTACGATGTCCTCGTTGCCCAATCCTTCCGACTTCAGAAACTCCTCAACGAAGGGCGACACCGTAGTGTCCTGACACACGATGAGCATTTTGGGGTTCTTTTTCTCGTCCTGCTTCACGAACTCCTCCTCCAGTCGCTGCAGCTTGGTAAGTCCGGCACGCAGCATCATGCGTTGTCCTTCGCTCAAGCCCACCACTTTTCCTTGTTCGTCGCGTTCGGCATTGTAGTCGAGGTTCTCCAGTTCGGTGAGTTCCTGCCTACGGTCGAGCAGCAGCAGCTTCACCAGTCCTTGCTTCATCGCCATCGGCAAGTCGAAGTCGACCACGATATGCGGGAAAAAGAGTTTCACCTGCTTCTCTCCTGCGCCCTTTGTGTCGAACGGCGTAGCCGAGAAGTCTACTTGTATGAAGCGTGTGCCTTTGGTTGCACTGATAGCGTTCAATCCTCTTTGCCATTCTACTTCTTCGGTCTCTCCGTTTCGCTTTATCTCGTGTATGTGATGCGCCTCGTCGTTGATAACCATCAGGTCTTTCAGTCCGGCAAGGTACTCCAGTTCGTTGCCGCCCAATGCTCTGCGGTCGAGCATACCGAGGTCGTTGCCAGCCGCTTTGCCTGGGCGCACCGGCAACAGCGTGTTCACTATTTTTGTTGGAGTAATAGTGTTCGGGTCGTCATCGTCGTTTTCATCCTCGTCTGCTGTCTGGTTCTCAAAGAGGTGCCAGTTGGTTAGGGCTATCAAGCCTTCGCCTGTGGTTTTCTTGCCTATGCCGTCCTCTTTCGTCACCACATTGTTCTGAATGAACGAGAAAACTTCGTCGCGATAGCGCTCCGGTATGAACACATCTTGGTTCAGATAGTAGTCGTTGGTCTGCGGGTCGCGGTGTTCTGCGTCTCGTTTCTTTCTGCCGCAGAAGGCGTCGAGCAGACGGTCGTACACAATAAGTCCGGGCGCTACAATCAGAAACTTCTGTGTGAAGCGTCCGCTCTTCTCGTCTTCGTGGCGTGCGTTCAGCATCTGCCATATCAGCAGGGCGTGCATCACCCATGTCTTGCCCGTGCCAGTAGCCATCTTCACGGCATACTTCGGCATCTGGTATTTGGGTTTGGCGAGCTGTGCCAAGTCTGCATGGTCCATTAGTTCGGGTATGATGTTCTCGTAGGCGTCCATCACGTTTTTCTCTCCCATCACCTCGTGCAGATATATGATGTTTAGTATGGCTTGTCGCTGTCCTTCGTGAAAGTTTTTCTGACGCTGTTCGCAGAAGCCTTCTCCGAACCAGTATTTCAAGAGCGAGGCTGTGGTCGGTGTAACCTTCTCCAGCATCTCTCCGTTCTCCCATGCGGCGTTCACTACATCGGTGAGCCGATGCGCCAGCTCCAATGATATGTTACTCGAATTGATATTCATAATCGCAGTATGTTTTCCGGTTCAACATTTCAGCACTTTACATCCAGTATTACCTGGCTCTCGAATCCGAACACATCCACTGCTTTCACGCATACCTTTCGCTCGTCCTTATGCGGCATCTTTATTCGGGCTGAGTACACGCAATGCAGCGGGTCGCTGTCGTTGTCTACATTCTCGCGGTAGTCTTGCCATGTGCTGCGGAATGTCTCTCCGTCGTAGTCGGGGTCTATGCTCCAGTATTCTACCAGCGAGAGCGGGTCTTGCTCCATCACCTGCTGCAACTTCAGCTTGTCCTTGTCGTCCAACGGTATGTTGTCTGGCGAGAGCAGCACATAGTTGTTGAGGCTGATACTGAGTTCGTCCTCTCCGCTCTCGTTTGTTTTCACTTCCACCGGATTCACCACAAGATATTGCAGCGAAGAGAAGCGCACCGTCTTGTCGGCAATCAGCTTCTTGAAGCCCTTCTTCGAGAGTTTGTCGAGCAGGTCTGGCGGAATCACCAGCACTTCCACATTGCTGTCCTTGTATTTCTCGATGGCTTGCGAAATGTCGAAGGCGAAGTTCCAACCAAGCACAATAACCTTATCCCAATCGCCGCCGAGCAGCGAAGCCTTTGCTTCTACGGCGCGTCGCACGGTGGCGGCTGTTGTGAGGCGGTTCGGGCTGTCTACCATCACCAGTGTGCGTGTGCCCTTTATGTATCCGAAGTTTCTGTCGCTCACTTGTTCGGGTGTGAACGGTAGCGCACCGAACAAGCCTAAGACCACCTGCGAGAGGTCGCCCACTCTGCGTAGCTTCTTGTTGTTGTGGAAGGCTTCTTTCTGATAGTCGCCAATGCTCTGATAGAGGAACGGCTTCACATCCTGATCTATGAAACGCTTGCGCATCACTAAGGCCGCCGGCTTGCCGATGTCGCAGGTAATCCAGCGTCTGCCTAATCGCTCGGCTACAGCTGCGGTGGTGCCGCTGCCACCGAAGAAGTCGCAGACGAGGTCGCCTTTGTTGGAAGAGGCCTTGATGATACGTTCGAGGAGTTTTTTAGGTTTCTGAGTTGCATAACCCACATTTTCACCAGGATATCGTGATGCTCGTTGAATATCTATCCACCAATCTTCAGGCACTTTTCCGTTCTCATTTAGAACTATTTCTGAAAAATTCATCCCTTCTCTTCCGATAACATTTCTCGTTGCCCTATCCAAACTACCAGCAGCATAAGGAATACGAATATCATCTTTATTGAATACTAATTTTGAATTGTTAGTATACCGAAATATCACGTCGTGTTTTTTGGGAAAATCAGAAGTCACATTAGAAGCAGCAGTATAGCACCAAACTATTTCGTTATGAAAGTTTTCTTTCCCAAATATTTCATCCAACATTATTTTAACATAATGTCCAACGTGCCAATCTATATGTACATAAATGGTTCCTCTTTCAGAAAGTAATTCTTTCATCAAAACTAACCTCGGATATAACATTTTCAGATAAGAGATAGTTCCTTCTTCCCAGGTATCAGCATAAGCGAATTGTTCAATAACTGTAGGTTTTTGCTGCAAGTCTACTCCTGGCAACGTAACCTTCGTTCTATAATCCGCCTTTGAATCAAACGGCGGGTCAATATAGATTAAGTCGACTTTGCCTCTTAATGAAGGCAATCCTGTCTGCGGGTCTCCGGCAAGCAACGCCTGCATAGTAAGCAGGTTGTCGCCATACACGAGGCGGTTCATCCAAGTGCCGCCATCCAAAGCAGCATTGAAATCGTTCGGGATATTAGGAACCTGTCCACGGAAGAATCCGGAGACATCTTTGCGAGGCAACACAAGCTCATTGGTTTGCAACCCAATGCGTGTGCCACTGCTCAATCGCTCGATGATGCGCTGAGCCTCTTGCCTGCCTTCGCTTGCAATACGAGGCAGTTCTTCAATCAATGATCTTAACATAGCATTAAAGCTTTAAATATAGTTTTAATGCGACTGCTTTGTTACTCAGAAAATAAAAGCTAAAACCAAACACCTTTACCAATAGCAACAAAGCCGAACCTCAGGGATGCAGAACGAACAGCCTTATACCATAGAAACGCAGAAACGTGGACGAGTCCACTTATCCTGTGTTCCAAGGTGTTTGGCCTAACCTATGTATGACAGATAAGTTTTACGTCCACGCTATCGCGGACGCTTACTTATTTATTCTGTCATACATGTTCTTCCGCGGCCAAACTTCAGGAACACTTTTCGAATAAACAGCAAACGCTATTATTATAAATCCACAAAAACAGACCTCATCACCCGAAGACGAATCAATCCAAATGCAAAGGTAGTGTAAAAAAAAGATTTACTTGTATTTTTCTTGAAATTTTTTTGCGCCAACCGCTCCGTCTGCCATGCAAAGATTGTTTAGAAAATTCCTGCGAAAAGACTCATTCTGGAGAAAACGGCAGCAGGCTTACAATTGCACACTTGGTTTTGACGAATGTGAGCTGAAGAATATAGAATCAGACAGCGTCAACTAAATGCGTTAAACTACACAGCAACGCTCGTTACCCTTGCGTGGGAACCTTATTTTTGCTATGCGGTAATGATGTTTTAGCTATGCGGTAATGATGTGCCCACGCTGCGGTAATCGGACAACCAACGCATGGTTGTGATATAAAAAGCAAACAGGCTGGAGACAAACGCTGTCGTTGCGTTGTCTCCAGCCTATTTTTTATGTAATAAAGAGTCTTGTTTTTTCGCAATGGTATTGCGGATTTTCATAGATTATCCGCAATGGCGTTGCGGATTTTCATAGATTTTCAGCAGCAAGGATACAATTATTCATTGAAACTAACAAGCTTTTTGATATGGTATTTGAAATTTCAATAGGACTTACCCGTATTTTTGCTTAAAGGCTGTGCAAAAGTGGCTTTGGTAGTCACGATTTTCATTTTTTTTGAATTATCGTACGGCGATTTTCAAAATTAGCCGTAGAATATTACCGCTTTCAGTGGTAACTTGTATGATAGCAGCATGATGTTCTTTATTATTTGTGATACAGCACAAATAATAAAGAAAAGTGGTAGAGAGTGAGATTATCTCATAAATAATGTATATCTTTGCCATATTATATAACATATGAATGATATGTTTAACAATGGTAATAACTGCATTTGATAAATATAAAATCACGAGACATGGACAAGTTGAAGGTTGAAAATTTTGGACCGATAGGAAAGGCTGATGTTACATTTGGAGACTTAACGTTTCTTGTTGGTGCCCAGGCTTCGGGAAAGAGCCTGTTTTTAGAATTGTTGAAACTCTTAGTAGATAAAGATGCAATAGTAGAAACATTGAGAAAATATAATTATATCATCAACAAGAATAATGCTTCTTATTTATTGGATGCATTCTTTGGAAATGGTATGGCTGGGGTGTGGACAAAAGATACGAAAATAAATTTTGATGGTTCCGATGCTTCGTTTGCAACTTCTCTGATGAAAAAAAACGTGGAGGGAAAAGAAGAAAAACTGTTCTATATTCCTGCACAAAGAATTTTCAGTATATCGGATGGTCGCCCCAAAGCATTCTCTGAATTTGATCCTACTACTCCTTATGTGTTGCGTCAGTTTAGTGATATTTTACGCGTGTTTATGTCGATAGGGTTGGGAGGAAATACAACTTTGTATCCTATAAAAACTCGTTTGAAGAGTCTACAGAAAAAATCGTTTGACAATTCTATTTTTCATGGCGGAAAAGTTGTTATGGAGAATGAGAATGGACAACGAAAGATGCGTATGCAGGTAGCAGGCATGGATATGCCTTTTATGGCTTGGAGTGCAGGTCAAAAAGAGTTTATGCCTCTATTAATGGGTTTCTATTGTGTGTCTGGTCCTCCAATGCATTTGCTTAATAAGGACCAGTATGATTATATTGTGATTGAAGAACCAGAAATGGGCCTTCATCCGCAAGCCATAATGGCTGTTCTTCTGGAAATTCTCGAATTGGTTCAGATGGGGAAAAAGGTGATTGTGTCAACGCACTCTACTGTACCTTTAGAGTTTGTATGGGCTTTTAATATCTTAAAGGAATCAAAAAGAAAGAACAAAGAAGAAGACTTATTGAAACTGTTTGACGAAAAAGCTAAAGGCAGAGGTATGCTTGATGGCATTTTTGAAAAAACGATAAAAACTTACGCTTTCGAAAGAAAAGAGAATGGTAAGGTAGTAAGCATTGATATTTCATCGCTCAACGCAATGGATGAACAACGCGTTGTAAGCGAATGGGGAGGCTTGTCTTCTTTTGCATCACGAGCTACAGATCTTGTAAGTAATTATTGCAATGAGTAAAAGTAAAAAAACTAAAGAGGCATTAGCGCCAACATGTAACTTTAGAAAGGCTGTTGAGGATACTCCTGACGTTGTTAATGGTTATTGCTTTGGTTTGCAGGCTCTTGAGAATGTAGACAAAAGTGCAGTGACATTAAAGGACAGTCGTAAGGTAGATGGTAGTTTAAATATTGATAAAGAGACGAAACTCTTATATCCTAATGAACCACGATGGGATTATGCCATAGGATATGATGATAAAGTCTTTTTTGTGGAGGTGCATCCTGCCAATACCTCAAACATCTCTGAAATGGCGAAAAAAAAAGAATGGTTGCAAAAATGGCTAACGTCAAAGGCTCCGTCATTGAATAAGCTACCTTCAGGATGTCCAAGATTTTTATGGGCGGCTACGGAGTCTGGTGTACATATTAGTAAGCAAGCATCACATATACGTAAGTTGGCTCAACTTGGGTTTAATCCTAAGAGACCTGTAATAATAGGTTAATTGGGGTTTTCCGTTAAATGCGTATATCCTTAGTTCTTAAATTTTGAGTTTGCCTTGATCCTCAAGTATATCGCGCTCTGCACCGCTCCTCTCGCGGCGAGATACGCCAGGAACGCAAGCCACAGCGCATGGTTGTGCCACACGCCGCGCAGCGAGAGATAGACGGCGAAGAAGACCAGCATCGCTACAGCCGTGGCGGCGA
>ULXQ01012648.1_pt1 | contig 58751 bp, 54 predicted proteins | sample 1961481 | NCBI WGS metagenome assembly ULXQ01 (sample SAMEA4835843, study PRJEB28245) | human gut metagenome | biome: gut microbiome; material: fecal sample | place: Denmark | collected 2008 | reverse complement strand
CAGGGGGCTCCGGATCCTTCCACTGGAGGCTGTTTACCGAATGGTCGATGACCTTCTGCTGGTCCCGGGCTCCCAGCTGGAAATAATCCAGGGAAAGAAGGGTGCCCTTCCGGAGGAACACGTATCCCAGGCTTTTGCCTCCCGGGGTCACTTCTTCCTCCACAATACAGGTCCGCCCTGCCGCTTTGGAGAAATAGGTCCGGTTTTCCTTCAGGGACAGGCCCGGGTGGCTCTTCTCCCACTTGGCCCGGCGGTTCTCCGTCATAAGCCGGCAGAGATTTTCCCGGTCCTGGTCACACAGATTTTCCAGGCTGTCCGGCAGGAAAGCATAGTCCATGTTTTCCTGGAGAGACTGGAAGATCACCCCGGTGACCAGCTGGTTGTCCAGATGGAGCCGGGACAGCTGGTGGAGATCCCCGGGATCCGCTGCCTTCTGGATGTCCACGCTCCCAAAGGGGATTTCGTAGGAAACCCCGCTGTGGGGCAGGGTGATCCGTTCATAGGCCCCGCCGATTTCCAGCGAATCCAGCACCTGCCGGACGGCCGGTTCCAGGGTCCCGGCCTCTTTTTCAGGAACCAGGAAGCTGAGGCTGTACAGATTCTTCCGGTCCCCGAAAAAGTACCGGTCCGACACCTTCCCGTTTTCCAGCTGCCGGATGTGGAGCCCCTCCCGGCCGGCAAATTCGCCCATTTCCGCAGCCTGGACCGGGATGTCCTTGGCTTTGGCCTCTTCTTCATAGGTCCGCAGGGTCAGTTCCAGCATGATCTTTTCCGACTGGAAAGGTTTGGCTTCCTTCTCACCGTCGGTTTTCATCATGGCCCCGTTGGCCATGTACACCAGCATCGTATCTCCCCGGGAAGCCCGCATCAGGATGTCTTCCTGGTGTTTGCCCCGGCCGTAAAGGCCCTGGAGGGCAAAGCCCTCCGGCAGGGAAAACTGTACATCGTTCCGGGGATCCTTGAATTCCTCCCGTGCCTTTTCCCGGGTGCCGTATCTGGCCAGCAGTTCCGCCTTCAGATCCTTCTGCCGGGAAATACCGGACTCCGCCAGAGGCTGACTGGTTTCCAGATGGCCTCCGGCCCCCTCCGCGGGTTCCTGGGCGGCCGCTCCTTGTTCAGTTGTGTTTCCGCCGGCGGCCCAGGCGGCCGGCAGCAGGCTTCCCCACAGCACCAGCGCCAGGAGCAGCCCCTTCATGGATGGTTTCATATGGACTCCTGTAGGCCCAAGGCCCCTTCTGTTGGATGGATCGTTACAGTTTCTATTATAATCCATACGGGAGCAGGAAAAAAGGGGCTGTTGCATGAGCAACAGCCCCTTAGTCGGAAGTCAGGCGTCTGAAGTCGGAAGCCTCAGGACAGGATCCGCCTGGCTAGACGGATCCTTTTGATTACGTACAACCAGAATCGAAATCAATCTGAGCAATCATTTCGTCTAAAGGTTCTACACATTCAAAAATTTGCATGCAAATTTAACATTCGGCTCCAGACTTCAGACTCCAGACTTGAGCCGCTATGCGGCTCTACAGCTAGGGGGTGTTACACGCAACGTGCAACACCCCCTTTTTTTTACGCCACAAAATCTCCGTTCACATCCACCAGTTTCCCGGGATTCATGATATTGTTGGGATCCAGGGCTTGTTTGATGGCTTTGATCAGTTTTACTTCCCCTTCAGGGGTGCAGCGGGCAAATTCTTCCAGCTTCTTGTAGCCGATGCCGTGTTCCCCGCTCATTTTCCCGCCCAGGGCATAGACCCGGGGGAACAGGTCTGCATGGAAAGCTTTGATGGTCTTGAACCAGTCTTCCGGAGACAGGCCGTATTTGTTCAGAGGCAGTACATGGATGTTCCCGTCCCCGATATGGGCCACGGTCACGGTGTACAGGTTGTATTTCTTTTCCAGTTCAGGGATCTGGGCGGTCATGTCCGCGATTTTGTCCAGAGGTACCACGAAGTCTTCGGTCTGGAACATTTTGTCAATGTCCCGGGCGGCTTCAGCAAACTGTTTCCGCAGGGTCCAGATCCGCTGATCCGCTTCGAATTCATCGATGGAGCCATTGGCTTCCGCCAGGTCGCAGAGTTTTTCCATTTTCCGGTCAGATTCATCCTGGTCGAAGCTTTCCACCGTAACGATCACGTAGCAGCACCCTTCCTTCACATGGGGCATTTCCATGTTGTCCAGGTATTTGCAGGTCATGTCGATGGCGGAGTTGCCCATATATTCAATGGAAGTGGGGTCGATGCCGGCCTTCAGGATCTTGTTGGGCAGGGCAAAGGCTTCCTTGTCCGTATTGAACACGCAGACCATGTTGAAGGAATAGGGAGGCAGAGGACGGAGCTTTACGGTGACTTCCGTGATGATCCCCAGGGTCCCTTCACTGCCGGCAAAAAGCTGTTCCAGACACAGGCCGGTGGAGCATTTCTTCAGCCGGGCGCCCACATCCACAATATCCCCGGTGGGAGTGACCACTTTCAGGGCATAGATCTGATCCCGGGTGGTGCCGTACCGGACGGCCCGGTTGCCCCCGGCGTTGTTGGCCACGTTGCCGCCGATCTGGCAGGATTCCGCACTGGACGGATCCCCGGCGTACATGACACCGGCCTTTTTGGCTTCTGCCTGGAGCTGACCGGTGAATACCCCGGTCTGACAAACGGCATAAAAATTGTCCGCATCCAGTTTCAGGATCTTGTTCATCCGCTGGAGTTCCACCACCATGCCATGATAGATGGGGATGGCGCCGCAGGCCACACCGGTGCCGGCGGACCGGGGGGTGATGGGTACCAGATACTTGTTGGCCAGTTTCACCACTTCTGCCACTTCTTCGGTGGTGCCGGGGAATACCACCACTTCCGGCTTCTTGAAGAAATGGGGGTTCCCTTCTTCATCGGTCTGGTACTGTTCCAGATACTCTTCATCGGTCTTTACATACCGGTCCCCTACCACTTTTTTCAGTTCTTCCACCAGTTCCGGCGTAACCGGGTTATACTTGTGTTCCATTATTATGCCCTCTTCCCTGTATATTGTAATCTATACGTTTTTTCGTCTTTCTCTCACTGACGATGATGTTTCCTAGTATACCATATCCTGTATACAAGTAAAGGGCTTTTTTCTTTTCTTTATGTTATATATACATATCTTTTATTCAATTTATGCATCTTCTGCTGAAAAGTGTAATGTTTTTTATAGAGAAATGGGATTTCAGCGCATATTCATCATATGAATTATTTTTATTTACATTTTTTCATTCCTTGCCTCCCTCACATCCGTTCTGCCTCCGGAGACAGTCTGGAAGCAAAAGAAAACCCGGGAGACAAGCTCCCGGGTTTTCCTGAAGGGAATCGATTTTTTACAAGGGATCAGCCTTGGACAGGTTTGTCTGCAATATCCAGTTCCCCACTGTCCACTTTCTTGGCCCGTTTCCAGAACAGGCAGAAGGCAACGATGGCGAACACAACGCCTACAGGGTAGGCAATGGAAGTGCTCAGCTGCAGCCCTTCCTTGGCAACCAGGATGTAGGTGCAGGATACGGCGCTCATGAAGGTAGCAGGGATAATAGCGATCCAGGCATTGCCCTTGTTGGCGTACAGGTACATGGCACCGGACCACAGTACCAGCATGGCCAGGGTCTGGTTGGTCCAGGAGAAGTATCTCCACAGGATGGTTACGTCTACCTGGGTCAGGATGCCGCCTACAGCGATGATGGGCAAAGCCAGTTTCAGACGGGAAGCCAGGGTGTGCTGGTCAATCTTGAACCAGTCAACAATGGTGTACCGGGCGGAACGGAAGGCCGTATCAGCGGAGGATACAGGGCAGGCAATAACACCGATCATGGCGATGACGGTGCCCAGATAGCCCATCAGGCCGGAGCAGATGTCATATACAACGCCGCCGGCGCCATGGTATTTCACGAAAGCGTCGCTCAGGCCGGCAGTGTTGCCATAGAAGGAAACACCGGCAGCAGCCCAGATTAGAGCAATGATCCCTTCGCAGACCATGGCTCCGTAGAAGATCTTGTGGCAGTCACGTTCACTCTTGATGCAGCGGGCCATAATAGGAGACTGGGTGGAATGGAAACCAGAGATGGCGCCGCAGGCCACGGTGATGAACATGATCGGCCAGATCGGGGTTCCTTTCGGATGCATGTTGGTGAGGGTGATTTCAGGAACATGGTACCCTTCAGCAAAGAGCATGGTCCCAACGCCCACAGCCATGAAGATCAGGCAGAATCCGAAGAACGGATACAGTTTCCCGATCAGTTTATCCACCGGCAGGAAGGTAGCACAGAAATAATAGATCAGTAAGATAACCAGCCAGAAGTTGTAGCTGAGCGGGGTAATCTTGGTCAGCAGGCCGGCAGGGCCAGTAGTGAAGGCAACGCCTACCAGGATCAGCAGCACAACGGAGAACCCACGCATAATGTGTCTCATGGTCGTGCCCAGATATTTGCCGCACAGTTCGGAAATAGAGGCCCCATCGTTCCGTTCGGACAGTACGCCGGAGATGAAGTCATGGACACCGCCGGCAAACACCGTGCCGAAAGTGATCCAAAGGAATACAGCCGGGCCCCACATGGCCCCAGCCAGAGCACCGAAAATAGGACCCAGGCCGGCAATGTTCAGCAGCTGAATCAGGAAAACCCGCCAGTTTTCCATAGGTACGTAGTCAACGCCATCTTCCAGACGATAGGCAGGAGTCTTTCTGTCATCGATAGGAGGACGGAAGCAGCTTTCTACGTATCCGCCATAGATGAAATAACCACCAATTAAAATAGCAAGACACACAAAGAAGCTAATCATTGAATAAAACCCCCTTCTGCGAACCCCTTCAATTCGCAAGTTTTACTGTCGAGTTCATTATAAGCCTTCTTTCACAAAAAATCCACAGGAATTGTGGTAATTCTGTGTATATTTACTATATTGCGTTAAATGAAGAGGGAAGGTGTATCACCTTCCCTCTTGTTGTAAACACATGTGATTTTGGTTGTAGACAATTGCCAAGAAGTTACTTTCTTTTCAGACCCCACTGGCTGTAAATGTGGAGCCCGTCTGCTTCCGGCACCAGTCCGGTGAGCCGCACCAGGTCGAACAGGTTGAAGCCCTTCACTTTCAGCTGGGCCAGTTTGCTCTTCTTGATCACGTCGGTGAAGTCCACCGTCAGGCTCTGATCGCTGAAAGTGCAGATCAGGTCGTCCCGGTTCATCACCGTCATGTTGAAAATGGCGTTCACCAGGCTCATGATGATCCGGGTACCCAGGAGCCGTACCAGCAGTTCGCCCAGCTTGTTGTCCGCAATGGCGAAATCGTGGATCCGGAACCGGGCATAGGAGGCGGTGTTGTTAAGGGCCAGAGCCTCGATTTCCACATCCGCAGTAAGGGTCCCGTATTTTTCATGTTCCACAGTGACTTCCAGCTGATGGTCCCCCTTGTACCGGCATTCCCGGAACTGGAATTCGCTGTCCTTCATGGCTTCTCCCAGGCCCTTGGCCAGGTCCGTATAGGGGACTGCCACTTCGCCCCGGCGCAGCTGTTCGAAGGTCTGGGCGTTCACCCACCGGCTCACCCCTTCCTTGAAGGGAGCCACCAGTTCGTTAAGGTCTTCCACATAGGTGCCCATGTTCCCGGCCACTTCGCTGAGCCGGTCCGCAGCTTCATCCGCCCGGTTCTTCAGTTTGTCGAAAAGGGGTTTGGCCTTTTCCGCCACTTTCCGCCGTTCATCCCCCAGAGGGATGTTCCTGTTCTTGTCCTTGGTAAATTCCCGGAATTTCTCCATGCCTTCCTTCCGGGCCTGTTCATAGAAATCTTTGAACTGGCTCAAGTCATCAGGCCGGCCGGCATCCAGCCAGGCGTTGGCCGCTTTCCCCACGGCGTAGGTGATGCCTACGGCCATGGGAACCTGGAGCGGCGGGAAGGGGATCACCGTGAACACGGTCTGCCCCACGAAGGAAGCCCCCAGGGACCCTACCAGCCCGGCAATGGCCCCGGTTTCCAGTTCCACTCCCCGCAGGTCACAGAGCCGGGTGATCATGTACACCTCGTTGGCCATGAGAGCCAGGCTCCCCAGGAAAGGCGTCATGACAATGACACTGGCCCGGGCAGCCCCCCAACGGATGATCCGTTCCGATTCCCGGGCAATGTCTTCCGGACCCAGGGCTTCTTCCGCGTCCACTTCTTCATCCATGGGACGGGTTTCCGCTTCTACCGCATCTTCTTCCTTTTCCATTTCGTCCCGTTTATCCATTTCTTCTGTCATAGTAATCCCTCCTGTCATTGTCTTCACAACAAACCGGTTTTCTGCCTTTAGTATAGCATATTTCCCCGGGCCCGTCAGTCTCCAGGGCCCGGTGTCTGAAAAGTGTCACACATTCCCCTCAGTCCGGGATCACCGCCACCTGGCCGTCGCCGAACACCCCCCGGCAGCAGTCGGTGTACACTTCCACAAAGGCGTAACCTCCGTACAGGGCCAGGTTCCGTCCCTTCTCCAACCCTTCCGGCAGCGGTTCTCCCTTGTGGAAATGGCGGATCACCTGTCCCTGGAAGTCCAGCATGTGCACATCATAGGAATCATCGATCCGGCAAACTGCCAGGATCCCCAGGAACTGTCCCAGGCACCGGATTTCCGGAAAATCCTTCCGGATGGTTTCCAGTACCTTTTCCAGGAACCGGGGGTCCAGCTTCCCGGTCCTGGCCGGCAGTTGTTCTTCTCCGATAGGCCGTCCGGAAGCGGGTACCGCCCTTTCTTTCCCCCAGTTCCGGATCTGATTGATTTTTTCCGGGCTGGTCTGGGAAAGAGGCACTACATTTTGGAAGGAGGACAGGATCTCGCTCCGGGTCAGGTCCAGCAGCCGCTGGGCTTCCCCGTTGTCTTCGCTGATATCCGGAACTTCCGTCAGGATCAGGGTCTGGTATTCCTTTTGTTCCTGGTGCATCTTTCCGATGAGGGCGTCTCCGGTGCTTTCCCCTCAGCCATTGTCCTTCCCCCTGCTGTCAGTTTGGTTCCATTGTACAACAAAAGAGGGCCTGTGAAAATATTTTCACAGGCCCTGATCACCCTTCAGCGGCTGGCCACCATCTTTTCCCTTTTGTCCTGTTTCACCGGCACCACCAGCTTCTGTCCCGGCTGGATGGCCTGGCGCAGATCCAGATGGTTGGCTTTGGCGATCCGGTCGATCACTTCCCGCACATCCTCTTCCGGATGGGTGTACTTCCGGGCAATGCCCCACAGGCTGTCCCCCCGCATCACCACCACCTGTTCCGTATGATAACTGGTGGGAGCCGCTTCCATCTCCAACACTCCGCGGGAAGAAACCCCCAACAGGACCAGCACCAACCCCAGTAAAAGTTTCTTCATTTTTCTTCCCTCCACTCGAACTTTTGTTTGTTATGTGTATGATATCACGTTCTGTTCGCTTTTTCAATAAGTTTATGAAACTCTGTTCGTTTTTTCTTATCCAACGGGGAATGGTTATAACCGTTCCCCCTCTGTTGGAATCTCCTGAATTACGTTATAATGAAAAAAAAAACGGCAAGGGAAGGTGCGATGGAATGGCGCTGATATATTGTGTGGAAGATGATGAAAACATCCGGGAACTGGTCCGTTATGCCCTGTGCAGCCAGAAATTCCAGGCGGAGGCCTTTCCCGACGGAGCCTCCTTCTGGAAGGCCCTGGAGGAAAAGAAGCCGGATCTGGTGCTCCTGGACATTATGCTCCCGGGGGAAAGCGGCCTGGAGATCCTGAAGAAGCTCCGGGACCAGCCGGCCACCAGCAGCCTCCCGGTAATCATGCTCACTGCCCGGACCAGTGAATACGATGTGGTCACCGGCCTGGACGCCGGAGCGGACGACTACATTTCCAAACCTTTCGGGATCATGGAACTGCTGAGCCGGGTGAAAGCGGTTCTCCGCCGGGGTACCCAGCAGAAACCCCAGGACCGGGACCTTTTGGTGTGCGGGGACATTACCCTGGACCTGAAGAAGCACCAGGTGACCACCCAGGGCCAGCCCTGCGAACTGACCGTAAAGGAATTCGACCTGCTCCATTACCTGATGGCCAACGCCGGCATCGTCCTGAGCCGGGACCAGATCATGGAAGCGGTATGGTCCTTCTCCTATGCCGGAGAAAGCCGCACCATCGACATGCACATCCGGAGCCTCCGGCAGAAACTGGGAGAAGCCGGCCGGATCATCCAGACTGTCCGGGGTATAGGGTACCGGATCCAGTAAAGGAGCACGCCGCCTATGAAAAAACAGATCTATCTCCATCTGTTCCTGGTGGGACTGGCCTGTATCCTGATCACCGCCCTGGTATGTGCCTTCGCCTCCTGGCAGACCGCCAAGCGCCAGACCCTGGCAGATCTTCAGCAGGTGTCCCAGGTGATGAGTACGGAACTGAACCACCACAGCGATTCCTATGTGTTTCTCCAGCGCTCCAGCCAGGCGTCCCCGGACCTGCGGTTCACCTGGGTGGACAGCCACGGCACCGTGCTCTACGATTCCTATGAAGAAGCCGGCAGCCTGCCCAACCACCGGGAACGGCCGGAAATCGCCCAGGCTCTGGGAGAAGGCCAGGGCAGCGATGCCCGGCACTCCTCCACCCTCCAGGAAGTGACCCTTTATGCGGCCCAGCGGCTGTCCGACGGCTCCGTGCTCCGGGTGGCCCGGACCCAGACGGAACTGCTCCGGCCTCTGGAAGAGCTCCTGCCCTGGTGGATCATTTCCCTGCTTCTCCTGATCCTGATCTGCCAGTTCACCGTCCGCCGGCTCACCCAGGGGCTCCTGGATCCCCTGGACCAGGCCACCCGGTATCTGTCCCAGGTCGGCCAGGGAGACACCACGGAAGAAGAACGGCAGCTGTTCCACACCTCCTATCCGGAGCTGCTCCCTTTCCTGGCCACCATTGACCGGCAGGGAAAACAGCTGGACCAGAGTCTGCGGAACCTGGAACAGGAACGGAACACCATGAAGCGGATCACCGACAGCCTGAAGGAGGGCGTGATCCTCCTGGACGACCAGATGCGGATCCAGTGGATCAATGCCTGGGGATTCCAGCTGCTCCAGCAGGAAGAGAAACCCACTGCCGGCCGGCCTCGGCTCCTGGGGAAATTCCTTATGCCCTTCCTGCCTCCGGAAGCCCGGATTCCCCAGGGCCGGCTCCGGAGCAGCCAGCCCTGGAGCCAGACGGTAAAATACCGGAGCCGCCAGTACCAGCTGGATCTCCAGCTGCTGAAGCCTCCCCAGGGCCGGGCCACCCGTATGCTGATCATCCAGGACATTACGGAAGCCCGGGAACGGGAACAGCTGCGGAGGGACTTTACCGCCAACGTAACCCATGAACTGAAGACCCCCCTTACCTCCATCAGCGGCTTTGCGGAACTGATGGCCGCCGGCATGTACCAGAAGAAAGAGGACATTGCCCATTTTGGCCAGCTGATCCGGAAAGAAGCCGCCCGGCTGCTGGAAATGATCAACAGCATCATCTTCCTGTCCCGGATCGAGGAAATGCCGGCGGAGGCCATGCAGGAAGCCGTTCCTCTGGGAGGGCTGATCCAGTCGGTGGTGGAATTCATGGATCCCTTCTGCAAGGACAAGCAGGTGACCATCCACTGCCAGCTTACGGAAGACAAGGTCCGGGGCAGCAGCAGCATGCTCCGGGAAATGGCCATGAATCTCATCGACAACGGAGTGAAGTACAACCGGCCGGGAGGCCATGTGTACGTAACCATGAAAAAAGAGGAAGACCAGGTGATCCTTACTGTGAAGGACACCGGCATCGGCATCCCAGAAGACGTCCAGGAACGGGTATTCGAACGGTTCTACCGGGTGGAGGGCAGCCGGAGCAAGCAAAACGGCGGCAGCGGCCTGGGGCTTTCCATCGTGAAGCACATCGTGGAACAGCACCGGGGCAACATCAGCCTCACCAGCCGGCTGAATGAAGGGACCACCATAGAAGTCCAGCTGCCGGGAGCGTGAAAATAGGGGGGGTGAAAAAATTCACACCCCCGGTCACGGGCCACGAGTCACGGATCGCGAGCCTTGACGTTTAAGCCGTTTGTTCTTTTTCTATAGGATGATAAGGCAAAATCCACTGGAATTTGCAAAACGGGATTTTCGGCTTGCACCAACAAGCCCGCGACTCACGACTCGCGACCAAAGGGATCACTGCTAATTCCTTATCTTCTTGCGCATGAGCGGTTTGATGCCCCCGGCTTCCAGGATCTTCATGGCCTGGGGTCCCAGTTTCTCACAGGGATAGGTTTCCCCGGTTTCCTGCACCGTCACCTGATACTTTTCCAGGTCCAGGGTCAGGGTCATCCCATCTTTCACCTTGTCCTTCAATCCCTTGCAGATAATGGGCAGAAGTCCCAGATTGATGGCATTCCGGAAAAAGATCCGGGCAAAAGAATCTGCCAGTACCGCTTTGGCACCCATATTCAAAAGCGCAATGGGGGCATGTTCCCGGGAAGACCCACAGCCAAAATTCCGGCCGGCCACCACCATGCCTCCCTTGGGAAAACTGGCAGCGATGTTTTCATCCACTCCGCACAGGCAGTGGCTGCCGATTTCTTTGGGGTCTACGATATCCAGATACCGCCCCGGATAGATCTGATCCGTATCGATGTTGTCTCCCACTACGATGATTTTTCCCGTTACCTTTGTTTCCATCTCTGCTTCCTCCTTCACCTTACAGATACTTCCGGGGATCCGTGATATATCCGGTCACCATGCTGGCTGCCACCGTAGCCGGGCTGGCCAGGTACATCAGGGCTTCCGTGGATCCCATCCGTCCCGGGAAATTCCGGTTGGTGCTGGTGATGCAGACCTCTCCGGCGGTCAGCACCCCTTCATGGGCTCCCAGGCAGGCCCCACATCCAGGGGTGGAAATGGTCGCCCCAGCCTTGATCAGATCTTTGATATATCCTTTTTCCAGGCATTTCTCCATCACTTCATTGGAAGCTGGGATCACCACCAGGCGGGTATATTCCGGGATATGTCTCCCTTTCAGGATCTTTGCGGCAATGGCAATGTCTTCTTCCCGTCCTCCCGTACAGGATCCGATATAGCCCTGATTCAGCTTCACCGGCCCCTGGGCCACTACGCTGGAGAGAGGATGGACATTTTCCACACTGCTGGGGCAGGACAGTTCCGGTTCCAATTGGGAAACGTCGAAAGTATAGCTTTCTGCATAGGTATACCCTGGGTCGGTGTACTGCACTTCAAAGGGACGGACGGCACGTGCCTTTACATAATCCAGCACGGCCTGGTTCGGCTGCATGTAGGCCGTCTTGGCTCCCATTTCCACAGCCATGTTGCAGATGGTCATCCGTCCTGCCACATTCAGGTTCTCCACATAGCTGCCGGTGAAATCGATGGCCTTGTACACCGCTCCATCGGCTCGGATCTTTCCCAGCACAGCCAGGATCACGTCTTTGGGGAATACACCCTTGGGGGCTTCTCCTTCCAGACGCACTTCGATGATTTCAGGAATCCGGAACCACAGTTCCCCCGTCATCAGGATGGTGGCCATATCCGTGGCTCCGCAGCCCGTGCCCACTGCACCAAAGGCGCCATGGGTTGTCGTATGGCTGTCCGTAGCCACCACAATCATCCCAGGATAAATCAGGCCGGCTTCCGGCATGACCTGATGGCAGACCCCGCAGTTGGTGTCAAAATGGTATTTCAGGTTGTTCTTCTGGGCAAATTCCCGCATTTCCTTATGATTCTGGGCACTCTTGATGGTGGGACAGGGAGCATAATGGTCGAAGACAAAAGCGCAGCGGGTATTGTCCCAGACCTTTTCCCCTCCCATCTCATAAAAAGAGTAGACCGTCTGCAGATACAGATCATTAATCTCCGCGAAATCCACCTTGGCCATCACGATTTCACCGGTTTCTACCGTCTTTTTACCGGCATTCTTTGCAAAGATTTTCTCAATGGCATGCATAATAGCTGTTCTCCTTTCAGCGGTTGGCCTCAATCATTTTTTCTAGTTCCTGGATGACAGTTTCCGGTTTTTCTTCCGGTACAAAGTGCCCACAGCCTGGGATTCCATAACCAGTTACATGATTGGCCAGCTTCTTCCAGATACCCAATACATCCCAATACCTGCAGATATTTCCATTGGATCCCCACAAACAACAGATGGGGGTTTGGATGGTACGTCCCAAATCTGCCATATCCAGATTCCAATCGATCGTTGCACTTGCCCGATAATCCTCGGCAATGGCATGGACTGTAGCCGGTTCAGAATAATACCGGATATATTCGCGTACGATATCTTCCGGAAATTGCTGCTTTCCAATGGTTCCCGGAATGGTTTTCTTGCGGATATTGCTGCGGATGAAATAGGCAGGTTCTGCACCCAAGAAAGTTTCTGGAAAAGGCTCCGGCTGGATATAAAAGAACCAGTGCCAATACTTCGTGGCAATTTCCCGATCTGTTCTGTTATAAACATCAAGGGTAGGGATGATATCTAGCAATAGGCAGGATTTGATTTTCTCCGGATAGTCCAGCATCATACGGTGACATACACGCCCGCCACGGTCGTGTCCGGCAATATGGAATTTCTGATACCCCAATTTTTCCATGACAAATACCTGATCCCTAGCCATCGCCCTCTTGGAATACGTAGAATGGTCAGGCAATCCATGTGGCTTGCTACTTTCTCCATAACCTCTCATATCCGGTATGACTACACGATATCTCTCCGCCAGACGGGGGGCTACAGCATACCAAGTCAGATGGCTTTCCGGGTGCCCGTGCAGCAACAATACAGCCTCATGCCCAGTTCCTCCACACCAAGCATGGATTTTCACTTCTCCGGTATCGATGATCCGGTGCTCAAAACCTACAAAATATTTCTCATTGATATCCATATTTTTCTCCTTATGATTGATTCTTGATTTCCCCTCTGTTGTTGCCAGCCTTCAAGCAGATTCTCTCTTTTTCAGGCGGGGAAAAACAGAGGCGAAAGCAGAAACATGATGAGCAGTAATATGATGCTGAGCGGAATCCCCACTTTGACAAAATCTTTAAAGCGAAACCCTCCCTGCATGACGATTACGGTTGTCGGAGATGCCAGAGGCGTAGTAATGGCAATGGCTGTCCCAATGATGACCGGGACGCAAAAATAGAGTACATTGATATTCATTGCCATGCCCAGCGAAAGTGCAATGGGGATGACAATGGCATTGGCCGCAGTGTTGCTCATGAATTGGGAAAGGAACCAGCCGACCAGACCCATTGCGACCATCATCATGGGAAGACTGGCCTCGCTGCCTCCCATCAACTGCAAGAACGCATGGGCAATGACTTTCCCGGCACCACTGGCATCCAGCCCATTGGCCATCGAAGTGACTCCTGCCATGACGATCAGCACGTTCCAGTCACAAGAACGGATCGCCGCTTTCATCGAGATGCAGTGGGTCAGGCAGAGAACAGCCACACACAGCAGCGAAACAATGGCGACATTCCAGATCCCAGAAATGAAGCCTGCAATCATCAAGAAAAATACTACAAGGTTCAAAATCGGTTTCCATCTGGGGACCTGCTTCATATTTACAGCAGGGAGTTCCACCACCGGATCTTCAAAATCAAAACTTTTCTTCATGATCCAATATCCTGCCGTAGCAAAGTAGAGCGTACTGACGGCCAAAAGGATCAGTGTAATCGGTGCCATGGAAAAAAATCCCAGATTTCCTCCCGCTTCATTGACCATAGCTCCAGCCATGGAAACAGCGGCAGCTCCTGACAGAGACAGAGGCGATCCGATGGTGCTCATCATCCCCACAGGCATCAACAGATTTTTGGCTTTGACCTTGCCGTGGGATTCCATGGCAATCGACCGGGCAACAGGCACCATAGTCGCGGCAATGGCGGAATTGGTCGTAAAACCAGTAATCAGCCCTGTAAAAAGAGAAATCGCTGCAACCAGCGCACGCTCACTTTTTTGGGCCATCTTCCGGAACAGCAAATCACTGACCTTTTGGATTGCACCTGTTTCAAACAACCCATTGCATATGATCATCGTCGCCCCACAAAAAACAATCGTGGTATTCCCAAAATAAGCATATGCCTTTCCTAAAGGCTGGATCCCAGTCAGCGACATCGCCAATGCAGCCAGCATGGAAGTCACCGCCAAGGGAATCCGATCATTCATAACCAGCAACATGGTCATCACTAAGATGACGATAGCAATCGTACTTTGCTCCATAACTTTCTCCTCGCTCTCCTTTACTTTTCTCCCGCTGGCCAATCGGAAAGTTTCGTTATGTTGATTATATATTCAGATAATGTTAAAATCTAATTGATGTATTTTATATTTTCATCAATTTTTTTGATGAAGAAAGCAGAGAACATGGAAAACTATTACAAATATATTTATGCCGCTTATAAACTAGGCAGTTTTACCAAGGCTGCCGAAAAGCTCTACGTTACCCAGCCTACCCTCAGTATGGCTATAAAAAAAGTAGAGGATCATTTGCATATGCCGCTTTTTTATCGGGAGGGCAAATCCGTCACTTTGACTCCTGTAGGCAAGCTCTATATCAAAAGTATCGAAAAAATGATGTCGATTGAAACCGACCTGCAAGCCGAAATCCGTGACATCGAACGATTGGAAACTGGGACCGTACGGATTGGAGGCACCCAATACATCAATTCCTGTATCCTCCCCCCTGTCATAGCACAGTTCATCCAAAGATATCCCAAGATCGACATCCAGCTGAAAGAACAGGAGCCCAGTAAAAACCTCACCGATCTTGCGAAAGGAAAAATCGACTTCTGCTGCAATGCAGGCACGATAGATATTCCAGATTTAAAAAAAGTCCCTCTCTTCCAGGATCAAATTTATCTCGCCGTTCCAGACGCCTATAATCAGCCGGACTGGCTGCCATGGGAACTGGATTTAGAGGGTCCGCCTTGGTCAGAGCCAAAATCCATTCCCCTTTCAGATGCCTTGTTCCAGCTTCCCATCATCCTTCTGGCGGCGCCTTCCAATCTCCAGGCCTGTGTCAGGAATGCCTATGCAGATGCCCATCGCCAGCCCCATATCGTTCTGCAGGCAGAACAGCAGGAAACCTCCCTTCAGTTGGCCTGTGCAGGAATTGGTGCTGCCTTTGTGGGAGAACAGATGCTCAGGCATCGAAAGCCCAAGGCAATGCACATCTATAAGATTGATCACCCAAGCCTGCGCCGGACATTCTATCTGCTAACAAACAAAAAGCGATATCTTACCAAAGCCGCATCCGCATTTGTTGCACTGTGGAAAAAAACAGCCGGAGAAACACTCCGGCAGTAACCAAAAGCCGCCGGACATCCATAAAACCAGTTGTGTACCGACAACAAAAAAAGGGTGTGGAAAAACTCACACCCCCCGGTCGCGAGCCGCGGCTAAACGATCTTCCGTTCATAGGGATCACTGCTGATCCCTTTGGCCAGGATCTCCTTGGCCCATTCCTGGGCACAGAACAGGGAATGATCCTTGTAGTTCCCGCATTCCTTTTCTTTCGTTCCGGGCACCTGGTCCCAGGTGGTCTTCACCACCAGTTCCAGGGCTTCCTTCAGGGCTTTGGCCACGTCTTTGGGATCATGGACCCCCCAGCACAGGAGATGGAACCCGGTGCGGCAGCCAAAGGGAGAACAGTCCAGATAGCCCTTGATCCGGGGCCGCAGGTAAAGGGCCAGGAGATGTTCCAGGGTGTGCATTCCCCCGGTGGGGATTTCCTGCTGGTTGGGCTGGCACAGCCGGATGTCATAGTTGGAGACAATGTCCCCATGTTCCCCGGTCTCCTGGGAAATCAGCCGCACATAAGGAGCCTTGACCTTGGTATGGTCCAGGGTGAAACTTTCGATAATGACTTTTTCCATATTCATTCCTCCAATAGCAGGGGGCTGTTGCATGTACAACAGCCCCCTTTTTTACTTCTGCATGGCCGGGTTGTCCCGGTTGGCAATCTTTTTCTGGTACTCTTCCTTCACGAAGTTGGTGGCCAGCATATCGATTTCTTCCACTGTAGCCACCCCATGGCGCAGGTTTTCCTCCAGGAACGGATACAGCAGTTCAATCTGTTCCTTTTTGTCAATCATGGTAATGATCACCGGCAGGTTGATGGCTTCGGAAACACTGATGAACAGTCTCCGTTCCTTCCCCCGCACCCGGCTCCCATAGCCCTGGGTCCCCCGCATCACCGTGCAGCCGGCGATTTTGTATTTTCCGGCAATGTCGAAGATGGCCTTGTAAAAAGGTTTGTCCTTGTAGAAGAAGTCCTCCCCTACATAGATGGTCAGTTTGGTCAATTTCAGAAATTCAGCCATACGTCTTCCCTCCATTTCGGATGAGTTGGTCTTTTTTCAATTTTATTGTAACATAAATTAATTGTTTTCGTAATAGTTAAAAAGGGGTCTGTTGCATGGGCAACAGACCCGCTGACAAACTGGGGCTCACGCTCCAGTCCCCTTCATCCTTTTCCGCTTCCGGTAATAGGCGTTCCCCACGCCGCCCACCACCAGCAGCACCATGAGCCAGCCGGCGGCTTTCACCGGGTTCAGGTAGGTGACGGTGGCATCCATGGTTGTCTCTTCGCACAGAGGCAGCTTCCAGGTGAGCACTCTCCTGTCGTCGCTGACCTGGGTGGCGTTGGTATCATCCACCGCCGTAGGCAGCACCAGGGTGAACCGCAGGTCGAACTGCTTCATGATGCTCTGGAGCACCGCCTGGGCATCCCGGTTCTTCAGTTCTTCCTTGGGAGCCATGTTGATCCCGGTGTGGACGCTGATGGTATCGAACAGCAGCCCTCCCTGGAGCCGGACCACCGGCTCCTTCTTTTCCCGGGACACCTGGGCCGGTTTGGCCTTTTCCCCGTTCTGGGGCCCGGCAGCATCCTGGGCTGCCTGTTCCCAGGTCCGGATATCGAAGGTCTTCAGCACCTTGGAATCCTTGATGTCCTTTACCTGGTTGTAGTGTTTGGTGGCTACAAACCCTTCATACTGCCCTTCCTTGGCCGGCCGGACTCCGTATCCGTCCTTTCGGAAATCCTCCTCAAAGGCATCCACGGTGGGTTTCAGCACCGGTGCCGTTACCAGTTTGCAGGTCAGGTCCGCCGCCCCCAGACGGGTGATTTCCATGGTAATATGGCCTTTGGCGCAGCCGCTGAACAAAAGGCTCAGCAGCAGGCACCCAAGGATCATGATCTTTTTCATAACGCCCTCCCGGCTGTCTTGTATCTTCCCCTCGCTTCCCTTCCGGTTCCATCCTGAGGAACCGGCACTGACTTCTTGCCTTTCCCGGGAAAAACGAGTAAGATTGAATTGTCAAAATTCTAAAAGAGAGAAGTGGATATCATGAAAGAATTCCGTATCGGCGCCGTAGGCGAAGCCACGGACACCGTCCTCCACACCAACACCGCCGCCGCCATGGGCAGCGGCTCCCTGGATGTCTATGCCACCCCGGCCATGCTGGCCCTGATGGAAAAGGCCGCCTGCAATATTGTGAATCCCTGCCTGGACGAAGACACCACCAGCGTGGGGATCGGGGTGAACCTGTCCCATGACGCCGCCACCGCCGTAGGCAAGACCGTAACCGCCAAAGCGGTGCTGGTGGGCGTGGATGGCCGGAAACTGACCTTCAAGATCACCGTGTCCGACAACTACGGCACCATCGGCCAGGGCACCCATGAACGGTTCCTGGTGAACAAGGCCAAATTCCTGGGCAAACTGGCGGCCAAGGATCAGAAATGATCACAGCCGGCGGGTGAGGGTCTCCATGACCATCAGGTTGCTGACCACTCCCACTCCGCCGGGAACCGGGGTATAGGCGGAAGCCCTGGCCTGTTTGGCGGCTTCCGGAACATCCCCCACCAGTTTCCCGTTCTGGGAATTGATGCCCACATCCACAACCACAGCTCCTTCCCGGAGCATGTCTTCAGTGATCAGGTTGGGTTTTCCCACTGCGCTGATGACCATATCTGCCTGCCGCACAATGGCAGGCAGATTTTTTGTGCGGGAACGGCAGACGGTGACAGTGGCATACCGGCCCATAAGCATCAGGGTAAGGGGCCGGCCCACCACTTCTCCATACCCCACCATGGCCACATTCTGGCCTTCCAGAGGGATCCTGTAGTAATCCAGGAGAGCCATGCAGGCCCGGGGAGTACAGGGGCCCCAGGGGGTGATCCCCAGGTACAGCTTGCCCCCGTTGATGGGATGGATGCAGTCCATGTCCTTTTCCGGGTCCAGCTGGCTGATCAGCTGCATCCGGCTGATGTGCCGGGGAAAGGGCACCAGGGGCAGGATCCCGTCCACCTGGGGATCCAGGCTCAGGTTCCGAAGTGCCAGGTCCGCCTCTTCCTGGGTGGCATTTTCCGGAAGTTCCACATCCCGGGTATGGATGCCCAGGCTGGCAGCGGTTTTCAGCAGGCTCCGTTTGTACACATGGGCCGCTTCATTGTTTCCCACCAGGAAGGTAGCCAGGGTCAGGGTCTTTCCGGCGAACCGGTCCCGGAGCTTCCGGCGGATTTCTTCTGCGACCGGTTTCCCGGCCATGATGATCTGTTCCATACTCCCATCCTTTCCTTACCGAAAATACACGGTCACCGTATCCCCGCTGTGGAGGACGGTCCCCGGTGCCGGGTTCTGCTTCCAGCTGGTGCCGCTGCCCACCGGGATCAGGGACAGTCCGGCGCCGCCCAGGGCTCCGGCCACTTCCCGGATGGAATGGCCGGCCAGGTTGGACAGCTTCACCGCTCCGTTCCCGTCCGCTTCCAGGGTCACCAGAGGCGCCGCCTCCTTGGCGGTTTTGGCCAGGAGGGATTCCACCGTGGGAATTCCGTCCCAGTTGCTGGGCTGGACCCCTTCCGCCACCAGGATCTGCTGGAGGGTATCCCGGAAAATAGGTGCGGACACCTGGGAACCGTAGAAAGCCCCTTTGGGGGAATCCAGCATGATGATCATGGCATACCGGGGAGCATCGCTGGGCACAAAGCCCACAAAGGAGGCAATGTACACCCCGGGGATGTATCCCCCTTTGGGGGACAGTTTTTCAGCAGTACCGGTTTTCCCGGCGATCTTGTACCCTTTGATCTGGGCGGTCTTGCCGCCCCCTTCGGAAACCACTTTTTCCATCATGGTCCGCATTTCTTCCGCCACTTCCGGGGTGATCACCGTCCGGACCACTTCCGTCTTTCCTTCCTTCAGCACCTGGCCGTCAGGACTGGTGACTTTCTTTACGATATAGGGCTTCACCAGGTTCCCTCCGTTGGCAATGGCGCAGATGGCCCGGAGCATCTGGAGAGGAGTCACCGCGATGCCCTGGCCGATGGCCATGGTGGCCACGTCGGAAGGCACCATATCCTTGGGATTGTACAGGATCCCCGCTTCTTCCCCGGGCACATCGCTGCCGGTGACACTGCCGAAGCCAAAGGCCTTGGCATATTGGGTTTCCCGTTCCCCGCCCAGCTTCAGGCCCAGGTCGGCCATACCGGTGTTCAGGGAGAACTTGATCACGTCGGTGAAGGTCACATGGCCCATGCCCTTCCCGTCCCAGTTCCGGATCCGCCGGCCTCCCACGTCAATGGACCCCTGGTCGTTGAAGGGGGTATTGGGGGTGATGACCCCTTCCATGAGCCCCGCCGACCCCATAATGGGTTTGAACACGGATCCTGGTTCGTAGACGATCCCTACTCCCCGGTTCATGTAGGCCCCTTTGGGAGCATTCCCGAAATGGTTGGGATCGAAGGTGGGCCGGCTGGCCATGCCCAGGATCTCCCCGGTGTTGGGGTCCATGAGGATGGCGGCGGCACTGGCTGCATGGGTCTTTTTGATGGCCTCATCCAGGCTCTTTTCCAGGATGAACTGCATCCGGGCATCGATGGTCAGCTGGACCGTGTTCATCCGCCGGACCTGGACCTGGTTCAGGGCGCTGCGGCCCACCAGTTTCCCCTTGGCATCGAAGAAGCTCCGTTTTTTCTGTTTCCGGCCCTTCAGTTCTTCATCCATGGAGGCTTCCATGCCTTCCAGGCCCTGGTCGTCGGTGCCTACAAAGCCCAGCACCTGAGCGGCCAGGTCGTTTTTCGTATAGAACCGTTTGCTTTCTTCCTTGAAGTGGAAGCCGCTGAGTTTCTGATCCTTCAGGATGGCTTCCACCTGGTCCGCCTCATGGGGATCCAGGGTCCGCTTCACCCAGATGAACCGCCGGTCCGGCTCGCAGAATTCCTTATACAGCTGGTCCGCTTTCAGATCCAGCACCGGAGCCAGGGCATCAGCGGCCACCCGTTTGGGATCCCGGCTGGGCATTTTCCCGGCCGGCCACCGTTCCGGATTGTCCACCAGTTCCTGGGGATCCACATAGAGAGACTTGCTCACCACGCTGACCGCCAGTTCCTCCCCGTTCCGGTCCACGATGCTGCCCCGGGGAGCGATTTCCGTATGTTCCCCGGTGATCTGGTCGTTGGCCTCCTGGGCCAGGGTGCTGCCCTGGATCACCTGGAGCCAGAACAGCCGCAGGATGATTGCCAGCACCGCTACCCCCAGGACTTTCCCCAGGATCACCGCCCGGAGCTTCCCTTCGTGAAGGACAGCCTGATGGGTGGGATCCAGCTTCAGCACCGGTTCCCTGGGAGCCTGCGGTGTGTTTTTCTTTTTTGGGCTGAAAAAGGACGGCCGCTTCACCGGGACCACCTCCCTGTTTCCTTCCGGACCGGCCGGGAGACCGGCTTACCGGCAGCAGGCGCCGGCTGCCTTTTTCCTTCCGTTTCCATCCGGTACACTGACAGCACCAGGCCGATTCCCACCAGGGTGATGATCAGGGAAGTGCCCCCGTAACTGATGAAGGACAGGGGCACCCCGATGACCGGCAGGATGCCGCAGACCATGGCCATGTTGGCAATGGCCTGGCCCACCACCAGGAAGTTCACTCCGCTGACCAGCAGGAATCCCCGCCGGTCCTGGGTGTTCTGGCCGATCCGGTAAAGAGACAGGCCCATGAGCAGGAACACCAGGATCAGGAACAAGGCTCCCACAAAGCCCCATTCCTGACAGAAAACGGCAAAGGCAAAGTCCGTATGGGCTTCCGGCAGGTAAAAGAACTTGCTGGTCCCCATACCGGCGGATTCTCCGAAGAACAGGCCCCCGCTGCCAATGGCCATTTTGGCCTGGACTGCCTGGTACCCGTTTCCCTGAGGATCCAGTTCCGGAGTCAGCCAGATCCGCACCCGGTTCATCCGGTAGGGAGCCTGGATCACCGCCGCCACAGCCCCGCCCAGAAGGCCTCCCAGCAGGATGCTGAAATCCTTCCAGGGCAGACCGGCCAGGAGATACAGCACGATCATCAATGTCAGGATGATGGCCGCCGTCCCCATATCCGGCTGGATCAGCACCAGGAAGGACATGAAGGCCGCCTCCAGGAAGGCCTTGCAGGTTTCCTTTTTGTGGAGGCGGGGCGGTATGCCCTGTTCCATCAGCCGGCCCAGGCAGTCGGCCCCCAGGAGGATCACCGCCAGTTTCACGAATTCCGACGGCTGGAAAGAAAAAGGCCCGATGATCAGCCAGCGCTGGGCACCTTTGATGCCCTTGCCGAAAATATCCACGGCGATGAGAAGGGCCGTGCAGCCGGCGCAGAAAATCTGATCATACCGGAAGACCTTGTGGTAGTCCCATTTCCGTCCGATCCAGTGCATCAGCACAAGCCCTACGGCCCCGTAGATGAAATACCGGATCAGATAGTGGTAGCCGTTGCCGAACATGTCCCCGGCCGCCACGAAACTGGCGCTGAATATATTCACACCCCCCAGGAGCATCAGGAAATAGGTGAGATGCACCAGGGCATCCCGGGGGTTGCTCCAAATCAAAAACCGCTTTCCCATGGTCCGCCTCAGATCCCTTAAAAGGCCACTTCGCAGAAGTTGATGTTCTTGCCCCGGGCGCTGAACTTCTGCTCATATTCCGTCTGGGCTTCGTTGAGGATATCCGTATGATGGAGGTCCGTGGTAAGTGCCACGATTTCCAGTCCGAATTCTTTGAACTCCTCTACAGAAAAGGCAAACAAATCATCATTGTCGGTCTTGAACCGGAGATGTCCCCCCGGCTTCAGGATTTCCCTGTACTGGGCCAGGAAGGTCCTGTAGGTGAGCCGCCGTTTGGCGTGCCGGGCTTTGGGCCAGGGATCGCTGAAATTCAGGTAAATCTGGTCCACTTCCCCGGGAGCGAACCAGTCCAGGAGATGGGCGGCGTCTGCATGGACGATCCGGGCGTTGGGGATTTCCCCCTCCCGGAGCTTCTTCACCGCATAATAGCACACTTCCCGCTGGGTCTCGATGCCCAGATAGCCGATTTCCGGATGGAGTCCGCTCATGGCCGTGAGGAACTGGCCTTTGCCGCAGCCGATTTCCAGCTGCACCGGCCGTCCCCCCAGCACCGCCTGGGACCAGTTCCCCTTGTATTGTTCCAGCTGGTCTTCCAGCAGTTCCTTTCCCCGGAAATCTTCCAGAGCCTGAGGGATCCAGGGTTTCTTACGTAAACGCATCTGTTTTTCTCCTTATTGTCTGAACAAGAGGGTGGTGCTGCACATACTGTACAACACCACCTTTTTTATTCCTCTTTCTTTCCCCGATTCTTCTTCTCTTCCGGTCCCAGGTTGAATTTCTTCAGGTACCGGTACAGGGTCACCCTGCTTACGTCCAGCATCAGGGCCAGTTTGCTGATATTGCCCCCGGCGGCTTTCCATGCGGCCACAAAGGCATCCTTGTCGTGCTTCCAGGATTTTTCGATCCGGTGTTCTCCCGGCAGTTTGATGTGGGATGCTTCGATGACGCTTCCGGAAGTGTGGAAGAAGGCCTGTTCGATGACCCCCTGGAGCTGTTTGATGTTCCCGGGCCACTGGCAGCTGTTCAGCAGCTGGAGAGCTTCCTTGGACAGGGTCTTGCCAGGCATGTTGTGCCGGGCGGCCATTTCCGTCAGGATGTGGTTGGCGATCACTTCCACGTCTTCCACCCGCTCCCGCAGAGGCGGTACCCGGATCACCGTCCCGATCACCTGTTCATACAGGTTCCGGGAAAACAGTCCCTTGTCGGTCAGCCGTTTCAGGTTGGAATCGCAGGCGGCGATCACCCGCACATTGTATTTCCGGCGGGTGCCGGTTTCCCAGTTCAGGACCCCGTTCTTCAGGGCGTCCGCCAGGGCATCTTCCAGTTTGGTGGGGAATTTTTCGATTTCGTCCAGGAACAGGGTGCCTCCGTTGGCCAGTTCCAGGGCCCCGGCGGTTACATGGCCGGCTCCGTCGTCGCTGCCGAAGAATTCCGCTTCCAGTTCCGCTTCGGACCCGTCATGGCCCCGTACGGTAATGAGCGGTGCCGCCGCTCTGGGGCTGGCCTGATGGATCCCGTGGGCCAGGCGCTGTTTGCCGGTACCCGGTTCCCCCTGGAGCAGCAGGTTGTTGTCCCCCCGGGCCACCCGGGCGGCCTTGTGCTGGAGGGCCAGGAACTCGCTGGAATTCCCCACCATGCTGTACAGACTGTACCGGGAGCTGTACCCGGTGGCATGGGCGATGGTGGTCTTCAGGTCTTCGATGGCCATGGTGATGATCACCACACTGTCCACCTTCCCCCCGGTCTTCACCGGCAGTACGCTGGTCACATCTTCATAGGTCCGGTCCTGGGTGATCCAGGTGATTTCCTTCCGGATGGTGCTCTTCCCGGACAGCCCTTTCTGGATGGGGATGTGCTCATAGTTCAGGAACACTTCATCCAGCCGGTCCTTCCCTTCCATCCGCTTCCGGCCGTTGCCGTTGGCATACCGCAGGGTTCCGTCCGGGTTCACCCAGTAGACGGAGGCGGGGATCTCTTCGGAGATCAGGCCGCAGACCTTCCAGTAGGCCAGCATGGTCAGGAAGTTCTCCACGGAATATTTCATGGTCATGAGCAGGCTCAGCAGGATGTCATAGGGCAGATCGTTCTGGTCCAGGGAGAACAGGGACAGGATGTACCGGCCCTGGCCGGCCACATCGATGGGAGCCGAGCAGGCATCCCCGGAATGGCTTTCCCGGATCCACATTTCCGGGCCGAACATCAGGAAGGGCACATTGTGGCTCCGGGCCACACAGATGCTGGAAGTACCCACATCCTCCTCCAGGACCCGCATGCCCTGGATATCCTCGATGCTCCGCTGGAAGAAGGGCAGGGCATAGTTCTTCAGTACATACCCGTCCTCATCCACCAGCAGCATGCTCAGGTTGTGAGAATTGAAATACTGTTTGTTCTGTTCAAAGAGCCCGTCCACATACTTCACCACATCCTCATGGACTTCCAGGGCCTTTTCCAGCTCCTGGGGCGACAGGCGCACCCCGTTGGACGGCATGGTCTCATGGTTCAGTTTCCGTGCTTCGCACCGGCGCCAGGACTCCGCTACCCACGGATGGACGTTGGGGTCTATAATGCCCTCCTCCACGAATTTGTTGTAGTAGCTGGTCAGTTTTTCCTTATTGCGTCGTTCCCTAATCATCGATTTACCCCCTGATTCGCTTTAGCGATATGATTTGTGCACCGGGACCAGGACCCGTTTTGCACCGTAATATCTGGATTTCCAGTAGTCGTCGGACAGGCTGCACAGCCGTACCCCCCGGGAGGAGGTGGCATTCCAGAACAACCCGTTCCCGGCATAGATCCCCACATGGGATGCCCCGGGCTCGTAGGTGGAGAAGAACACCAGGTCCCCGGGCTTCAGCTGCCGCTGGGTCACAAAGAGGCCCTTCTCGAACTGCAGGTCCGCCGTCCGGGGCAGCTGGGCCTTGTGCTGCCGAAACACGTACTGGACATAGCCGGAGCAGTCAAAAGCCCGTGGAGTGGTCCCTCCGAAGCTGTAGGGAACCCCCTTGTACCGGGAGGCGGTCCGGACCACATCCTCTCCCTTCACCCCGTGGATCCCCTCTTTTTCAAAGGCGGCCTCCTGGATCCGGAAATAGGTGGTGTCGTCCACTTTCCCGGTGGCCGGCAGTTTGTGTTCCTTCTGGAAGTTCCGGACCTGGGTTTCCAGTTCCCGGGTGTATTTCCCCGTCTGGGGAGTCTTCATGCCGATGGCGTTCAGTTTGATCTGCACCGTTTTGACTTTCCAGCCTTTGTCCCCCACCTTCAGAGGAGCCGCCCGATGGGCAGCCGCACCTGCCGAAAGGGGCAGAGCCAGTACAGCCAGGACCAGCGCTGTAACGAGCTTATGCAGTTTCATAGTGGTGCCTCTTTTCTTGTAACCGGAAAAATCCCTTCAGAATATCAGAAATGATACACTCTCAATACTCCATATTAGTATAAACTTCCCAATCCGTCAATTTTGAAAGTTTCTCCATGGAAACTTCCAGCTCCCGGAGCAGCCGGTCCCGGTCCTGGGGCAGGGTTCCGGCCAGGGGCACGTAGTTGGAAATGTGGTTGCTCCGGAACAGGGTGTGGTTCCCGGGCCGGATCTCCACATGTTCCAGCATGGTATGGACTTCCCGGGCCAGTCCCGCCGGAGACAGCAGTTCGAATTCCCCGGCTTCGAACTGCCTGAGCATCTCCGTTCCCTTGTACAGCCGCAGGGTCAGCACGCTGAGCATGTTGGGCTGGATGGCAGTGACGGCTTTGCCGGTTTCCACAGCATGGCGTTCGCTGCCGTCTTTGCCTCCCAGACCGGCGATTACCATCATGGACAGCTTCATGCCGCAGCGGACCACTTTCTGGCCGGCAGCAACGGCTTCTTCCCCGGTAACCCCTTTTTTGATCCGGGCCAACAGCTCCGTGTCCCCGGTTTCCAGGCCGAAATACAGCATCTTCAGGCCCGCTTCCCGGAGCCGGATCATGTCCTCATCGCTTTTCCGCAGGATGTCCCGGGGACCGGCGTAGGAGGTGACCCGCTGGAGGTTGGGGAAGGTCCGGTAGAGCACTTCCAGGATCTTCAGCAGCTTTTCCGTAGGGAGCACCAGGGCATCCCCGTCCGCCAGGAAGATCCGCTTCACCTGGTTCCGGGCATACTGGGCCGCCAGGGCGATCTGCCGGGAGATTTCCTCATCCGGGCATACAGTGAACTGCACGTCCTTGTACATGGCACAGAAGGTGCAGGTGTTGTGAGCGCAGCCCCGGGTCACCCGCAGGATGAAGCTGTTGGCTTCGCTGGGGGGACGGAACACCGGCGTATCATAATCATCGAAATAAAGTCCAAACATGGGCATTTCCTCCAGAGTTTTAAAAAATCGCTTCCTAAAATATATACGGCTATATAGACAGTGTTTTCATAAGATTTTTTCAATTCTTTCAGCTGTACAAAAATCCACCTGCCACGCTCATTATTATAAACTATTTTACAATTTTCTGCATGAGTTTTTGTAAACTTTTTGAGAAGAAAAATTTTGCGTAATTTTTTTCATCTTCTCTTGACAGGCCTCTTTCACCCCTTGTTTTTTGCGATTTAACAATATATAATTTTTACTTGAAGTTGACACATGAAAGGTTAGAGGTGAACTGAATGTCTGCACAAGAAGCAAGTTTCATGGGCGGTGTAGAAGTACCCCCCAGCAAGTCCTTGACCGACAAAGTGGCCATCGAAAGATGCCCGGCTCCGGACGTGGTGTACATTCCTCTTTCCCAGCACATTGGTGCTCCGGCCAAACCGGTGGTCAAACCAGGGGATAAGGTCACGATCGGACAGGTGATTGGTGAAGCAGGCGGTTTCGTCAGCACCAACATCCATGCCAGCGTCAGCGGCATGGTCATGAAACTGGAGAATCGGTATATGCCCAACGGCATGATTTCCCAGTGCGTGGTCATCAAAAATGATGGCCAGGACACCCTGTGCGAGGATATCAAACCCCGCAGCGAGGAAGAAATCACCCCGGATCTGATCCGTCAGGTCCTGCGGGAAAAAGGGATCGCCGGCATGGGCGGCGCCACCTTCCCTACGGCAGTGAAGTATGCGCCTCCCAAGGAAGGCCACTGCCCCATCGACACGATCCTGCTGAACGGGATCGAATGCGAACCCTTCGTCACGGCTGACCACCGTACCCTGCTGGAATACGCCGACGAAATCATCCAGGGCCTGAAGTACTTCATGCTGGCCTCCGGCGCTGCCAAAGGCGTCATCGGCATCGAAGACAACAAGCCTGACGCCATCGAACTGATGCAGAAGAAAGTGGCCGGGGAAGCCAACATCGAAGTCTGCGTCTGCAAGGAAAAGTACCCTCAGGGTTCTGAAAAACACCTGATCTATGCCGCTACCGGCCGTACGGTCCCTGACCGGGGTCTGCCTGCGGATGTAGGGGTGATCGTGGACAACGTGGGCACTGCGGTGGCAGCCTGCCGGGCCGTCAAGAACAACATCCCTCTGTACGAAAGAGTCGTAACCATCAGCGGTGACGGCGTAAAGAAACCGGGGAACTATATCGTCCGTCTGGGGACCCTCTACAGCGACGCTGTGGAAAAAGCCGCCGGCGGTCTGGAAGGGGCTCCCGGAAAGATCATTTCCGGCGGGATGATGATGGGCTTTGCCGTCAACTCCCTGGACTACCCCATCACCAAAGGTTCCAGCGGTCTCCTGATCTTCAATTCCAACTCTCCTTTTGCCCAATATCATGAACCGGATCCCTGCGTGCACTGCGCCCGCTGCGTGGATGCCTGCCCCATGAAGCTGGAACCCACAGAAATCGTCCAGGCTGTGAAGAAACAGAACTGGGATGATGCGGAACGGTTCTTCTGCCATGCCTGCATCGAATGCGGATCCTGTGCTTTCGTATGCCCTGCCCACATTCCTCTGGTGCAGTACATCCGGATGGGCAAGCAATTTATCAGAGGGAAAGGTGACGGCGGTCACAACCCCTTCTATAAATTCGACAAATAATTTCGCGAAAGGACTGGATATTGATTATGGAACCTATTAAAGAACCGAAACCGCTGGTTCTCGTTTCCTCGTCTCCCCACATGCACTGTGGGCTCACCATCAGCAAGTCCATGCGGGAAGTCATCCTGGCACTGGTACCGGCTGTCCTGGCTTCTGTCTATTATTTCCGCGTGGATGCGGTCCGGGTGATCGTATGCTGCGTGCTTTCTGCCATTATTTTTGAAAAACTGGCCAACAAGGTCATGGGCGTGAAGAAGGACACCATCAAAGACGGCTCTGCTGCTCTGACCGGTCTCCTGCTGGCCCTGTGCCTGCCCGCTTCCCTGCCCAGCTACATGGCTGTCCTGGGGGGCATGTTCGCTGTTGTGATCGGCAAAGCCATTTTCGGCGGCTTGGGCAAGAACATCTTCAACCCGGCCCATATCGGCCGTGCCATCCTGCTGGCTTCTTTCCCCCAGCAGATGACCACCTGGGTCATCCCCGCCACCAAAGCGGCTGCCGTAACAGCTGCCACCGCCGGGGCTGACGCCACCACTGCCGCCACTCCGCTGGCCGTAATGCGGATGACGGAAAAAGTATGGCAGGCCGGCGGTGCCGCCGCCTCCCAGCTGCCTTCCCTGTCCGACCTGTTCATCGGCAACGTGGGCGGCTCCCTGGGTGAAACCTGCGTCCCTGCACTGGTCCTGGGCGGCCTGTACCTGATCTACAAAAAGCTCATCGACTGGCGGATCCCTGCCTTCTATCTGGGCACGGTGGTTGTGATCACCGGGATCTATGGGGCTGTGATGGGTTATCCCTCCACTTTCCCTCTGTACCATCTGTTCGCCGGCGGCCTGATGATTGGTGCCTTCTTCATGGCCACTGACTGGGTCACCTCCCCCATCACCAAAAAAGGCAAGATCATCTATGCCATCGGTCTGGGTGTCCTGACTTCCCTGATCCGTCTGCGGGGCAGCTACACGGAAGGCGTGTGCTATTCCATCCTGATGATGAACATGGTCACTCCCATGATTGACCGGTTCGTTCGGAACGTATCCTTCGGAGGAGGTCAGAAAAAATGAGCAACCTCTTTGTGAAATATACCGGCATCCTGGCGATCATCTGCGGCGTCAGCGTAGGTCTTGTGGCCGCCGCCCATGAAGGGACCAAGGATACCATTGCCAAGAAACATGAAGCCGATACCCGGGCCGCCTACAAGGTGGTGCTGCCGGATCTGGGCAATCTGAAGAAGCTGCCGGCTCCCGGCGGACTGATCACCGATGTGCAGCAGTCCTCCAAGAACGGCAAGCCCAACGGCTATATCTACACCGTGACCCCCAGCGGGTACGGCGGAAAAGTGACCCTGATGGTGGGTATCTCCAAGGACGGAGACAAGATCACCGGGATCAAAGTCATGAACCACAGTGAAACCCCTGGCCTGGGTGCCAAGAGCACGGAACCGGAATGGCAGGCCCAGTTCAAAGGCAAACCTCTGAAGGATGCCCTGGCCGTCACCAAACAGGAAGCTTCCAAACCCAATGAAATCAAGGCCATCACTGCGGCAACCATCACTTCCAGAGCTGTAGTCACCGGCGTCAATGCCGCCCGGGAAGACTACATGAAGAATCATGCCAACGGAAAGGACTGATCGAGATGCTGCATGAATTGACCAAAGGTATCATCAAGGAAAACCCGTTGTTCGTCCAGCTGCTGGGTGTATGTCCGTCTCTGGCCACCAGTACTTCCATGACCAACGCCATCGGTATGGGCTGTGCCTTTACCTTCGTTCTGTTTTTCACCAACATGATCATCGCTGCCATCCGGAAACTGATTCCGGACCAGATCCACATTCCCTGCTACATCGTGGTTATCGCTTCCGTGGTAACTGTGCTGGAAATGCTGATGAACGCTTTCGTACCGGCGCTGTACGCAGCCCTGGGCGTATTCGTTCCTCTGATCGTGGTTAACTGTATCGTTCTGGGCCGTGCAGAAGCCTTCGCCTGCGACCACGGGATCATCGATTCCGCTCTGGACGCCATCGGCATGGGCATCGGCTACTCTTTCGCCCTGTGCTGCATCGCCTTCTTCCGGGAACTGATCGGGGCCGGCAAACTGTTCGACCACGCCGTTCTCCCTGCTGCTTATCAGCCGGTACTGATCTTCATCCTGCCGGCCGGAGCCTTCCTGACCATGGGCTTTGTCTTCGCCGCGGTCAACTACTTCAAAGAAAGAGGTGCTCACAATGCATAGTACTTTCGGCATTCTCTTCAGCTCCATTTTCGTTTCCAACATCATTTTGTCCCGGTTCCTGGGAATGTGCTCCTTCCTGGGGGTTTCCAAGAACTTCAAGAACTCCGTGGGCATGAGCGCCGCCGTATCCTTCGTAATGCTGCTGGCTTCCATGCTGTCCTACGCCTGCTATCATCTGCTCCTGGTGCCCTACCACCTGGAATACCTGAAGACCCTGGTCTTCATCCTGGCCATCGCCACCCTGGTACAGCTGGTTGAAATGTTCATGAAAAAGGCCATGCCCTCCCTGCACAAGGCCATGGGTATCTACCTGCCTCTGATCACCACCAACTGCGCCATCCTGGGTATTGCGCTGATCAACGTGGAAAGCAACTACAACTTCCTGGATTCCTGTGTGAACTCCATCGGTACGTCCATCGGTTATACCATGGCCATCCTGCTGTTCTCCTGCATCCGTGAACGTCTGGACGAAAAGGCCCTGCCCAAATGCCTCCAGAACCTTCCCATTGCCTTGATCACCGCCAGCTGCATGTCCATTTCCATGATGGGGATGAGCGGCATCCATTGAGTTAGGAGCTGAAAATTATGATTACAACTGCTGTGATTCTGGTCGCAGTGCTGGGCGGCGTATTCGGCCTGGTACTGGCTACGGCCAGCAAGAAATTTGCCGTTGAAGAAGATCCCCGGATCGGGGAGATCACCAACCTGCTGCCCGGCGCCAACTGCGGCGGGTGCGGGTTTGCCGGCTGCGGGGCCATGGCTGACGCCATTGTTTCCGGTCAGGAAAAAGACGCCACCAAATGCGTGGTCTGCAGCGCGGAAAACAAAAAAGCTATTGCCGCCATCATGGGGGTGGAATCCAACGATGACGAAAACGCCGTCCGCAGCATCCCCCGTCTCCACTGCAACGGCTGCACCGCCAACCGGACCCCTGTGGCCAACCGGGAAGGCATCAAGAACTGCTATGTGAAGGCTGCCAACGCCGGCGGCCCCGGCCAGTGCAACTTCGGCTGCTTCGGGGACGGTGCCTGTGTGGACGCCTGCAACTTCGGCGCCCTGAAAATCGGGAAAAACGGACTGCCTGAATTCGACTACAACAAATGCGTCAGCTGCGGTGCCTGCTCCAAAGCCTGCCCTCAGCTGCTGATCGAAATGATCCCGGCGGACAAGAAAGTCCTGGTACAGTGCAACAACCGGGAAAAAGGCAAAGCCGCCATGACCAACTGCAAGGTGTCCTGCATCAGCTGCGGCATCTGCGTCAAGACCTGCCCCAAACAGGCCATCACCCTGGAAGACGGCCCCAACGGCAGCATTCCTGTGATCGACTACGACAAGTGCGTGGGCTGCGGCCTGTGCACCATGAAGTGCCCCCGGAAGTGCCTGGTGAAGATCAACCCGGTAACCGGTACTCCGGAAGCTCCTGCCAAAGAACAGCCCACCGGCTGTGCCTGCTGCGCCATGGCCGCTCAGTGCCCTTCCGCCCAGGCCCAAAAGCAGAACTGAGACGAGGACCCTTCATGAAAAAACTGTTAGCATCGCTTCTGGTTTTCAGCAGCCTGACTTGTGCAGGCTGCTTTTTTCAAACCGAAAAACAGGAAGACACCCGGTTCATGATGGACACCATCGTCACCATCACCACCACCGGGAACAACACCGACGGTCTGAAGGCAGCCACCAATGACGCCTTCCAGCTGTTCCAGACCATTGCCAACCAGACGGACCCCTATACGGAACAGGGGCCGGAAGACCTGTACGCCGTAAACCAGAGTGCCGGCCAGGGCCCCCACAAGGCCTCCCCCTATCTCATGGACATCCTGAGCCAGGTCCGGCCCATGGGAAACCGGGATCTGGATCTGACCCTGGGTCCGGTGATCCAGGTGTGGAATGCCCACAAGGAAACCAAGACCGTCCCCAGTGAGGGAGAAATCGCCCAGGCTCTGGCCAAAACCGGCCCTGAGAAGTATACTGTAGACACAGCCGCCAATACGGTGACCCTGGCTCCCGGCACCCAGCTGGATCTGGGAGCGGTGGCCAAAGGCTACGCAGTGGAACAGACCGCGGACCTGTTGAGCCGGGACAAAAGGGTGAAGACCGCTCTCATCAACGCCGGCGGCAACATCAAGGTGCTGGGCACCAAGGAAGACGGAAGCCCCTGGAAGATCGGGGTCCAGGATCCCCGGAATCCCCAAAAGATCATCGGGACCCTGGCGGTGAAGGATGGCACTGCCATTGCCACCAGCGGGGACTACCAGCGGTATTATGAGGTAGACGGAAAACGGTACCACCATATCCTGGATCCCAAAACCGGCTGGCCTGCCTGGCATGCCCGGTCCGTTACCGTGGTCACCCGGTCGGCCTTCTGGGCGGACTACTATTCCACCCTGCTGTTCGTACTGCCGGAAGACCAGGCCATGGCCCTGGTGGAGAACAATCCCAATCTGGAAATGCTCTATGTGGACCTGGACGGGAACACCTACCTGTCTTCCGGTCTGAAAGACATCTATACCCCGGAAAAGTGAGGAGACCCTATGCGCAAGAATGATTTTTGGCTGATCCTGGTGCTGGCGGTGCTGGCCCTGGGCAGCTGGTTCCTGTTCCATTCCCGGACCGCCGACCGGGACAAGGTCCTGGTGGTCCGGAAGGACCAGCAGGTGATCCAGCGGATCGAACTGAAAAAAGTCACCTCGGAAACCAAACTGATCATTCCGGTGGACCATGGGGAACTGGTGGTGGCCTACGACCGGGAAGGGGGCCAGGTGGTGTCCTCTCCCTGCCCGGACCAGGTCTGCGTCCGCCAGGGCAAGATCACCCGGTCCGGCCAGACCATCGCCTGCGTACCGGAAAAAGTCCTGCTGACCCTGACCACTGCTGCAAAGGAAAATGATCATGATGCCATCCTCCGATAAACTGTCCATCCACGAAATCACCCAGCTGGGAGTACTGCTGGCCGCGGCCATCGCCCTCCGTCTGGCGGAAACCAGCCTGGCCTGGCTGCTGCCCCTCCCCGGGGCCCATCTGGGCCTGGCCAATACGGTGACCATCATCGTGCTGTACCTGTACGGACCGGGGAAGACCGCCCTGTTCCTGACCTGCCGGATCCTCCTTACCGGTCTTTTGTTCACCGGCCTTCTGACCCCCGGGTTCCTGATCGGCCTGGGAGGTGCCGCCCTGAGCTTTGGAGGCATGGCCCTGGCCCGGAAGCACCAGTGGTTCTCCACAGTGGGAGTGGGACTCCTGGGAGCCTTTCTCCACAACTGCGGCCAGATCCTGGTGGCCGTGGCCATTATGCGGACTCCGGCCCTGTTCTCCTACCTGCCGGTGCTGATTGCCATCGGCATCCCCACCGGCCTGTTCACCGGCTTTTTGGCCGGGTTCTTCCTGGAGAGGATGAAGGAGAAGGGGTCTGCTGCCTGAGCAGCAGGCCGTTGACCATTGACCACTGACAACCATACAACAAGGAGCATTCAAATCCATGGAACCTGCCACTACCTTTGAGGAACTGAAAAAACAGCTGGAGGACTGTGCCTCCTGCCCCCTCCGCCGGGACTGCCAGGCCCCGGTGGGCTGGTTCGGCAGCCTGGAAAGCCCTCTCATGATCGTGGGCGAAGGCCCGGGCGGAGTGGAGGATGACTACGGCTGTCCTCTCATCGGCCCCAGCGGCCAGCTGCTGGACAAGGCCCTCTGGTCCGTCCGGATCACCCGGGACCGGGTCTACACCACCAACGTGATCAAATGCCGGCCCAAAGGGAACCGGACCCCCACCGTGGAAGAAGGAGCCTTCTGCGCCCGGATCTGGCTGGAACAGGAGATCCGGCTCCTCCGGCCCAAAGTGATCCTGGCCCTGGGCAGTGTGGCTCTCCGGTACTTCAAGGGACCGGAAGCCCGGATCACCCGGGAACGGGGCCAGTGGTTCACCACAGGGGAAGGGCTCCCCTGCCTGGCCACCTTCCATCCCTCCTACCTGCTCCGGCTCACCGGTCAGGCCCAGATCGCCGCCAAATGGGACGTGTTCCACGACCTGGAAGCGGTGAAGGCCAAGGTGGAGGAACAGTGCCCCGGCTACAGCTGGAGTTCCGGTACCCCGGTGCATCTGTTTGAATTGTTTCGGAAAAGAGGCGGAAAAGCCTGCCGCATTGCGGCAGCCTTTTCTGTGCTAAAATAAAGGAAAGAGAGGTGTTTTCTATGACAATCCTTGCTTCTTTTGCGGTCCCCCATCCCCCCATCATCCTGCCGGAAGTGGGCCGGGGGGAGGAGAGAAAAATCGCCGCCACCACCGCAGCCTATGAGGCAGTCATGAAACAGGCGGCGGAGCTCCATCCGGATACCCTGATCATCACCAGTCCCCATGCGGAAATGTACCTGGACTACTTCCACATGGCCCCGGGCCGGAAGGCCCAGGGGAACTTCGCCCAGTTCCGGGCCCCCCAGGTGGAGATTTCCGCAGCCTATGACCAGGAGCTGGCATCCCTGATCGCCGACGAAGCGGAAAAAGCCGGGATCCCGGCGGGTTTTGAAGGGGAACGGAATCCGGACCTGGACCACGGCACTATGATTCCCCTGTATTTCTACCGGAAATACGGCTCCCTGGACCAGGTGAAAGTGGTCCGGATCGGCCTGTCCGGCTTCGGCCCTGATGTCCATTACCTTTTCGGCCGGTGCATCCGGGACGCGGCGGACAAGCTGGGCCGCCGGGCGGTGTTCATCGCCAGCGGGGACCTGTCCCACAAACTGAAGGAGGACGGTCCCTACGGCTCTGTGCCAGAAGGTCCCGTCTTCGACCGGCAGTGCACGGAAGCCCTGGGCCAGGGGGACTTTTTCCGGCTCCTGACCCTGGACCATTCCCTGTGCACCCGGGCGGCGGAATGCGGCCTCCGCTCCTTCTGGATCATGGCTGGTGCCTGGGACGGCCGGGACGTGGCCTCCCGTCTCCTGTCCTATGAAGGACCCTTCGGGGTGGGCTACGGAGTGGCTTCCTTCCTGCCCCAGGGACCGGATCCTGCCAGGCAGTTCCTTCCTCCGCTGCTCCAGGCGGAGAAGCAGCAGCGGGAGGACCGGATCGCCCGGGAAGACCCTTATGTGAAGCTGGCCCGGCTGTCCGTGGAAACCTGGGTGAAACACCGGGAAATGGCCTCCCTGCCGGCCCATCTCCCCCCGGAGATGCTCCAGACCCGTGCCGGAGCCTTTGTCTCCCTCCATCTCCATGACCAGCTCCGGGGCTGCATCGGTACCTTTCTGCCCACCCAGGCCAATGTGGCGGAAGAAATCCTCCGGAACGGGATCTCCGCCGCCTCCCGGGATCCCCGGTTCCCACCGGTACGGCCGGAAGAACTGCCCTTCCTGGAATACAATGTGGATGTGCTCAGCACCCCGGAACCGGTTTCCGGACCTGAAGGACTGGATCCCCGGAAGTACGGCGTCATTGTAAAAAGTGCCCAGGACGAACGGAGAGGCCTTCTGCTGCCGGATCTGGACGGAGTGGATACAACGGAGGAACAGATTGCCATCGCCCGTCAGAAAGGAAATATAGCGGCCACAGAGCCTGTCCAACTGTACCGGTTCCAGGTGGTGAGACACAGATGACAGAAACAGACGCCCTGCTCACCTGCCCTCTCTGTCCCCATCACTGCCGGCTGGCCCCGGGGCAGACCGGCTTCTGCCGGGCCCGCTCCAACCGGGACGGACGCATCCTGCCGGACAATTACGGCTTCCTCACTTCCCTGGCCCTGGACCCCATCGAGAAAAAGCCCCTCCGCCGGTTCCATCCCGGCAGCCAGATCCTGTCCCTGGGCAGCTGGGGCTGCAGTCTCCGGTGTCCCTTCTGTCAGAACGCCTCCATTGCCCAGGCCGGACCGGAAACCGCCCGGCTCCGTCTGGATCCGGAGCATCTGCTGGCCCTGGCCCTGGAATACCGGGAAAAAGCCGGCAGCATCGGGGTGGCCTTTACCTACAACGAGCCCCTGGTGGGCTATGAATATGTCCGGGACTGTGCCCGTCTGCTGAAAGAGCACGGCCTTGCCACGGTCCTGGTGACCAACGGATTCCTGTGCCGGGAGCCCTGGGAAGCCCTGCTTCCCCTGGTGGACGCCGCCAACATCGACCTGAAAGGGTTCACCCCGGAGTTCTACCAGTGGCTCCAGGGGGATCTGGAAACAGTGAAGACCAATATCGGGCTGGCAGTGGAAGCCGGCTGCCATGTGGAAGTGACCACCCTGGTGATCCCGGGGAAAAATGACGGAGAGGAAGACATGGAAAAGGAGGCCCGATGGCTGGCCTCCCTGTCCCCGGATCTCCCCCTCCACATTTCCCGGTACTTCCCCCGCTGGCACCTGGACCTGCCCCCCACCCCGGTGGAAACGGTGTACCATCTGGCCGCTCTGGCCAGGAAATGGTTGAAGTACGTGTATGAGGGGAATTGCTGAAAAAAGGAGGCTGTTGCCTGGGCAACAGCCCCTTTTAGTCGGAAGTCAGGAGTCGGGAGTCGGAAGCCTCAGGAAAGGATCCGCCTGGTTGGACGGATCCTTTCGATTATATAGAACCAGACTCGAAATCGACCTGGGATATCATTTCGTCCAAAGGTTTTGCACATTTAAAAATTTGCCTGCAAATTTATCATTCGGCTCCAGACTTCAGACTCCCGACTTGAGCCGCTATGCGGCTCTATAGCTAGGGAGCTGTTGCACAAAACGCGCAACAGCTCCTTCTTCTTTATCTCCCCCACCCTGCCTTCTGCTGGATGGGCGGACGTTTTTTATCCTGATTCTGCTGACGGTGTCTCCGTTCTTCCTCTTTTCTTCTCCGTATCTCCGCTTCCCGTCTCTTTCTGGCTTCCGCATCCCGTTTCTTCTGGATTTCCTTCTGACGTTTTTCGAAAGCCTTCTGGTTCCCGTTGTCCCGGCGTTCCATCCGGGGGCCCTGGTTGTCCCAGGGGGTGGCGGCTTCGGCTTTGGAGCTTGCCATAGCGCTGGCTCCCAGCACCAGGGTCACCCCCAGCAGGAAGACGCTGGTGATTTTTTTGAAACGGTTCTTCATGGTCTCATAAGGTTTGGCCATGGCATAGGTCACGATTTTCGTCATAATGGTTCCTCCTTCAGTCCAGCAGCTGCTGGATGGGATTCAGTTTATGGACCTGTCCGTGCAGGACCTGTCCGCTTTGGGCATCCACCAGGAACTGGTAGCCCATGCCGTCTTTTTCACACCGGGCCAGATACACCCCCGGGAAAGCATTGGCCGCCTTGGCCATTTCCGGACGGGGCATCCCCGGCTGCCGGGAAGTGGCTCCGGTCCGGCTGTCATTCCGGTTTTCCCTTTCTCCGTTCTGCCCGGGCTGACCATCCGGACGCTGTCCCTGGACATCCTCCTGGCCGGGACGGCCGTTCTGGCTGCCAGGCTGACCGGGCTCACCGTACTGTCTATTCTGTCCAGGCTGGCCCTGGCGGTTTTCAGCCTGCCGTCCGGCTCCTTTCCGGTCTTCAGACTGGCGTTTGCCGTCTTTTTTCTCCTGTTTCTTTTCCTTCCTGCTGTCCTTCCGGTGTTCCTTCTTTTCTCCCGGTTTCCGGTCATCCAGGGTAATGCTCTGGAAGGTGATGGAGGAAGGATCCGTTCCCAGGGTGCTGGCAATGTTTTCCTTCACCACATCAGTGGACACCAGGGTAATATTCTGCTGGGCCGCCATGTTCTGGAGCATCCGGGTCTTGGCCTGGGCTTCCTGGAGCCTGGCTTCCGCCTTGGCCTTGTGCATGGCGAACTTGCCTCCCCCGGCCACAATGGCCAGGGCCACAAGGCACCCGGCGCCTTTCTTCAGCCGCTGAGGGGTGATCTGTTTCCGGCCCCATTGTGCTGCTTCAACCAAACGTGCTTTGCATTGTTCCACTTTTTCCTTTTCCATAACAAACCCTCCTCAGATGGATGCTGTGTTTTCCTTTTGATGGTTACAGTATAGGGGAGGAAGATGAAAAAGGAATGAAAAGCCAGAAGGTGCTTCCCTTTCCCACCTGGCTTTCGGTGCCGGCTTTGCCTTTCATCAGTTTGGCGGCGGCGGCCACGAAGGAAAGCCCCAATCCCAGGCCTGTGTTCTGTTTCTTGTTCCGGGAAGGATCCGCCTGGTACAGCCGGTTCCAGATCTTATCCAGTTCCTCCCGGGGCAGGCCGTTCCCGTCATCGGTAATGGAAAGCCGGACGCCTCCCTCGGTTTCTTCCAGACCCACCTGGATCCGGGTCCGGGTGAACTTCAGGGCGTTGTCCAAATAGTTGCTGAGGATCCGGTTCAGCAGCGGTTCATCCCCCAGCACCTGGAGATCCGGAGCGATCCGGGCCTCCCACTGGAATTTCCCCGCCTGGGGCAGCTTCTGATAATCCTCCAGGGTCTCCCGGACCAGCCGGCTCAGGTCCACCGGCACCAGTTCCAGATTCTTCCGGTTCCCCAGCCGGGACAGTTCCAGCAGCTGGTTGATCAGCTGGCTCATCCGCCGGGACTGCTGGAAAATATGCTGGAATTCTTCCCGGGCTTCTTCCAGATTGTCCGTATAGTCCTTGCCGAATTCGCTTTCCGCCATGATCACCGCCGTGGGAGTCCGCAGTTCGTGGGACACATCGGAAGTGAACCGTTTCTCCCGTTCCAGGAGTTCTTCGATCTGTCCCAGCATCCAGTTGAAGGTCCGGCCCATCTGGTGGATCTCATCCCGGCTGTCATCCAGAGGGATCCGCTGGGACAGGTCCCCGGTTTCCCCAATGGCCCGGGCCGCCTCGCTGATGGCCCTGACCGGAGCAAAACTCCGTTTGATGATCTTGTAGCCCCCCAGGGTCACCAGGATCAGGAACAGGGGCAGGGCAATCAGCGCCCCCAGCAGCATGGCCTGATGGTACCGGGCATACACCGTATCCGCCAGATAGCCCCTGATGAACCGGCCCGGCCCGTGGTATGTCCCTTTCCGGAATTCCTCCCGATCCGGCCGCAGGGGCAGATCCAGATAATGATAGGGCACCCCATTGATCACCACCGGCTGAGGTCCCCGGCCAAACACGGGCTCCTTCGGATGAGGCGCGTTTTCCGGTTCCGTCCCCTGGAGCAGATTTCCCCGATCGTCCCGTAAGGCCAGATACACATTGTCATCATAGGCCCGGAATTTCCCCCCTTTTTCCATATACCGGTCCCCGGCTTTTTCCACCGCTTTGGTCAGGGTCCGGGTGGCGGTCCGTTTTTCATAATCCGCCCCCATTTTCAGGATCACCCCGGTGAAAAGCAGCAGGATGATGGACAGGAACAGGGTGTACCACAAAGTGACCCGGAGGGAAACCGGGAGACTCTTCAGCTGCTTCCACCTTTTTTGCAGCCAGTGACAGACGGCTGTTTTATACTTTAAGGACATAGCCGGTGCCTCTTACGGTGTGGAGCAGTTTGGGTTCGAAATCTTTGTCGATTTTTTTCCGCAGGGTCTTGATGTACACATCCACCATATTGGAATACCCTTCATAGGAAAAATCCCAGGCGTGTTCCAGGATCTGTTCCCGGGACAGGACCGTCCCCTGGTTCCGCAGGAGATAATCCAGCACGGAGAACTCCTTGGGAGTCAGAGAAATCTCCTGGCCTTCCCGGGTCACCTGATGGGTCCGGGTATCCAGGGTGAGATCCGCCAGGATCAGCTGGGTCCGGGCTGTCTGCTGGGCATTGCTCCGCCGGAGCAGGCTCCGGATCCGGGCCAGCAGCTCATCGAATTCAAAAGGCTTCACCAGGTAGTCATCTCCCCCGGCATCCAGGCCGGTGACCTTGTCCTGGGTGCTGTCCAGGGCCGTCAGGAACAGGACGGGCACCCGGCTGCCCTTTTCCCGGATCTTCTTCACCAGGGTCAGCCCGTCCATTTCCGGCATCATGATATCCACGATCAAAAGATCGTATTCCGCGGCGTCCAGATACTCCAGGGCTTCCTTCCCGTTGAAGGCGCAGTCCACGGAGTAGGCTTCGATCTTCAGCCGTTTGGCGATGATTTTATTCAGCGTGGGTTCATCTTCCACCACAAGGATTTTCATGCAGCATCCCTCCCATACTTATACATTGTACAGGATAACAGAGAAAAATGAAAAGCCAGTGAAAGGTGGATCTGCAGAAGAACTCTTATTGATTATAGTTAGTGTAAACTAAAATATTTTCTCCAGGTTATAAGCCGCATTTTTCCTTGCTCTTTAACAGAAGTAGAGTACAATATCTACAAGGGAGAAACAGAAGCAGAAAAAACTTTAAAAGTTTTTTCAAAAAAAGCTTGCATCCCTAGTGGATGTATGCTAGAATAACTCCTGTAAGTAAAGACTAACCGCATTGTCTTTATTTTTTTCAAGGCTAATGGTTAGTATTTCCTAACCATTAGCCACTCCCCTTGCTTATTGTCTTTGAGGACCTTCCTACCGATGGTCTTCAGCTCATTGTCATAAAGGAAACACCGGGTTGTGTGCCCCGGTGCCTCCACTCCCTCTCAGGGAGGGACCGCTACTCCTCAGGCCCTCCCCAACCGACCCTTTTTTATTGTCAACCTTCCAACAAAAACAGCGGCAGAGAAGCGCAGCTCTGCCGCTGTTTTTGTTGGGGCTGTTGCATGCGCAACAGCCCCTTAGTCGGAAGTCAGGAGTCTGAAGTCGGAAGCCTCAGGACAGGATCCGCCTGGCTGGACGGCTCCTTTTGACTATGTAAAACCAGAATCGAATTCAATCTGAGCGACCATTTCGTCTAAAGGTTCTACATATTCAAAAATTTGCCTGCAAATTTAACATTCGGCTTCAGACTTCAGACTCCAGACTTGAGCCGCTATGCGGCTCTACAGCTAAGGGGGTGTTGCACGGAACGTGCGACACCCCCATCTTTTTACATCTGGAACACACCCATGATCCCGGCAGCAAATACGGTGATGATGCTGAGGATCCACAGATAGGGAGCGGAGAATTTCAGCTGTTCCTTCAGGGATACCCCGGCCATGCCGATCAGCAGCCAGGTGGTGGCGTTGTGAGGAGTCACCATGATGCAGAAGTCTTTCCCGATCAACATGCTCATGGCAATATCGTGAGCGGCCACCCCGAACTTCTCCGCCACCCCGATGCACAGAGGCATGAAGCCGAAGAAGAAGGAGTCGGTGCCCAGCATCATGCCGAAAGGCACGGACAGGCAGCCCATGACAGTGGCCAGTTTGGGCCCCAGGGCATCCGGCATAATGTAGATCAGGATGTTGGCCATGCTCTTCATCATCCCGGTGCCGTTCAGGATCCCCAGGAAGATCCCGGTGGTCAAAAGGATCATGGGAGTCAAAAGAGCTGCGGAAGCATGACGCTTCACCGCGTTGGCCTGTTCCGTGGCGGACCGGAAGTTGATGATCAGGGCAGCAGCCAGGCCGATCATGAAGGCGCCGTACAGAGGGATCTTGGTGAAGCACATGAGCAGGATGACCACCAGGGTCACCAGCCAGTTGATCCACACCAGTTTGGGCCGTTTCAGGCTGGGATCAGCCGGCGCATCGTTCCCGGCCATGCTCATGTCTTCGGTGAGTTCCGCAGCCTTCCCGGTGGGGTTCAGGCCGGCGCCCCGTTTCTTTTCCAGGAGGCCCAGGTAAATGCAGAAGGCCAGCACAATGATCAGGCCCACACCCTGGAGAGGCAGCAGTTCATGCCACAGGATGCTGGCATCGGTTTTCAGGATAATGGCAGTACGGGCCACAGGGCCGCCCCAGGGGGTCAGGTTCATGATACTGATGGCGGCGGAAATGATGCAGCACAGCACCACGGGACGGATGTGGAGCTTTTTGTACAGGGGCAGCATGGCAGGGACGGTGATCAGGCAGGTCCCGGCGGTGGTGCCGTCCAGATGAGCGATGGTGGCGATGATCCCGGTGGCAATGGTGACCAGGACAATGTTGTTCCCGGCTTTCTTGGCCAGGAAGTTCATGAGAGGATCGAACATGCCCACATCATTCATCAAAGCAAAATAAACAATGGAGAACAGGAACAGGATGGCGGTGGACATGGTGGTGCCCACGCCTTTTTTGATGAAGGCAAATACCTCTGCAGGGCCAAAGCCACAGAGCAGGGCAATGATAATGGGGAATGCCACGAAAATGGGGATGGCATTCATCTTGGAGGAGATCAGACAGTACACGACCAGTCCGATCAGGACGAAACCGGCAATACCTAACAACATGTTGTACTCCTTTCTGCCAGGAAGCAGGAGAAGGAAGGGCCTGTGCCCGCCTTCTCCTCTTCAGGTTGGACGGCAGATCTTATTTTTTGCTGCCTGCGTAGTAGTTGATCAGACAGCCTGCAGCCAGGATGTCTTTCTGGGAGGGTTCCACACTGCCCAGGTGCAGGGTGATCTCCCCGGTCTTCTTTCCGTCCCGAATCAGGAAGCCCTTGTATTCATCCTTGTCACTCAGGAGGATTTCCCGAACATTGGGGACATAGACCAGATCCCCCACCGCCAGTTTCCGGGAGTCTTCATAGGAAGTCAGGAACGGCAGCATTCCCCAGTTCATCACATTGCTGCGGTACCGTTTGGTGGCATATTCCAGGGCAATGTTGGCTGCCCCGCCCAGTACCCGCTGGCAGGAAGCCGCCTGTTCCCGGGCGGACCCGTCACCCGGTTTGTTGGCATAGACCACCGAACCTACAGAAGTATCTTTCTCCATCTGGTCCACAGATTCCTGCAAACACAGAGCATTTTTTACAGAACTGTACAGATTGTTCAGTTCTTCACAGTTTTCCCCGTCCTGCCGGGCTTTTTCCAGGGCCCGGACAGCTTTGGCCCGTCCCACATATTCCGGCACCTTCCGGCTCAGGGCAAATTCGCTGAGGGCATAGGGATCGCTCCGGTAGGAAGAGGTTTCCCCGGAGGGAATCAGTTCGTCGGTGGTGGTCACCGGATCATCGATCCAGGCAGCCACTTTCAGCAGCAGGTTCTTGTTGAGCTTTTCAATGGAAGGCCAGGGTTTGATGGAAGGTCCGTACACCAGCTCTTCCTTTTTGTCCGGCTGGCCGATGCCGTCGAACACCTTGTGGTCATAGGGCAGGCTGTCGTAATGGTAAGCCGGCACGCTGTCGTCGTAGTCCACCTCCGTGGCCGGGGTCAGGGCCCCATGGTTGGCCGCCGTGGCTGCCACGCTCCGGGCATCCATCAGGGCTACGGAAGCGATCTGTCCCTTGCCGGGCTTGCTCCCTTCCCGGTTGGGGAAGTTCCGGGTGGTGTGCCGGACGCTGAATCCCTTGTTGTTGGGGGTATCCCCGGCGCCAAAGCAGGGGCCACAGAAAGCGGACCGGACCACGGCGCCGGCGTCCATGAGATCTGCCAGGGCTCCGTTGCGCATCAGTTCCATATAGATGGGATGGCTGGAGGGATAGACGCTGAAGGCGAACCGTTCGCTGCCGATGCTCTTTCCTTTCAGGATATGGGCGGCCGCCACCAGGTTTTCGTACAGACCGCCGGAGCAGCCGGCAATCAGACCCTGGTCGCAGTGCATCTTCCCGTCATAGTATTTGTCCGCCAGACCCAGGGACAGTTTCTTGTTGTCCAGCATGTTCACTGCCTGTTCTTCGATTTCCGCCAGCAGGTCTTTGCCCCCTTCGTTCAGTTCCTTGATGGTGTACACATGGCTGGGATGGAAGGGCATGGCAATCATGGATTCCACCTTGTCCAGATCCACCACCACGGCGCCGTCGTAGCAGGCCAGATCTCCCGGTTTCATTTCCTTGTAGGCTTCCGGACGGTGATGGAGTTCCAGGTAGTCCTTTACAGTGGTGTCCGTGGACCAGATGGTGGTCAGGCAGGTGGTTTCCGTGGTCATCACGTCGATGCCGTTCCGGAAGTCCATGGACAGGCCGGCGATCCCCGGTCCCATGAATTCCATCACCTTGTTCTTCACGAAACCGTTTTTGAAAACGGCTTTTTCAATGGCCAGAGCCACATCCTGGGGCCCTACCCCATGGCGGGGTTTCCCTTTCAGATAAATGGCGATCACCTGGGGCCGCTGGACATCGTAAGTATGGCCCAGGAGCTGCTTCACCAGTTCCGGACCGCCTTCCCCGATGGCCATGGTGCCGAAGGCCCCGTACCGGGTGTGGCTGTCGGACCCCAGGATCATCTTCCCGCCGCCGGCCATCCGTTCCCGCATGTATTCATGGATGACGGCCATATGGGGCGGTACGTAAAGGCCCCCGAACCGCTTCACGGCAGACAGGCCGAAAACATGGTCGTCCTCGTTGATGGTGCCCCCTACGGCGGCCAGGCTGTTGTGGCAGTTGGTCAAGATGTAGGGGATGGGGAAATGGTCCAGGCCGCTGGCAATGGCCGTTTGGATGATCCCCACATAAGTGATGTCATGGCTGGTGAGAGCATCGAACTTCAGATGGAGGTCTTCCATCCCGCTGCCCTGCTGGTGGGCTTCCATCACCTGATAGGCCAGGGTCTTCTTCACCCCTTCCGCCCGGTCGGCTTTAACCCCCTGGGCAGCCAGTTCCTGCTCCGTCAGCAGCTGTCCGTCTCTGTAATATACATTCTCGTGGATCAGTTCAACCATTTTTGTCCTCCTCCAAAATTCCGATTCAATTGTGCACAGCCTTATCATAGAATTCTCTGTGAAATAACACAAATACGTGTTTATTTGTATCAGTCATCAAATTATTCTATGGCTATTTTGAAACCACCGGCAGGCGGTTTCAAGGTTTTCCACAATCGGGAGAACCGGGACAGGTTCTTTCCATGGGCCTGAGACTCATGGCTTGAGACTCGAGACCCCAAAAAGGGACTGCTGCTCATGCAACAGTCCCTTTTGGGTTTGCTGGTTTCCAAGAGGCGACGCTCTCTTTCGAGATCTGCCCGCTGTCCCCTCTTTCCCTTTCAGTGTACCTGTTCCCGACCTAAAAAACAAATAGGATTTTATTCGGTTTTGCGATAAAATATATTTATCTTTTTAAACCCTGAAGGAGGCCCCCTTATGGACAACAAAGACATCCTGCTGCTGAAGACCCTCTACGAAGAAAAGAACATCACCCACACCGCCAAGCGGCTGTTCCTGTCCCAGCCGGCCCTTACCGACCGGCTGAAACGGCTGGAGGCGGAATTCGGCTGTACCCTGTTCCTCCGCCAGCCCCGGGGGATCCAGTTCACTTCGGAAGGAGAACTGCTGTACCGGTTCTTCCTGAAAACTGAAGCCTCCTACCTGAAGATCCGGGACACCCTGTCCGACGCCAAGGTCCACCCGGCCGGCACCCTGTCCATTGCCTGTTCCAACGTGTTCGCCAAATACCATATGCCCCGGATCCTGACCCAGTTCCGGCAGACCTACCCCCGGATCGAAATCCACATGAAAAGCGGGTTCAGCCATGACCGGTACCGGGACTTCCTGGAAGGGAAATACCATGTGTGCATTGTCCGGGGCGGCCACAACTGGAACGAAGAAAAACGGCTCCTGTGGCAGGATCCTCTCTGTGCCTTCAGCCGGGACCCTCTGAACATGGATCTGCTGCCCAGCTATCCCTACATCCATTACATCACCGACCCCATGCTCCAGAACGTGCTGGACGAATGGTGGTACGCCCACTACCGGAAGCCCCCCTTCACCATCATCGAAACCGATGCCATGGACACCTGCCTGAAAATGGTCCAGGAAGGACTGGGATTCACCCTGCTCTCCCGGAGCTGCGGCCAGGACACTCCCCAGGTCCACCCCACCGTGCTCACCACTGTGGAAGGCCAGCCCCTGATGCGGGAAACCTGGATGTACTACCGGAAAAACTACCATCTTCTGGCCAGCGTCCGGGCCTTTGTGGATTTCATGAAGGAGAAGTATTAAAGGAGGTGTCGCACGTTCCGTGCAACACCTCCTTAGCTGTAGAGCCGCATAGCGGCTCAAGTCTGGAGTCTGAAGTCTGGAGCCGAAGGTTAAATTTGCAAGCAAATTTTTGAATATGTAGAACCTTTGGACGAAATAAACTCTCAAATTGATTTTGATTCTGGTTTTACAGAATCAAAAGGATCCGTCCAGCCAGGCGGATCCTTTCCTGAGACTTCTGACTTCGGACTCCTGACTCCCGACAAGGGCGTTACCGCTGGAAATTCCGGCCGATATTCCAGCAGCGGCCGGCCACAGCTCCGGTTTCCAGATACAGGGCATTCCGAAATTCAAACAGGATGGGTTTCATTTTTTCATAATCCGGTTTGTTCTGTTCGTTCAAATATTTTTCTTCCACATAAGTGTGTACCGGTTCCAGGATATAATTGTTGAACTGCCCCACTTCCACCTTCCGGATCACACGACAGGTCATCACAAGCGGAGCATTGTCCGGGATGGGCGCTCCCTTCACCTCATCGAAATGATGGGGGAATACCTGGGACTTATCTTCAGCAGCTCCTTTATGCATGCCACAGTAATCAGCTGCTGCCAGGATTTCCCGGTTCACCAGACTCACCGATACGGTGCCGTTGGTTTCGATTCCCCGGACAGAAAATTCATGAGCCTTGTCCACACTGATCAGGAAACGGGTATGTTCCACGACCCCTACATGGGCAATGGTCAGCCAGTTCACCCGTCCTTCCACAACAGTTCCCACTACAGTCACTGGCGTGGGGTACAGCCCCATAACCGCACCAATCTCTTTTTGCATATGATTTTCCTCCTGTTTTCTTGTATTTCGTGATTGACTGTGCTAATATTATCCCCAATCTTTCTAAATCACAAGAATGCACTTTTAAGTGTTATACTATCTTTTAAGAAACCATAAGGAGACCCCCATGAACGAAAAAAAATACAACTGTCCCGTGGAAGCGGCCCTGAGCCAGTTGGGAGGCAAATACAAGGCCATCATCCTCTATTATCTGCTGACGGAAAACGTCCTGCGTTTCAGCCAGATCCAGCGCCATATCCCCCGGGCCACGGCAAAAATGCTCACCCAGCAGCTCCGGGAGCTGGAAGGAGATGGACTGATCCACCGCACGGTCTATCCGGTGGTCCCGCCCAAGACGGAATATACCCTGACATCCCGGGGAGAATCCCTCCGTCCCGTTATTTTCGCCATCTGCGACTGGGGGCGGGAATACATGGCCGGGACCTTTTAACTCCAGCAGTTCCCTTTTGGAAACTTATATACAAAAAAGTACATACTTTCCATCGAAACCTTTTCTGTCTACAATAAAAGGAAAAAACAAGGAGTGGATCATATGAACCGTTTTGTCAAACTTTGTCTCACCGCTATGCTGGTTCTTCCCCTCGGTATACTGTCAGCCCAGCCTGTTTCGGCAGCCTCTGCCAAAGGAAAGATCCTGCTGATCGCCTCCAGCGAAAATACGCTGGAACTGGCCAACCATACAGCCATGCCTACCGGCTTTTTCCTCAATGAACTGGCCGTACCCGCCGAATATCTTACGGAAAAAGGCTGGCAGATCGTCCTGGCCACCCCGGAAGGAAAGGCCCCTGCCATGGATCAGGGATCCAATGACAAAAAGTTCTTTCAGGGCAGCGAGAAAGAACGGGCCAAAGCGGAAGCCTTCGCCCAAAGCCTGCAGCCCATCTCCTTCCAGCAGGTACTGAAAAACGGACTGGATCAATATGATGCCCTGTTCATCCCTGGGGGCCATGCTCCCATGGGCAGTCTGATGGAAAACCGGGAACTGGGAACCATCCTGAAAGATTTCCACGCCAAACAAAAGCCCACTGCCATGATCTGCCATGGACCCGCCGCTTCTCTGGCAGCCCTGCCGGATCCCGCCGCCTACCGAAAGGCCCTGGTGGAACGGGACGTAAAAAGCGTCCTTTCTCTGGGCAAGGGTTGGATCTATGACGGCTATGCCATGACCGCTCTTTCTGATGCGGAAGAATGGCCGGGCGAAATAGCCAAAGGGACGGAAATGCCCTTTCATCTGGAGCAGGCCCTGCAGCTGTCCGGTGCCCGTATCCAGGTCCAAGGCATGAACCAGAGCCATGTGGTAAAAGACCGGGAACTGATCACCGGCCAGAACCCGGCCTCTGATCTGGAACTGGCCAAAGCACTGGAAAAAGCGTTGGAAAAATAAAAAAGGGGGTGTTGCCTGGGTAACACCCCTGTCAACGGTCAACAGCCAAAGAAAGCCAGCATCGCTGGCTTTGAACTTCGGCAAAATGAGTTTGGCCGGTCAGTGTCTTTATAAATTCAAAATCAATTTGGAAAAATTGATTTCCACCGGCCGCTGACAGCTGACCGTTGGCCGCTGACAAAAAAAGACTGTGAAGAAATGTCTTTTCCATTTCTTCACAGTCTTTTTTACATATGCTGCATCCCGCCCATCTGATGCATTGGAGCGGGCATAGGCTGCCAACCGGTAATGGTGGGATCCACCATGCCGAACACCATGGCCACGTGGCTCACCACCAGGAACCCGATCAAAAGACCGAAATGGCGCAGGGTCCGCTGCTGATCCGTGAGATGCTTCCCTGTGATTCCCAGTTCCATGAGAGCAATGGCCCCCAGGGGAACGATTCCCAGCAGATAGGCCACGATGGCCAGCTGGTCCGCCCATCCCTTCCAGTGGATCCCGGGCACCACGTTCACCAGGAGATACAGCACCACCAGGGCAAAATACACCCCGGCGGCGATTCCCAGCCAGTGGTTCCAGGCCTTCCAGCCTGCCGCTTTGCCCTTGTAATAGGTGGTGTAAAATTCCGTGGCCACCAGGGATTCCGCCAGCACCACCGGGATCACCATAAACAGGATCAGGTTCCAGGGCTGGTTGGCCGCCAGCAGATCCATATAATTCGTCATAACCATTGCACATCGCTCCTTTTCAGCAGTTCCTTAAAATCATAGTTGTATTATAGGGATAGAATGTGCAGATGGTGGGAAGAGAATATGAAGAAAATATGAAGGGGTTGTTGCCTGGGCAACAGCCCGGTCAACGGTCAGCTGTCAACGTTCAACGGCCGCTGACCATGGACCGCCAACAGGCCGGCAGCCTATGCAGCCGGCCCTACAATTCCACCACAAACTCCGCCCCGCCCTCTTTCCGGTTCCGGGCAGTGATGGTCCCGCCCTGGGCTTCCACGAAGCTTTTGGCCAGAGAGAGCCCGATACCGCTGCCTCCAGAAGCCCGGTTCCGGGATTTGTCCCCCCGGTAGAACTGTTCGAAGATATGGTCCAGGTCTTCCGGGGCAATTCCCGGCCCCTCATCAGCAATGGTCAGACGCACCCGCTTCCCAGCTGCTTCCGTCTGCAGCAGGATGGCCGTCCCAGGATGGGTATACCGGATGGCATTGGTGATCAAATTGTAGAGGATCTGGTTCACCCTATCCGGATCCAGCTGCCGCACCGGAAGAGAAGGTGCCATATTTTTGACGAAATGGAGCCTCTTTTCTTCCAGCAGCGGTTCCAGCAGCTCCGCCGCCCGTTCCGCCTTTTCTCCCAAATCCACCGGCTGGAGATGGAGTTCCAATTGATGCACCTGGGCCAGGGAAAGATCCCGGAGATCTCCCACCAGCCGGGTCAGCCGCATAACCTCTTCCTGCATGGAGAACAGCTTGTCCGGAGCCGGTTCCTCCACTCCGTCCAGCATGCTTTCCAGGTGGCCCTGGAGCACCGCCAGCGGGGTTTTCAGTTCATGGGCGATGTTGGCCAGAAGCTCCTGCCGGTTGCTTTCATTGGCTGCCAGTTCCGCGGACATCTGGTTGAACACTTCCGCCAGCTGGCCCACTTCATCCTGGGTATCCACCGGGACTTCCTGTTTCAGGTCCCCCTGACGGATTTTTTCCGCCGCCTGGGACAGCTGCCGGAGAGGCCGGGTGATGTTCCCGGACAGGAAATAGCTGACCACCAGCCCCACTCCTGCAAACAGGAAGCCAATCCACCACAGGGACTGGTGATAGGATTCCACAAAGGTCCGTTCCGCCGCCCCCAGCATCATCCGGTGGTGCATGCCTCCCATGCCCATGCCGCCCCCCATCATCCCACGGCCCATGCCCCGGCCATAGCCGCCGGCTCCCTGCTGGCCCGCCAGGGCGGAAGGATCCTGGAGATACTGGAAAAAGTGGGTTTCCATCTGCTGGCTGCAGATGGAAATCACAATCAGGGCACAGACCAGGATCAGCAGGAAAGTGCTCACCATCATTTTGTTCCGTACACTGTGAAAGCGCATGGCTTCAGCCTCCGAATTTGTAGCCGATCCCGTACACAGTCAGGATGTACCGGGGATTTTTGGAATCCGGTTCGATTTTCCGCCGCAGGTTCCGGATGTGGGCATCGATAGTCCGTTCATAGCCGTCAAAGGCAAATCCATGGCTGTTTTCCATTAATTGCAGCCGGTTATAAACATGACCAGGGCTTTTCATAAGGACTTCCAGCAGGCTGAACTCAATGGGAGTCAGCTCAATGGATTTCCAGGTGCCGTCCCCTTCCTGGCGCAGCAGCAGGTGCCGGTCCAGGTCCAGTTCCAGGTTTCCGGCCCGGATCACCGTTTCCGGTTTTTCCTGCTTCTGCTGGCCATAGGCTCCGTAGGTCCGCCGGAGCAGGGCCCGGACCCGGGCCACCAGTTCCCGCATGCTGAAGGGTTTGGTCACATAGTCATCCGCCCCCAGTTCCAGTCCCATGAGCCGGTCGAATTCCGCATCCCGGGCCGTGAGCATGATAATGGGCACAGTGCTTTTCTGCCGGATGGTCCGGCACACGTCCCGGCCGTCAATTTTGGGCAGCATCAGGTCCAGCACCAGCAGCTGGGGCTGTTCCCGTTCAAAGACCCGGAGGGCCTCCTCCCCGTCCCGGGCGGAAAACACCGTAAATCGTTCTTTTTGGAAATAGTTCACCAGAAGATCCAGCAGCTTGGGATCATCGTCCACCAGCAGTACAGAGTAATTGTCCATAAGCGCCTCCTTGCTGGGGATATTATATAAAAAGGGGATGTTGCTGTGCAACATCCCCTTTTTGGATCGCGACCGGGGGTGCGAATTCTTTCACACCCCCTCTCTATCAGCTCTGCTGCCCCTGGCCGTTGTCTTCCCAGCAGGGGGGCTGGTCCTGGTTCCAGCAGCCGCCCCGGCGGCCGCCTCTCCGATGATGTCCGTTCTGCTGATAGTAAGGGCATCCAACCTGGTTGTCCAACGTTTGTACAACCGGCTGATTTTCCGTTACCGCTTCCGCTGCATGAACCGGAGATACCGCCAGCAAACGGGGTCCGGCAATGCTTCCTGCTGCAAAGAATGCTGCTGCCACTGCCAGAGTCTTGAATTTGGTTGTCATGATGGATCATCCTTTCTTTCTCATCCAGGAGGGTGGGTTTCTTTTTCCTTTGTCTTTATTATACCCGTTCCCTGTGCAGGAGTTGTTGGGGAAATATGAAGAAAATATGAAGAGGGAGGCACGGAACGTGCCCCCTCTGTCAGCGGCCCCCTACTTCAGGCTTTCGTAGATCCGTGCCAGATTCTCTTCCATCTGGACCAGATAGTCTCCTTCCCCTTCTCCCCCTTCCAGGGTGTGGATGGGCACCACTTTGGCTCCCACTTCCCGGGCCAGGGATTCACTGGTCTTGGGGCTTACCGCCGCTTCAGTGAAAATGGTCCGGACCTGATGGGCCCTGCAGTATTCCACCAGGCTGGCCAGCTGCCGGGCATTGGGTTCTCCGGAGGCAAAGACGCCTTCCACGCTGTTCTGTTCCAGGCCGAAATCCCGGCACAGATAGGCAAAGGCTGCATGACCGGTGACGAATTCCTTCCGGGGGAGATCCTGGAATTTCCCTTTGTAGGCAGCTTCCAGCTGCCGGAGACGGCCGATGAACTTTTCTCCGTTTGCCTGGTAATAGCCGGCGTTGACCGGATCCGCCTGGGACAGGCCCCGGACAATGGCCGCCGCTTCCACCTGAGCACAGGCAGGGCTCAGCCAGGCATGGGGATCATACTGGCCGTGTTCCCTGGCTTCCTCGGCATCCTCATTGGCAATGGGAGTCACTTCCCGGGCCGCCACCACCTGGACCAGGTCCCGGTTTTCCGCCGCCTTCACCATTTCTTCCGCCCAGGGTTCCATACCCAGTCCCTGGATCACCAGGACCCGGGCCCGGCTCAGGTCCTTCATGCTTTTGGTGGTGGGCTGGAATTCATGGGGCTCCGTCCCTTCCGGGATCAGGGTGGTCACCGCCACCTTGTCCCCTCCGATGGCTTCCGTCATTTCCTTCATGGCATAGAAACTGGCCACCACCGGCAGTTTCCCCTCTTTCGTCTTTTCCGGGGCCGTCTTTCCCCCGCATCCCGCCAGCAGCACCAAAGCCCCCGCCAGCAGCAAAAATAAAATCCGTTTCATTGATTGTTTCCTTTCCTTTTGCATATCCCTGTAATGGCTAAAGCAAAATCGTGGGGAAATGCAAACCATTTGCATTTTCGCGAAAGATATCATATCATATAGAGTATCGTCCGTCAATAAACGCAAATGATTTGCATTTGCGCCATTATACTGGAAAGAGGTCGTACCATGCTTCAAATATCCCATCTGTCCTTTGCTTATGAGCAGGGACCCTATCTGCTCCATGACCTGTCCATGGAAATCCATGACGGGGACTATGTGGCCATTGTAGGAGAAAACGGCAGCGGCAAAAGCACCCTGGTAAAGCTGATCCTGGGGCTCCTGTCTCCCAGCAGCGGCACCATCTCCTGCACCTTCCGCCGGCCCGCCTATGTGCCCCAGCCTACGGACATGATCAACAAGCAGTTTCCCATTACTGTCCGGGAAGTCCTGGACTATACCCGGAAAGTCCTCCAGATCAAAGACCGGAATGCGGTGGACCGGGCCCTGGACCGGATGCACATCTCTTCTCTCCAGGATCATCTCATCGGTGCCCTCTCCGGCGGTCAGTACCAGAAGGTGATGATTGCCAAAGCCCTTTTGGGAAAGCCGGATCTGATGATTTTCGATGAACCTTCCACCGGCATGGATCTGAAAAGCCAGGATGACCTGTATCCCCTGATCCATCATCTCAACGAAGAACGGGGGATCACGGTGATCACTGTAGAGCACAACCTGCGGTATGCCGCCCACAACGCCTCCAGCTTCTTCCATGTGGTCCGGGGCCAGGGGCATTTCTGCACCCCCCAGGAATACATCCGGGAATACCTGGCAGAAAACGGAGGTGACTGCGCCCATGTTTGATTACGCCTTTATGCGGAACGCCCTGGCGGTGTCCCTGCTGATTTCCCTTATCTGTCCCCTGATCGGCACCTTCCTGGTGCTCCGCCGGTACTCCATGATCGGAGACGCCCTGAGTCATGCGTCCCTGGCAGGGGTGGCCACCGGTCTCCTGTTCCATGCCAACCCCATTATCAGCGCCTTCTGTGTCACTTCCTTCTTCGGCCTGCTGATCGAAGTGCTCCGGGAAAAATTCCGCCGGTATGCAGAACTGACCCTGGTGATCGTCCTGTCCCTGTCCGTGGGCATCGCCATTACCATCATCAGCTCCGGCCTGGTCCACGCCAATGTGGATTCCTTCCTGTTCGGCAGCATCCTGACCGTAACCCAGGGAGAAGTGACCACCGTGGCCATCCTGACCGTGGTGTCCCTCCTGGCCATTTTCAGCCTGTTCCCCCAGCTGGTGCTCCTTTCCTTTGATGAGGACGGCGCCCGGATCCTGGGCGTGAAGGCCCGGGCCATCAACTATGTGTTCTCCCTTCTGGTGGCTGCCACCATTTCCGTGTCCATCCGGATCGTGGGGATCCTGGTGATCAGCTCCCTGATCGCCCTGCCGGTGGCCACCGCCCTCCAGCTCCGTCAGGGATTCAAGAGAACCATGGCCCTGGCGGTACTCTTCAGCTTCCTGGACGTTATGGCCGGTCTCTTTGCCTCCTATTACATCGGAGCCGCCCCAGGGGGAATCACGGCCATTGTGTCCGTCCTGCTCCTTCTGCTGGTCCTCTGTTTCCAGACCCGGCGCCAGAAACGGCAGGTGCGCCATGGATAAGAACGGATCTCCCCTGGACGCCCGGCAGCTGATCCGCCGGGCCGGCCTGAAATGCACCCAGGCCCGGTGCCAGGTGCTGGAACTGCTCCTGGAACAGCGGGAAGTCCTCAGTGCCGACGATATTTATGAAAAACTCCTCCAGGCCGGAGCCAGCCTGAATTTTTCCACCGTGTACCGGATCCTGGAAAGCTTCACGGAAAAGAAGCTGACGGAAAAGGTCCTGCTGCCCCAAAGCCGGAAATACGGGTTCCTGCTGTACACCCTCAGCCACACCCACCACCTGATCTGCCTGGGCTGCCACAAAGTGGTGAACATCGACGGCTGCCCCCTCCACGGCTTCGAAGAAGAACTGGCCCAAAAGACCCGGTTCGAAATCGTGGGCCATTATCTGGAGCTGTACGGATATTGTGAAGAGTGCAGGAAAAAGGGGCGCTACTGAGCAGCGCCCCTTAAAGCCGTTCTGCCCCTTCAAGCGGCAGAACGGCTTTTTATCAATCCCCACACCGGAAGCAGAATCAGATACACTCCCAGGACCACGGAGCTGTGAGGGGCTCCGGTGGTGTCCAGGATGGTGGCGCAGGCAATGGACCAGGGAATCAGAGGAGAAATCACCACCGCCGTGTTCTCCAGGTCCAGGGCCAGCTGTTCCCGGTCCTTCACAAAGGGACTGCACAGCTGGTGGGTGAGCACGATGCTCAGGGTCTGGTTGCAGGACACCATGCCGGTAAACAGGGCGGCCAGGATGATGGCCGGATAGGTCCCCGCCTTCTCCTTCAGCTGCTGGAACAGTCCCTCGATGCCTTTCAGCAGCCCGGTGCCCTTGAAGATGCCTCCGAAAGAAGCGGACAGACACACAATGGAGGCCACCCGGACCATGGAGGTGATGCCCCCGCCGCTGAGCATCCCTGCGTATTCCGGGTCTGACAGATGATAGCCGGTGGCCAGGATCCGGACCAGATAGGCCCAGGGCCAGCCCTGGACAAAATGGCACAGGAGCAGGGCAAGGAAGATGCTTACGGCCATGTTCTTCTTCACGGACACCCGGAAGAAGCTCAGCACCAGGATGCTCACCGCCGGCAGTACCAGCCAGGGAGTGAAATGGTAAATGTCATACAGACCGCTGACCATGGCGCCCACCTGGCCCATACCCGGCAGCCACAGGCCCAGCCCCAGATAGAACAGGCTGGCCAGGGCAAAGGGGACCAGGGCAAACCGGGCCATGTTCCCGATGTTTTTGTAGATGTCCGTTCCTGTAAGCACGCTGACCAGAAGGGCACTGGTGGAAACCGGAGACATCCGGTCTCCGAAATAGGTGCCGGACAAAATGGCGCCCCCGCTGTAAAAAGGAGAGATCCCCAGGGTCTCCCCGATGGACAGGGTAATCACCCCCATGGTGGCCGCCGTGCCAAAGGACGTCCCCAGCAGGAAGGATACGGCGCAGTTCAGCCAGAAGGTAAGCAGCAGGAACACGGAAGGCCGGATGAACCGGACCGCCAGGGCAATGATGTAGCCGATGGTGCCGGAAGCCCGCCAGGCCGCCGTCAGCATGCCAATGAGGATGAACACCAGGAAAATGGTCTTCACTGACAGGACTCCCTCCCAGGCCATTTTCAGCACGGCCCCGAAAGAGTGCCCCCGGTACAGTCCATAACCGAAAAACAGCAGGAACCCTACAAACAGCGCCCCCAAAAGGGGCAGTCCCGTAAAAATAAACAAAAAAAGCACGAGGCAAAAAGCCCCCAGGATAAGATTTTCCATAACTTGTGATAACTCCGTATGTGTGAAATATGCTCAGCTGCCAACAGACTCCTAGTCGGGAGTCTGAAGTCGGGAGCCTTAGGACAGGATCCGCCTGGCTGGACGGATCCTTTTGATTCTATAGAACCAGAATCAAAATCAATCTGAGCGATTATTTCGTCCAAAGGTTCTGCATATTCAAAAATTTGCCTGCAAATTTAACATTCGGCTCCAGACTTCAGACTCCTGACTTGAGCCGCTATGCGGTTCTACAGCTAAGGGGTGTTGCACGCAATGTGCAACACCCCTTTATTATATCACGTAATCGGTGCCGGATTGAAGATGCACAGATCGTTGTGGAAGCCGTACTGATCGCTGTAGGGCTTCTTCTTTCCGCTGGCCACATCCAGGATGAACCGGAAGATCTCCGTGCCCACTTCCGGGATGGTGGCTTCCCCGGTGGCCACCCCACCGGCAGAAATATCGATCATGTCGAACCAGTTGTCCTTCATTTCGTTCCGGCTGCACACCTTGATCACCGGGGCAATGGCCAGGCCGTAGGGGGTGCCCCGTCCGGTCATGAACACCTGGAGCCCGATCCCCGAAGCCAGCTGGCTGGGGCCGCACACAATGTCGCTGGCAGGAGTGGCTGCATAGATCAGCCCGTGTTTGGTGGGTTTTTCCGCCGGGGACAACACTTCCACAATGGGACTGGTGCCGCTTTTGGCAATGGACCCCATGGCCTTTTCCACAATATTGGCCAGGCCGCCCTTTTTGTTCCCCGGAGTGGGGTTGGCATCCCGGTCCACACCCCCATCAGCCAGGTAGTCGTCGTACCATTTCATTTCCGCCGCCAGTTTGTCCCGGACTTCCCGGTTCACGCACCGGGCCGCCAGCATGGGCACCCCGTCCCGGACTTCCGTCACTTCACTGAACATCACCGTGGCGCCGCCTTTTACCAGCATGTCCGCCGCGTAACCGGCACTGGGATTGGCGGTGAGCCCGGAAAAGGCATCGGAGCCGCCGCACTGGAGCCCCACCACCAATTCACTGAGAGGCAGTTCTTCCCGCCGGCGCTGCTCCAGTCTTTGGAGCTTCTTTTCCGCCATGTCCAGGATGGCCTGCATCATGGCGTCATGGCCGTGGCAGTCCTGGAGGGTCAGGCAGTTGTCCGGATTGATTTCTTCCGGTTCCAGCAGCCGGTCATAGGTGAGCTTTTCACAACCCAGGCCGATGAGCATGATTTCCCCGCCGAAATTGGGGTGCCGGATCAGGTTCCGGACCGCTCGGATGGGGATCTTGGCCATGGGAGCGTTGATGGCCACCCCGCAGCCATAGGGATGGTTCACCGCCACCACATCATCCACATGGGGATACTTGGGCAGCAGTTCCCGGCGGATCCGGTCCACTGCCACATTCACCACCCCGGCGGCACACTGGACGGTGGTCACCACCCCCAGCAGGTTCCGGGTGCCTGCCGGACCCTTTTTGTTCCGGTAGCCCCACCAGGTGGTCTGGACCGGATCCGGCAGTTCTTCCGGCGGAACGATGTGGGTGGCATAGGGCAGATCATGGAGGGCCGGACTTTCCGGCAGGTCCAGCATGTGTTCGTTGATCCAGCTGCCCTTGGGGATGGCGTCCTTGGCATAGCCCAGGACCACCCCGTAGCGGATGATCTCTCCCCCTTTGGGAATATCCTCCAGGGCGATTTTGTGGGCCTGGGGAATGGGCTGGAGGGAAACCACTCCCGGCAGTACTTCCGTGCCCACCGGCAGGTCATGGACGGCAATGGCCACATTGTCCTTGTCCTTGACCTTGATTACAAGAGGTGCAGTCATAGGATTTCTTCCTTTCTCAGATTTTTGTCAGCAGGGTCCCTGCTGCATCGAATTCCAGGGCTTCCGGTTCATCCAGGGCTTCCAGATGAGGGTACTGCCCGGCCTTTACGGCTTCATAATAGCTTTCGCTGAGCATCACGGTGCCGATGTGGGAAGTATTGGGGATCCGGACCACCCGGACTTTGGCCGGGTCCCGGTCCACCCCGTTGGTGGTACGGATGCACAGCTGGATGGCTTCCTTGTCCGTGGGCACCACAAAGGGAATCATCCCGGATTTGAACACCGTGTTGGTGACGATGTTGGGATACATGGCATCCATGTCGATCTTGTTGAACAGCCGGGCGGTGATGCAGTTGGCCAGGCCGATGCCCAGGGCGTTCCCGTGGGAGGCTTCCGACAGGTCCAGGAAGCAGGTCCGCTGGACCTTCAGGCCTCCGTGGGCGTATTCGGTGGAGAAGGTCCCGGCAATGTTGGGGTCCACCCCGGTGCCGGAATAGTTCTTCCCGATTTCATCCACCACCAGCACATCCGCTTCCTTCACCAGCAGGGAGGGCATGTTGGCAAAGGCGAATTTCAGCCACTCCGCCTCTTCCTCGATCATGTGCGGGGTATCGATGGCCACGATTTTGCAGGTTTCGTCGTAGGCGTTTTCAATGGAGGGGATGGCAAACAGGATGGGGGCTTTTTCCAGGAACACTTTGGCCATGGAAGGGATGTGTTCCGCAATCTTTCCCATACCGTCGGCGTGAACGTTTTCCGCCCCTTTCTGTTTCCCCAGGCCCACCGCCATCATTTTGCAGGGACCGCTTTCCACCTTCCCCCGGAAAGCATTGTGCGGCTTCAGCCGGCAGGAGAGGATGATGCCGTCCGCCTCATAGGCGTTCTTGTCCATGTACACCGGCCGGCCGGAACCGCTCATGCCCAGGTATACCGTTTCCATGCTGCTGCGGATCTCACAGCCCATGGCTTCTTCGGTGATCCCGTAGCCGGCCAGGATTTCCAGCTGGCCTTCCGCCGTGGCCCCGCCATGGCTCCCCATGGCCGGGACGATGAAGGGGCGGGTGCCCCGTTCTTTGCAGAATTCCACAATGGACCGGGTGATCAGGGCCACATTGGCAATGCCCCGGCTCCCGGCAGTAATGGCCACGGACATCCCCGGTTTCAGCTTGCTCACAAAAGGTTCCCGGCTCA
>ULXQ01014303.1_pt1 | contig 62850 bp, 60 predicted proteins | sample 1961481 | NCBI WGS metagenome assembly ULXQ01 (sample SAMEA4835843, study PRJEB28245) | human gut metagenome | biome: gut microbiome; material: fecal sample | place: Denmark | collected 2008 | reverse complement strand
CGAGTTCCTTGTATGTAGCGTTCTCGCCAACCTCTGTGATGTGCTGCTCCATTGCGGCAACAGCCTCAGGGAAGCGATGAGCCTTAACATAAAGACCAGAGATAAGCTTGTTGGTCTCCTTGTTCTCCGGATCTACCTCAGGGATATGCTTGTAAGCAGCAATAGCCTCGTCAAACTTACCTGTGTTCATAAGAGCCTCAGCATAGTAGATGTAGTCGTTGGCTGTGTACTTGATTGTATCAGTTGTGTTGAACAACTTGTTACCATAGTTAACAGCGTCCTCATACTTCTTAACCTTATCTGAAGCATACATACCTACACGATAGAACGAAGAGTAATGAGGATATTTCTGAACACCAACAGCAATGAGCTGGAGTGTCTTATCATAATCCTCAAGCACGTATGCAGTAGATGCATAGTCGAAAAGGATATAATCTTCGAGCGAATTAATGTTCTGAACCTTGCCGTAGTACTGGAGAGCTGTCTTCAACTTGTTGTTTGAAGAGTACATATAACCAGCAGCTGCATCAACTGGATAATCCGGCTTTACAGAGCGAAGCTTCTCAAGCATAGCTACTGCACCGTCGGCATCTACCTTCTGATAAACACGAGCATACTTAACATATGCTGTAGGATCCTGAGGAGCCTGCTGTGTAGACATCTCATAATATGAAGCTGCCATACCGCCGTCGTCCTCTGCAGAAGCTATATCACCACGAAGGATATAACCAGCTGAAACATTCTTGCCTACCTTCATTGCCATATCGGCATAAGTCTTGGCCTGTTCATAATTTTTGGCAACAAGGAATGCACGTCCAAGTCCAGCCAGAGCCTCGGCATTCTTCTTATTTGCCTTAACAAAGTCCTTAATCTGCGACTTAGCCGCTACTGCGTCACCTTTGGCGTCAACTAATACTTTTGTGATGGCATCAACCTGCGATTTAACGTCCTGTGCCATTGTTGGAGCAGCGATGCTGAGCATCAAAGCTCCTGCTACGAGATATTTAATTGCTTTCATAATTCTGGTTGTTTAAATATTCAACTTTATAAAGCCGTGGGGCAAAAGCTATTGTTTAATTAAAGGATTCTAATACGGTTTGTTGTTCACATTGACATCACGGATTGCAATCTCACCACGGGTAGGCAGCAGACCTGCCTTAAACACGATGAGCTGACCACGGGGCGACTCAATAAAGTGAGCAAAACCCCATGGAAGTCCACGCTTGGGGTCGTTAAGCAAGGCATAAATGGTGCGTACAAACGGATAGCGGCCATTGAGCAACCATGCCTGATATGGTTTCCACGAATTCATTGGAGTTGCCTTATCAAGTTTTGACACCGACATTACGGTGATGGCCTTGTTCCAAGTTGTATTTGTTGAGTCGCGCTTGTCGTTGAGCCAATTGCTGCCTATTATACCAATCGCATTGGGAGTACGCGCTACATAGTCAATAACGTCCTTTGAGTCTTTAGCTGCAAACACGTTAGGACTATTTATTGGCTTGCCACCGAGAATTGAGTCACAGCAATAGTCGACAGCTGCCGACTTCTTGTTGTCGAAACACACCCAAATTTCACCAAGCTTAGAACCGGGGGTTACCTCGTTCCATCGTGTCTTCTTACCAGATAACACAGCCTTTATATCATTGACTGTGATACACGAATCGAGGTTGCTATTGTTGCAGATGAGAGCCATTCCATCGTATGCAAGAGGCACAGCCTCGGGCAACTGGTCGGTTCCCTTCAGATAATCATATTCTTTTTTAGTGAAATTGCGTGCCGTAATGGTGAGCATCACCTTATTATTTAGAAGCATATTCACACCATCTACCTCATTTGTATAGATAGGTTTTACCATTGCTTCCGGACACTGCATCTCGAATATCTGCTTCAGTTCGTCAACAATCGGACTGAAACTCTCATCGGCTGCAAAGCTAATCACACCCGAAGAGTTGGTGTCTGTGCGGCCATCCTTACGCTTCTGCTGTCCGCATGAAACGAAGACGAAAGCCACAAGGGCTAATCCTACTATGAATTTGAAGGATAAGTTCTTTCTCATTATTCCTATGAATAAAAATAATGGCGTTATTCGTTTATTGGAAATAACGCCGCTGTGTCTTGTTGTTTCTAAATGTTGCCACCGGGCAACTCCTCCTTATATAGAGGAATTGCTCGGCAGCAACTATATCAGTTAATATTACTGTAAGCGGAATGTTACAGGTACCTGGTACTTAACACGAACAGCTGAGCCATTCTGCTTACCAGGAGTCCAACGTGGCATACCCTTAACCACGCGCATAGCCTCACGGTCGAGTGACGGATCAACCGAACGCAATACGTTAACGTCGGTGATAGAACCATCACGCTCTACAACGAAGCCAACAACAACACGTCCCTGTACACCGTTCTCGGCAGCTACAGTCGGGTAGTGAATGTTGTCACGAAGATAAGCCATAAGAGCTGCATCGCCACCAGGGAAGAGAGGCATCTGCTCTACTACAGTAAAAATCTTGGTCTCCTCCACATGCTTAGGAGGTTCCGGAGCCTTGATTTCTTCCTTAGCCTTGAGCACTGCGCCACCAACCTCGTCGTTACCTTCAACGTTGAAGGTACCGATAGCCTTGGTACTCTTCTCTACTTCCTCAAGCTTAATCTCGTCTTCTTCCTTTACCTCTTCGTCCTTCTTAATGACAGGAGCGGTAAACTTAACTGAAGACTTAACCTGCTCAACAACCTTTTCAGGTTCGGTACGAACAATTTCCTTCTTTTCTACCTTAACTTCCTTCTTCTTATCCTGGAGACGAGCCAGCTCGACAGCCTGAGTATTCTCAACAGTCTTGTTGGCCTGTGCCATTTTCTGAAGTTGGAGTCCGAGGAAAAGGAGTACTGCAGCAAGGGCTACGATAATGATGGACCACACGTTACGCTTGGTAGTACCCTTGCGCAACTTGTAGGCTCCATATGCCTGGTTTCTGCCCTCAAAGACGAGGTCAGTCCATTCATTGGATATCAAATCTATTTTTGACATTTCTTTGTCCTTTCTTTAATTATTAGTCATTGAATTACTTAATGCCGCGTTTTGCAAGCAATGCTTCATCCTGCGGATTAATCTTGTCAATGACATACGTACCAATACTGCAGATAGTCATTTCGTCCAAAGCGTCTACCATATTCTTGTAAGAAGCGCCATCAGTACACTTGATAATGATGGTCATGGTAGGAACCTTACCATTCTCGAGTTCACCCTTCTTGATTTTGCTCAACATAGCGTCGTAAACGCTGTCAGGATAAGCTGCCGGATTGGCGAGCTTCTTCTGGTCGAGGCGAATCTTGGCAGCCATGATGTCAGCAACTGGAGTAGAACCGTCCTCTGTAACGTGCTTGATAAGCACATCACGGATACCGTCCTTGCCCCATGAAGTCTCCTTCAGGCATGTGGGATCGTTGTAGTTAGGTATACCATCGACATGGTAGATTTTGTCATTACCGCATACAAAGATAGTAACGGTCTGAGAAGCTTTGGCCGCGTTGCGGTCCTGATCTGAGATGTTCTTATCGTTCGAAGGCATAGTCAAGTTCATCGTCTGGGGTTTAGCCAAAGATGTACAGAGCATGAAGAACGTGATAAGAAGCATCATCATGTCCACCATAGGCGTGAAGTCCACGCGGGTGTTCATTTTTTTCTGTCTGCTTGCTTTTTTCTTTGCCATGTCTTACTCCTCCGAATTTGATTTAAGCGACGTAATCAGGAAGTAACGGTTCTCGTTCATATCCTGAAGCTCAGACATCATTTTCTTGATGACCTTGTACGGTGTGCCAGCATCTGCCTTGATAGCCAACTTCATGTCAGAACCGTTGTTGTCGCGTGCCATTTTAACCCAGTCCTGGAACTGGCTCATCATTGAGCCAGTCTTGGTGCTGTCGGTAGGAATACCCTTGACAGCCTGGTACTCATTCATTTTGTCGCCCAAGCTCAGTGCACTTGTCAGATCCTGCATGTCAACACCGATAGTAGCAGCGCCCTGTGCGGTCTCAAACTGCTTCTTAGTAAGCTGCACGCCATACTGATCGGCCATGCCCTGAACGAGGTCGCCCATCTTCTTAGGGTTATCCATACCCACGAAGATACGGCCTTCCTTATCGCAGAGAATTGTCAGGACGTTTGTCTCCGGTACCTTGATTTCAGATACTGAGCCCGGTGTAACGACCTTCACTGCCTCGTTCTTCACAAATGTTGATGTCAACATGAAGAAGGTAAGCAAGAGGACCATCACGTCGGACATAGGAGTCATATCTATCCAGACATCCGCTTTCTTAACTTTTACTTTACCCATAATGATAAATGTTTTAAAGGGTTAGTAAAATTAAGCCTCGTCTCCGTGATTTGCTTCGTATGTCTGAGCAATAGTGTAACCTACTTCGTCAAGCGCGTATGTCAGCTTATCAATCTTGTTTGAATAGTAGTTGTAAGAAACTACAGCGAACCAAGATGTCAAAATACCAGATGCGGTATTTACAAGGGCCTCAGAAATACCCTCAGAGAGCTGGAGTGAGTCACCACCACCACCTGAAGCAAGAGCGGCGAATGAACGGATCATACCTACTACAGTACCGAAAAGAGCGGTAAGAGTACCGAGAGTAACGATAGTAGCAAGGATAGGCATGTTCATCTGGAGTGTAGGCATCTCGAGCTGAGTAGCCTCCTCGTGAGCCTGCTGAATCTTAGCTACCTTAGCAGCACGCTTGAGGTTAGGAGTATTCTCCATTTCCTTGTAAGCAGCGATAGAAGCGCCAACTACGTTAGCAACACAACCCTGCTGCTTGTCGCAGATCTGCTGAGCCTTAGCCATATCACCGGCAGTGATAGCCTGCTTAACAGAGATAACGAACTTGCCGAGTGAGCTCTTACCGAAAGCGGTACGAAGAGCGAAGAAGCGCTCGATAGAGAGAGCGATTACAGTAAAGAGCAATGTAATGATCACAGGAACGACGATACCACCTTTGTACACAGTACCGAGAAGGCTACCGTCCTTAACAGCGTTTGCAGGGTCTCCGCCTACGAAGTTGTCTGGGTTTCCAAGTACGAACTTGAAGAAACATACTGCGAGGATGAAACATGCAACGATAATCCAAATTGCGTCTCTAACTCCCTGGAATCCTGAAGATTTCTTCTTAGGATTCGCTTTAGCTTGTGTAGTTGCCATAATTTTTTGTAGAATTTAATAAGTTATTAATGGTTAAAAATTTATCCGTTATTTAAATGGTTAATACATTGTCTGCGCAAATACATTATATCTGACATCGTTTGCGCTTTGGCAAAGTTAGCAAATAATGACAAATAAAAATGTGTTTGCGCAGTCTTTAACATTTTTTTATTTCAATCGACCCAATACTTCCTTAATACGGCGCATTGCTTCGCGGATATTGTCGTCGCTTGTAGCGTAGCTCATGCGGAAGCATTCCGGATCGCCAAATGCGTCACCTCCTACTGTAGCTACATGTCCTTCTTCAAGAAGATACATAGCCAAATCGGTTGAATTCTGAATTGTACGCTTGCCGTCTGTCTTGCCGTAGAAGCTTGAACACTTCGGGAAGAGATAGAAAGCGCCCTCTGGCTTGTTTACTTCCAGACCCGGAATCTGCTTTGCAAGTTCGACGATAAGGTCGCGGCGGCGTTCGAAAGCCTGGCGCATTGTCTCAACACACTCTTGCGATGCGGTATAGGCAGCCTCTGCAGCCTTCTGGCTTACCGAGCAAGGACCTGAAGTATACTGTCCCTGAAGTTTGTTGCAGCCTTTGACAATCCATTCGGGGGCGGCGATAAAGCCGATACGCCATCCTGTCATTGCGTATGCCTTTGACACACCGTTGACGATGATTGAGCGTTCCTTCATGCCTGGGAACTGAGCGATACTCTCGTGATGGCCTATATAATTAATGTGTTCATAAATCTCATCGGCAAGCACATACAGACCCTCATGACGCTTGATGACCTCGGCAAGAGCCTCAAGTTCGCTCTTCGAGTAAACGCTGCCTGTAGGATTGCTTGGCGAGCAGAGTATGAGCATACGTGTCTTTGGTGTGATGGCGGCTTCAAGTTGTTCTGGAGTAATCTTGAAGTCCTGCTCGAAACCAGCATTAACGATAACCGGATTACCACCTGCGAGCTTCACCATCTGCGGATAGCTCACCCAATATGGGGCAGGAATTATCACTTCTTCACCGTCGTTGACAAGCGCCATTACAGTGTTGCATACGCTCTGCTTGGCTCCGTTCGACACGAGAATCTCAGCTGTTGTATAGTCGAGATTGTTCTCGTTCTTGAGTTTTGCCACGATAGCCTTACGCAAATCCATGTATCCTGGAACTGGTGAGTAACGCGAGAAGTTCTCATCGATAGCCTTCTTGGCTGCTTCCTTGATGTGGTCAGGAGTGTTAAAGTCGGGTTCACCGACACTGAGGTTGATAACGTCTACACCTTGTGCCTTCATTTCGCCACTCTTCTGCGACATAGCAAGTGTCGCTGACGGAGCGAGGCGATTAAGACGATTTGATAATTCTGCCATAATTTCAAGTCTCGTTATTATTTCTTGCAAAATTAAAAATAAATTCTGACTTATGCGAAGTTTTTCATTACAAATAGAATACAAAAGGTTAAAAAAAGTTCTTATTACGTTGCTTTTTATTTTGTTGTAATTGTTCGACCCGTCCATTCGGATAATTATGCGTAACTTTGCAGCCAATTATGGACAGAACATTTCATCAACGATTCAGCCCACAGGCTTTCGCTGCCATACTGCTACTGGCGGTGTGCGCATTGTGGTGCTTTCTTGTGCGCACCGGTGTGACGCCCTTGATAGGTCTTGTATGCATGCTGGTGGGTGCAGCTGGCGTCGACCGATCAATCAACACCACATACACATTCACCACCGACGGACAGCTCGTCATTGCACGCGGACGTCTTGGCAAGCGTCTGGTCATACCCGTAGACGACATCATTTCGGCACGCAAGATTAAGGGCACGCTGATTGTGGCGAGCCACATTGTCATAGAATACGGCGCCAGCCACATCACCTACGCACAGCCGTCAGAGCCCGACGGATTCATCAGAGAGATAAAACGCAGACAGGAACAATGATTACACATTATAATATTATTACGCGCGCGGCTCTTATTATATGCATGATATTTGCCGCCAACTTCACCACGCACGCACAGGAAGACATCAGCGACGACGAAGTTGTGACCGACTCGCTGCTCAACGACACACTCACAACATCACAGCACGCTCTGCCCTGGACTGAACAGGTGCGCACTCACATCAACCGACTGCTCGCGAGCGACATGTTCAGCACATCGCAAGTGGGAATAATGGTGTACGACCTTGATGCCGACTCAACCATATATGCCCACAACGAGCGCCAGCTTATGCGTCCCGCATCTACAATGAAAGTGATAACAGCCATAACTGCCATTGACAAATTGGGTGGCAGCTATCGCTTCAAGACCGAACTATGCTACACAGGCGAGGTGAGCAACGGAACACTCAACGGCAACGTATACTGCGTGGGCGGATTCGACCCGCGATTCAACATCGACGACATGCGAGCCTTCGTGGAGGGCATACGCAAGATGGGTGTGGACACAATACGCGGCAACATATACGCCGACAAGACCATGAAGAGTGCCGACACGCTTGGATGCGGATGGTGCTGGGACGACGACAACCCTATACTCTCGCCGCTGCTCATCAGCCGTCGCAACGTGTTCGTGAAGCGCTTTGTCGACGAACTGCGCGAGGCGGGCATCGTTGTGGAAGCCACACTGGGCGAGGCACGCAAGCCCGACGATGCCTACTGCATAGCAAGCCGATTCCACTCTATCGACCAGATACTGATGCGTATGCTCAAGGAGAGCGACAACCTGTATGCCGAGTCGATGTTCTACCAACTGGCAGCCTCAACAGGCAACCGACGCGCTACCGCCAAAGATGCTGCCACGGTAATAGGCCGACTGATAAGTAAGGTGGGGCTCAACCCTCGGCGCTATCAGATTGCCGACGGTTCGGGATTGTCACTATATAATTATGTGTCTGCCGAACTTGAGGTGAAGTTGCTGCGCTACGCATTCCGCAACAATAATATCTATCTGCATCTGCATCCAGCCCTGCCCGAAGCTGGCGTAGACGGCACCCTACGCCGTCGTATGCGCGGTCCGTTCACACAAAGCAACGTGTTCGCCAAGACTGGTACTGTCAAAGGCATATCGTCGCTTGCGGGTTATTGTACAGCTGCCAACGGCCATCATCTGGCATTCTCCATAATCAACCAAGGCATCATGCACCATTCCAACGGGCGTGCATTCCAAGACCGTGTATGCACTATACTGTGCCAACCATAACCGATTATTATGAACGAAATAACAAAATACATAGAGCAATTGCTTGCCTCCACCTCGCTAACAGGTGGATGGTTATCGTTTGTCACCCTCTCTATGCTATTCGCCACCGTAGCTCTCATAGCATGGCTTGTCTACTTGCTGTGCATCAAGATAGTGTCGCCACTGGCCGCGCGCATCACAAGCCACACCGATGTTGTATGGGACGACTATCTGTTTAACCCACAGATAATCAGGGCTGCGTGCAACATTGTGCCTGCCATTATCGTTTGGATGCTTATGCCTCCGATATTTTCCGACCACCCGATAATACAGAGCCTCATCCTTAAGGCTACGGCTATATACATAACCATAGCCACTATGCGACTGGCTACCACCTTTATCAGTTCGCTCAAACTCTTCGACAACGACAACGAAAAACGCTCAGCCACACAACAATACCTGCATTCCTTCTGCGGTGTATTGAAGATTATAGTGATGTTTCTCGGTGTCATCGTCATCATTTCTATCATCATCGACCGCAGTCCGCTCACCCTTCTCGCCGGACTCGGTGCCACTTCGGCAGTACTTATGCTCGTGTTCAAGGACACAATAACGGGTCTTGTTGCTGGCATCCGACTCACAAGCAACAACATGGTACGCAAGGGCGACTGGATAACGATGAGCAAGGCAGGTGCCAACGGTACAGTAGAGGACATCACGCTGTCAACAGTCAAAGTGCGCAACTTCGACAATACCATAGTGACCGTACCACCACAGAAACTCATTGAAGACTCTTTCCAGAACTGGCATGGCATGGAGGAAAGCGCCGGCAGACGCGTCACTCGCGCCATATACATCGACTTCCGCTCTATAGCCATAGCATCCGACGAACTCAAAAAGGCTCTTGCAGCCGAAGGATTGATGAAACTGGAGGAGATGAACGGCGATGTTATCAATCTTACGCTGTTCCGCCGCTATATGGAGCGCTGGCTCGAACGACGCGACGACGTGGTGACAAACGCTACATTCCTGATGCGCCAGCTCGAACCCACCGAAAACGGACTACCCATCGAGATTTACTTCTTCCTCAAGCAAAAGGAATGGAAAGCGTACGAACATCATCTCGCCGAGATAATGGAGTGGATGTACGCCCTCGTGCCGATGTTCGGATTGAAGATTTATCAGAGGATATAAGTTTCATTCTATCCTTTTCTATGCATTATAATACTCAAGCCACTGTGCTACAGGACGAACTAATTTACCAGATACGACAGAGCTTCGGTTTTGAACCGACACCCGACCAAAATCATGCTCTCACCACATTCGCCGCGTTCATGACCGACCGCGACGACCGTGCCGTAATGATACTACGCGGCTCGGCAGGTACGGGCAAGACATCACTGTCGGGTGCCATCGTGCGCACTATGTTGCGATTGAAACAACGCGTGATGCTGCTTGCGCCTACCGGACGAGCTGCCAAAGTGTTCGCCATCAACTCCGACACGCCAGCATCTACCATACACCGCCGCATCTACCGACAGAAGTCGCTCGAAGGCAACTTCTCGCTTGCACCCAACATGCACGCCGACACCCTGTTTATGGTCGACGAGGCGTCGATGATTGCAAACGAAGGGCTGCAAGGATCGGTGTTCGGTACGGGCTGTCTGCTCGACGATCTCGTGCAGTTTGTATACTCCGGACGCAACTGCCGACTGATGCTTATCGGCGACAAGGCGCAGCTTCCGCCCGTGGGCGAAGAGGAATCGCCTGCCCTGTGTGCCGACTTCATGAGCGGCTACGGACTGACCACATACGAGAGCGACCTCAATGAAGTGCTGCGCCAGAGCCAGGAATCTGGCATTCTGTACAACGCCACCGTGATACGCCAGATGATAACGCACGACGAAGCCACCGCTTTACCACAAATACGATTTCATGGTTTTGCCGACATCGTCAACGTTCCTGGCGACGAACTCATCGAGTCGCTTGCCACAAGCTACTCCGAAGTTGGAATGGACGAGACGATGGTGGTGACACGAAGCAACAAGCGCGCCAACATATTCAATCAGGGCATACGCAGCCAGGTGCTGTGGCGCGAGGAAGAACTGACGTCGGGCGACTGGCTGATGATAGTCAAGAACAATTACTTCTGGACCGAGCAGGATGCCACCTTGAACAAAGCCGGACTTGCTAAGGACCCTACATCGCACAACGCCAACCCTTCTGCCGCTACCGCAACCAACACCCCAGCAGCCGACAACCAGCAGCAAAGCAGCCCTACCCCATCATTCATAGCCAACGGCGACCGTGCCGTGATACAGCGCGTGCGCAACCGCCGCGACCTGTACGGATTCCACTTCGTCGACCTTTGGCTTCGATTCCCCGACTACGACAACTACGAGTTGCAAGTCACGGCAATGACCGACTCGCTCTCTACCGAAGCGCCAGCACTCACGCACGACCAAAATCAGCAGCTCTTCGAGCAGGTTATGCTCGACTATGCCGACGTGCCCACCAAGCCCGAACGCTACAAGAAGCTGAAGAAAGACCCCTACTACAACGCTCTTCAGATAAAATACGCCTACGCCGTGACCTGCCACAAGGCACAAGGAGGACAATGGGCACACGTATATGTCGACCAAGGCTACATGACCGACGACATGCTCACGCCCGACTACATACACTGGCTTTACACCGCCTTCACACGAGCCACCGACAAACTGTTTCTCGTCAACTGGCCCAAGACGCAGACGGAGAAGCAATGACTTTACTCGCATACTACATACTAAATAACGAAAAATCATTCCAATACATAAGCATATGAAACACTTTAAGCTTTTCTTATTGGCATTGGCTATGACTGCCATGCCACAAGCCATTAACGCTCAGGCGCAGACTAATACACAGACTGCTGCCGACGACCTTGATGCCAAGTACGCCACCGAACTTCTGAAGCCTGGCACCGAAGCCCCCGAGATTGCGCTCAACACTATCGACGGCAAGCAGTTCTCGCTGAAGAGCCTGCGTGGCAAATACGTTGTGCTCGACTTCTGGGCTTCGTGGTGTTCCGACTGTCGCAGAGACGCGCCCAACATCGTAGCCCTGTACAACAAGTTCCATCAAAAAGGAGTGGAGTTTGTAGGCGTTTCGTTCGACAGAAACAACGAGTCATGGAAGAACGGAGTGGCTAAACTTGCACTGCCCTACACCCAGGTGAGCGATCTGAAGAACATGCGCGAGTCGCCCGTATCATTGGCTTACCACATCAAGTGGATTCCTTCGGTCTATGTCATCGACCCAGAGGGCAAGGTCGCATTGGCAACAGTAATGTCCGACAAAGTCAACGCATTCCTCACGTCAGTATATCCCGACTGCGCCGAATGACCCTTACTACCGACACAAGAGAAATGAAATAGACTGCATTTTCATGTGGAAAACCTATCAAAAATGAAGTACACTGCATTTTTACAGAGAAATTGTTGTAAATTTGCAGTGTACTTCATTTTTAATTTATATGATAGTATTGTAATAGAATGACCCTTACTACCGACATACTCCGCGCATGGTTCAGGCAGTTCAACGCCGATTATTTCGGCGATGAGCTGCCTGTGCCTCGTCTGGTGCTGTCCAAGGCACGCACCCGTCTGGGCACTATGGCGTGCAAATGCCAACGCCGTCTGCTGAAGCGTGTATACACCGACTTCACCATACGCATCAGCACCTATTACGATTGCAACGAGCGTGAATATCAGGAGACGCTGCTGCACGAGATGATACATTATTATATTATGTACAAGCGCATTCCCGACACGTCGTCGCACGGACGGGTGTTCCGCGAGATGATGCAACGCCTCAACAGCCAGTATGGCTGGCACATAACGGTGTCGTCGTCGATGCGCGGCCACAAACTCACCGACCCGTCTGCCGACAAGACTGTCAACACCTACGTAGTGCTTGCCATCGTGCTGCGCAACGGACAACGTATGCTGTCGGTAGTGAGTCCGCGCTCGGCTCGCAAGATTGACCTCATGGCTCAGAGGGTGAACGAGATAGCGTCGCATTGCTGGTATATGACGCAAGACAACTACTTCCGCGACTTCCCCAAAGTGCGCAGCCTGCGTGCCAGACGTGTAACGACGGAAGTGTATAACGAAAAAACATCTGCAATGCAGCCGCTAAGTTTTAAGGGTATGGGGTAAGGATTATTTATAGTTGAGAGTTTTTATCTCCCCACCGTTTCTTTTATTACCTCCGCTATTTCCTCAGCATCGCGCTTGTCATTAAACAAGCGTTCGGCTATTTCCCGTCCGCGCTGACCCATGCGTCGCGCCTCTTCGGGATGCGTAGCAATATATTCTATGGCTCGCTGCCAACCCTCCACATCACCATATTCTACTGAAATACCGCAACCCTCGCGGTCGAAATCTACGGGAATCTGCGGGTTTCGGCTGCATATAATGGGCTTGCCGAGTGCGAGAGCCTCAACCACTGTGGTCAGTCCGGCGGTGTAGCGTGTCTTGTGACAGCATATCACCACGCAGTCGGCATGAGCCACGTCTATCGCAATTTCGTATGGAAGCAGTCCGCAAATCTCCTTCACCTCGATGTTATCGGCAGGCTTACAGCGGCGCACTGCATCGAGATTGGGATTGGGCACGTTAGGGTCGGGATTGATTCCGATGAAGAGTCGCAGGCGTCGGCGGGTGCGGTTGAACGCCTCTATAAGCGTAGGCTGGTCGCGTTGTTCCTTTCCCGTAGCTATGAATGTAAAGGTGTTGTTGGACGGACTGACCGCTATCGAGTCGTAGAAGTCGAGGTCGGCACCCCAATGACCCACTACCATGTGCGCAAGTCGGGCTTTGCGCGATAGCAACGAGTCGTCGTATAGTTTCTTCGAGAAGAATATCATGCGGTCGAGACCACGATAGAAGAGTCTGCCACAGAGTTCGCGCAGACGGCTTGCCGACTTCACCACGGGCTGATGGTGCCACACCACGATGGGGCGGCGGTAAAGTCCGATGGCTCGCAGCAGCACAATCAGCTCCAGTCCTTTGTAATGCGTAGCATAAATGGCGTCGAAATGTTCGCGACACGTCAGTATGCGCCACGCCGTATACAGTGCTGTGGCAATGCGTGAGCGGTCCTTACGGGGCGAGCGGTGCCACACTACGTCGATGCCATGGTCGCCCAGATGGCACGCTCCGTACAGGAAATGCGACGGAAACTCGCCCTCGCTCATTCGCCCAAGGCAGTATTGTATGTTTTGGGTATGATAAAAGTAAACCTTCATTTTATTCTTTCTTTCCGTTTTTTTTACCCATGCCTACTGGCGCTGGGCAAGATAGCGGTAGTTGTATATCTGCATGAACGGATGCACCATGGCACGCAGCAGAGCCACGGGGTCCTTCTCGCGGGTATAGAACAGCGTGTGTCGGTATTTTATGTAATAGCGTTCAATGCCCAGCAATGCCGTCAGTCCGCGTCGGCACTCGTTGTGCAGCAGACGTATTCCGTCGGCAAAGATGCGGTTGTCGGCTGTGGGCATAGTGCCCGGAGCCTCGCAATTGGCTGTCATCGACTTGCGCCAAACCCACTCCAGGAAGTCGCGTCGGGCGGCAAAGTGGGCGTTCATCCACGGTTTCACACGCCGGTAATTGCACACGCCATACCATATCATATACAGAGCGTTGTCGGCACGGCGCACACGATGATGGTCTACGCGCACATAGGTAGCAGCCTGCTCGTATCGGCGCTGCTTCACCAGCAGGCGGTCTATCAGCACAATGCTGTCCAATGCGGCGGCTGCTGTGGCTGTCATCACGTCGTAGCACGTGCGGCGGTATATCTCGGGCAGTTCCTGTTCGGTAGGAATCACGTCGAGCAGTTGTCGGCGCAGCATCTGGCAATGGCCCATCATCGAGGCATAGAACAGACGTATGAGGTTGCAGTTGGGCGTGCGGCGGTCGAAACGTATCTCGGCTCCCGAGTCGGAGAAAGGCTCCGAACGGCACACGCACATCATGCGCGAGCCTATAGCGTCGCGCTGCTCCTCCAGTTTTGTAGGCATCCAGATGTCGTCCTGGTCGCTCACGGCAATCAGTTCGCCCTCCGCCCGGCGCATGGCAGAGAAGAAGTTGGCGTTGATGCCCATCTGTGCCGTGTTCTGAACGATGCGCATCGCCACGCCCTCGGGCGCACGGTCGGCATACTCGCGCAGCACCTGCATAGTGTCGTCGGTGCTGCAGTCGTCCTGCACTACTATCTCGCCGGGCAGCAGCGTCTGTGCGAATATTGAGTCAAGCTGTTCGCGCAGATGGCGTGACGCACCGTTGTAGGTGCACATTACTACTGATATGGTATTGTCCTGTTTCATAAACATCTGCAAAGGTACAGCAAATTATCCGAAACAAATAAGCGACTTGCATACATATTAATATATATGTTGTCAAATTACTGTAAAACAATCTATCCACCCACCTTATTGTTCGCAGAAAATGTGAGATTATGGAACTGTACAATCTGTTTAACATTTATTGCATACGCTAATTCAATTTCTATTGCTACCTTTACCCATTGAATCAAGTTTTTTTGAAGATACTTCAACATAGCATTATCCGGACCAATATGACAAATAACCATACCACCACCCCACCCTCACCGTCTTCCACGGGTCTCGTTCTTGAAGGAGGAGGCTTAAGGGCAATGTTCACAAGCGGCGTACTTGACGTATTCATGCAGAACGGCATCAAGTTTGATGCCGCAGTAGGCGTTTCGGCTGGCGTGTTGTTCGGCTGCAACTACAAGTCGAACCAGCCTGGCAGAGCATTGAGATACAATATCAGATTCAAGGACAATCCGGAGTATATGAGTTGGAGGTCGCTGTTGCGCACCGGCAATTATGTCAACGAGCATTTCTCCTACCATCTGCTGCCGCACGAGTATGACCCGATGGACTTCCAGGCTTATCGGGAGAATCCGATGAAGTTCTATGCCGTGTGTACTGACATAGACGAGGGTAGACCCGTATATCACGAGATAGACGACGCCGACGGAACAGGACTCAGATGGATGCAGGCTTCTGCCTCAATGCCGGTGTTTGCGCGTCCCGTAGAGATTGACGGGCGCCACTATCTTGACGGAGGTATAACCGACAGCATCCCCCTGAAGTTCATTCAGCAGAAAGGTTACCGAAAGAACGTGGTGATACTGACACAGCCAGCCGACTACTACAAGAAGAAGGCGCACGTAGGACTGGCTATGAAGATGTTTCTGAAGAAATATCCGAAGGTGGCTGAACTGATGTCAATACGACACGTCATGTACAACGAACAGCTGGATTATGTACGCTCCGAACAGCAGAAAGGCGACACCTTCCTTATCTGTCCCGACGAGAAACTGAACATCGGCCGACTCAGCCTGAAGGAAGACAAGATGAGGAGAGTGTACGAAACAGGAGTGGAAAAAGCCTTGTCGCTGCTTCCACAACTAAAGGAATTCATCGGGCACTAAACGTCTGACATTCAATATCCTACACATTCAGCGCTCAACATCCTACACACTTAACATTTAACATTCAACACTTAACATTTCCAAAAGGACTCCTTTTGCACTCCAAAACGAATCCTTTTGCACTCTAAAAGGACCCCTTTTACACACCAAAAGGACCCCTTTTGCAAGCCAAAAGGAGTCCTTTTGTTTTTAGCGGCAATTCATGCAGCCCACAAAGGGGGCAAAAGGAGTCCTTTTCGGCATGAATTCCGTAAATCACATGTAGCAATCACTTACTTCAAGGGATGCACAAGATGGCGCATAGCGTGTCCGCCCCACGTAGCATCGTTGCAATATTCAAATCCCAACGATGTGTACAGACGCTCGGCAGAAGGGTTGCCCTTGTCAACGAGCAGAGCAGCCGGCAGTCCGAGACTGGCAGCATGTTCGATGAAGCGGTTGAGCAGTTGCGAGGCAATGCCGCGCTTGCGATAGTGGGGATATACGGCGAGCGAGTCGAGATAGAATTCGCCCTCGGCAGTCTCGTCGTCCATATTGGAGTAGTCCATTTGCCAGTCGGCCATGGCAGCCTCCTGAAATCGGCGGCGCAGACGGTGCAGATCCTTTCCGTCGTATCCCACAATGGCACCTGCTACGGGTGCATGCTCCAAGTCGTCTGGACTGGCCTCTTCATCGACAGCCACAAAGGCGTTGCGCCAGCTGTACTGCGAGTCGTCCATAAGCACGAGTCGGAGCATTGTGTTGTGGAAATCTTCGAGCGTGTGCCCGGGTCCTACAAGAAACCGGCAGCAGTCGTCGGTCATAGCCGTAATGATGAGCCGCGCGATGTCGGCGGCATGCGTTGGATTGGCTGGTAGAATCTTCATACGTTCAATACTTTAAACAATAGATTTATATTTGATGATTTGTTTTATGTTCAATAGTGTTCGAGTATCTTCTTTATCTTGTCGGCACGCGTCTTCTTCTTCGACGGAAACATCAGCGAGAACACTCCGAGCATGTCAAAACCCTTGCGGGCCTGCTCGTCGAGCTTGGCGTTCTCCTTGACCGAGCGCAGCGACTTCTGCATATCAAAGCCCAGCTTAGGGGCTGTGACGTCTACATTGTCAAGCACCACCTCCTGCGGAATGAGCATGACGGTGTCGCGTGCCAGGTCGGCAATGCCTACACGGCGCTGCATATAATTCTTAGCCGACACGGTGGCACTGCGTGCCGCGCGCTCCAGCGTCACCACCCCCTTGTGATTGCTTACGGCACGTTCGCCCGCATCAGTCGACACGATTGCACCCGTGAGGGGCAGCCGCGTGTCCATGTCGGCAATGACAATGTGATGCTGTGCTTGTACCGACTCTGTGCATATGTAAAACGCCAGTGCCAAAAACAATCTCTTCATGTCTACAAAGATATGAAAAAGGATGCGCTGTCCAAAATCATTTACCGTTTGTTAATACCATTTTTTGATTGTTTTGTAAATGTTACAAACCGTAAAATCAAGTTTTTCGGCTGAAAGTCTTGTTTATATGGATTTAAATGTCTAACTTTGCAAAACATTCATAGACAATACATACGGAGTGCCTCCAGACATAAACACACATCAGGTAGGCACGCCTAAAGTCAAGATATTAACTTTAGAGCAACAGGAAAATGAGAATTCCGACAGCAGGACCAGTGTCGGAATTCTTGTTTTTTTATTGCCTTTCGAAAAAACAAAATAATAATTTAATCAAATTTTCAATTATGGCTTACATGTCACAAGAAGGTTACGACAAGCTCGTAGCCGAACTCAAACAGCTCGAATCAGTAGAGCGCCCAAAGGCATCGGCCGCCATCGCAGAGGCACGCGACAAAGGCGACCTTAGCGAAAATGCAGAGTATGATGCCGCCAAGGAGGCACAGGCTCATCTTGAGGAGAAGATCAATCGCATCAAGGTGTGCATCTCTGAGGCCAAGATTATAGATCCGTCGCGTCTGAGCACCGATTCTGTACAGATTCTCTCAAAGGTTGAGATGACCAATCTGACCAACAAAGCCAAGATGACCTACACCATCGTGAGCGAGAGCGAGGCCAATCTGCGCGAGGGCAAAATCTCCATTACAACCCCAATCGCACAGGGACTGCTCAACCACAAGGTGGGTGACGAGGTGGAAATCAAGATTCCACGCGGCACAATACACCTGCGTATTGACAAAATCACAGTGGAATAAAAGTCGCAGAGAGAGGCTTCAATGCTGCCGAAGGTAGCTTCTACACAGCCAGGAGCGGTATCAGTCACCGCTTGGAATACTCATTAAAACTTTAAAGATATGGATATTTTCTCAAAAATCGCAGCTGGCGAGATACCCAGCTACAAGTGCGCCGAGAACGACAAGTTCTATGCTTTTCTCGACATCAACCCATTGGTGAAGGGTCATACCCTCGTAATTCCGCGCCGCGAAGTAGACTATATCTTCGACATGGACGACGACGAGATAGCCGAATACCAGGTTTTCGCCAAGAAAGTGGCTGTGGCTATCAAGCGCGCATTCCCATGCATCAAGGTAGGACAGGCAGTACTGGGGCTGGAAGTGCCACACGCCCACATCCACCTCATCCCTATGCAGTCGGAGAAGGACATGCTGTTCAGCAATCCCAAGCTCAAGCTTGAGGCTGAAGAGATGCAGGAGATTGCAGACAAGATATACGCAGAGTTTGTAAAAGAGTAAAAACAAAACAGAAGCCCTACCCCAAACAAAAGCCCCACCCCCTACCCCTCCCCCGCAGGGAGGGGAGTAATATGTACTATTTGCTTTTAACGTTAGTATAAACTAAGCGCTAAATTGTATAAGCAAGTAAAACATACCACTCCCCTCCCTGCGGGGGAGGGGCAGGGGGTGGGGCTTCTGTTTTGTATATTAAATATACTTCTCCCCTTTCTTCATTTGTATCTCGTTGGTGAGCCGTCGTACGTTCGACGACGAGTCTTCCTTTCGACATACGAGCAGAACATTGCCCTCTTCGGCAATGATACAGTTGTCAATGCCACTCACTACAGCCAGTCGGCCGTCCGAAAGCTTTATAACGTTGCCTCGGGCATTGTCGAGCACCACGTCAGTATTTATCACAACATTGTCGCCTTCGCCCTTGTGCATGGCTTCGTATATGCCGTGCCATGTGCCGAGATCGGCCCATCCGAAGTCGCAATGCATCACACATACACCATCAGTCTTCTCAAGTATGCCCGAATCGAGCGACACATTGGGATATGAGGGGAAGTTGTCGTGAACGAAGCGGTTCTCCTCTTCGAAGTCGAACACGGGATGAGTGTCGTCATAATTGCGCAGCACTACGGGCAACAGAGTGCGGAAGCAGTCAGCCAAGCGGTTTGCGTTGGCTATGAACATGCCCGTATTCCACAGAAATTCACCACTATCCATGAATATTTTGGCAAAGTCGCGCTCGGGTTTCTCCGTAAACGACTGCACGCTGAACACACCGTCACACTCGGTTTCGCCCATTTGGATGTATCCATAGCCTGGTTCCGGACGCGAGGGCTTCACTCCCATAGCCAGCACACGTTTGTGTTCTGCCACAAAACAGAATGCACGGTCCACGCACTCCTTGAACTGTTCGTCGCCAATGATAGTGAGGTCGCTTGGCGTTACAATGATATTGGCTTCCGGATTGATGTGAACGATGCGATGAGTAGCCCACGCCATACTCGGAGCTGTGCCGCGATGGATAGGTTCGGCAAGCATTCGGCTTGCGTCAAGTTGCGGCAACTGCTCGCGCACAAGGTCGGCATACTCTTCATTAGTGTTAACAAAGATGTTCTCCGGTGGCAATATGCGTGCAAACCGGTCGTAGGTCTGCTGCAGCGCCGTGCGTCCCGTGCCGAAGAAATCGACAAATTGCTTGGGACGTTCTTCGCGCGAACACGGCCACAAACGGCGGCCCTTGCCTCCGGCAAGTATGACACAATAGTTATTTTCTGTTTCTTTCATGTCATTATTTTTAATTTAGGTATATTGTCATGATTTATCCCGAAAGAGATTATTTAGTGCATACGAAGTTACGAATATTAAACGAGAGCGCCAAGTTGGACCCTTGTTTTTAAAACGAAATTATCCTAAATGAACAATTATTAGGAAAAAATTTTGCAGAACAAAAAAAATATACTACCTTTGCACACGCAAAAACGCCAATGCCCAGATGGCGGAATCGGTAGACGCGCTGGTCTCAAACACCAGTGGGGCAACCCATCCCGGTTCGAGCCCGGGTCTGGGTACAGAATTGGAGAGAAGTGAACTTCTCTCCTTTTTTTTTACGTTGCCCTCTCGTAACTGCTTGGTTTCCTGATAGATTAAATCAAGCACTTGGTTATAAGAGTTGGTTCGATATTTTTCCCCATCAAATTCGATTTTTTGAGGAAACATTGAACTTATCAACTTGATTTTGGTCTCTACAGGCGCATCCATTATATAGCGTTCCATGTTGTTAATCAGAGAGATAGAGTAATCTAACTTTGGTTTAATCTTTGAACGATTCCCCTTTTCTAACATATCCACCTTGTTTTGCAGTTCATCCAACTCTTTTTGGTTGTGGCTTACAGCCTCATCTTTCTCTTCTTTGCTCATTTCGCCATCAAGATACAAATCTTTGGCTCTCTGTATTCTCTTCTTGAACGTTTGCATCTTAGACTTGAGCAACTCTACCTCTGCCAAGCTGTCTGAGATTTGTTCCTTTCTTATATCTTCAAGAATGTTCTCATAGAGTTTTAGCACAGTATCGTTAGGCTTCAAACTCCCCACATACTTTGCAAAACCCTCATTCACAGCCTCTGCTCGCTTTCTGATGTGCCTTGCATCGTGACAGCAATTGTAATAAGCATACTTACCACCATTGCCACGGCTCTCTGCTCCTGTCAGTGCATGACCACATATCGGACAGACAAGAAATTTCCTCAGAAACAAGTCGGGATTGATTTTCTTGCTCAACTTGGGCGTTTTCTTCTTTGCATTAAGAATGTCTTGCACCTTATAAAACAGTTCCTCTGTTATAATGCCCTCATGCAGTCCTTCAACTATCATTTCGGGGTCAGAGCCATAGGCAGGCACACGGATTTTCCCGATATAAAATGGATTTCTAAGCATATCGAAAAAACTACTTTCTGCAACAGATGGAAACAAACGCTTACGGATTCTACATGGGGTCTCCACTCCCTTTGCCACTTCCTCAAATGCCTTACGCACCATCTTTGCTTTTGGCTCATCTATTTCGGCATGGGTATTATGCTCGTCTACCCTTACATTCTTATAGCCTCTCGGTGCTTTGTTAGTGCAATGTCCTTGCATACGCTTCTTGTGAGTACATTCTTTTGTTCGGCGAGAAATTTTCTCGTCCTCAGTATGAGCCACACCGCAATACATCCCCATCAACATGCTCCATTCCGTACCACTGAAATCAATTGGCGATTCAATAGCGTTAATTTCGATTCCCATTTCATCTATAAACTTACGCTTGTACGTAAGGGCAAATTCGATGTTTCGTGAAAATCTATCCCAACGTAAGAACAGTATTTTGTCGATATACCTTTTGTTCTTTCGACAATAATCATACATTCTCTTAAATTCGGGACGCCTCAAATCGTGGTGCTTCGCTGAATAGTCTTCTTTATAAATACCAACAACTTCATAACCATGATTTACACAGTAACTTCTCAAATATGATTCTTGTACTTCAAGCGATGCCCCTTTTGCTTGTTCATCCGAACTAACTCGGCAGTATAATATCGTTCTCATTATTTCTTTAATTTACTTGTTTACACTTGCTTCTGTCTCAGCCTCAATTTGTATGTGGGCAATGAGATAAAGATATTCTCTTATCTGTTTTACTTCATCGTTACTATATTTTTTCTTACCACTATTAAGAATTTTAGTACACCTTTCTATTGTTATCACTCACGCCATAGAATAACATTGCGTATAACTACGCTTATTCGTTTCTCGTGCTACAGTACTCCAACCTCTACCAACCCGACTGCTCCTTTGTACGCACTTGGATAAACTTTAAACCATTCTTTGTATATTCCTTATTTCATACCTTCTTCTATCCTTTATTATTACTTCTTTAAAATTCACTGCGACAAACATACTACTTGGTTCATGTCGTTTTATAAAATCAGCATTTAATAATTGTTAAATCACGTACTTTGCGCAATGTATTCACACTTGTGTGAGTGATTTTACAGATGTTTCTGAGTGAAATGCCCTTTTTCAAAAGTCGTATCTCTTCAGCATATTCCTCACGCATTTCTTCTTGTGATTTGCGATATCCTGTCTTTCTGCCAACCTTTCCGCCGTTATCTCTAAAATGGTTATAACCACTCTCCATACGGCTGCGGATAAGTCCTCTTTCCATGCTGTTAAACTGCGCAATCATGCCAAGAACAAGTTGTGCAATTGGATTTGGCTTGCCGTCAGCCTGTAACGTTTCCAAGCTATTTTGAAGGATGAAAAGTGATATGCCTTTGTCTGTCAATTGCTCTATGACTTGCAGAAAGTCTACAATTCGTCTGCTCAGACGACTACATTCATATATTAGTACCTTATCTATATTGTGAGTCTCAACATAATTCAACAGTTCGGATAACTGTTCACGTTCAGCGACTTTCTTTGCTCCCGAAATCTTTTCTGAGAACTCTTTTACAACAACATAATCCATCTTCTTTGCATAATCACGCAAATCTGCGATTTGTCGGTCGTAATCCTGTGAGTTTGTTGAAACTCTTGCGTATATTACTACTTTTTTCATATTCGTATTGATATTATGCGTTACTATTATGGCCGCTAAAGTACATAAAATATCAATCCATGCCAAAGATTTTATGATATCTAAAGTTAAAAACTTAATTATTAATTGATATTTGATGTTAATTCATTACCTTTGCAAGAAAAATAGATTGATATGAAAGTTAATTTAAGTGCAATAGTAAAGGATTTATGTCGCATGCAAGGCATAACATTGAAGGATTTAGCCCATAAAATAGGAATAGCTCCCGAAAGTCTATCACGAACTCTGAACGGCAACCCACAACTTTCAACATTAGAGGCAATTGCAAGTAATTTGGGCGTAAATCTGTCTGATTTGTTTTCTACTTCTCATGAAACTAATTCTGCATCTTTACATTCTATCATCGTCTATAATGGGAATACTTATGTTTCTGACAATTTGAATAACTTGATTAGTAGCATAAAGGAAATTTGTACCAAAGAAGGTGTTGAACTATAAAAAATAACTAGGGTGTCCAGTTCTATGTTCCACTTTTTGATATTACAATATAATTCCAAAGCTTTGATATTTAAAGTATTACATATTTAAAATGGACTAATTTTTAATCGCTAAAATAGCGATGTATAATTGAGGGTGTATTCGTTGTTTGCATAACATCTGATTCTCATAATGTCAGAAGAAGTACAAGCTTCTTTTTAACTCGAAAATTGGAACATAGAACTGGACACCCTAAAAAATAACCGCCAAGCATTGATTTGTTTTTTATTTCAATACTTGGCAGTTTTATATTCACTTAAAATCAATAATTACTTTGATTCTATGCGCTTCGTTTCTTGTTCAAACAACTTTATCAAGTCCTTCTCGACTTGCGAAAAAGTGGCATCTATGTCCATAGCCTCATCATTATCAAAGTGCTTTGTAATAGACAAACCTTTATAAGGTTCTTTCATTGTGACTTTGAATGTGTCAGAGGAAATCATTTCACAAATGCCTTCCAAATGAATTTCTTTTCCGTTGAGGGATGGAGTTATGTCTATATCAAATTTATACATGTTACTTGTTTATTAGAATAATCCCCACTCGGAAAATTTCTCGAATCCGCCAATTCTCGTGATGTAGTTACGAGCGATTTCCACTATTTCACGATAAGGCTTACCATCTATCTCTGTGTCACCGATGGCACAAAACAACTCTACAGGCTTGCCTGTTTTTTGAGCTTTCAAGAAAGCGTAGATGTTGACGGAAACATCAGCTTTGCTTAGATCCTTGCCCTGCACTCCACCGCCCGAAACAGATTGAGCCATATCAGAGCCAAGTTTGCGATTCGTTGCTCCTGCATCTACATCAGTTCCTCCTGTCCAATCGCCGAGCGGATTAACAATAGCGTTAGGGTAGATTCGCTTTAAATCCTCTGTCTTAGCATTGCTCTGACATATTATCAGCTTGCCATTGCCTAATACATACTTGCCATCCGAAGGGTAACTCTCATAGATGTCATGGGCAATCTTGCTGAGTTCTTTCTCCTCGTCTGTCAATGGAATGCCCTTGAAAATACCATTGTCGCCACAGCGGATTTCTCCGTCTTGGTTGCTTGCAAGTATTGGGTCTTGAGCTACCATTACGAGAGATACTTTTAAGTCTCTACGCTTAGTAATACGGCTAACAATAGCTTCAGCCTCAGCGTCTGAAATGTTCACACTACTCTCAATAATGAGATTTGCAACACCATGTCCGAGCAATACTTCAACTGCTATTTTCGGATTCTCTTCTTTCTTGTACGCAAGGTCTACAATAGCTCCTGCGATACGGTCTGCCACCTTATCCGGATGACTTGGATTTACTTTTTCAATCATAATTTATTACTTTAAATTAATTGTTTTTATGTTGTCTAAAAGTTCTGTCAACGTAATTGCTTCGTCACCTTCTGCCTCCTTGAATAATTCTTGTTGCGTAAGGGCAAGAGTATGCGCACGGCTAAGGAAACTTCCAACTTGGGCATTGCCGTTTTTATGGCAATGTATGCACTTGTAGGATATTGATGTTGTGCCACTCAACGGACTACCTGCAAAGCTATATATGAAAGCCTTGTGCCCACATTCGCATTGATATGTAAGCCACTCGTTTTCATTCGCCCAAAGTCTTAACATCGTGCCAATACAGATAGGTTGACATACCATATATACTTTCAATGGTATTGTAGCCATTGCCCATTCCTTATGAGCAAGAATTTCATTTCGATGCTCATAAAGCAATTCGATGTTGTCTATATATGGACTCCATATCCTTTTTTCAGCCAAATTATGCTCTCTTTGTTTGACTAATGATGTAATTGTATCATGCACGTTTTTGAGCGTAAGATGTTCGTATTCACCTGCCGCCTTGCTGTATCGGCTACAGTGTTGCTTTAAGCGACTTAGCCTGTCGGAATTGTCTTTTTGAAAAAGAACATCTTTGATTACCTCCGATATGGTAGCCACTTGTGTAATACTTTCCAACCATTCCAATAAACCACCTAAAGTGTATATGAAATCTCTGTCTTGATATACAGGTATCAAAAACATACGGCTGTTATCGAAAATGAACTCTCTATGTTCGTAAAAGAAATCAGCATGTTCGCAAAAATACCTTATGGTATTCTTGTTACTGTGCTTTTGGCCGCCATAGAGCTTTAATTCCTTGCCACTCTTTATTTTGATTGTATTGCTAATTTTCATGCCACTATATGTAAGTTAGACATTGGTGTGTTGTTGGTTGGGAACGTGAGGCGTTTGCCCATGATGTGAATGTCTTTTGACTCCAAAAGAGCGTAGTCTATTGGTGGTTCTACGCCTTGTATAAGACAATCACGGCAAATCATGAGAATCTTTCCTAAATTGTTTTGACCGACAAACGTTCCAATGCCATTGACTTTGCAAGTCTCACTATTAACTATACGCTTCAATGCAGCCTTGCTAATCTTTGGATTGTCCGACTTAGCCTGTCTTGTAACTTTCTTTTTAAGCTCAGCTCTTCTTATAGCCAACTCTGTATTGGTGCATCCCCAAACTTCTCTGGTGTCACCATGTTGCTTGGTAGTGTCCTCTATGATGATAGCGTCATGTGGTAGCTTTAAGAGTAAATTTGCAAAGTCGGCATTACCCTTACACTTCTGCCATACAACGTAGAGCATCCATTGTATGCGGAAATCGGCAAAATCTTGACGGATGAGATTATTGTTTCTTTTCTTGATAAAACGTTTGGCAGCAAAGCCACTTGTCTGACGTTGCATATCCTCTTGTACCAACAGATGCTTTTCTGATGAGTCCGAAAACTCACCACATAGATAAAGCGTCTCACTATCATGCCAAGTTACACCTCCGAATGAAAATGGATAGCCACCTGCCATGTTGCTGAGACGCACGTTAATGCCATTCGCCATGTCTGAAGCCTTGGCGAATGACAAACAATTAAAGTGTGAAGCGTTGATGTGCTCCACACGACCTAAGATAATTTCAAAAGTGTCTACTTTCTGTGACATAACTTTTAATTTAATGATTATTACTAAATCCTTAAACTCGTATCATTTTTACCACCGTGGCTATGTCTGCTCGGTTGGTTCAGCACTTAAGCTGTCTCTTGATACTTATTCAAAAAGTAAAAGAACTACTCCCCATTTTGGAAAGTGACTACAAAGGTATTGACTTATTTTGAGAAAAACGAAAATTCTGTGCTAAGAATAGTTAATCAAGAATTGTTTGGATTTTGACTAAATTACATTTGTGCTTACGCAAATGATTCCATGTGGGGCATCGTAAAATGAAAAGAGGCTACCAGAAGCAGCCTCAATTTAATCTGTTACGTTACTCGTCTAAAGTAAATGTTATCGTACCATTGATTGTAATTCTTTGCATATTGCTTGAACTGATACTTGTCATTGAATTGTATAAAATTCTCAAAATCGCCTTCGGCTTGGACTTTGCCTGTTCCCAAATATTTTTCTCTTGTGTTTTGGTGCTTCACGCCAATTTCGTTCTTGTTTATTTCCGAATGTATTTTGCCTATATCTTAGGACTTCACCCCAATTTCTCATTACCTTACGATTCTGATAAGTTCTATTGACTGATTGTGGGGCATTTGGCTCGTCTTCTACACCGAATAGAATATTTAATATTGATTTTTTCTTTTTTCTGATTGGGTGTTCTGATTCTGTGTCAGCTTCATGTGGTGATACGATATTGCCTTTGGCAACGTACATGTCATCATTACTACAGCCTACATGAGTATCGTCAGCCTCTAACTTTTTAGTACTATCCTTTACCTTTTTGCCTTCTCGGTTAATCTCCCAAACTTTGTCTTTGCGATATACTTTGCAAGAGCCATTTTGAAAATTGTCCACTCTGTCATATTCCTTTGGCTTGATAGCAACATTACCCAAATTGTCAATAAATAGATATTTGCCATGCTCGTCGACAACCGCTGCCAATCCCTCTGAATAGTCATGTGCTTGTGAATAAACGAATGGTACAGATTCTTTTCCCTCTTCATTGAGAAAGCCATACTTATCACCAACTTTAGCCACTAACATATTATCAGAATACATACCCAACGAATCGTATTTCACAGGTATGAAATCTTCACCATTTGCTTTCAGCATACCCACCTTGCCGTTGTTGCGTACATACATATTCGATTGGAATGCCATGCTTGGCATCTTCTGCTCTGACAAAGTGCTACCATCTATTTCTACATTATCATATATGGCTAATTGGATGGTTTTATTGTTTGCATCAATTATGCCCCATTTGCCATTTGCTTTATAGAAAGCCTTACTTGTTTTGATAGGCGAGATGTATTCATACATACATGGGATGATTGTCTCGAATGTAGAACCGCTTATAAGTCCTATCAATCCGTTACGCACAATGTATATGTAGTCTGTAGATGGGCAGTCTGTGTATGATAGCTCTATTGAATTGTATTCAGTCAAGATATATGCTTTATCTATGTCACATGGTTGCAACTCTTTGCCATCATCGTTGTAAATACCAAGCTTGCCGTCCTTTTCTACCCATACGATGCTGTTGCCGTTACTTATGTGGCAAGGGTTGCCAACTTTGGAATATTCAAAAGGGATAATGATTTTGTTTTGGCCATCAATCATACCTTTCTTTCCTTTTAGCGTGGCATGGATATAAGAGTCTGAGGAATAGTCCCCCAGACTCTCATATATGCAAGGTATCAAAGTTATTACGCTACTTGTCGTATTTAGTCGCACATAACCATATTTTCCACTCTTGCTTGTTCGCCAAATGTTGTTCCCGATATTGGTGAGGTTGTTATATTCACACGACAAAAGTGTACTATTGGTAGAGTTGACAAGTCCCCATTTTCCCTTCTTCTTGCATTTATACACATTGTCTTCGTATGTGCTACCTTCTTTGATGAGTTCTAATTGCTCGTATTCCTCAGGTATATATACGATACCTCCGTCATTTACTACGCCATACACATGCAACAATACGGGATCTCCATCATTTGATAATACAATTTCTTCATTACTAACTATATATAAGCCATTACGACAGCTTCCTGTGATAGAATATTTCGATAACGGATTCTTTTCAGTCTCCGCCTTTCTTGCGAGGTCGGCAATGGATTGGGCATGGCTGACTATTGGGAGCAATGCCAATATGATGATGTATAATACTCTTCTCATAACTAAAAAATGTTTAATAATAATATGTATCACCGTTGTTGTTATCAACAAGTCTGTTGTCGTCTCTTACCACAGTAATGGATATGGATGGACGTGCCGTAATTATACCTTTGTTAAGTGATATTTTACGGAACACAGGCTTGGAAGTTGAAATCTTGTTATCGTTTGCATACACGGCTTCGTCTGTGATTCTAAGTGTAATGCCATTGTATGAATAGCTATTTCCGACCACGAAATCCATGACGTCAACGTTTGACTTAAAGCCGACTTCTTCTATTTGTTCCTCATCATTGTAATCATTACTTGGTGATATGATAGTGTCTGCCAAATCAGTGTCATTGGTGGTTGGACTTATAATTGTTGCGTCTGAGGTAATTGTGTCAACAGTAAGGGGGTCGATTGCTGTACTATCTGAAATAGCAGAGTCTGCACGTTGAAACAGTCCTCCACCAATTAAATAACCGCCAAGGCCAATTGCGATAATACTCAGAGTAATAACAAGCATAAGTAGGACCTTGTTTGCTTGTTGTCCATTTTCATCTATAATATTTACTTGTTCTTCCTCACTCTCAATGGAAGGAATTTCAACTGCTTCTTTGGAATTGAGAGCTTCTTTTGGATTATATCCGCAGTGTGGGCAGTATAATGCCTTATCGCTTATTGTGCGTCCGCAGTTTTTACATTTTGTCAAAGCCATATTTTTCTTTTATTATATAAGTTTTAATAATACAGTACTGGCACCTTCTTCTCCCCAACCATAACCTACAGTTTTTTCTCTAAAGAATAAAAAGGTATATGAGAAATGCCCTTCTTTCTCTTTTAGTGCAATACTATAAAATCCTTTTTCCGTTTCTAAAACCTTATATATATCCCAAGTAAAGAGATTTTCCCATTTCTTTGGATCGTCATAATTGTCTGTTCTTTCTGCAAAATATTGTGTTACTGTATTGCCGTTGATTACAAATTTCAACCATCTGTTTGTAAAAGGATCGACCTCAATAGACTACTAATTTTTTCTTATTGACAAGATAACAACATCTTTGTCTCGTCCTATTGTGCCACGAGATTTAAGAGCTGCTATTGCTTCACTCTCATTGTCTGAATAGAGCATGATAGTTGCACTTCCATTTGTGCAGCTTCCGATACCTTCAACTCGATATTTTACAGTATAACTTTCTTTAATCATATAGATAATATACGTTGAAGTTTAGCAGTCCTTGTATTCAAAGATCGCTGAACTATTGTTTGATAATTTATCTTGCAAAATTGAAATCAACGGTTGCTGTTCCGTTGAATGTATAGGAATACTCGCCACCTGCCATTTTGAGGTTGTCGAATTTGATAGTCATATCATCTTTGCTCTTGTCGATAGATACAACTTTGGCAGAACCGCTCTTGTAAGTAAGGGTAGTGTAGCAAGCATCGGAATCATCCAGTGCCATCAGCTCCAATGCCTTCTTAGAGAAATCATCACCTACTTTAGGCTTTGTTGAATCCGTGTAAGAGAATTGATAAAACCAACAGTCCTTAGTGTTGCCAACTTGATTAAATACCCCTACAGTAAATTCACCTTTACCTGCTTCCGCATCGAAACTTCCCTCTTGAACAACATATGTGTCAAGTTCGTAACTCTTACCATTGATTTGGATTGTGTTTGATGATGAAGAATTATCATCATCATCGTCAGATGAACATCCTACCAATGTGAATGCACTTACAGACATCAACATGGCAATGAAAAGAAATAAATACTTTTTCATTTGAATGATATTTTAAAGTTTGACATAATTTGCTAATCTCGTATTGGCGTAATAGCCTTGCAATAAATATGAAATGCTTTATCTGCTTATCTATTTCTGAACTGATAGATTTGCACTTCTCTTGCTTGCTTAAAGCCATTGTATCTTCTTTCATCCCCCAAGAAACTTGCCGTACTGATAAGATTGTCGTAATCGTGGATAATAGCTTGCTGCAAAAACATCAGTCTTGCAGGGTCGCCACGCCATGATCCCGAACGATATTCAGATGTATGTTCTGTAAGGCTCCTCATGTCACGTGCATAAGGATCTCTATCGGAAGAACCATAGCTGTACGAAGAATTTGACGAATAGCCTTGATTATAGTTTCGTGCTGCTTCTTTCATTTCTTCCAAGGAAGTAATGCTTTCATCTTTATAGAATGACTTGCCATTAACACCTTGGAGGGTTCCATTCTCAGCATCATAGTATAATGTTCCGTTATTGCCAACGTGTATGATTCCGTCTTCGTAAGTGTATGCATTCTCAATGCTATATCTGTCACTTATATATATATATATAGTATTGTTGTCAAAGTACATATAAAGACGAGAATTATTCTGTTGGGAATACCATGCTCCCAACAATCCCTCTATCGGTTGAGTACGCTTTTTATATTCTTGTTGCCATTTAAATTCGTCCTGATTGAAATCATTGTTCTTCTCTTCTACAAGCTTGTAATCTTCACTTGTAAAGGTTTCATTACCTTTTAAGTCGATATACCCATATATGTATTCTGTATATGTGTTTTGCGACATATCTAAACTATCTTCAAAGGAACAGCTTGTCATTTCCAATCTCTTGTATGCAAGAGTAGCGACAACTACTCCATTGTGTAACTCAACAATATCATTACCACGGCTACTTTCACCGATTGATTCATATTTAGCAGGAACAACAATTTTCTTAGTCTTTACGTTTTTGATACCGACTAATCCATCGTCATTTCTGTATATTTCATACTCCCATGTCGGTTTTTCGTCAGTTGATTCTATTGAGGAAGTTATCTTTTCACCCTTAGTGTTTATCGTACAGCCATAGTTCTTGTTATTTTCTAAATTAATCCAACATTCTCCATTGTGGAATTCAGGATATGGTTTGCCTTCGTTACTTGAGCCTCTGTTGATATAAAAGCCCTTTGGTAGATGGATTTTTATATTTCCATCTGTATTAATAAAGTAATGTCCTTTTTTGTTGCCTGCATAGGCAAGACCTTCGCTGAAGTTTCCACACTCTTCAAATTTGAATGGAATAGCAATCTCTCCTTTTTTATTGATAAATCCTTCTTTGCCATTCTTACTTACAGAAGCAAGACCTTCAGAGAAATCGTTGGCATACTCATATATACAAGGTATGACTAACTCGCCTTTAGTGTTTACGTATCCCCATTTGCCGTTTTTGCATACAGCAGCCAATTCGTCATGAAATGAATTTACCATATCATAGATACAAGGAACAACTTCTTTTCCTTCTGTATTGATGACTCCCCACTTCTCTCCATTTCGTACAGATGCAAAGCCATTTTCAAAGTCAAAAAGACAGTTATACTTTCTAACAGCCTTACAGAACTCGGGAGTTAGCTTTACCATAGGTTCTTCATGCAAAGCTTGCTTGATGATATTGTCCTTGCTCAAGGTGAAATATGCAATACCACCACCGATTGCAATAATAGCGATTACAGCAACCAATATCCACTTTCCGATTCGTCTAGGACGATTATGAATTTCTTCTACTTGGTCATCATGCTCAACAGGACAACCACATTTTGGGCACGACTTCGCTTGGTCTGAAATCATTGCGCCACATTCCGTACATTTTATTAGTGCCATATCTAAACTGTTTTAATGATTAATCACCCCAATCCCCCCAATGCTCGAATCCTATAAATATTTTTCTTGACTTGTTTCCTCTTGTAAATACAGCTTCATAAGAATTCAAGTAAGTATCGTCATTCAGTGTTCCATGAGTATTCAAAATATGAAGAGTATAAGCGACATTATCAAGACTTCCTTTAAATATCAAACCACCATCATCAGCGACTTCTCCTATCATTGTTATATCAAGATAATTCTCATAATCGCCTTTGGTGGGATAATAACGCATTGAACCTTGGTAGGTCTGTGTACTGTCAACATTGTACATCATATTTATACCTCCTCTAACCTCTCTTCCGTTTTCTTCTTCACAAAACGAATACCCCATGTCTCCTGTTCTGACTAAAGAAGGGTCTACGGTTACTTTTGTATGCTCCGTATCAGACGTTCGCATTACGCTGTCTTTAGATATTCTGTCGTTCGCAAATTGATTGTTGTTTTTTGTATTCCTTCCAAAATAGAATAATAAAATAGCATCAATGCACAATAAAAGAACTGTACCTATGCGAATAGCTGCATTCTTGAATTTTCTTTTGGTCTTTATCGGGTAACCACAATTAGGACAAAACGCGACATTTGACAGTATCTGCTCCCCACATTCTTTACATTTTATCATTTTCATTTGCACTTAATATCAGCTTTAATCTTTTGTTCACACTTAGTTAATTCTTGCATATCTTTTACAGTAAATGTAGAATTACCATATTCGTCTACATATCCAAATTTCCAATAAATTTCCTCAGAAGGTAAATCCATTCGACTTCCACGCCAAATGCCTACAAGTGCAACTCCGTCATGAAAGCCTGTTATCAGTGTGTAGATGGCAGGTACTACGATTTCCCCCTTTTTGTTTTTTAATCCAATTACATGCTCTGAATAGTCGTAGTCTTTATCGTATTTTATTTCTTTCGAATATGGAATGTATTTGTTCGGTTCGTCAATGGGATTACATGCGATAAGCCATGATAGTTTCTGATTATTACTTGGCACCCTTTCAAAACATAAATAATGGTCTTCATTTGTTGCATATTTCAAGGTGTATTGATAGGGGGTGTTTGAAACGTTTCCTTCTTTATCTATACAAATAAAGTCACATTCGCTTGCTGACGGATCAAATAATTCTTTTGTTGATGAACCTGGATATATTAATGTACAAAACCCATTAATGAAACAAGGCAACCTAAAACAGCTAAAATCGTCTAATACCAATCCGTCACTGTTCGAAACACCTCCGTATGGTGTCATATTCACATTGTCCCCAGAAAGATAGCCATCTTCTACAAAGCATTCAGCTCTAGAGCCAAACTTGAATCCTTTATCCAAAACAACTTCATTGTTTTTATTGATGAATTTTACTCCATTTTCATCATCAGAAGGAACACAAGCTAATCCTTCCGAAAAGCATCCGACATGGCGATTATACATACAAGGTATAACCTCATTACCCTCAGTATCAATATATCCCCAAAGCGAATCGTCTCGACATACAGCAGCCATACCATCATGGAATATGTCTAATTCCGTGTATTTCTGAATTCTTTCAATAAACTCTTGTGTGATTTTTACAGTCTGCGACTGTGCTTGAATTCCAAAAGATAAGATAACCATCAGTACAATCAAATGCTTCCTCATATTGAACTTAAGTATAAGCAATATGCCCTAATATTGCGAGTTTAACATCTTGGATAGTTATAGGCATAAAATAGAAAGCAGGGCTACCATACTCCTTTATCCTCGATGTAGGGTTGGACTTCCCGTAGAATGGATAAGGAGAATGAACAACCCTGCTTGGAGGTATTTCGTGAGATACGAATACACACCAAGAGAGCGTCCGTTCCCAATATTCCGATTCTACTTTGTAAGTGTCCAATTTACATCGACGGAATAAAGCGAAGTACGCTTTCTAATAATATGTCTATCACAAAGCCCATTTTGGCAATATGACATGGCAAAGATAGTCAATTTCCATGAGACTAAAGAATTTCTCTTGATGAATTTGCTGTTTGCTATCTGTATTTAGATTTTTTCTACTTTATGTCTGTATTTTGTTTTGCTTCCGTATCAAAATAACCTTTTAGGTTTGATTGATATAATAAAACAGATGTATCAGAACCCCATCAAAGATTAATTTAACACACAACATAATTTGATACAACTTTAAGCTATCAGACTACGAACGTCTATACATGTTGCGACTTCGTTCTGCATTTTCATGTATAGGTCTCGGAATGGCTGCATCTTCTTTTTGACAGATACAGTCTTTGGTATCATAGCTCTCACCTTTGCCTCTACCTCCTCCAAGTCATTATGACATTCTCTGATTAATAATGCCATCATATATTCTTTCAAGTCTGAATGATATGGCGTAACTTCATTCTGTCTTATTGCTTCATCGAATACTGTAAGAATAGGATTGGCATTTGATGATAATACAGAGCAAAGCCGATTATCCATTACTCCAAGCAACAGTCTAATCTGTGCCTTTGTGTCAATATTCAATTCAAATCTAATTTTGTCTTGGAAATAGTCCAAAAGTTCCTGTCTATTGGTAATGGTATTTAAAAACTCACGATTGAAAGCCTTATTCAGTTCCTTTTGTTTATCATAGATGCTAAGTCGCTTTTTATACCTGTCAGTCTTAACGGTATTGTAAATCACAAGTCCATTGCCTTGATACTTAGCACACGTCCACTTATTGTAATTACTAAGATTCTGTTTCATCTGTGAAATTATCCCTTGCATTTGTGTTGATGATATGTCTTTCGTAACATCACACTTATAGACTTCCCCATGCGCTAATATAGCATCGTGGTCTATTTTGCATATCCCTATGCCATTTATCGTTTCAAAACATTTAACGATGTTGTTACGATTTATCAGTTGTGGATAATCCTCTTTTAGAATCTTGCCTGTAAACTCTATTACAAGTTCTTGATTGCTGAAATCTACTTGTATCATTAAACAAAATGGTGTGTCTTGCTTATATTTATAGTAAAGGATTTCCCCATCCTTGGTTTGTGTGACAAATTCAGTTGTATCTATGTCTGTTATGTCTTTGATATTTGTGACAATTTTAAGTTTGTCAAATGTTATCATTATTCATTGGTATATACTTTTATTTATCTTGCGTTTTTGCAAGTTTTGTCACCTTCAGAAGTAGTGAAGTGGAGGCTCTATCTCTCCGCTTCATTTTCTTCTTTCGGTATTGTAGCCCAATATGCCATCATTGCTTTTGACAATGCTTGTTTGTGTTCTGCTGTTTTTGATTTTCCTCGTAAAGCCTCAGCAATTTTCTTTTTTGTGGCTTCGCTCACCTTTCGATTTATTCTTTTCATAGTCCTCACATTATTATATATAATAAGTATAGGTAGGTTTGATAAATATATCAAGCGTAGTAGGCTATTTTTTGTATACCGGATTTTTTTTGAGAGTCACACGATACACCGATGCACGCTATGCCTCTCTCCCTATATAGGAATAATGAAAAAGGGGTTACGTAGGCAGGACTTCCTCCCCTAAGTTCCACCTATACAAGTGTTTACAATCAAAAAGAAAAAAGAAATCAATACTTAAAGTCATTTTCATCTGTATGGAATGAGCATTCTACTACATCTATTAATGCGCTATTCTGCTCATTTCTCAGATAAAAATCTTAACTTTGCAAACAAAAGAAAAAAACTAAGCCGTCTTGGGGCGTTTGTTCGGAGGTAAAATAGGTTTCGTGGGGTCGGGAATCCATTCTCGTAGCTCCCATATCTTATCCAAGTCTTTTAGAAATTGGTTCGAGAACAGAACGCTTAGGGGTACTTAGAACGACTGACACTTTCGAGTGTCAGTCGTTTTTTTGTTTTAAAAGTTTGATTATTTTGATTTATTGGCGTATCTTTGCCGTAAAGCGATAAAAAACAAATAGAGGATTCTATAAAACAATCCTTCTAAATGAAACTTTCAGAATATGGCTCAGAACGAAACTTACGTAAAGCAATACCCCGACCTTATGGCGGGTAAGAAGATAATGTATGTACACGGATTCGCCTCGTCGGCACAATCGGGCACGGTGACTATGCTGCGCACGCTGATGCCTGAGGCAACTGTTGTAGCACGTGACATTCCACTGCATCCCGAAGAGGGCATACAGATGCTGCGACAGATGTGTGAAGAGGAACAGCCCGACCTTATTATCGGCACTTCGATGGGCGGAATGTACACCGAGATGCTTAAGGGATACGACCGAATAATAGTAAACCCTGCGTTCGAAATGGGCGAAACGATGTCGAAATTCACGGGTAAGCAGGTGTTTCAAAATCCGCGCCAAGACGGTGTTCAGGAATTTATGGTGACAAAGGGACTGATAAAGGAATATCAGGAGATGACAACACACTGCTTTGCCGACATAACCGATGAGGAGCGCGGACGTGTGATAGGACTCTTCGGCGACGAAGACCCAATTGTGCACACATTCGGAATATTCAGCGAACACTACCCCACCGCCATACATTTCCATGGCGAGCACCGTCTGACCGACAAGGTGGCTATGCACTACCTGATACCAACAATAAGATACATAGACGACCGTCAGGAAGGACGTGAGCGCCCGGTAGTGTATATCGACATAGAGACGCTGCGCGACGGCTACGGCAAGGCGACAGCTTCGATGCACAAGGCTTACGAACGTCTTATTGAAAATTATAATGTGTATGTACTGGCCCCGTCGTGCACAAACAACCCGTCGGCTATGACCGACGATATAGCGTGGGTGGAACAGTATCTGAGCGCTCCGGCTTGGGGACGCGTCATATTCTCAAACGAACGCCAACTGCAATATGGCGACTATCTCATTGCACCCGCTCCACAACCCGAATTTATGGGCACAGTGATAGAATGGGGAAGCGATGAATTCAAGACGTGGGAAGAAATTATCGTGTTCTTCGACCGTTTGGGCGGACAATAGGATTTATAAAAAAGTTGAGAGTTGAAAATTGAGAATTGAGAGTTATGATATGTATAGCTCCGACAAATGCTAATCGTCGGTAATCATAACTCTCAACTTTCAACTCTCAACTCTCAACTATAATAAGACTATTACTTTGAGCGGAACTTCTCAGCCTGCTGCTGTATCAGTGCCATATCGTTGAAGTAGTCAATCTGCATTGCCTTGCGCACCTCGTCCATTGTCTGTGCGGCTGTCTCGCGAGCAGCCTCGGTGCCCTTACGCAGGATGTTGAAAATTTCGGGAATGTCCTGTTCCAACTCGTGACGACGCACACGCATCGGCTCAAGAGTCTTGTTGAGAACATTGTTGAGGAACTTCTTGCATGTGCCGTCGCCAATACCACCACGCACATAGTGCTCCTTCAGTTCGTCGAGAGTCTTGTATTCGGGCCAGAACTCGGCAAAGTCGTCGGGTGTGCTGAATGCCTCAAGGTATGTGAATACGGCGTTGCCCTCAAGATTGCCGGGCTCGTCCATACTCATACGCGGTGCTCCGTTCGACATCTTCTTCACCTTCTTCCATACATCGGCAGCCGAATCGCTGAGGTAGATACAGTTGCCGAGCGACTTCGACATCTTCTCCTTGCCGTCGGTTCCGGGCAGACGACGTGCTGTAGCATTCTCCGGAAGCATGATTTCCGGCTCAACAAGCACCTCGCTGTATGTCTGGTTGAAACGACGTACAAGTTCGCGTGTCACCTCAATCATAGGCTCCTGGTCTTCGCCAGCAGGCACTGTAGTGGCCTTGAACAGCGTGATGTCGGCAGCCTGGCTTACGGGATAGCAGAAGAAACCAAGTGGAATGTTGGCCTCAAAGTTGCGCATCTTTATCTCGGTCTTCACAGTCGGGTTGCGCTGTACGCGTGACACGGTGATGAGATTCATAAGATATGTAGTCAGTTCGGCGAGTTCCGGAATCTGGCTCTGTATGAACAGTGTGCACTTGGTTGGGTCGAGACCAGCCGAAAGATAGTCGAGCGCCACCTCAATGATGTTCTGACGTATCTTCTCAGGATTGTCGGCGTTGTCGGTCAGAGCCTGAACGTCGGCCATGAACACAAACATGCGGTCGAAGTCGCCTGCGTTCTGCAGCTCGACACGGCGGCGCAATGAGCCAACATAGTGGCCCAAATGTAATTTACCGGTAGGACGGTCGCCTGTAAGAATTACTTTTCCCATATATTGATGTTTTTATTGTTTCGGTTCAGAAAATATCTTGTTTCTGTTCAGAAAATCAATACAAAGGTACACTATTATTTCCGAACGTCTTGTCTATATGGCCGAAAAATGCTTATTTTGAGGGATTTCGAGCTACAATGCAGCTCAAACCAGTATAAACAATCGAATAATACTGACAAAAACAAAACGGTGTGCCTCAAGTAAGAGACACACCGTTTTATTTTTATATACTATAAATTTCGTTATTTATCCGAAGATTAGTTGCTGCCCTCTGGAGCCTTGTCGATGAGGTCCATGAACTGGTCGAGCTTCGGAGTGATGATGATCTGGGTGCGGCGGTTGCGCTGCTTGCCAAGCTCGGTAGAGTTGCTTGTAACGGGGTTGTACTCGCCACGGCCACCTGCTGTAAGACGCTTCGGATCGACACCATACTGATTCTGCAAAGCCTGAACTACGCTTGATGCACGCAAAGCTGAAAGGTCCCAGTTGTTGCGGATGTTCTTCATCGAAGCAGCGTTGGTGTTAACGGGTACGTTATCGGTGTTGCCCTCGATGAGAACCTCATAGTCCTTGTAGTCAGTTATAATCTTGGCAATCTTGCTGAGAGTCTCGGCAGCACGGTCGTTGATTTCGTACGAACCGCTCTTGTAGAGCATGTTGTCGGCAAGCGAGATGTATACTACACCCTTGAGCACCTGCACGTCAACCTCCTTCATCTCCTCCTTGCTGAGCGAGCGTGTCAGGTTGTTGGTGAGAACCATGTTGAGCGAGTCGCTCTTCGACTTCACCTCAACCAAGTGGCGGATATACTGGTTTGACTCGTTGATCTGGTCGACGAGCTTCGAGATATTCACGTTGTTGGCATTGGCATTGTTCAAGCTCTTGTCGAGCGACTGCTGCAGCGACTGATAAGCCTGCTTGGCCTGATTGAGCTGCTCCTTCTGCTGTGCCAGCTGCTCTTCGAGCGAAGACACACGAGCCTTAGATGCTGCAAGCGACTCCTTTGCATCCTGATAGTTGCTGGTGAGTTCCTTGTTCTCCAGACGGCAGTTTTCCAAATCCTTCTTGCTTGCGCAGCTTGCCATTGTCAGCAAGCCAGCCATCATTGCAATTGCAAATACGTTTCCTTTCTTCATATTCATAATTGTTGTTTTATTAGCGTTGTTACACATTATATATTATATAAGGGCATCAAGCTGATGCTTTCAGCCGATACTTGGTTGCAAAGTTAAAGCTAAACTTCATCAAACCTATCTATTTGACGTTATAATAACTAAAATGTTGAATGTCTTTAATTTAATTTAACTTGCAATACTATTATTTGCTCATTTCGTGCAGATTGAGTATTTTTGCAGAAACAAGCATTAAATCTAAATCAACTTTTACATATGAATCATTTCAAGCATTTAGCTATTGCGGCATTGCTGACACTCGCAGCCGGCAATGTTACAGCCAAAGACAACGTTGACTACGTGGATCCGTTCATCGGAACTACCAACTTCAGCATCTGCAATCCTGGCGCAATACGCCCCCACGGACTCATGTCGGTGGTGCCGTTCAACGTCATGGGTTCCGACCTTAATCAGCAAGACAAGGACTCGCGCTGGTGGTCGGCAGTATATGAGTACAACAACAAGTATTTCACGGGCTTCGCACACGTCACGCTCAGCGGCGTGGGATGTCCCGAAATGGGCACACTTCTGACTATGCCTACCACCGGAGAGCTTAACGTCGACTACCGAAGCTACGGCTCGGAGTATAAGGACGAGACCGCACGACCGGGCTACTACAGCAACGTTCTGACCAAATACGGCATCAAATGTGAGGTGGCGGCTACCATGCGCTCGTCAATCGAACGCTATACCTTCCCCGGAGGCAAGTCAAATCTGCTGTTCAACTTAGGCAACGGACTCACAAACGAGATAGGTGCATCGCTGCGACGTGTAAGCGATACAGAGTTTGAGGGCACCCGTCTGCTCGGCACGTTCTGCTACAATCCGCAAGCCGTGTTCCCCATGTACTTCGTAGTGCGCGTCAACAAGAAGCCGTCAGCATTCGGCATGTGGAAGAAACAGCCCGACCTGCACAACGCCCAGGCTCAGTGGGACGCCTACCAAGGCAAGTACAAGCTGTATCCGGGCTACGGCCGCGACATGGCGGGCAACGACATAGGCTACTACATGACCTACGACCTCGCCAAGGGCGAACAAGTGGAAGTGCAGGTGGGCGTAAGTTTCGTGTCGATTGAGGGCGCTCGCGCCAATCTCAACGCCGAACAGCAGGGCTTCAACTTCGACAAGACTGTGGCAGACACACGCGCCGAGTGGGCCAACACGCTCAACCGCATAAGCGTTGAGGGCGGAACCGACGACCAGCGACGCGTATTGTACACCGCTCTGTATCACTCGCAGATTCACCCCACGGTGCTTCAGGACGTAGACGGAAAGTATCCGAAGATGGAGAGCAACGAAAACGGCCACACCAACGGCAACCGATACACCGTATATTCGCTCTGGGACACCTACCGCAACCTCTCGCAGCTTGAGACATTGCTCTATCCTGACAAGCAGGTGGACATGATCAACTCGATGATCGACATGTATCGCGAGTGGGGATGGATGCCTAAATGGGAGCTGTTCGGCCGCGAGACATGGACAATGGAGGGCGACCCAGCCATACCCTACATTGCCGACGCTTACATGCGAGGACTGCGTGGATTCGACATCAATACCGCCTACAAGGCGTTCCGCGCATCGGCTACCCTACCGGGCAAGGACAACAAGATGCGCCCCGACATCGATCCGTACATCGAGAAAGGCTATGTTCCGCTCGGATACTACGCTGCCGACATGTCGGGCGACAACTCCGTGTCGCACGCTTTGGAATATTATCTTGCCGACAACGCTCTGTCGATACTCGCCAAGGAGCTCGGCCACAACAACGATGCCAAGCTTTTCCGCCAGCGCGCACTCGGATACAAGCACTACTACTCAAAGGAGAGCGGCACGCTGCGCCCGATACAGAAGGACGGATCGTTCCTCACACCGTTCAATCCGGAAGCCGGAGCCAACTTCGAGAACTGCCCCGGATTCCACGAAGGATCGGCATGGAACTACACTTTCTATGCTCCGCACGACGTAACGGGTATGGCTAAGATGATGGGCGGACAACGCAAGTTTGTCGACAAGCTGCAGATGGTGTTCGACAAGGGTCTGTACGACCCCGCCAACGAGCCTGACATTGCCTATCCGTACCTGTTCTCTTACTTCAAGGGCGACGAATGGCGCACGCAGAAGACCGTGACCGAACTGCTCAAGAAGTACTACACGACACGTCCCGACGGCATTCCGGGCAACGAAGACACCGGAACAATGTCGGCTTGGGCCATATTCTCGATGATAGGCTTATATCCCGACAACCCCGGCGACCCGTCGTACACGCTCACCACACCCGTATTCGACAAGGTGACGCTGCATCTCGACCCCAAGTTCTACCCCAATGGCGACATAACCATCGAGACCGACCGCACATCGCCGTCGCAGCAGTACATCAAATCAATAAAAATCGGTGGAAAGAAACTCAACGGTTTCCGTATCGCTCACCGCCAGTTGATGGAGGGAAAGACTCTGAAAATGCAGCTGAAGTAATATCACTTAATATTACAGGCTAACAATATGCAAATGGCACGAACAAGGAACAACATCCTGGTTCGTGCCATTTGCATTTATGAATTCTTTATAAACAAGTATAGACTTAGGGCGTACATAGTTGAAATTATGCTGGTTTGAACATGTCCTGATAGCCGAAGAAGAACACTAAAACTTTATCACCTATTTTCATATTAAATCTTAACTTGTTTGTTTTGCAAAAATAACAAAAATGTTGAAATTGCCCTAACTTTATGTGTTAATTATGCCTTATCCCACAGCCCGTTTTCCTGCCCTTTTTCAAAAGGACTCCTTTTGCCTTCCAAAAGGACTCGTTTTGGTGCATAAAAGGACCCCTTTTGGAGTGCAAAAGGAGTCCTTTTACAACCCAAAAGGGGTACATTTTCAGAACAGCCGTTTTCTGTTTGAAAATCAGCCGTTTATAAATCGTCCGACAAGTCAGTTGCCATGCTACAGCGAGAGCACTCCGCTCTGACGGATATCAGCCGACGAGGCTCCCACCATTATGTCGAAATCGCCACGCTCAAGCACTCGCTTCATGTCGGCACCGATGATTGACAGCTCGTCGAAACCAAGCGTAAACTCTACCTGACGCGACTCGCCTGCCTTGAGCCAAACCTTCTTGAAGGCGCGAAGCTGGATGGGCGGCTGTGCCACCGAGGCTGCACGGTCGTGAACATAGAGCTGCACCACCTCGGCACCGTCACGCTTTCCGGTGTTAGTCACGGTGAGACTGACCTTGGCGATGGGCTGGCTTGCCGACATACGCAGTCCGTCGGCTGAAGTCATAAGCACGCCTGCCGACTGCGTCTGAGCCGTAGCTGAACCATCGGCAGAAGCCAGACGCTCTATCGAGAGACCCGAATAGTCGAACGTAGTGTACGACAGTCCGTAGCCGAAGGGATAGAGCGGTGCCGCCTCGGCATCCATGTAGTCGCGCAGTTTGCCCTGGCTGTAGTACACGGGGAGCTGGCCCACGCTGCGCGGAATGCTTACCGGCAGACGACCCGAAGGATTGGCGTCGCCAAAGAGCAACGATGCTATTGCCTTACCGCCCTGTTCGCCGGGATACCAAGCCGTAAGCAGAGCGTCGGCCTTGTCGGCTGCCTGGTTCATCAGGAGTGTTCTGCCCTGGATATATACCACAACGAGCGGCTTGCCCGTCTTCTTTGTGGCAGCACTTACGGCAGCAATGAGCTGCTCCTGTTTGCCAAGGAGGTCGAGAGTGGAGCGGTCGAATCCCTCACCGCAGTCCATGTCGAGCACTTCCTTCGAAGCAATGGCAGCACCAGTGGCAATGTACTTGGTGCGGAAGTCGCGCGCACTCGAACCGCCAACCACCAATACCACAGCATCGGCACTCTCTGCAGCGCTCACAGCAGCCGGAATGTCTGCCGAAGTGGTGTCGCGCACGGCGCAACCCTTGGCATATACCACCTCAGTCTGCTTGTCTACGGCAGCCTTAACGCCATCGAGCACGGTGACAATAGACTCGCGTGCCTGCGGAGCGGTGTAGTCGCCAAGCTGGTTATAAGGAGTATCGGCATTAGGACCGATTACTGCTATGCGCTTCAGATTCTTCTGCAGCGGCAGCACACCGTCGTTCTTGAGCAGCACAGTGCCCTCCTCAGCCACCTTCTCGGCTATGGCACGATGCTCAGCCGAACGGCACACCTGCTTGGCAGTCTTCGGATTGACATACGGATTTTCAAACAATCCCTGGCTGAACTTCAGCGTGAGCACATTGGCTACGGCACGGTCGAGGTCGGCATTGCTTATTCCGCCCTTCTCAAGTTCTGCCTTCAGATTGTTGCCGAAGGCATCACCGCCAAGGTCCATATCCAGTCCCGCCTTCAAGGCGAGCGCCGCACCCTCGGAATTGTCGCGGGCAGCGCCGTTGGAAGCGATGGTCTCAACAGAGTAAAGGTCGCTATATGTGAAGCCCTTGAATCCCCACTCGCCACGCAACATGTCGGTGAGCAGCCAGCGATTGGACGTGCATGGCACGCCCTCAACGGTGTTGTACGAAGTCATTACGGTTGCTGCACCTGCCTTGACAGCCTTTTCGAAAGGCAGCAGCAGTTCGGAGCGCAGCGTACGCTCGCCCACCTGCACCGCATTGCCGTTGTGTCCGCCCGCAGGCACGCCGTATGCGGCAAGATGCTTGAGCGTACTGAACACGTGCTGGCCGTCAGAAGCCTCGCCCTGCATGCCCTGAACTATAGCCGGACCGAGCACCGAAGCCAGCCAAGGGTCTTCGCCGAAGCCCTCTTCCATACGCGACCAGCGCGGCTCGCGAGCCACGTCGAGCACGGGGCCATAGCCCACATTGCCGCCCTGCGAGCGCACCTCGCGGCCCATAGCGTCGCCCATGCTGTGCATAAGGTCGGCATTCCATGTGCTGGCACACGACAGTCCCGTAGGATATACGGTTGTGCCGATTGCCATATGACCGTGCGGAGTCTCCTCAGCAAACAGAATAGGTATGCCGAGACGGGTCTTCTCCACTGCATATTTCTGCAAAGCGTTGATGGCTTTGGCTGCAAGTTCGGGATAAAGTCCCGTTTCCAGCGTCTTCTGCGTCCACGGATCGGCACGCAGCACAGCCCAGAACGAACCTATCGGGGCCTTGCTCATCATGTCCTTGAATTTCTGAGACACCTCAACGCTTTTGTCGCTTGTCTTCGTGTACATCTCCCATCCGAGCGGACAGCGCAACTGTGCTATCTTCTCCTCAATGGTCATGCGGCTCAGAAGGTCGGCTACTCGCTCCTCAATGGGGCGCGACGCCTGCTTGTAGATAGGTGTGTCAACGATTGTCTTGCTCTTTGCCTTGACTCGCTTTTGCGCAGCTGAGGGCTGTGGGGCCAATGTCGCTGCAAGAAGCAGGATTAAAAGGCTTTGTCTTGAATGTTTCATTCGGTAAATTTATTGATGTTAGTATGTCCTAATTGCTGCAAAGTTACTCATAATTAGATACAAAACGCCAACCCTCAAACTGTTTTTAACCAAAAATGAATGAATTCTCTTTGTAATGCGCATGATTTACACTATCTTTGCACTGAAATATTTCACACACCAACAATATATATATGTATATTGAGGACACTGCTAACCGAGAGTGGCATATAGTTTTGTATTTGCAGCCACACGGTTAGGAGCAAAGTCCACGAAAGTAAAAAGTTTTAGCATGTCGTGTATTTTGAATATTGAAACGAGCACTGATGTGTGCTCAGTATCCGTCAGTCAGGACGGAGCATGTATTTTCTCCCAAGAAGACCACGATGGTCCCAACCATGCAGTGAAGCTCGGCACATTTGTCGACGAGGCATTGTCGTTTGCCGACAGCCACGCCATTCCGCTCGACGCAGTGGCCGTGAGCTGCGGTCCGGGCTCATATACCGGACTGCGCATAGGCGCATCGATGGCCAAGGGCATCTGCTTCGGACAGGACCTCAAGCTCATCGCCGTGCCTACACTCGAACTTATGACTGTTCCGGTGCTTCTGCGCGAGGAGGTAGAGGAGGGCGCCTTGCTGTGTCCGATGATTGACGCACGCCGCATGGAGGTGTATTCGGCTGTGTACGACCGCGCACTGCACGAGGTGCGAGGCATCCAGGCAGATGTAGTAGACGCCGAAACCTATCGCGAATATCTCGACCGCGGACCCGTTTACTTCTTCGGCAACGGAGCCGAGAAGTGCATGGAGGTGATAAACCATCCCAATGCACGACTCATCAAGGGCGTAGAGCCGCTGGCAAAATGGATGTTCCCGATAGCCGAACGACGCATTGCTCAAGAGAAATACGAGGACGTGGCATACTTTGTTCCGTTCTATCTGAAGGACTTCGTGGCCCATCAGCCCAAGAAATTGTTATAGTAATATGAATATAAAAGGACTCGACTACAACACACAGCGCGAACGCCTCATACTGCCTGAATACGGACGTGAGGTGCAACAGATGGTAGACCACTGCGTGGCGCTGCCCAACCGCGCCGACCGACAGCGTTGCGCCAACACCATCATTGCCGTTATGGAACGCATGATACCTCGTACGGGCGACGCCGAATCGTTCCGTCGCAAGCTGTGGGACCACCTGGCACTGATGAGCCAGTTCAAACTCGACATCGACTATCCCTTCGACATCAACGAGGCACGCTCAATGCTCGAGAAGCCAAAGCCCATACCCTACCCCATGCGCCGCATTCCGGTGCGCCACTACGGCGGACTGATGTTCGAAGTGTTCGACATGCTCAAGACAATGCCGCAAGGACCGGAACGCACCGAACTGATACGTCTCGTGGCAAACCAGATGAAACGCGACCTCGTACAGTGGGGACACGGTTCGAGCGACAACGAAAAGGTAGCGTCAGACTTGGCTGGATACACAGCCGGAAACGTACAGCTCGACCTCGACAACTTCAAGTTCGAACGCACACAAAACCGTACGCCCGAGCGCAAGCAGCGCCGCCGCAGATAAATATTCACACATACTCACACTCACTCTAACATCAAGACCATTGCTATGGAAACATTCATAATCGAGGGTGGACATACACTCAGCGGAACCATCACTCCGCAGGGAGCCAAAAACGAGGCACTTGAGGTGATTGCAGCTACGCTGCTCACCGACCAGCCGGTGCACATCACCAACATACCCGACATTCTCGACGTCAACAACCTTATCAAGTTGCTCGAAGAAATCGGTGTAAAGGTGACACGCAACTCGCGCAACGACTATACATTCCAGGCCGATGACATCAACCTCGAATATCTCGACAGCGACGAGTATGTGCAGAAGTGTGCCGCTCTCAGAGGCAGCGTGCTGCTCATGGGACCACTCTTGGGACGATTCGGACACGCCGCTGTGGCAGAACCGGGCGGCGACAAGATAGGACGCCGACGTCTTGATACCCACTTTTTGGGATTCAAGAATCTCGGAGCCAAGTTTGTCAATGACGAGGAGCGCAAAGTGTTCAACATTGATGCGCAACATCTCAAGGGAGCATATATGTTGCTCGACGAGGCATCAGTGACCGGTACTGCCAATATCATTATGGCTGCCGTACTGGCAGAGGGCACTACTACCATATATAATGCCGCCTGCGAGCCCTATGTGCAGCAGTTGTGTCATCTGCTCAACGCCATGGGTGCCAACATTTCGGGCATCGCTTCCAACCTGATAACCATTGTCGGCGTAAAATCACTGCACGGTGCCGAGCACCGTATTCTTCCCGACATGATCGAGGTAGGCTCGTTCATCGGTATGGCAGCAATGGTGGGCGACGGCGTACGCATCAAGAATTGCGCCGTACGCGAACTTGGCATCATTCCCGATGCATTCCGCCGACTGGGAGTCAAGATAAAGGTGGAGGGCGACGACCTCTTCATCCCGCGACAGCCACACTACATCGTCGAATCATTCATCGACGGTACAATCCTTACTTTGGCAGATGCGCCGTGGCCGGGACTTACTCCTGACCTCCTGTCGGTACTCATCGTGGTGGCAACCCAGGCTCGTGGCTCGGTACTTGTACATCAGAAGATGTTCGAGAGCCGTCTGTTCTTCGTCGACAAACTCATCGACATGGGTGCCCAGATAATTCTGTGCGACCCGCACAGATGCGTCATCGTAGGCCATGACCGCAAACGACAGTTGCGCGCCCGCAGAATGACAAGCCCCGACATACGTGCCGGTATCGCTCTGCTCATTGCAGCTATGGGAGCAAAGGGTACAAGCCGCATCGACAACATAGCACAGATCGACCGTGGCTATGAAGACATCGAGGGCCGTCTCAACGCTCTGGGTGCCAAGATAAGAAGAGAGTAAGACCGCAAGGAACAGCTCATTTGATAATAATATGATAAAGAAAGAAACTGTATATAAAATCGGACGCATAGGCAAACCGCACGGAGTGGACGGCGAAGTGTCGTTCCACTTCGATGACGACGTGTTCGACCGCACCGATGCCGATTATCTCATTCTCGACATGGACGGCATTCTCGTGCCGTTCTTCATGGACGAGTATAGATTCAAAACAGACGAAACGGCTCTCGTGCGATTTGAAGACGTGACCACACAAGACAAGGCCCGTACCCTGACAGGATGCGATGTGTACTTTCCACGCGAACATAGCGATTCTGATTCCGACTCGCTTTCGTGGGCTGCCATAGTGGGCTTTCATGTGGTGGATGCCACTTCGGGCAAGACGGTTGGCGAGATTCACTCGGTAGACGACTCTACCATCAACACGCTCTTCGAACTTGTCACTGCCAATGGCGACGACATACTCATCCCGGCAAGCGACGAACTGATTACCAGCGTTGACACCGAGCACAGACAGTTAACAATGCAGCTGCCTGAAGGCTTGCTGGATATATAAACGCCTCAACTGATAATAGAGATATGAAAAAACAAATTTGCATCCTCGGCTCTACCGGTTCGATCGGCACTCAGGCCCTGGACGTAATCAAGCAACACCCCGACCGTTACGAGGCGTACTGCCTCACGGCCAACAACCAATATATGAAGCTGGCTGAACAGGCCCGCGAATTCCGACCTGCGGCTGTAGTCATAGCCAACGAGCAGCACTACGATGCTCTCAAAGCACTGTTGGCAGACTGCCCGGAAGTGAAGGTTTATGCCGGAGCGAAGGCTCTTGACGAGATTGTAGAGGCCCAGCCCATCGACATGGTACTCACCGCTATGGTGGGATATGCCGGACTGTCGCCTACAATACACGCCATAAAGGCTCGCAAGACCATCTGCCTTGCCAATAAGGAGACATTGGTCGTTGCTGGCGAACTGATTTGTCAGCTGGCAAATGAATATCGTGTCAATATCCTGCCGGTAGACAGCGAGCACTCAGCCATATTCCAGAGTCTGGTGGGCGAGGGAAGAAACGAAATAGACAAGATATTGCTGACCGCATCGGGAGGTCCCTTCCGCAAGTTCACTCTCGAACAAATGCGCGACGTAAAGGCTGCCGACGCCCTCAAGCATCCTACATGGGACATGGGAGCGAAGATAACCATCGACTCAGCTTCGATGATGAACAAGGGCTTTGAGGTGATAGAAGCAAAGTGGTTGTTCGGTGTCAGCGCCGACCGCATACAAGTTCTTGTTCACCCGCAATCAATCGTTCACAGCGCAGTGCAGTTCAGCGACGGTGCCGTCAAGGCACAACTGGGTGTGCCCGACATGCGTCTGCCCATACAGTATGCATTCTCTTACCCCGACCGACTGCCACTGAATGGCGACCGACTCGACCTGTTCAAGCAGCCACTTGAATTCTTCGAGCCAGATATGGAGAAGTTCCGCTGTCTGCAGATGGCTTACGAGGCAATCAATCAGGGTGGCAACATGCCGTGTATCGTCAATGCCGCCAACGAGATAGTAAACGAAGCGTTCCGTCACGACCGTTGCGGATTCCTGCAGATGGGCGAGATTATCGAGGCTACAATGCAGAAGGCTACGTTCATAGCACGTCCTACATACGACGACTATGTAGCATCGGACGCCGAGGCACGCCGCATTGCAAGTGCAATGCTGTAATATTCAAACAATAATAATCATTACGAATCAATAATTAATGGAAATCTTCCTTATCAAATTGCTGCAGTTCATGCTGGCAATTTCTATCCTTGTGCTGCTCCATGAGGGCGGACACTTCTTCTTCTCAAAGCTCTTCGGCGTAAGAGTTGAGAAGTTCTTCCTGTTCTTCGACCCTTGGTTTCACCTCTTCCAGTTCAAGCCTCGCAAGAGCGACACTACATATGGTATAGGCTGGTTGCCTCTGGGTGGCTACTGCAAGATAGCGGGTATGATCGACGAATCGTTCGATACCGACCAGATGCAGAAGCCTGCCGAGCCTTGGGAGTTCCGTTCGAAGCCCGCATGGCAGCGTCTGCTGATTATGATCGGTGGCGTATTGGTCAACTTCCTGCTTGCTTTGTTCCTCTACGCAATGTGTCTCTTCACCTGGGGCGACGACTATGTGAAGCCTAAGGACATGCCGCTCGGCATGAAGTTCAACAAAGAAGCCAAGGCTCTCGGATTCCAGGACCGCGACATTCTTGTAGGAACCGACCAGGGCGAGTTCAAGAAATTCGGTGCCGACATGTTCCGCGACATGGCAACAGCACACGAGGCTTACGTCATTCGTGACGGAAAGCAGGTGAGCATAGATATGCCAGGCGACCTCGACTTGCTCAATATGTTCAAGTCGACACCTCCATTCATGACCCAGTTCATCGAAGCTCGCGTCGACAGCGTGCTTTCAGGCTCGCTGGCTGAGCATATGGGATTCCGCAAGGGCGACATCATCACATCGCTCAACGGCAAGCGCATCGAATCGTTCAACGACTTCCAGTATGAAGTGGGACGCATCGATGACGTGCTCGATTATGCCAAGACACATCAGGACAGCCTCAAGGCGCTGACCGTTACAGTCACTCTGGCTCGCCAGGCAGGCGAACAGACATGCACACTGACACGCAAGGGCGTGCTCAAGGATGACTTGAAGTTCGGATATATGCCACAGTTGCCAGCCGACAAGGTGACACACATCGAATACGGATTCTTCGAGAGCTTCCCGGCAGGCATAAAGTACGGATGCAACGTGCTCTCTGGATACGTCGGCGATATGAAATACATCTTCTCAGCCGAGGGTGCCAAGTCGCTCGGAGGATTCGGTGCCATAGGCAGCATGTTCCCCGACGTATGGAACTGGCATAAGTTTTGGCTCATGACAGCATTCCTCAGCATCATCCTCGCATTCATGAACATACTGCCGATTCCGGCTCTTGACGGCGGACACGTGCTGTTCCTGCTCTACGAGATGATAACACGCCGCAAACCGTCGGAGAACTTCATGATACGCGCCGAATACATCGGCATAGGCATACTGATGCTGCTTATGATTGTAGCCAACCTCAACGACGTGCTGAGGTGGATTGGCATAATGTAATGTTTCGGCACGCTATTTGCCAAATATATGGTAGGGCACACGCCCAACACCATATATTTATAATAAAAGTACAAACCAATTAAGACAACAATTATGAAACAAGAAAACTGGTACGACGTTGACTCGCTGCGCAACAAAGATTACGCTATGTCCACAGCTTTCCCCGCACTTATGCGCAAAGTATTCGTGTGGATGACACTCGCACTTGCTATAACGGGCCTCACAGCCTATGGCGTGGCTACATCGCCTACAATTCTGTCGCTGATATTCTCAAGCAAGGTGACCTTCTTCGGACTTATCATAGCCGAGTTTGCCCTCGTATTCGCCATCAGCGGTGCCATCAACCGCCTGTCGTTGTCGACAGCTACAATGCTGTTCATACTCTATTCGGTGATTAACGGTGCTACACTTTCATCGATATTCTTCGCCTTCTCGGTGGCAACCATCAGCAAGGTGTTCTTCATCACAGCCGGAACATTCGGTGCAATGGCGCTCGTCGGTTATACCACAAAGACCGACCTCACCTCAATGGGTAAGCTTCTGTTTATGGCTTTGTTGGGCATCATCATTGCCTCAGTAGTCAATATGTTCGTGGCAAGCAGTGGTCTCGACCTCATCCTGAGCTACGTTGGCGTACTCGTATTCGTTGGTCTCACCGCTTACGACACCCAGAAGATCAAGCAGATGTGCCAGGCAGCTCCCGATGCAAGCGAGAGCTCACAGAAGCTCGCGCTGATTGGAGCCTTGAGTCTTTATCTCGACTTCATCAACCTCTTCCTCTATCTGCTGCGCATATTTGGCAACAATCGTGACTAAACAACCCTCAGTTACACATATATAATAAATATGATACTATCAATGACTGGCTACGGCAAGTCTGTCGCAGTCTTTAACGGAAAGAAAATCAACGTTGAGATAAAGTCGCTCAACAGCAAGGCGCTTGATCTGTCAACTCGTATAGCACCGCTCTATCGCGAAAAGGAGATGGAAATACGACAGAACATACAGCAGCACTTGCTGCGCGGCAAGGTCGACTTTGCCATTTGGGTGGAGAAGGATGCCGATACCGACGCTACAAACATCAACACCGAACTGGCAAAGAACTACTGCCAGCAGATAAAGAACGTGGCAGAACAGTGCCAGATTCCGTTGCCTGCCGACTGGTTTGTGACACTTCTGCGTATGCCCGACATCATGTCGAAGGCTGAGACAGAAACGCTTACACCCGAGGAGTGGCAGGTGGCTAATGCCGCCATCAACGAAGCCATCGACCAGCTCGTCGCATTCCGCACACAGGAAGGCGCTGCGCTGGAGAAGAAATTCGGCGAAAAGATTGACAATATAGAGCAACTCCTGCTCAGCATCGAGCCATACGAGAAGGCACGTGTAGAGAAAATACGCGCACGCATTGTCGATGGACTCAAGCAGATACCCGATGTGGAGTATGACAAGAACCGCCTTGAGCAGGAACTCATCTACTACATCGAGAAGCTTGACATCAGTGAGGAGAAGCAGCGTCTTGCCAATCACCTGCGATACTTCCGCGAGACAATGGCAGAAGGACACGGCCAGGGCAAGAAACTCGGATTTATCGCCCAGGAAATGGGTCGCGAAATCAACACAACCGGTTCGAAGAGCAACAACGCCGAGATGCAGAACATCGTCGTCAAGATGAAGGACGAACTGGAACAGATAAAGGAACAGGTGCTGAACGCACTATAAAGAATTTTGAGTTTTGAATTTTGAGTTTTGAATTGTTCTCGGCTTGCGCCTGCGATTTTGAATTATTGAGTTCTGAATTTTGATTTGTCATAATAATTCAAAATTGAATAATTCAAAAATCGGCCTTGGCCGACTAACTCAAAATTCAAAACTCAAAATTCAAAATTGCCGTAGGCAACAGCTCAAAACTCAAAATTCAAAATTGCCAACGGCAACAATTCAAAACTCAAAACTCAAAATTCAAAACTCCCTATGGGCAAACTCATAATATTCTCCGCTCCCAGTGGCAGCGGCAAGAGCACAATCATCAACCGACTGATGCAGCACCCCGAGCTGCATCTGGCTTTTTCCATATCATGCACATCACGTCAGCCACGTGGTACTGAGCAAAACGGTGTGGAGTACTTCTTCATCACTCCCGAAGAATTCCGTGAGCGCATAGCCCGCGACGAGTTCCTTGAATATGAAGAGGTGTATCAAGACCGCTTCTACGGAACGCTGAAGCAGCAGGTGGAGACGCAGGCTGCACGTGGCGAGAACGTAGTTTTCGACGTCGACGTGAAGGGCGGATGCAACATCAAGCAGTATTACGGCGACCGTGCACTGAGCATTTTTATTCAGCCACCTTCTATCGAAGAGCTGCGCCGCCGACTCACCGGACGCGCTACCGATGCTCCCGAAGTGATAGAGCAGCGCATCGAGCGCGCCACATTCGAGTTGTCGCAGGCATCCAAGTTCGACCGCATTGTCATCAACGACAATCTCGACAAGGCAGTAGATGAAACCCTTCAAATAGTGAAGGATTTCATCAAATAATCAATACGAAACTACCCTTGCTTTGCAAATGTACCCCTTTTGCATCGAAAATGTAGCCCTTTTACCTTGCAAATGTACCCCTTTTGCAAGGTAAAAGGGCTACATTTGTATTGTAAAAGGACTCCTTTTGAAAGGAAGAAGGACTCCTTTTGTTTTCCCGAGCGAATACACCTGCAAACCATCCCCTAAAAGTCTATAATATAAAGATTAAACCATCAATTCCAGAACAGACAATGAACAAGATAAAGACAGGCATCTACGGAGGTTCGTTCAACCCCATCCACAACGGTCATATAGCCATAGCACGCAAGATGATAGAGCTTGCCGGACTCGATGAAGTGTGGCTTATGGTGTCGCCACAAAACCCTCTGAAGCATTCAGCCGACCTGCTCGACGAGCAACTGCGCCTCGACATGACACGCATAGCACTCGAACCATACCCCCAACTGAAGGCTTGCGACTACGAGTTTCACCTGCCACGCCCCTCGTATATGTGGCACACGCTGCAATCGCTTGCCAACGACTATCCCGAACGTGAGTTTACGCTGCTCATTGGGGCTGACAACTGGGCTGTGTTCGACCGCTGGTATCACGCCGACGACATCATTGCCCACTACCCTATCGCCATTTATCCGCGCACCGGAAACCCCATTGATACCACCCAGCTGCCCGAAACGGTCAAAGTTTTCGACACCGGGCTGTACGATATGAGCTCGACGCTTGTGCGACAATACATCAGCGAGGGTAAAGACATTACATCACTCATTCCCAACAGGATAACAGCTATGGCACAAGAGTATTACAAATGCGATGCAAAAGGAAAATAATGATGTAACAAAATAACTTTGTAATTTTACAACTTTCCTTTGCATATTCAAATATAATTCGTATCTTTGCATCAGAAATAAATAAATAAATACAATAAAATTATGAAAGATCTCAAAGGAACAAAGACCGAGCGCAACCTCATGGAGGCATTTGCAGGCGAGTCACAGGCACGCAACAAATATACATTCTTCGCATCTAAGGCACGCAAGGAAGGCTACGAGCAGATAGCAGCACTCTTCGAGGAGACTGCACAGAACGAGAAGGAGCACGCCAAGATATGGTTCAAGTATCTCGAGGGCGGTGCCATCAAGGACACAATCTCTAACCTTAAGGCTGCTGCCGAGGGCGAGAACTTCGAGTGGACCGACATGTACGACCGTATGGCTAAGGAAGCCGACGAGGAAGGTTTTGCAGAGATTGCCGAGGCAATGCGTGGCGTTGGCGCTATCGAGAAGTACCACGAGGAGCGCTACCGCAAACTGTTGAAGAACGTAGAGGACGGAGTTGTATTCTCACGCGAGGGCGACTGCATCTGGCAGTGCCGCAACTGTGGCCACATCGTTGTCGGCAAGCAGGCTCCAAAGGTTTGTCCGGTGTGCAAGCATCCGCAAAGCTACTTCGAGCTTAAGGCTGAAAACTACTAATATTTCGATTTTCCACATAAAAGACAGGAGGCTATGGCGAGATGCCACAGCCTCCTGTCTTTTATGTATATTCTATTGTTTGAATCCAATCAATGGGATTCTTCAATGCTTATATAGGCTATTGCTTTGCCTATATAAGCATTATTTGTTACACTCAAAAGTCTTCGTAACCTCACCGCCATACGTATTCACCGTGATGCTTACAGCGTCGACATCGCCCAAATCCTTAATGTCGATGCTTGCATAACGCTGCACAGTATAATACTCGGGGACACCGCCCTGGTCGTGATAAAGCTTAAGATGACGCATGCGCTTGCCATCATCGCCTTCAGTCGTGCCACAGTCGACCAGCCCGAGCGTCTGAACGGCATCCTCGCCGTCGGTCTTGCCAGCCTTCAGAAGCAACGACAGATTGATATATCCGCTCTTGGCAGCCCATACACTCTCAATGCCTACCGGGTCGGTGTGCATTTCCGTCACCTTATTCTTGTCTATCGGCCTAAGCACCGGCACTGCCGACACCGAACGAGCCTTCACCGTCTTGCTGCCGTCGGTTGCCACATCGTAGTAGAGCAGAGCACGATATATAGTGTCAGCCTTTGCCATCCACGACGTAGTGAACGGATTGCTGATGCTGAGCGTAGTGCCATTGTCAAGGTCGGCAGACGTAGCCGAGCGGTTGGACGCCGTATGCAGCACAGCCAGTTCAGCCGTGAGATACGACAAACTGCCGTCGCCCGACTCGTAACCGTCGTGCTCGCACGATGCAAGCAAGGTGGCAGCCACAGCCATTAGTAATATTCTGATTTTCATCGGCAATAATGCTTCTCAATATGATTAACTTCGTCAGCCAACTACAGCAAGCTCATCTGGTTTCTGGCTGGATTGGCATACATCGTCAGCATGCGCTCGCGCAGGAAGCCGGCATCGGGGTTCGGCAACTGAATCTTAGCCATCTGACCTTGCAGATAAGCCTCAAAACGCTGACGGTCCTCGTCGGTGTAGCGGTCGGCATGGGCATTTGTGCCTTCGAGAAGGTCGAGAGCCACATAGTTGGACGGATAGAGTCGGTATCCACGCCATATGTCATGGTCGATATGTTCGGCAACAGCCTTATAGAAGTCGGCCTTGGGCATATCGTCGGGCAACTGCTCGAGCCACTCGTCGATGCACGGAGCGCAATGATAATGAATGTGTCCCTTGAATCCCATAATGCCGGTCTGCATGCTGATGACATCGTCCATAGGTCCCTTCTTCCATCCCTCAACGTCGCGACGCAGCTGGAACTCCTGGGCCTTGAGGAAGTCGCAGGGGTCGAACTCGTAGCTGATGGCAAGCGGAACGATGTGCAGCGACAGCAGACGTTGCTTCACTGAGCCTTCGCCACCCATTGTCATCATCTTGAGAATAGCCTCCTGCGTGCGGTCGTTAGAGTCCTTGGCGCGACCCTCACGCTGTGCTATCCACACATTGTCGTGCTTTTCGTTGATGACAAAGTGCATGTAGTCCGAAAGTCGTTTGGACGATACAAGCATCTGACGCATTGACAGCGAGCGCTCTACGATAAACGACTTGTTGATGCGTACGATGTCCTTCACCCATGGCAACTTCAACAGGTTGTCGCCTATGGCAATCTCTGTTGTGGTGTCGCAACCTGCGTCAAACAGCAGTTTGTGCAACAGAGCCGAGTCGAGCACAATGTCACGGTGGTTGCTCACGAATGTGTAGCGACGTTTGAGGTCGATGTTCTGACAATCGAAGTCGATGCCGAGGCTTGCCTTAGACAGAAGATTGTGCAGAAAATCGTAGCAGAAAGCCTTCTGAAACTCAAAGTTTGTGCGACACTGGTGCATCTTCTGGCCTATCATTTCGACGGAAACTCCGGGATAGAGATAGGCCAACACCTGATTGAACTGCTCGTTCTGCAACAAGCGGTCAAACACTTCGGGCAACTCTTCCGGCTCAAACGGCCGGATAGCGTCAAATTGATGTATATCCATATGTGAGTTTTGAATTTTGAGTTATGAATTTTGAATTAGTTGCCTTCGGCAATTATGAGTTTTGATTTTTGAGTTTTGATTTTTGAGAATTCCAAATTCCAAATTGAACAATTCAACATCGGCGAAGCCGACCAATTCAAAACTCAAAATTCAAAACTCAAAATTCTTAAAACTGATTCTCCACTATGTCGGTCAACACTTCCTTTATGTCGAGTCCGGCAGCACGTACCTGCTGCGGAATGAAGCTTGTAGCGGTCATGCCAGGAGTAGTGTTGATTTCGATCATGTTGATGACATCATTGCCATCGGCACCCTTCGAGATGATATAGTCGATGCGGATGATGCCGTTGCAGTGCAGGATGTCGTATATACGGCTTGTCTCCTCAGCCACACGCTTGGCGGTTTCGGGAGCGATACGGGCCGGAGTGATTTCCTGCACCTGTCCGTTGTACTTGGCATCGTAGTCGAAAAACTCGTTGCTTGTCACCACCTCAGTAGCCGGGAACACAACCGACTTGTCGCGAGTCTTGTAGCAACCGATTGAAATCTCGGTTCCCTTCATGAATGATTCGATCATCACCTCGTCGCATTCCATGAATGCCACGCGCAATGCCGGAGCCAGCTGGTCAGCATTCTTCACCTTCGACACACCGAAGCTTGATCCGTCGGCAGCCGGTTTTACGAAACACGGCATACCAATCTCGTTCTCGATGTATGCCTCGCTGTACTTGTTTTCATCGCCGCGGCGCAGCAACAGGCTTTTGGCCACGTTGACTCCCCATCCGCGCAGATAATTATTGAGCACATACTTGTCAAAAGTCATAGCCTCAACAAGCACGCCTGATGTGCTGTATGGAATGTGCAGCAACTCAAAGTAGCCCTGCAGCACGCCATTCTCACCCGGTGTGCCGTGTATTGTGATGTAGGCATAATCGAAGACTACGGCCTTTCCGTTATGAACGAACGAGAAATCGTTCTTGTCGATAGTTGCCGTTGTGCCGTCTTGCAGGTCGACATGCCAGTCAAGGCCCTTCACATCGACGATATATACGTTATAACGTTCCTTGTCGAAGAAAGAGTACAATCCCTGCGCTGAGCGCATTGACACGTCATGTTCTGAAGAATCGCCGCCGCAAACGATGGCGATGTTGCGTTTAAGTGTTTCCATTATATATAATGTATTGTATTATTTGTTGCTAAATGTGTCGCGCGTAGTTCCTCCCAGATATGCGCGCCATTTGTCGATGAGCTGCGCCAGGTCAGACGGCAACTCGCTTGTAAAGTCCATCTGCTTGTGTGTAGACGGATGGACGAAGCCCAGTGTGCGTGCATGCAGAGCCTGACGCGGGCATATCTTGAAGCAGTTCTGTATGAAAGCCTTGTATGTCGCCGAGCGTTCGCCGCGCAATATCTCCATGCCTCCATATCGTTCGTCGCCGAAAAGCGGATGTCCTATATGCTTCATGTGGGCACGTATCTGATGGGTACGGCCCGTCTCCAGTCGGCATTCTATGAGCGTTACATAGCCGAAGCGCTCTATCACGCGCCAATGAGTCACCGCTTCCTTGCCGATACCCGACTCTGGCGGCATCACGGTCATGCGCAGTCGGTCTTTAGGGTCGCGTGCGATGTTGCCCTCAATGCGTCCTTCGTCCTCGGTGAGGTTGCCCCACACCACAGCGTTGTACGAGCGGTGCGTTGTCTTATTGAAGAACTGTAGTCCGAGAGACGTCTTTGCTTTCGGAGTTTTTGCCACAACGAGCAGTCCGCTTGTGTCCTTGTCGATGCGGTGAACGAGCCCCACTTCGGGGTCGTTAGGGTCGTAGCTCTCCACATTGCGCAAGTGCCATGCTATGGCATTGACCAATGTTCCGGTGAAGTTGCCCGCTCCCGGGTGCACCACCATGCCAGCCTCCTTGTTCACCACCATCAAGTCGTCGTCCTCATACACTACGTTGATGGGCAAGTCTTCAGCCACTATGCTTGTGTCGTGGCGTGGGCGGTCGAGCATCAGCGTCACCACGTCGCCCGGGCGCACCTTGAAGTTGCTCTTTACGGGGCGTCCGTTGACGTGTACGAAGCCTGCATCGGCAGCCGTCTGAATACGGTTGCGCGACGAGTGCGGCAGTTTCTCGCACATATATTTGTCGACTCTCAGGGGCTGCATGCCGGGGTCGGCCTCAAATCGGAAGTGCTCGTACAGCTGCCCGGTTTCGTCGTCCGACGCATCAGCGTCATAGCCATCTACAGCCATGTCCTGCACGTCAAGTTCGTCCATTATATCTATATTGTCTGTCATATCTATCCTACTCGTGTATTTCCTGGAATTCATCCACATCGCCTACTTCCTCCATTTGCTCTTCGGGCAGCAGCTCGGGCGCGTCGGTGTAGTCTATCTCTTCGGTACTGTCACGCTGACCGTTGCCCACTTGAATGGTTATGAAGTCGTCGATGCCGATACGGTCGCCAGCCTTAACCTGACGTCCGTGCACCACGAGTCCGTACACCCAGTCTTTCTCGCCCTCTACAAACATAGGATGCGTCAACTTGAATCCCATAGCCTGCAACTTTGCCATAGCCTCGCGCAGCGATGAGTTGTCGATGATGTCGGGCACGGTGAGCGTAGGCGTGTGCGATGCGTTCACGGTGAGATAAATCACGTGTCCCGACTTGACGCATTCGCCCGGTGCAGGCGACTGCTCCAGAATACAGTCGGGCGGCAGTCCGCGCACATATCCGGTGTCGCTCACCACGACAGTCATTCCTGCTTCGCGCAAGAGGTAGTCGGCATCAGCAAACGATTTGCGACGCACGTCGGGTATAGCTATCGACTCTCCGTGATGGGTGTACACGTCGAGTCCGAACTTAACGCCCGCACACACTGCCACCACCACAAGAGCCATGGCGCACAGATTGCCCCACAGATATCGGCTTTTGAATTTTTTGATGAATTCAGAAGGGTTCATACTTAATTTTCGTCGTTTTCTATTTATGCAAAGTTACGATTAACATCGGAATAAACAAAATATATGGCTTAAAAAGCGTGAAACTATTGGCTTTTTATTATACACCGTATTGATATTATTTGTAATTTCGCACTCCGAACAAACTTACACACACATATATAATATGAAACCACATACAAAGGCAATCGTAGGCGTTGCCGTAGCAATAAGCATAGCCGTAGCGGCGTGGTGCGTATGGCAGACATGGCCGTCGGATGCTTCCGGCATGCGACGCACAGCCGTCGTAGTAGAACAACTGACATGGCACGAGGTGACGGCAGACAACCGCCCCGTGCTCTACTTCAGTTCTGCCGAGGGCGACTCAGCCCTTACGGGCATAACATCCGTGCGCGATTCGGCTACACACCGACGGCTTACAATGGGCTTCTGGACCAACAGCCTGCCGCTGATGCCTACGTGTCGCGGACGTGTTGTGGCTCCCTATACAGCCGAAGGGGGCGTGCCTCGCAGCCTCAACGATTCGGCTATAGTGCGACTGTGCCGCCTCTCTGCCGACATACAGCTCAAACGGCTGCAGACACAGAAGTCCGAACTCGACTACTACATTCGTGTGCACGGCGTGCAGGACAACGGTTATCAGCAGATTGCAGCCCTTGCCAACAGCATCAAGCGTGCAGCCATTGCCGTAAGGACTGCACGCAACATCATCGACAGTCTGGCTGCCGACAAGAAGCACCGCCACCGCTTCGCACTATGCACCAAAGCCACGTTCAGCGTGACCGGACACGACGACGAAGGCAAGACGGTGCGCATCCCCATGCACCTCGTCAGCCGCGACAGCACATTGCGTCTGGCTGTACTGCAAACCTCCGACCGCAGCACACCAGACTGGGCTAAGCCAGCAAAACTGCTGCCTTGGGACGCATCAACGTCACGCTCGGTGCTCAGCGTAGCCACCCCAGGTCTCGGCGTGCACGGAATAGAGTCGGACACCGTAAGCCCCATCATCGTGCAGGGCACATTGCAGGCATCGGGACAGCACAATCTGCCACGCCTGCTCGCTCCCGACGGAGCACCCGTGTACACCCGTCGCGGCCACTTCATAGGCTTGGTAAACGGCAAGCAGATAGTAGCGCGTCGTGAAATCAGTAAACTGTTGAAGAAATGAAAACGCACATAACACACCTATTTATATTTGCGCTGCTCGTGCTGACATCGTGCCGTGACGTCACGCCCGACACCATAGTCAGCCAACACGGCAAATACACCTACTACGGCACCGTAAAGAACGGCCGCTACGACGGCTACGGCACACTCAGCATAGGCGACAGCATGATATACGCCGGACAATGGCACTGCGGCAAACGCAGCGGAAAGGGCGTAAGCCACGACTCGCTACATCACCGCATCGTCGGTACCTGGCGCGCCGACACACTGGTGCGAGGCACATGGACCGACTCTACGGGCACCTATTCGGGCGAGATGAACCGCGATGCCATTGCCCACGGACACGGCAGCTTTGCCGATACGCAGCAGGGATTCTATTCGGGCCAGTGGTGCGACGGACAACGCACTGGATTCGGCTTTGCACTCCTGCCGAAGAAACATCTGCGCATAGGAGAGTGGTCGAAAAACCGCTTCCTGGGCGAACGGCTCGAATATACCGCCGACCGCATCTACGGCATCGACCTCTCACGCTTCCAGCACGACGTAGGCCGACGCCACTACCCCATCGACTGGAGCCGTCTGCGCATAGCCCACTTAGGAACAATATCGCGCAAGCGTGTGCGTGGCAAGGTAGACTATCCCGTATCGTTCTGCTACATCAAGTCGACCGAGGGCACAACCATACGCAACCGCTACTTCCGTGCAGACTATACGGCAGCACGCCGACGTGGCATCAAGACCGGAGCCTATCACTTCTTCTCCACACGTACGCCTGCCGACCGCCAGGCACGATTCTTCATAGCCAACTCGAAGTTCTCGAAGGGCGACCTGCCCCCGGTTCTCGACGTTGAGCCAACCCACGCTATGATAAAGAAGATGGGCGGACCCGAAGCCCTGTTCCGTGCCGTGCGCACATGGCTGCGCATCGTAGGCCAGCACACCGGAACACGCCCCGTGCTGTACATCTCGCAAACATTCGTCAACCGTTATCTCCCATCGGCACCCGACCTCAAGCGCGACTACAACATCTGGATAGCTCGTTACGGCGAATACAAGCCCGACGTACACCTCGTATATTGGCAACTATGCCCCGACGGACGCGTCACAGGCATACGCCCCGAAGTAGACATCAACGTATTCAACGGCTATCGCTCCGAATACGAAGACTTCCTGCAGCGCGAGTGTATCAAGTAGACGGAGCTATGATACGGTTGTTGTGGCGGTGAGATGGTGAGACGATTTTGATATGCAAATATTGTACTCGCAGTAAAAAACTGTTACAAAACAAAAATCGATTCTAGAGATTTCCGAGGTCGATTTTTATTGTTTCAACGGTGTCCGACACCCTATTAATAACACAAAAGGGCTTCTTTGCACTCCCAAAGTACAACTTCAGGTGTGCAAAGAAGCCCTTTTTGCATTGCAAAAGAGGTACAATCGGAGTGCAAAAGGGGTCCTTTTGCAACGAAAAGGACTACTTTTTTGTTTATAAAAATTGCGCACTTCTACTCACATCCAGCATAACGCACTGTATATAAACAACATAACGCTGCACGCTCAAAACTTAAGAATTTCGGCTCAAAGATTTCTTCGTGCGCTCAGCTCGCAGTTTTGAGCGATTTAAAATGCAAATATTGTAATCTAAAGAGTATGGCAAGAAGGCAAAATGAAAGTCTATTATCACGCAACCTTACTTCACCTCGTCGCAGATTATTACTACTGAAAAGCAACAATTTATATCTGTATGGTACAAATATGGATGCTTATGATGATTAGTAAAAGTAAGGAAAGATTGGTGAAATTTTCTCACCAAGTTGGTGAATAATCATAAAACATTATCCTAAAATCCGCAACTATCATCCAATACACGATTAAG